>ERZ1669250.94-NODE-94-length-46714-cov-7.455110_pt1 | contig 46714 bp, 44 predicted proteins | sample MGYA00579295_ERZ1669250 | MGnify/ENA primary metagenome ERZ1669250 (study PRJEB41166, sample SAMN08046056) | hot springs metagenome | biome: hot spring; feature: acid hot spring; material: thermophilic sediment; isolation source: thermophilic sediment from acid hot...
TCGAAAAATCATTCCTAAAACAGTTAACTAATGCAATTAGGGATGATGGCTATGTTCCACATGATTTAGGCCCATACTACAGTCTCGACATGCCCTCTGATGGAACCACGGCGCCGCCTAGGTGGAAGGACACTAACCCAACGTACATTCTATTGGTCTACAGGTACTTCGTGAGGACTGGTGATGTTGAATTCCTGAGGGAAACCTACCCTAAGCTACTTAAGGTTCTTGAGTGGGAACTTAGCCAAGACAAGGATGGAGACGGCGTACCTGAATGCGAGGGTACAGGTGATACTGGCTTTGATGTGACACCGATAACCAGCTTATCAAGCTACATTGCCTCGCTTCAAGTCGCATCATTAATGGCTATGGTTAAGATTGCTGAGGTGCTTGGGGACTCAGCCACGGTCAGCAGGATTAGTGGTATTCTTGAAAGGGCTAGGAGGGTGCTTAACGGGTTATTCAATGGTAAAGTGTTCATACCCTGGACTGGTGAGCCTAAAGCCGCTAACGCATCCTTCCTAGCCCAGATTTGGGGTGAGTGGTGGAGTATGCTGCTTGACCTAGGCCACGTGGCTGATGAGGATAAGGTTAAGAGGGCTCTTGAATCAATGCTAGGCATTAATGCAAGTGTCTCAGAATGCCACACACCAAACATGGCTGGGGAGCACGGTGAGTGGGAGAGGTATAGTCAATTAACTGCATCGTGGCCAAGGCTAGTATTCGCAGTGAGCTCACTGGGCTACGCATTAGGCTACGGTAAGTGGCTTGAGGCGGCTAAGAAGGAGTGGGATACTTTAGTTAAACTAGGCCTAACGTGGAACCAACCATCAAGAATAGAGGCAAGCTGCAAACCAGAACAAGGATACCTGGATCACTACATTGGCAGTGCATCACCATGGTCATTCACATATAAGTATGCATTAAGTAAAGTAAGTATGTAAGTGAAGTTACTCGGATTCTATGAAGTATGATTCGTAATCAGTGTTGAAGTATTTATCTATGTACTCTTTACTAAGGTACCTGTATTGGGATTCATGCTTCCTCATGCATTCATGCTTTACTTGCCTATATTGGGAAATATTAAACGTAATCACCCTGCTCTTATCCTTAACTAGCCTATATAGTACTAGTTTAAGTAGTACATCTAGCCTCCTATTCCTCCTAAACCTCTCAAGGTTAGGTTCATAGTTAAGGTATGAATACTCCTTAACCTTAATGCCCAATTCCTTAAGCGCCCTAATAGTTATAACGCCAGCCGCCCAATGATCCATGTGAACCTCGAAGACTGAGGGGTGAACAACCTCATCAGGCTTAATCCTACTGATTATGTTAATTATCCTAGGTACCGCCTCATCAATGTGCGAACTTAATTCCCCATCAGGATAGTTCAGGAAGAATGCGTGATTAGTGGGTATGCCAAGTACCTTTAATGCTTCCTCAGCCTCCATAATTCTCCTCCTAGCAAGTTCCTCGCCCCTCTCCTCAGGCTTAGGTGACCCTAGCCTTCCATCAGTCATGTAAACCACGTAGACGTTATAACCCTCACTAACCCTCATAGCCAGTAAGCCACCACCATTATCACATTCATCATCTGGGTGAGGTGCAATGTACAGTAGCGTTGGCATTACTGAATGCACTGTACTGTATTATTTAAAGGAATACACTTGGTTACTAGGCTGCTTGATTTATGTGGGGACAAAAACTTATTAACAGGGCTCATTAACTTACCCTTAGGTAATCATGACTGAGAATTACAGGGCACCAATAGTGGTTGTGGTCGGCCACGTGGACGTGGGGAAGACCCTACTGTTGGATAAGATTAGGAACACAATGGTTGCATATAGGGAGCCAGGTATGATTACTCAACACATTGGCTTATCCTACCTGCCTTGGCCTATTATTGAGAAGTACGCGGCCCCCGTTATTGAGAGGTATAGGTTGAAGGGTAAGGTTTGGGTTAAGGGCTTCCTAATGGTTGACACCCCAGGTCACGCCGCCTTCTCAAACCTTAGGCGTAGGGGTGGTTCAGTGGCTGACTTAGCCATACTTGTAATTGACTTAACTAGGGGTTTCGAGGAGCAGACTTATGAGAGCCTAATACTGCTTAAGAGTAGGAACATACCCTTTGTTGTTGCGGCTAATAAGGTTGATAGGATATATGGGTGGAAGCCCATGCCTAATGCCTCAATACTGGATTCCTACAATGCCCAGGATGAGGATACTCAAGGTAGGCTTGAGGAGGCTTTAGTTAGGATCATTGAGGACTTCAATAGGCAGGGTTTCGAGGCTGAGAGGTTCGATAGGATAACAGACTTCAATAGGCAAGTACCCATAGTGCCAACTAGCGCAGTCACTGGGGAGGGTATACCGGACCTCCTAGTTTTAATGGCTGGTTTAACCCAAAGGCTGGTTAAGGATAGGTTAAGGCTCATGGGTGGTCCAGGTAAGGGTGTAGTTATGGAGGTTAAGGAGGAGAAGGGGCTTGGCACCACCATGGATGTTGTACTGTATGATGGTGTAATGAGGAAGGGGGACACTATAGTTGCAATGGGTCTTAATGGTCCTGTGGTGACTAAGGTCAGGATGATGGTGATGCCTAAGCCGCTTGATGAAATGAGGGATCCGGAGGATAGGTATATGCATGTTAATGAGGTTGAAGCCGCAGCTGGTGTTAAGGTGGTTGCTGATGGGTTAGATGAAGTGGTTCCTGGTTCATCAGTGTACGTAGTGCAGGGTGACCCTAAGCCGTACATTGATGAGGTTATTAAAGACGCCGCGTCAATTAGGATTGAGACGGATCAGGTGGGTGTAATAGCTAAGGCAGATACTTTAGGTACGCTTGAGGCTATGGTGCTTTACCTCAGGTCTCAGGGAATACCCGTTAGGAAGGCTGATATTGGTTCAGTAACAAGGAGAGACATAATAGATGCCTCAGTGGTTAGGAGGAAGAATCCGCTCTATGGTGTTGTACTGGCTTTTAACGTTAAGGTTCCTAAGGAGGTTGAGGAGGAGGCTAAGGTCCAGTTAGTTACCGTATTTCAAAACAACATACTGTATAGGCTTGTTGAGGAGTTCACCAGGTGGTTCAATGAGGAGAAGAGTAGGCTAATTGAAAGTGAGCTAAGTAAGTACGTTAGGCCAGGTAAGATAGCTGTAATACCTGGTTACGTGTTTAGGAGAAGTGACCCAGCAATAGTGGGTGTTGAAGTGCTGGGTGGTGTAATTAAACCAGGCTATAGGCTAGTTAAGGCTAATGGGAAGGAGGTGGGTGTTATAATGCAGATTCAGGACAAGGGTAAGCCAATTCAAGTGGCTAAGAAGGGTATGAGTGTGGCGATTTCAATTGAGGGTAACGTGATTGTTGGTAGGCATATTAAGGAGGGTGACGTACTCTACGTTAACGTACCCCTTGAGCACGCTGTCAAATTAATCATGCAGTACAAGGAACACTTAAGCAGTGATGAGGTTGAGGTCCTTGAGGAATTCATGAAGCTTAGGAGCACTTGGAAAGCATCAGCACAGTAAGTACCCCCAGTCACCTCTTTGCGTATAGCCAGCATGCCACGTATATGCCCTTCTTAACCTCAATCATGGGCGGCTCCTCCCTGCGGCAAATATCCATTGCGAATGGGCACCTTGGGTGGAATCTACAACCACTAGGTGGATTAACTAGGTTAGGTGGCTCACCTGCAACAACCTTCCTTTCACTAAACCTATTCTTAGGATCTGGGTCTGGTATTGCTTCAATTAATGCCTGGGTGTAGGGGTGATGCGGCTCCTTTATCACGTCTCTGTATGGTCCTATTTCAGCCATTTTACCGGCGTACATTACCAGTATCTTATCACTGAAGTACTTGGCTGTGGAAATATCGTGAGTAATGTAGGCAAAGGCAATCCCATCCCTCACCTGAATACTCTTAAGTATTGTAAGAATCTCTACCCTAACGGAGGCGTCAAGCATTGATACGGGCTCATCAGCAACAATAAAATCAGGCCTAGTAACAATAGCCCTAGCAATAGAAACCCTCTGCCTCTGGCCGCCGGATAATTGGTGGGGATACTTGTAAAGGTAATCATCAACCGGGGTTAACTTAACCTCCTCAAGAGCCTTACGAACCATTTCATCCCTTTCCCCAGAGTCAACACCATTAATTATCAAGGGCTCCTCAACTATGAATTTAACATTATGGTAAGGGTTAAGGCTTGAGAAGGGGTCTTGGAGGACAATAGCGGTCCTTCTCCTAAACCAAAGCAGGTTGCGGTCATCCTCATGAGTGATGTCCTTACCATCAAAGATTAATTCACCCCCAGTTGGCTTAAGGAGCCTAATGAGGACTCTACCTAACGTTGTCTTACCACTCCCTGACTCGCCAACTATTGCCATTGTTTCACCATGATCAATACTAATGCTTACATCATCAACAGCCTTAACGTATCTGGGTTTTGAGAATAAGCCAGGACGTATGGTGTACCACATTCTCAGTCTATGGGCTACCACAAGCTGCCTACCATTAATCCACGGTGTATCCGAGAAGTCAGGCATTGTTTCACCGCGGCGTTAACTTAACCATAATGGGTATTTAAGTATTTAACCCCATTAAGAGTACTTAATTCCGATGAGGCTTTATCTTAATTCTTTCCTGGAATTAATTGTATAAAATATTATTTCCAATGGAATTTCCATCACTAATCCTGCTTAAATAACTAATACCCTAAGGATGCGGTTGATTTAGTTATTGCTGAATTTAACCAGCTGGTTTCATGATTACATAATTTAAGTATATTGATGCGATTGCGTTCACTAAGTTTTAATCAAAGAAAATGATGCTTAATTCTTGGTTGACTGCTTGGGTTAAATGAAACAAAGGGTTAAAGTGCGATTCTGAGTTAAGGGAGTATTGGATTTAGCTTTTGCATAACGTTTATAAATACCTTAGGGTAATGAGACATGTCTTGAGGGTGTTGATAGAATGGCGCTTAGACCTGATATAGAGGAGAAGATTATTAAGATGCTGCCTGAGGAGGCTAAGGTAACGAGAATTGAGTTCGAGGGTCCTCACGTAACAGTGTATTCCCTTAACCCAGGCTACATCATGAATAATAGTGAGTTAATTAAAATGCTTGCGAAGGAGCTTAAGAAGCACATTATAATTAAGGGTGATGAGAAGGCTAGGGCGCCTAAGGATGAGGTTGAGAAGGTTATTAGGAAAATGATAACTGATGGTGGTAATGAGGTTGATAAAGTCTACTTTAATGATCAATTAGGGGACGTTTACGTGTACCTTAGGAAGCCTCAAGTCATTAAGGGGCTTGATAAGGCTATATTGTCTCAAACAGGTTGGAGACCAGTGATAGTTTCAACAGCCTTAGATATGTCTAAGGGTTTACCCAGGGATGATATAGACGCGGTTAATAATGTGGATGTGTTGATGAGTAAGGAGAGGGCCGAGTTCCTGAAGAGCATTGGCTTAAGGATACATAGGTTACCGGTGTATAAGAACGAGTACGTTAAGGTAACTTGCCTAGGCGCGTGTTTCGAGGTAGGTAGGAGTGCGTTACTTATTGAGACTAGTGAAAGTAGGGTTCTACTTGATTCAGGTGTTAAACCTAGTAGTGGTATGGATGAGGCACCGTTCTTCGACATTATAGATATTGATAACCTAGATGCAGTGGTTATTTCCCATGCTCACCTGGACCACATAGGCATGTTACCTTACCTCTACAAGTATGGCTACAAGGGCCCAGTCTACATGACTGAGCCAACCAAGTACCTAATGGAGATACTCCTTACGGATTACATAGACTTATCATCTGAACGTGGTTACTCATACTATGGGTTAAGTGAATTAGCCTCAAGCCTATATCACAGTATTACGGTGGATTATGGTGATGTTACTGATATTTCACCTGACATTAAGTTAACCCTTTATGATGCTGGGCATGAGATAGGTTCAGCGTTATCTCACCTGCACATTGGTAATGGATTATACAACATAGTGTACACGGGTGACTTTAAGTATGGTCCCTCTAGGCTACTTAACCCAGCTCACAGTGTCTTTAAGCGCGTGGAATTGCTCATAATGGAATCAACCTATGGGGGTAAGGATGATGTTCAGAAACCCAGGGAGGAGGCTGAGGCTGAATTGATTCAACTGGTTGGTAAGACTCTTGAAAACGGCGGTAAGGTGCTTATACCAGTCTTCAGTACCGGTAGGGCTCAGGAAATACTGTTCCTACTCAATGATGCTATACAGACAGGTAAGTTGGCTAAGGCCCCAATATACGTGGATGGTATGGTTCTTCAGACGCTTAACGTCCACTTAATGTTCCCAGATTACTTGAATAATACTGTTAAGGAATTAATATATGATGGCGTTAACCCATTCATTTCAGAGTACGTTAAGCCAGTGGAGAGGGCTAGGAATCCTGATAAGAGGCAGGAGCAGGTCATGGATATACTGCAGGGCCCACCATCAATAATACTGGCGCCACACGGTATGCTTAGCGGTGGCCCAGCCATGGATTACTTCGTCCACATGGCTGATGACACCAAGAACAGCCTAATATTCGTATCATACCAGGGAGAGGGGACTTTGGGTAGGAGGCTTATTCAGGGTGAACGTAAGGTTAACTTAAAGTACTATGACCAAGACATTACAGTTAACGTAAACATGAATGTGTTTCATGAACCCGGCTTCTCAGGCCACAGTGATAGGAAGCAGTTAATGAATTACGTGGGTAGGATTGAGCCTAAGCCACATAAGGTTATGCTTGTTCATGGTGAGCCAGGTAAGTTGATGAACCTAGCCTTAAGTATAGAGTTAAAGTACAAGATAGATACAGTCATGCTTAACCACCTTGAGACCATTAGGTTGGTTTAGGGAAACGTTAATTAACGTTAAGCCGCCTTAAGTATTAATGAATGTATTAGTTGAGGTTAACCCATTAAGGGTTAAGCCGGAGGAGGTTAGTGGGCTTCAGGTCGCCTTAAATGTTGTTGACTACATTAAGGGTAATTGGGGTAGGTCATTACCTGAATTAGCCATTGAACTGGAGGAATATGAACCAGTCACGATTAAGGTACCAACGCCAAGGAAAATTAAGGACTTCATTAGGATAATGGAGCTTGCTAATTACCTCAACTTAAGTGAAGTGATAATAAGACCCCCGAGGGGTAATGTGGATGAGTTCCTTGATGCGGCTGCTGAGTACAACATTGTGTTGTCATGGTTCATAAACTTTAAAACAAGCATACCCCCCGTTCCTCCACCCCATAGGATTAGCTTAACGGTTGATGCACCTTCATTTAAAGGTTTAAGGAGGTTACTTGAGTTTCTTCTACCTAACCTAAACATAGTTAGATTCATTTATGCCCATAATATTAAGAATGGTAAAGGTGGTTACCCATTAATGAATGGTCCCATTGACTACTTAAAGATAATGAGGATACTAACCGCATTAGGTTGGGGTGGGGCTACTGTATTGAGCTATAGGGATGAATTCACGGTGAATTATAGGAATGATGTTAATGCATTAAAGGCATTCATTGAAAGTGCTGGGTCAACCGTATTAGATAAGGGGACTATGAGAATGCTTAACTCAATAATGAAGAGGCTAATGGGTAATTCTTAGGTGCATATGGTTAAGTTGCTTTATTGAACCTATGAAAATTAACTAAGGGCTAGAAACACTGTTCTTCATGAATAGGTGTTAGTAATTAAACATTCATGGGACTATGCATTAATGCTGGTCTTTACTCATACCGCTGTTCTTACTGTACTTAAGTAGTTTACTTATCAGGTCCCAGTTAGTTAACCCAGCGCTACTTAACCTATAGTATATTCCGTGGCTTGTCTGGATTCTTTCAATTAAATTGTGTGCCTCAAGAATATCTAAGTGGTATGTCACTGTCCTGTAATTAACCTTAAGCGCCCTAGCTAATTGACTGGCATTTAATTGACCATTCTGCTTAAGTAAGGTAAGTATCCTAAGCCTAGTCTCCCCACCCCTGGATGCGTAAAGTAGCCAAACCAATAACCTCCTAACATCCTTATAGTCTCTACTTCTATACATTCACTGGACTTAATCTACGGCTTCTGGTTTAATAAATTACTGAGCCATAAGTTTTACTTCACCTAGTAACTAATAGAGAATTCACTAACTTACTAGACACAGCTGTTGCCGATTCACCTACAATTATGAGGTCATTAATACTTGTTAAGTGAATTGCATCAGGTACTTTACCCAGTGACCTTACCGCTTCATTAAGTGCACTATTAATGAGCCTATACTCATCTCCACTTGAATCATACTCATATGTAGTTAATGCATTCTTGATTCTACTTATTAAGTTACTTAAACCACTTATAAGTAGTAGTGCCCTTAACCTTGAGTTACCACTAACCATACCTAGAGCATACTTCACTAGGCGATTACCCCCACTACGCGTAACTACATTGATTGGTAACCCTTCCTCAATATCCCTCCAGGTTACGGAAATCACATTGCTGGGATTGACGGCGTAGGGTGGTGGTAAGGTAGTTGCAATACCACCATTACCCTGTGGATCAATTAACTCCCTTACTTTACCTTTAATCATGCTTACAGCATTACCTAAGTCCACTATCGCATCATACCTATAGGCCCTTAACTCAATCCACGACATTGGGTTAACTGGCCCATGCCCATGACCTAGGGGTAGGGAGTATTGAATAGCCATTGTTATCAACTCCTTAGCCTGCCTAATGGAATCCCATGCACTCATGCCTTTAGCTAAACCAGCCGCTATGGCTGCTGAGAAGCTGCACCCAGTGCCATGCGTGTTTCCTGTATTAATCCTAGGCGCCCTCAATTCCCTGAATTCACCACTATCCCTAAAGTAAACCACATCAATGCTCTCAGCCCCCGTAAGGTGTCCACCCTTAACTATCACAATCTCAGGGTGAAACTCCTCAGCAATCCTCTTAGCCGCAATCCTAGCATCATCAAGGTTCCTAATGCTCACTCCAGAGAGGCTCTCAGCTTCAGGGACGTTTGGGGTTACTACCTTAGCTAGGGGAATTACTGCCCTTCTTAAGGTCTCCATAGCGTCCCGCCGCATTAAGGGGTCACCGCTCTTAGCGTACATTACAGGGTCCACAACTAATGGGAATCCCCACCTCTTAATGACCTTGGCAACGCTCTCCATTATAGGTGAACTACTCAACATTCCAGTCTTAGCTGCATCAATACCTATATCCTCAGCAACGGCATTCACCTGGGCCTCAATTATACTTGGATCAACCTCTTGAACCGCCTTAACACCAAGCGTGTTCTGAGCAGTGACAGCTGTTAATGCAACCATACCGTAAACCCCCATGGCGTGGAAGGTCTTTAAGTCAGCAGTAATCCCAGCTCCACCACCTGAGTCGAGACCAGCTATTGTTAATGCTTTAGGTAGCTTAACTGCCATACCTCAAAGTAGGTTAATCACCTTAATAAACACTACTATAGGTAATCCATAACGTGATTATTAATGCACCTTAGATTAATGCAGTGGCCTGGTTAATTAGGGCTGAGTCAGTAGTTCCAGCAGTAATCACTCATCATGCAAATGCCTCCTCATCACTAACCCTAATCCCAGGCAGCGGTTAATATTGTTAACTCAGTACTAATGTAGCAGTGCATTAAGACTTCCCTTAAACTGGATAAAGGGTTGCGATCTAATGGTCTCAATAGTGGGATCCTGTAATCAACCAGGGTCATTTCCATTATCCTACTTATTTATGAACTGTCTATATACTCCTTCACTCATGATAATTATGCTTTCTAGGTTTGACTAGGGCTAACTTAACTATGTTCATTAATAAATTGGATATATATAGCGGTGGCTAATGGTGGGAAATGTTTAAAAATAGGTCAGTTTATTGATTAATCGGGCAATTGGAAAAATGTTGCAACAGCAGGAAAGTCCAATCCCCCGATCGGGGGTTGGGGAAGAGGGTGTGGTTGGTCGCCATGTGTTTGGTGAAGTATGGGGGGTTAACGCTAAGTTGCTTCAGGATGATGAATACTTGAAAAACCTCGTAATTAAAGCAGCGGAGGTTGCTAACATGCACCTAGTTGATGTTAAAGTTTGGCGCTTTGGTGGTGGTGATAAGGGGGGAGTATCAGTGATAGCGTTAGTGTTAGAGTCCCATATAGCAATACACACTTGGCCAGCATACAACTACGCCACCATTGATGTATACACCTGTGGCGAGCACTCAAGGCCATGGGATGCCTTTGATTACATAATAAGGCAACTTAACCCCAGAACCTTCACGAAGACTATAGTTGATAGGAGTAGTAAGTGAGGTTACCATAATTCAAATTATTAAATAAACTAAACACCCTATTTTTCCCCTTTTCCGCCTCTCTAAAATGTTGATATTAGGGTTAAAGTATGAGGTAAGTGGCTATCACTGATAAGACTATTGGGGCTAGGAATAGTAATGATGCAAGTATTGGCGTTAAACTGACGGCGCTGGAGGCCGCCTTAACCATACCGTAGAATCCATCTATTCCCACTACGCGTATCCTGCTTGAAACCTCAGTGTAACTAACCTTAACCACTGGGGCTTCAGGATTATTGACGGCATTTAGTATTAGCCTTATTAATTCACTTTGGTTAACCCAATCACCAACAACATGGTAACCAACTTTACCGAAGAAGCCGGTGTACTGGTGATTATCAGTGGTTACTACTTCAGCTAAGTAACCCATTTCCCCTAGCCTCCTCCTAATTTCATTAGCTAGGTCCGGTTTAATGTTATTGCCATCAATAACCACTAGAACAGATGATGCGCCATTAAATGCCAGTGTCAGTACGAACACTCCATTATCCCCAATCTCCATGAATGAGCCAGGTACCTTACTCCTAGGTATATGAACAACCCTTAACCTTAATTCACCCTCAACATCAGGAGTGTTAAGTACTCTTCTTAGTCCATTAATTAAGTCCCGTACATCATCATCACTCCAGGAATTATCACTACTGAAGCTGTTCTGTGAATCAATGATTATTAATCTATTAACTTCATTACCCAATTCCTCAGCAACCTTATTGTAAACGTAGGTTGGTATGTCATCCATTGACTTCCTTAATCGGGATACTAGGACTAGGTTCTTACCATTGGCTATTGGTAAAACTAGTAGCCTGATATCCCCTGACTCCACACGCATGATCGGCTTAGCCTTAATTACCTCACTGTGGTTACTGGACCTAAGCTTAACCATTGCCTCCTTAATGCTGTTGACAATGATCATAGTATCATCATACGATGCTGGGTCAGCCTCATGACCGCCAACACCATGCAAATACACTAGTCTCGTCCTCATTGACCTAGCTACCTTAACTAGGATAGGTACTAAGTCAGCTCCACCCACATGGCTTACTGGCCCTGCATGCATGTAAGGTATAACTATGTATGAGTCATTGCCATTATCCCCAGTTACGTGAACCACATGGATCTTGACTTCAGAATCCTTGGAAGACCTTAGGAGGTGAAACTCCATGAATGACCCATCACCCGTTATCATAGTGTAGATGAATGCCCCAAACATCTTCAAGTAGTATAATGTTCCTTTAACCTTATGTATGATTATCATGGAGAGCATTATTAGTATAGACACTACGAAGAGTATTGAGTCAAGTAAAAGAACCCTAGGTATGCTTATTGAGTCGTGGGTTAACGTACCTATAATTAGGTAAACAGGTAACTGTATGATTATCACTATAGTGAGTAGTAGCGCAAGGTCCGTTAGGTAGCTTACTGTTGGTCTTGATCCAACAGGATCCTTAAGTAGGGATACCATTAATGATAATGGCGCCAGTGAGGCTAAGGCACCAGCCATAACAACTAGTTTACCCTCAATAATACTCATCGCTGAGTCTATTATTATTGACTCAATCATTACTACCAATACTGTCGTATAATGCATCTTAAATGAACCTACCCCAGTCATTCTCATTGTTATTAATGCCAATATCAGTGAAGTTAGGATATAAAATAGTGAAACTAGGAAGGAATAGAGGGGGTTCAACCCTATTCTACTGAGGATTAATAGAGGGGTAATAATCATTAGCACCAGGCCTATTAACCTAATTAGGCCACCAGCATGAATACCGAAGAGTATCCCATAGCCGCGTTCAAATCTCCTACTCATTTAACGGTTCACGTAACTGTGAATTATTTAAAGGTATTCACATGGAGAATGAGGCTTCATCGAATCCTCAACCATTAAATGGTTAATGCCTACCACTAGTGAGTGAAAAACACACCTTTCAGTTGTAGAAGGGCCAAGTCTTAATGAGGCGGTAATCCCGGTATCATACCTTTCATTCAGGGGAGAAAAATATAAAAACACTGAAGTTGAATGTAGAAGTCTATGAATAAGGAATGCATTAGGCACTGCGTGGCTGAGTGCTATGATAATGACGTTAGGGTTAATGAGAGTTGCCTCTCAGATTGCATAGAGGAATGCTTCGTTACCTTACACTCCAAGCCTGCTCCACTGGAGATGAAAGTTTATAAACCTACTCAGTGATGATACTGGCTTGTGAGTAGTGTTAGGAGGGATTCTCAAACATCATTACTGCCATTACCGATACTCCGAGCGGAGGATTCAGGAGGATACATAGCAAGTGAGGATAGGTGGACTCTTGTTGAATCCTATGTGAGGAGTTACGGGTTGGTTAGGCATCAGATAGATTCATTCAATGACTTCGTGGATAGGAAGCTTAAGGAGATAGTTCAGGAATTCAACATAGACTTAGGCGATGTTAAGGTTAAGTTCATTGATGTTGAGGTAGGTAAGCCAAGGTTCAAGGAACCAACTGGAGTGGAGAACGTAATATACCCAATGGAGGCTAGGTTAAGGAACATAACGTACGCAGCACCCATGAGGCTTAAGGTCATGCTTTACATAAATGGTGAAGAGTACACTGAGACCGTTCCCTTGGGTGATTTACCAATAATGGTTAAGTCAAAGTACTGTAATTTATATGGTTTAAAGCCGCAGGCTATAGTTAAGAAGCTTGAGGATCCAAATGACCCAGGCGGCTACTTCATAATAAACGGTAGCGAGAGGGTTGTGGTTTCCCAGGAGGATCTTGCCCTTAATAAGCCAATATACGACTACGACGAGAGGGGGGCTACTAGGGTACCTAGGGCTAAGATAATATCCATGGGTCCAGGCTATAGAACGACAGTTGTTGTTGAGTATCATAAGGATGGGGTGATTTACGTCCAAATACCCAAGATACCCACTAGGATGCCCTTCCCAGTGGTTATGAGGGCCCTCGGCCTTGAGAAGGACCAGGACATTGCCCTGGCCGTGAGCGATAATGATGAGATTCAGAGGGAGTTACTTGCATCATTTGAGATGGCTATTCAAATTGCGCCAACTGTTGATGAGGCTAGGGATTACATAGGTAGGAGGATTGTGCTTGGTCACCCTAGGGAAATAAGGATTCAGAGGGCCCTTGAGTACCTTGATAAGTACTTCCTCCCCCACTTAGGCACAGTACCTGATGATAAGGTTAGGTTAAGTAAAGCTATTGAACTTGGCCAGGCAGTAGCTGGGGTTATTGAACTCTACAAAGGTTGGAGGCAGCCTGATGACAAGGACCACATGTCTAATAAGAGGGTTAGGTTGGTTGGTGACTTATTAGCCCAATTATTCAGATCCATATTCGCTCAGTTTGTTCAAGACCTCAGGAATCAACTGGAGAAGCAGTATTCAAGAGGTAAGATACCTGAATTAAGAACAATAGTTAGGGCTGATATAATTAGTGATAGGCTTAAGCATGCGTTATCAACAGGTAATTGGGTTGGTGGGAAGACTGGGGTTACTCAAATGCTTGATAGGACTAACTACGTTTCAACAATAAGCCACCTAAGGAGGGTCGTATCATCACTAAGTAGGACTCAACCGCACTTCGAGGCGAGGGATCTTCACCCAACTCAATGGGGTAGGTTATGCGCCATAGAGACCCCTGAGGGGCAAAACTGTGGGTTGGTTAAGAACATGGCTCTTATGGCGACGGTAACCGTGGGTGTTGATGAAGCCAGCGTGGAGGCTATGTTAAGGGAAATGGGTGTTATTAATGTGTTGGACGCCAGGAAGAATGAGATTAAGGGGGCTAACGTACTACTCAATGGTAGGCTAATAGGTATTCATAGGGATCCGCAGGCGCTTGTGAATGCGATTAGGGAGGCTAGGAGGAGGGGTGACATTAATGGTGAAGTTAACGTTGGTTACATTGAGAAGCTTAATGAGGTTAGGGTTAACTGTGATGGGGGTAGGTTAAGGAGACCATTATTGATTATAAGTAATGGTAAGTTAAGGTTAACTAAGGAGCATATTGAGAAGTTGAAGAGCGGGGAGTGGACTTGGGATGACTTAGTTAAGAACGGCATAGTAGAGTACATTGATGCTGATGAGGAGGAGAACGCCATGGTAACCATAGGTGATGCCAAGGATATTGACTTAAGCAAGTACACTCACATGGAAATTATACCAAGCATAATGCTGGGTGCCGTAGCCCATATAATACCTTACTCTGAGCATAATCAATCACCAAGGAACATTTATGAAGCAGCCATGGCTAAGCAATCCCTTGGATTCCCCTACTCCAACTACAGGTATAGGATTGATAGTAGGGGGCATTTACTACTCTACCCGGAGAGGCCCTTAGTCACCACTAGGGGTCTTGAGTTAATAGGCTACAGTATGAGGCCATCCGGCCAGAATGCGGTGCTTGCGTTAGTGTCATTCATGGGTTACAGTATAGAGGATGCAGTTATGATTAATAAGGCAGCCATAGAGAGGGGCATGTTTAGGAGCGTGTTCTATAGGTCCTACGAGACCGAGGCCATGAGGTACCCAATGGGTGAGAACGATAGGATAACCATACCGCCACCCACTGTTAGGGATTACAGGGGTGCTGAGGCCTACGCCCATCTTGATGAGGATGGTATAGTGCCTCCGGAGGTCTTTGTTTCAAGTAAGGAGGTTTTAATAGGTAAGATAAGTCCACCAAGGTTCTATAGTGCATTGGCGGAGAGTCAACTAGCCGGTGAGTGGAAGGATAATTCAATAACGGTCAGGAGGGGTGAGAAGGGCATAGTTGACCAGGTCTTAATAACGGAGAGTAGTGAGGGTTTCAAGTTAATTAAGGTTAAGGTTAGGGAGCTTAGGATACCTGAACTTGGTGACAAGTTTGCCTCAAGGCATGGGCAAAAAGGTGTAGTAGGCATGATAGTGCCAATGGAGGACATGCCATTCACTGAGAATGGTATAACGCCAGATGTGGTTATTAATCCGCATGCCTTACCAAGCAGAATGACCATTGGGCAATTACTTGAGGCTATAGCAGGTAAGACTGCTGCACTATACGGTACGTTGGTTGATGCAACGCCGTTTGAGGGTGTTCCTGAGAATACCATTAGAAGCATGCTGATGAAGGCTGGGTACAGGTGGAGTGGTAGGGAGACCATGTACAGTGGATTAATGGGTACCAGGCTGGATGCGGACATATTCATTGGTGTAGTATATTACCAGAAGCTACACCATATGGTTGCCGATAAGATACACGCCAGGGCTACTGGGCCAATGCAGATATTGACTAGGCAGCCGACGGAAGGTAGGTCAAGGGAAGGCGGCTTGAGGCTTGGTGAAATGGAGAGGGATGTTTTAATAGCCCATGGAGCTGCGGCGCTACTTCACGAGAGGATGGTTGAGTCAAGCGATAGGTACGTAATGTACGTGTGTGAGGACTGTGGTATGATGGCCTGGTGGGATGACTTTAAGAAAAGGCCAATATGCCCAATACATGGTGATAAGGGGAGGATAGCTAAGGTTATTGTCCCCTACGCCTTCAAGCTACTGCTGCAGGAGTTAATAAGCTTAGGCATATACCCCAGGCTTAAGCTCTCTGAGCCAATAGGATAATGGGCTACTTCCCAAACTTCACCTATAGGCCATCTGATGATACTTATCAAACACTTAACGTCACCTTAACTGTACTTAAATTGAGAAGTGGATATGATTACTTCATTGAGATAGGGAGTGGTTCAGGTTACATAATAACTAATGTAGCTAAGGAGTTCACCTCATTTAGGAGATTCATAGCTACTGACGTTAACTGCACTGCAGTTAAGGAGACCACTAGGTACGCTGAGGATGAGGGTGTGGATGTTGATGCAGTATGCTGTAATCTTGCCGATTGCCTAAGGAACATTAGTAATTCAATAATAGTCTTCAATACGCCATATTTAACCTGCAGCAATGGCGAGTTAAGCATCAGTGACCCAGCCTATGTGTCAATCTGCAGAAACTACAGGGGTGATGTTTTAACAGGTGTGGTTAATATTATTAAGACAGGTTGCTGTGAGTTCATACTCACTGTGGGTAATGATGGGTTAGAGTACTTATTGTCATCAATAAGGGGCATTAGGCCATTATACTTCATTGACGTATTATTCAATAGCCACATGTTTTTTGAGGATGTTATCACTGTGCATTTAACACGCATTTGAATTATTTAGGCGACTTCAACAACTATGTTTAATAGTGCCTCCCCAATATCTGAAATATACTCAAGCATTCTGGCTATACTGTATAGTATTGAGTCAAAGGATGCTATTATTGTTGGTGATGTCTCATACTCCCTTAAGCTTCCCTGGAGACCACGAACCTCATGAGCCTTCCCTCTCGCTAAGTCTATTAAGTTATTGATTTCACTAACGTTATTGGTTGCTTGGGATGAGATTGACCTACTCAGTACCCCTATTAACTCCATTACCTTATCCACGTATTCAATTACCTTATCCCTATGTTCCTTCGGAATACCCATAATGTATTGTTGACCCACTTGTATCAGCTCATTAGCTATTTGAACTATGTGATCTGAAAGCCTCTCAAGGGACTTATTTATTAAGGCATAGTCAAGTATTGTCCTTGGATCCTTAATGCCGGACATTGAGGCGTAGTAACTACTTGTGGTTAACTTCTTAAGTATCCTATTTAGCAGCCAGTAGAATCTATCAACCTCATTATCCCTCTCCACTATGTCAACTAGAATGTTCTTATCCACAGTACTTAATGCAACCTTAATGTCATCAAGCATACTCTCAATAACCCTGATTATTTTCAAAACTATGTCACTTATACTTATGTCACCAGGTATGTTTATGAGGTTCTGGAGAGTTAAGGTGTTCCTACCCTCATCAACTATCTCAACCCCAGTCAGCTTTCTCCTTGCAACATCCTTAATATCCTTCTTTAACCCTATAGTGTTTTGAGTGAAGAAAAGCTTAAACACATCGTAGCCGGCTAGGTAATAGCCTAGGGTAACCCTGGTTAACCTATCACCCTTAGCTAACTCGTCAGTGACCTCAATCTTCGCCTCAGCGTAGGATGGCTTAATAGCCTTCTTAGGAACCAGTAGGAGTGACATGTCCCTCTGGGGCAGTAGTACAACTTCATCACCTGGTTGAAGGTTTAATTGCCTAGCCCACTCCTTAGGTAATGATACTATTAACGTTGACCCACCCGTTAATTGTATCCTCCTGGATTCGGACTCAAGTGACACTATAGGTCACATTACTTACTCTACCCACCTATAAATATTTTATGCTTAATACTCAGGATCAATTGCTAACCGATAATTAACATTCACTTATAGTAGAAACTTATATCTAAATATTGCACATTATACCACAGCACCCTATTTTAAACGAGGAGGTTATTACCACCACTGGTTAAATAATTATATGGAGGTTCAGATTGTTAAGGAGGAGCAACAGGTAGCTAATAATCCACCTAATATAGGTAGGGAGATTACTGAGCTTGAGAAGGCGTTGAGGAGGATAATAAGTAGCTTAATGGTTACTGGTAATAAGGATATTGATAGGGAACCACCAATAGATATATATGAGGATGGGGATAAGGTTATGGTGCTGTTCGACATGCCTGGTGTACGTAAGGAGCAGATTAAGTTGAGGATTGGTATGAATTACATTGAGGTTAACGCTGAACCCACAGCATACGTAGCGACTGGTAAACCAGTGCTTCTTGAGAGGTTTAGTAATTATAAATTGCGTAGGAGAGTTGAATTACCATTTAACGTGCGGCTTGATGATGTTAAGGCGTATTATAAGGATGGCGTACTGCAAGTTCATTTAACTAAACTACCGGGCTATAATACAGCTGAGGTTGCTATTGAATAATTAATGCAATTATTAGATAAATGCTCAATAATTAAACTAGAACTTTAATATCACTAACAGTGCCTTATAATGGCGCTTATTTTGCTTAAACCTTTAAAAAGGGTTATAGATTCTGCTAATGAATGCGCATTATAGGATTTTCATGGGAGTATCCTAGGATAGGTTCACCGCTGACTGACCTTCAATACCTAGTAGCATCCCTCTCATCAGCACTTAAGGCGCTGGGGCATGAAGTGGTGATTGTTACGCAGGGGAGTAGCCAAATCCCAGACTTCGACGGTGTTAAGGTTATTAGCGTTAACTTACCGATTAAGGATTACCCAAACGTGGTATCATATGGGCTTAGTTCATCGGTACAGGTTATTGCAAACATGAGGTATAGGGTAAACGGTGAGTTTAACAAAATAATCTGCTTCGAGTGGGGTGGTTGCGTAATGGGGTTGCTTGCTAAGGCGACTCAACCATGCTGTATTAACACTGAAATCAACTGCATAACACTCTCCACAGAGTATGAGCGTGGTGACCCTGACGGTAACATTATAAGTTCATCAATAGCAAGCATTGAGGGGTGGGTTTTCAGGCAATGCGATAGGGTTTATGGGCTTAAGCAGAGGACTGTGGACGACCTTAAGAATAAGTTTAACATAAGCGCTAATTACGTGCCAACAATTGATGAATTAGCCAGGGTGATAGTGGAATGAAGGTTCTGCACCTTTCCTGGGAGTACCCACCGCACATAGTTGGTGGTTTAGGTAGGCACGTTTACTACATAACCCATGAATTAATTAAACTAGGCGTTAACATTGATGTGGCCACCGTAGGTTACGAGGACACTCACGTTATTGATGAGGGCGTTAACGTGCATTTAATAGATGCCTTCAAGGTTAGGGTACCTGACTTCTCGTCATGGGTACACTCCTTCAACATATTCATGACGATGGATCTAAGCCACGTAAGTGAGGTAGATGCAATACACGTGCATGATTGGTTAACTGCACCAGCCGGCATAGTACTTAAGCATAGGTTTAAGGTACCCTTAATAGCCACAATACACGCTACAGAGTACGGTAGGAGGGGTGGGTTGCATAGTCCTGAGTCTAGGCACATCCATGAGTGGGAATGGTTACTAGCCTATGAGGCTTGGAAGGTTATAGTCTGCAGTAACTATATGGCTAATGAAGTGAAAAGCGTGTTAGGTGTGCCTGATGATAAGATAGTCACAATACCTAACGGCATAGATAAAACTCTACTTAACTTTAAGCCTAAGTATGACCGCTCCAGGTATGCGTATCCCTGGGAATTATTAATAGTCTTCTATGGTAGGTTAGTTTACGAGAAGGGGCCTGATTCCGTAATTAGAGCCTTCGCTAAGTTACTGGGTAGGGTAAGTAATGTTAAGCTCGTAATAATTGGTGATGGGCCAATGAGGGAGTATTTAGTTAGCCTAGCTAATCAACTTGGATTAGGTAGTAAAGTATACTTTACAGGTAAGGTAAGTGATGACGAGTTATACAGCATCATATCTCATTCAAACCTAGTTATATTACCAAGTAGGTATGAGCCATTCGGCATAAGCGCACTTGAGGCCATGGCGCTTGGTAAGCCATTAATAGCAACAAATAGGGGTGGGCCAACGGACTTCATTAGGCATATGGAGAATGGTGTATTGGTTAATCCAGATAACCCAGATGAAATAGCCTATTACGCTGAAATGCTGCTAAGGGATGAGGGCTTAGCACGTAAACTTGCAGGTGAAGCTAAGGGAACCATAATGAAGGGGTATACTTGGGATATAATAGCGAGGAAGACTCATGAACTCTACAGAAGGGTCATTGAAGAGAGGGCTAAGGTTAACTGGTAGCCCCAATAACTAAAGAAGCTTATCGTAAATCTTTAACGCAATAAGAACATGACCCTTCCTGGTTGGGTGTACAGCATCGGGAGCCAATGCCTCCGGTTCAATGTAACTTAACTTTGCTTGAAACTCCTCATGAAGATTAATGAATATTGCCGAGTACTCAATGCTAAGCCTCTCAACCCTCTTAACGTATTCAGGCACTAATTGAAGAACCTTCCTCCTGAAGGTGTCTAATTCATTAGCCCTACTTATGTAGAATGGCGCCATAAGTAGTATTACTGGGTTAATCCTCTTAATGGTTAAGTCAAGCACCTCACTGTACATCTTGAAGTAGTCATCGGGGGATAGGCCTAAGTCACCTCCCAGGAACCTGTGTGCGTCATTAATGCCTATTAGTACTGAAACGAGCTTCGGCTTAAGTAGAATCACATCATCCTCCCACCTCTCCCTAAGGTCACGTATAGTGTTACCACTAATACCCTTATTAACGATGTTAAGCATTAGTTCAGGATGCTGAGAATCAACAATATCCTTGAAGAAGGCTACGTAACCATTACCTAGAGGAGGAGCAGCATCCCTCCTCCCGCTATCAGTTATACTATCACCTATGAAAACTAACCTATCACCCGCATTAAAAGTGGGCTTAGCCATGAGCTATAGGAAGCTATGGGATATTAAAAAGTATTACCTTAATCGTGAAACACTTAAATCAAAGTAATTATTCTTCACAACCATGAGCAGTGAAGAATGCCTAGCAGGCGCTAGGGAAGCTGCATTAATACTCACTGGCAGTAGGCATGCAATAGCCTTCACTGGTGCTGGCATTAGTACTGAGAGTGGTATACCTGACTTTAGGGGTCCCCAGGGTCTTTGGAGGAGGTTTGACCCATCATTAGCATCCATTGACTACCTCAACACTGATCCTAAGGGCTTTTGGGACTTCTACATCAATAGATTCAACACGCTCAATAACGCAAAGCCCAATAGAGCCCACCTTGCGTTAGCGGAATTAGAGAAACTAGGTGTTATTAAGTATGTGATAACCCAGAACATTGACAACCTTCATAAATCAGCAGGGTCAATCAACGTTATTGAGCTTCACGGCAACTACACTACAGTATACTGCATGAAGTGTGGAGCCCAGTATCCCTTCACATTAGCCTTAAGGAAATACGAGGAGGGTGAGAATCCCCCAAGGTGTCCAAGATGTGGAGGGATCCTTAGACCTAACGTGGTTCTCTTCGGTGAGCCGGTTAACGAAATTAATAGAGCTCTTGAGGTAGCGGCATTAAGTGATGTGGTTCTAGTAGTTGGATCATCATTAACAGTGTACCCAGCAGCCTACGTACCTCTCGTGGTTAAGGAGCATGGTGGTAAACTAATTATTATTAACCTAGAACCCACTGACTATGATGACTATGCTGACGTGGTGCTGCACTGCAGTGCATCAGAGGCATTAAGTGCCATACTTAATCATGTTAAGAACATTATGGCGGATAAATAGGTACCTTATAACCTTAAAGGATTGGTGTCAATAATGGTGACTATTTAAATATTCTACTGCTAGAGGTAAGAAGGATACTAATACGTGTTATTAATGTACTTGCTTTCCAGATAGTTAAGCAGGTGTTCTGGGTTATATCCCTCATTTAGGCTCCTTCTTAGGAGTTCCTTAGGTTCATAAACCGCACCCCACTTGTGGATCCTATCCCTTAACCAATCCTTAATTGGATCCAAGTGCCCGTGTTCAACTAAGTTCCTTAAATCAAGTTCCTTCTCAATCCTATTCAGTATTATTGCGGCAATCACGTTGCCGAGGGTGTAGGTTGGGAAGTAGCCTATTGAACCCTGACTCCAGTGTATGTCCTGTAGAACCCCCTCACTATCATTCCTCGGCCTCACGCCTAGGTAATTCTCCATTAACGTATTCCAGGCCTCAGGTAGGTCATTCACTTCCATGGATCCTTCAATAATCTTCTTCTCCAACTCATACCTAACGGCAATGTGTAGGTTATATGTCACCTCATCAGCGTCAACCCTTATTAAACTTGGCCTAACAACATTAAAGTAACTGTACACGTCATTCTCATTAAACTTCCCAAGTATGCTTAACTTTGACTTAAGGATTGGGTAAATTAACCTAACGAAGTACCTGCTCCTACCTATCACGTTCTCCAGAAACCTAGACTGTGATTCATGGAATCCGGTTGATGCACCCCTAGCTAGTGGCGTGTACGCTAGGGATTCATCAATTTGAAGCTCATAGAGTGCATGCCCAGATTCATGTATGACTGAGAATAAGGTTGCCTTAAAGTCAACCCCCTCATACCTTGTTGTTATCCTAACATCCCCTGGAGCCATACCTATTGTGAATGGGTGGGCTGAAGTATCTATCCTGAATCTATCCCTAGGCATTCCGAGGACATTGAATGCGACTTCCTCATTAATAATCCTCATTTCATCAACATTATACTTAGCTTCCTCCAGTTCATGTTTAGTAGGGTATATTTCCCTATCAATCCTACTTAATAATTGCCTAATGCCCCCGACAAGCCTACTGAAGAGTGGGTCCAAGTCATTAATGGTTAGATTCTCCTCATAAAGGTCAAGTAACGCATTATACGGGTGACCACTGTAGCCTAACTTATCCGCGACCTGTCTTGTGAGGTCGATTATTTTACCTAAGTGGGGTTTAAACATGTTGAAGTCAGCCTTAGCCTTAGCTTCCCTCCAAACCACTGAAGCCTTAGTTGTTGTTTTACTTAACTCCTCTATTAGGCTTGGTGGAACCTTAGTGTAGAACTTTAACTCATGCTTAAGCACCCTTACAATACCCTTCTCATAATCGTTTAATCCACCCTCATCCGCGCTGCTTACTAAGCCCTCTAATTCAAGCATCAGCTTCTGCCTCATTAGCATTAATTGCGATGTTGCGAAACCCCTGTATTCAACCCCACTCCTAGGCATGTAGGTTTCAAGATCCCAGCCCATTAACCCTAAGGCATGGTCAAGGGCCCAAATAGGCTCGTACCTCTTTAGGATTTCCTTAACCCTTTTATCATTCACATTAAGCATTAGAGGATCACTGGAACTGGTTAATTAAGTATTGCAGTTAAGGGATATAGTGCAGTATTAGTTAATCAGTCCCTCCTGGAGTGTCTTCAATAAGTGAGGCATATTGTTTAAAAAGCACTAAATAGAAGTATATAGTAATGAGGGTTTGGGTGCTGGTTAAGCTATCTTTAGACACGTCCCAACTCAGGTTTAGTGGGGATAGAGTTCTCATTGAGGAAACACCCCTTAGGATAAATGACATAGATAGGAATGCAGTGGAGGAGGCGGTGAGACTTAAGGAGAGGGGTATTGCGAGAAACGTTAACATACTCACCGTACTCAAGTACCCACCCCTCAAGGACAGGGTTAAGGAAGCTGAGGGGTTAATTAGGCAGTTACTGGCTATGGGTGCTGATGAAGCCTACATTATTGCTGACGATGGTTTACTTCTAACAGACCCAATGGCCACATCCCTAGTGGCCTCAGAGGTAATTAAGGCTAATGGCTACGACATCATTATTGCCGGTGAAGCCTCAATCGACGGTTATAGCGGCCAAGTTCCAATAATGGTTGCGGCTAGGTTAGGAATACCGGTGATAACTTACGTTAAGGAGCTTAAGGTTGAGAATAGTGTCGTAACGGCTAGGAGGGATTTAGATAATGAAACCCAGTTGGTGAGTTCAAGAATACCATTAGTGGTTTCAGTAACTAGGGAGATTAACATGCCCAGGATACCGACGGTTATTCAAATAAGGTTAGCTATTAAGAAACCCATTAAGTTACTAACTCTTAATGACATTAACGTGAAGGTTAACAGGGTGGTTAATGTTAAGGACATTAGGGCAATTCAAGTAAACCGGAAGGGGGTGATTATTGATTCAGGCAGTGTTGAGGAGAAGGCTGATAAACTCATTGACTACTTAATAAAGGATAACGCATTGAGGTGAGGACTATGATACTCGTAATCCTTGATAAGGGAACACTGGGTGTTCTTGGCCTTGCCCAGGAAATAATGGAGGCCACTGGCTTAACCATAAGTGCGGTTCTTCTAGGTGATAGTGAGGGAATTGACCTAGGTAACTATGGCGTATCAAGGGTTTACACAATTGATGTTGCTAGGTTAATTGACCCAGCTCCACTAGCTAGATTCATTACCAGTAATTTTAAGGAAGCCAAGTACTTCATAATGCCGGATAGTAAAGCATACAGGTCATTAAGTGGTTACTTAAGCGGATTAATGAATATCCCAGTTATCATTAATCCCACTTACGTTAAACCAAACTCACTTAGAATTAATGCGTTAGGAAATAGGGCTATTGCGGATTTAGAGGTTCAACCACCAGTAATAATAGTGGCTCAGGCGGCTAGATTTAAGCCTAGGCAGTATAGTCAAGGTAGTAAAGCTACCACAGTTAACGTAAGTGTTGAACAAGGTTCATTAACGCTCATTAGTGTTGAAGGTAAGTCAACAAGTAATGTTAAGATTGAGGAAGCTAATGTGATAGTTGCAGTGGGTAGGGGGTTTAGGAGTAGGGATGACTTGAAACTAGCCATTGACCTTGCGGAGGCTTTAGGTGCTCAATTAGGTTGCTCAAGGCCATTGGCAGCCGACCTTAAGTGGCTGAGTGAGGATCACTGGATTGGGTTAAGTGGGCATAGGGTTAGGCCAAGGTTATACGTAGCTATTGGGATAAGTGGACAACCCCAGCACTTAGCCGGTATGATGGAGTCCAATATAGTGGTTGTGATTAATAATGATAGGAACGCCCCCTTCTTCAAGTACTGCGACTATGGGGTTGTTGAGGACTTGTACAGGTTCCTCCCAGTCTTAACTAGGAAAATTAAGGAGAGGAGGTGACAAGCCTCAATTGCATCGTTTGGGAAATCTTTATTAAAATGCGCCGTAGACCGTCCACATGGTTAAGGCAGGGGGAGGGAAGAAAGGTAGTGCTGCTAAGTCGCCGACTAAGACTAGGGTAAGCCTTAGTAGTGCTGAGTTAAGGGAATTAAGGTCAACCCAATGGTTTGGCCTATTAGCCGCATTAGCGGCAGTCTTCACCACTGGACTCTACATTAGGCTTTACCCAGCTTTCCTATGGGGCAACTACATTAATGAATTTGACCCATACATTAGGTACTACTTGACGGAGTTCATGCTTAAAATGGGTGCCATTAAGGGTATTGAATGGTGGCTTAGCGGGGGTTTAATAAATGGGCACCTTTACATAAACACCCACTTCTGGTACCCGTGGGGAGTTAATTGGGCAACCACCCTATCCCCAGGCGTATCCTTCACTGGGCTTATACTGTATGATATCTTGGTTAAGCACCTTCACTTGCACTTAACCCTATTATCTATTGCCGTTTATACTCCAGGGATAGTGAATGCCTTATCAGTCTTATCCATGTATTATTTGGGTTCAAGGTTCGGAGGCAGGTACGTGGGCCTGTTAACCGCATTAATGACAGCCTTCTCACTCATATTCCTACAGAGGGGTGAGGCAAGCTGGTATGCTGACGCAACATTATTTCAATTCATAGCGCCACTTGGCATGGCGCTATTCATTGAGGCCCTTAGGCAAAGAAACTGGATACCATACGCCATCTTGGCGGCCGTGGTTAATGGTTCACTAGTGTGGTTCTGGGGTTCATTCACATTCGTGCTAAACGCCTATGGTGCATACGCCATACTACTTTCAATATACGTACTCTACAGGTTATATAAGGGTAGGGTTATTCCACTCCGCGTTACTGATGGTATTTCAGTTGACCCAGTGAACGCCCTGGGTACCTATACATTAACCTACCTGGGTTTTGCAGCCTTCCTAGCCATGACTCCTAGGTATAGGTTGCATGCAGTGCTTGGCCTCGGTGCCCTTGGTACATTAGCAGTATTACTAGCGGTAGTGGCGATTATAGTTGTTATGCTGGAGAGGCTTGGTGCACGTAAATTAGTCACGGCATCTAAGTACGTGATAGCTGCGGCAGTAATATTCCTGGTGGTAGTCATTGCCTTAGCCTTATCAGGCATATCTGTCCTTGTACACATACCTGGTGGTAAGTACTTAGCAGCCTTATTCCCAACCGCCCGTAGTGCCCTAGTTCAGAGTGTGGCTGAGCATTCCCCCTCCACTGCCCATCAGTTACTTTCAACAACAGGCTATACTCTCCCCTTTGAGGTTACTGGATTAACGTACGCGTTATCCACGGTGGATGTGGCTGGCTTACTCTTATCCATTACTGCAGTCTTATCAGTCTACTTCGCCTCCAGTGAGGCTTGGTTAACAATGCTCATGTTCGCGTGGCTCCCCGTGGCGGCCTATGGCCTCTACTTAATTATTAAGTTCGTGGCTAGGCGTGGCGTTGATGTAATAGGGCTACTGACTGTAGCTGTTGTGACTGCGTTATTTGCCGTATCAGTAATAGTTATTGCACAGTCAAGTGTACCTATCGCAGCTGCACCACAGCAGATAGTTTCAACAACGGAGCCGGCAATACCCTCCAGTGACTGGCTTGATGCACTCTACTGGATCCAATATAATACTCCTCATGATTCAGTCCTAGCCTCCTGGTGGGATTACGGCTACTGGTTAGCAATAATGGGTAATAGGACTAGCCTGGCTGATAACTCAACCGTTAATGGTACTCAGATTAAGCTAATAGCAACTGCCTTTACCTCAACTAACGTAACTGAGTCCCTTGAGCTACTACGTAGTGTTGGGGCTGATTATGTTGTTGTCTTCCTACCCTATTACCCATTCCCCATAACCGTCCCCTCACCAATGTCTGCATTAAGCATCGGTGGTTCATCATCCCAAAGCATGGTAGCCCTCTGCGCCCTCTACCCGGAGTACCCAACTGGTGGTGATTTCGTTAAGAGTTACTGGATGAGTACAATATCAGGTAACTCCCCGGAGTACACCAATACCCACATACTTAGTGCCGCAGAGATAATTAGCAGTACACCCACTGGTGGAACAGCCACGTATAACCTGTACGTACCCTTAGCCAACACTACGCTTTACCGCCTCCTCTTTGATCTTGAGGCGCCGGCCTATTCAATTAATGTTGATCAATGCTTAACCCAGATAAGGACAACCACAACTGCAACACCGTTAACGTTACCCCTATGGTTATTCAACACTTGGCCAACGTACTCGCAGTCATCATCATCCTCATCCTCAGCGGTGCACTTAGTAATGACCTTCCAGCCAATACTGGGTCAAAGCCTAATACCGCCTCCGTTCGTCGGCACTAACACAACCCTATTGAATGAGCTTTACTTCACGTGGTTCTATGGTAACTGGTTAACCCCACCACCAGGCTTCCAGTTGGTTTACGTTTCAAGGCCGAATGGGTGGGTATTAGTGTATAGGATTAACTACTCAGTACTTAACAGTACCTTAAGCTAATATTAGATTGCAGAGAGTTTACTTTAGGGTTTATTTCTCCTCTTAACATTAACTGTAATGATCCTGATGCCCTTCACGTATTTCCTTAATGCCTTTATGAGACCCACATCATCAGTCATCACACTAACCTCCACACCCCTGGCTACCATTGAGGAGGCTAAGGCCACTATTGAGGCGTCTGCATTACTTAATTCAGGGTTACGTAGTTTAATTGAATTAATGGCATTTGGATCTGGGTCAAGTATCTCTATGTTTATTAAATCCAGTAAAGCCTGGGATCTAGCATCCTTAACCTCACCTGCAACTAGACTTGTTGTGATTAACCTATAGCCTGCATTAGTAATTTCACTTATGACGTAGGCGTTTCTCACGTGGAATAATCCACTTGCATCAATGATTAAGGCCTTAGTAACCTTGTCCTCAGCCTCTCGTACATCATTATTCTTCTTAACCTTACTAGCCTCACCTTCTCCGGCCATGGCTCAATCAATAGGTTCATGGTTTTACCCTTTATAAACCCATCACAAATAACGTAGGATTCATCCATTGAGGTTACCCTCACCTTAACATCGTAAGGGTGGACTATTGGCACGAGGGTTCTTGAGAAGGGTGCTATGGGTACTATTAACTTAGACTTAACCCTATAGTCCACAACAGGTCCACCTAACGCTAAACTATATGCTGTTGAGCCTGTTGGTGTGGCTGTTATTAAACCATCCATCCTTCCGCTCATTACTTCTTCACCATGCTCCTCAGTAACGCTTATTGTAGCCATGCGTCCAGGGTCCATGCACCTCATCACTATTTCATTTAATGCGTAGCACTTTGAATTATTAAATGAGGCTGATAATAAATCCCTTTCATCAATATAATAATCACCCTTAAATACCCTAAGAACACTAGATGGTTCCTCAGTTACCAGTACTTCACTGAGGAAGTTTACTCTACCAGCCCCAACGTGAAGTATGGGTTTGCTCATTAACTCTGGGTGGGTGTGAATGAACCTCAGCAATGATCCATCACCACCAAATACAATTATCATGTCTGCATCACCTCCCTCTAGGCTACTTAATGCTGCCACTGAATTATCCACAGAGAGCCATTCAACACCCTGAGTAAGTGAGATAAGCTTGTTTAAGAACTGCATAACAGCATCTACACCGTACGATACCCCAATGTAAACGCCGACTCTCATTTAAATCCACGACTGTAACCACCTTTAACTTATAAGGATTAAAGTACTTAAGCATTAATTAAGGCCCTTAGGTAGCTTAGGTACTTGGGCAACACTTCATCACCAGGCTCAAGTTCAGGATGCCACTTCTTCTCCCATTCAACTGATAAGTAGCCGTTGAAGCCTATTCCCCTTAAATAATCAATAACCCTCCTTATTGGCACTAGTCCAGCCGAGTCATCAGGCGTAGTGTATCTAATTTTACCGTTCACTAGTTTAAAGTTCTTAACGTGAACATGCTTAACCCTATCTTTAACCAGCTCGAGAACATTATCAAGGTTCTCTCCAGCAGCAACCACATTTGCGAAGTCAAGTAGGATCCCTATCCTCCCATCAAGGCCATTAAGGAGTTTCCTCAGGTTTACAGCCTTAACCCAGTCATCATGGGTCTCCATCATTATCACTACACCATTATCCTCAGCGAAGTCAGCAACCCTATTAAGTGAGGTAATTATCCTCTCAGCAGCCTTATCAACATCATCAGTAACCCTACCCCCATAAACCCTAACACCAGGAGCCTCTAATTCTCGGGCAATTAATATGAGTGTTCTTAAGGTTTCCTCATTCCTAGCCCTCTCCTGATCATTGGGCATTGCGAAGGAGGCGTAGCCAGCTAGGTTACTTAACCTAACCCCCGAGGATTTAATTAACTCAAGTTCCTGCCTAGGTACTGGGTACATAGGCTTCAGGTGTTGTCCATCATCAGCAACCCTTAACTCAAGTCCATCAAACCCAAACCTCCTAGTCCTCTCAAGAACCTCACTTAACGTTAACTCAGGGTAGGCTAAACTAGTGAAGGCTAGTTTCATATTATGTACACCTGATTAAGCGGCAGCTTAATGGCTTGCCCAGTGTTTGATGATAAGTATATTGCCTTAATTATCTCAAGGCTCCTCATACCCTCATAGCCATTTATCGGGAAGTCCCTGTCCTCACGTAGCGCGTTAAGGAAATCCCTCAGGAGGGTTTTATGGAGGTTCTCAGTCTGGGTTAACGTATCCCTCTTAGCCTCAGGGTTAATTCTCTGAACCCCACCCTGGTTTGTTGCTAATAATGTGATTAACCTATCGTTAATCTCCAACTGCCCCTCAGTCCCATACACTCTTATTATCCTGAACTGGAAGTTACTCGGCTGCGTTGACACTGACGCTGCCAATGAACCTAAGGCGCCGTTCCTGTACCTTAATGCTGCAACAGCCGTATCCTCCACTGTTATTGATGGGTGTGAGGCGTTTACGTAGAAGCCGACAACATCACTCACGTCACCGCCAAACCAGTACATTAAGTCCACAGTGTGTATGCCTTGATTAGTTAAGGCCCCTCCACCCTCTGTTTCCCACATGCCCCTCCAACTCCTGGCTAATTCATCCCTATTGTAGTAGTTCTTCTCATCCCTCCACCACATCATTTTAGCCTCAACCAGGAACACTTTACCTAATCCTCCACTACTGATTATTGACTTAGCCTTGGCAATATCAGGGGCGTACCTTTCCTGGAAGATTACACCGAGTTTAACGTGGTTTCTCTCAGCCTTCATAACCATTTCCCTAGCCCCAGCCAGCGTGACGGCCATAGGCTTCTCAACTATTACATGCTTATGATACTCCATTGCGTACATGGCTTGAGGGGCATGTAAGTATGATGGGGTGGCTATGGTGATTACATCAACATCAGGGTCCTTCACCAAGTCATCCAATGTGTAGTATGCTTTAGCCCCAAGTTGCTTACCAAGTTCATCGGCCCTAGCCTTAATTTGATCAACAACCGCAGTTAACTTAATCCACCCAGTCTCCTGCTCCAACTCCTTAATGGCTCTTGCGTGAACAACCCCAATAGCCCCCAGTCCAACAACACCAACACCCACTTTACCGGGCATACTAATGATTAGCTTATTCGCTTTAAAGCATTATTCAGTAGATAAAAGTTCACCTAATTCTAATACCTAGCGTTTGTAGCATAGTATTGGTGAAAAGTCGTTAGATTATATTTATTAAAGCGGGACTGTTATGATTTAAACTGAGGTAGCATGTTTAAAATCGGTGTAATATCTGATGAGGTTTCCCAAGACCTTGAACACGCTCTTAAGGTTATTTCGGAACTAGGGGCAACCCACGTTGAGATTAGGGATCTTTGGGGACGGAATGTTTCTCAATTATCCGACTCGGAGATTACTGAGGTACGTAACCTAGCTAGGAAGTACGGCTTAGAGGTATCTAACTTGGATTCATTCATATTTAAAATATACATTAATGATTCTGAATCCCATAAGAAGCACATTAACGTTTTAAGGAGGGTTATTGAACTATCTAAGAGACTTGACTTAAAGTACACTAGGATATTCACGTTCTGGTGGCAGGGGGAATTAGGCAACTACTTGAATCAATTAATTGAACTTTTCCAACCAGCAGTGGAGCTGGCGGAGAGGGAGGGTGTTTACCTTGTTGTTGAAAATGAGTACAGTTGCATAGTAGGAACAGGTAAGGAGGCCTATGAATTCATTAATAGGCTTGGAAGTAGGTACGTAAGGGTGCTTTGGGATCCAGGTAACGCTTTCTTCGCAAGGGAAACCCCATACCCACATGGGTATAGTGCCGTGAAGGACTTAGTAATGCACATTCATGTTAAGGATGCTGCAGTGGAGAATGGGCATTACGCCTGGAAGCCAATAGGGGGTGGTATGATTGATTACCGTGGCCAATTCAAGGCACTTCTCGATAACGGGTATGATGGTGTTATCTCCCTAGAAACACACTACGTGCCACCCAGTGGCAGTAAGGAGGAGGGGACCAGGGAGTCGTTTAACGGTATTGTTAAAATACTGAGAGAACTTGGAGTCGCCGAGAAGGTACTTAACTTTAGGAGGTAATGAATGAAGAGGGTAAGTGTTTTTAAATTAAATTCCCTCCTAGCTTACTGTGCTCAGTATGTTTCTTAGGTTCTTTATACTTACCTTAACCGTCTCAATGGGTGGCTTGTATGGGTATTCTTCATTCTCAATTATAAGCCACTCAGTGCCCCCATACTTCCTTAATGCACTTAGGATTTCTGGCCAGTTTAATTCACCTTCACCAACAGCCACATTGTACCCCTTAGCCTTCGAGTAATCCTTAACGTGGACGCTCACTATCCTACCACTATACCTCTTAATCAACTCAACGATATCACTATTACTTAACCCAGCCCTATATGCGTGGCCTATATCAATTTGGGCAATAACACTGTTATCAGTGTTACTGAAGACTAGGTGGAATGGTAGTTCACCCTCAATTGGTTGGAATTCAAGCCAGTGATTATGGTAACCAGTCCTCATACCGTAGGACTTCAAAATCCTTGATAAGTCATTAAGCATGCTGGCGAACTTCAACCAACCAGCCCTACCCCTCCTCCACTCCTCAGGTATACCGGGTATTATTAGGTTCCTATTCCAGAGTAACCTATTGTACTCAATAGTCCTATTAAGCTCATCACCAATGAAACTATTAACGCCTAGGTGAGCCCCAGCAACCTCTAAGCCAACCTTATCTAGGAATTCCCTCCACTCCAAGGCAGACTTACTGTAGAAGCCGGCGAACTCAACACCATCGAAGCCAGCCTCAGCAACAGCCTTAACTGTGCCGAATGGGTCCTTAGGCATATCATCCCTAAGTGAGTATAATTGAAGCGCAATCCTTAAACCAGCCACATTCACCACCCCATGGAGTCAAGTATTGACTGAGGAATACTAATCCTCTCCTCCCTACCACTCTCAGCAGACTTGTAAATAGCCTCAATTATAGCCACATCCAGTAACCCCTGCTCACCAGTACAGGCTGGGTAAGGAGCCTTCGAGGCACCCTTAGTTATAGCATCAATGAATGCCCTATCCTCCTGCGCATAAGCTGACTGCTGTTGCCCTATTAATGGTGTTGATGTTATGAACTCCTCATCAATACTATGAATGTAGCTTAACGACCCACCCTCATAATGTATGCCTCCCTCAGTACCTATTATTGCTACTTCATGCCTATCCTCCTTAATGTAGGTTGCCCAAGTAGCCTCAATGTACATTGTTAAGTCACCCTCAAACTTAACGAGACCCATGGCGAAGTCCTCAACGTCCATTGGTGCAGTGTAGGCGAATTGAGAAGTCATTGGTACTGGGTAATTCATCCTCATGTACGCCTTATCAGGGAAGGCTGAGTAAACCTTACCAACCACTGAAACTGGCTTAGGGAAGTTGGTCATGAACATTGTTGCATCAATAGTGTGCACCCCAATATCCCACATGGGTCCACCACCGGAGTACTTCCTCTGGAGGAATGTTACAGTGGATGGTATACCCCTCCTCCTAAGGTGAAGAGCCCTAATGTGGTATATTTTACCAAGCCTACCGTTAGTAATGAACTTCCTACCCACTTGAACACTCCTCTCAAACCTCATGTGGTGCCCAACCATGAGTACCCTCTGTCTCCTCCTAGCCGTCTCAACCATCCTAACAGCCTCATCAAGGCTTATTGCCATTGGCTTCTCAGTCAACACGTGAGCCCCATTCTCAAGGGCATCAATGGCTACTGGAGCATGTAGTGCATTTGGTGTTGCTATAACGACAGCATCCAAAGCCTCCTTAGCAAGCATCTCCTTATAGTCCGTGTAGAAGTTAAGCTTAAACTTCTCAAGGAATTCAGCAACACGAGCCTTATCCACATCAGCACACGCAGCCAATTTAACATTAGGTATTTGAGCCAGGTTAGGCGCGTGAGCACCCTGAACAATACCACCACAACCCACGAAACCAACCCTCACAACCTGAGGCGCAACAGACCCGGATGACATATTTATCTGAGGCTTGAACTGGGATGCTGCTTATTAAGTATTACCTCTTATTCTTTAAGGGTAAGGTATCATTATTAAATCATTAAGCGTAAACTTATAATGCAGGTAACTTTTATAAATTAGCTTAGTTAACCTCTTCAAGATTAGTATGGAATACGTTAACTTAGGTAATACTGGTTTGAAAATATCAAGAATATGCCTTGGTGCCATGCAGTTCGGTAATACGGCACCATGGATGGTTGAACTTGAGGATGCTAGGAAGATTTGGAAGAAGGCTTGGGACCTTGGCATCAACTGTATTGACACGGCTAACGTCTACTCTAGGGGTAGGAGTGAGGAGATTGTTGGTGAGTTGGTTAAGGGTATGAGGGAGGATGTTGTTATAGCGACTAAGGTTTTTGGGCAGATGGGTAATGGTCCTAATGATAGGGGTTTGTCTAGGAAGCATGTTATGAGGCAGATTAGTGATTCTCTTAGGAGGCTTGGTACTGATTATGTTGACTTGTATCAGATTCATAGGTGGGATTATGAGACGCCAATTGAGGAGACACTATCCACACTAACAGACCTAGTACATCAAGGAAAAGTAAGATACATTGGAGCATCAAGCATGTGGACATGGCAATTCGCGAAAGCCATATACACAGCCGAAATGAAGGGTTACGAGAAGTTCGTAAGCATGCAAAACGTCTACAACCTACTTTATAGGGAGGAGGAAAGGGAAATGATACCATTCTGCAAGGCTCATGGAATAGGCATAATACCATGGAGCCCAACCGCAGCAGGCATATTATCAGGTAAGTACTATAAGGATGGTAAGATAGTGGTACCGGAGACTGAAACTAGGGTTAGGCCAGGTAGTGGCGACTACAGGATTTACGTGGAACCACCTGAGAATGCTGAAATTCTTAAGAGGGTAATTGAGGTCGCTAAGAATAAGGGCGCTACACCAACTCAAATAGCCTACGCCTGGCTACTGCATAAGGGTGTTACAGCACCAATAATAGGCACCACTAAGCCTGAGCACGTGGAGGAGGCTGTCGGCGCCATTGGGATAAAGCTTACTGATGATGAGATAAAGTACCTTGAGGAACCATATAAACCAAAGCCAGTCTTCGGCCATAGGTAAGTCACTTAGATAAATCCCTATAAAATCTGTTTTTCAAACTCAACCCTTCCTGCTAATAATGCATACTTTTCATTAATCTTATGAATTATTAGGGGATTAGTCAGTAGCTGAATATTTCATCTTCCTTAAACCAATGGCTTATCTCCCTCTTAGCCTCCTCAGGGCTGTCACTAGCATGCACAATATTCCTTATAGCCCTCTTCTCCCTATTAGCTAAGTCAGGGCTGTCCACTGAGTAATCTCCTCTAATTGTTCCCGGCTCCGCTTTATAGGGTAATGTATTACCTACCAGTTTCCTAACAACCTCAACTGCGTGATTGCCTTCAACAACCATGAGAACTATAGGTGACTCAGTCATGTAGTCCACTAGCCATTTCTTAACTAATTTACCGATCTCAACAGGATCATCTGTGCCTAACTCAACCTTCGCATCAATCCCCATCTCCTTATAACTATTAAGCGTCTTATTGCCAACGCTCCTGAACCAATCAACGTTGCTTGGGTAAAAACCCTCAATCTTCTCCCTACTTGCCCAAGCCATCTTCATAGCCACTATTTTGAGGCCTACTTTCTCAAGCCTCAAAATAACCTCACCCACTAACCCCCTCCTTACACCATCAGGCTTAACTATGACGAGGGTCCTCTCAATGGCCATAGGCGTCATTACCCATACCCCTTTAAAGTGTTTCCGCATGTTAGGAGGGATTAGCTTTAAGGTACTGTTACCTATCCGCCTCAGGTGGGAAGTACCCCCATGAACCGTATATTGACGGTAGGTCCATTAGCCTATACCCCCTTAAACTCTCCATGAATGGCCTAAGGTTATACCAAGATGGGGTAATCATCCTAAGCCTGTAGGGTACATTAGACTTGCCGTCGCTAACTAGAGAGTACAATAATGTTCCTCTGGCTGCTTCAGTAAGCGTAGTTGCCTCCCCCTCAGGTAGTGTTAAGCCTATCAGTAGCCTGAATAGGTAATTCCTAATGTCCTTAGCCACCTTCTCCCTCTCCTTAGGTGGTACCCTGGCCATCAGCTTATTACCTATTACTGGCCCCTCGGGAATGTTCTTAACAGCCTGCCTTATTATATTGAGGCTCTGCCTAATCTCCTCAACCCTCACTAGGAACCTTGAATATGCATCACCCTCATCAGCCACAGGGATCTCCCACTCTAACTGATCATAAACAGCATATGGCCTCGCCTTCCTACTATCATACTCAACACCACAGGCCCTTAGGAATGGGCCAACTGCCCCCAGTTTAATGCACTGGTCCTTGGTTAAGACACCCACGTCCTTCATCCTGCTTATTGTGACAGGATTCTTAGTGAATATTGTGCCTAATTCATCGATCTTCTTCTCAATGAAGAAGGTCATGTTGTAAACGTACCTTAAGGTATCTGGGTGAACATCCCACCTCACGCCACTGGGTATTACAAAGGATATTGTTATCCTAGCCCCAGTCATCCTGGCTAAGGCATCTGTTATGAATTCCCTTAGGCCAAAGCCCCACATGTAGCCTGTTGAATGGCCAAGGAAAACGGCTAATATTCCCGTATCGTAAAGGTGATCACCTATCCTGCTTAACTCATCCATAATAACCCTCAGGTACTGGGCTCTTGGGGGTACGTCTAATTGGCCTAATTCCTCAATGGCCCTAACGTAACCATGATCCATTATTGATGATTCAGCTATTGTAGGGCGCTCCACAAGCGGTATATTATGCACGAAAAGCCTGGTTTCAGCAAGCTTCTCCACAGCCCTATGTACGTAACCCGGGTCCGGTATTGCCTCAACAATGTAGTCACCCTTTAACCTTAGGATAATCCTCATGTGCCCACTACCTGGGTGGGCTGGGCCAATTAAGACGAGGTACTCATCTGACTTATAAGCCTCCTCAACCATGTTCTTGGGAATAGGTAGGAAGAGTGACTTAACCTCGGTAGGCACTTCTACTGGTACGTCAATTGATACTTCACGCTCAGCCACATTAATCACCTCTCCACCACAACCCCCTTAAGCGAGGGGATTCTATACTCCTTCCTAAGTGGATACTTCACAGGTGTATCTGGGTCTAGGATGAAGTTACTCCCCATCCATGGGTTACCGTCAAACCAGACGCCGAATAAGTCATGTAGTTCCCTTTCCTGGTAATCAGCACCAGGGTAAACGTCAATTATTGAGGGTACCTTAGCCTCATCCCTAGGTACATCGAAGTATAGTGTTAGTAGGACTGATTGCAGCTCCTTACTTGAGTACGAGCCAAGCACATACTCCATCCTAAAGACCCCGGCGTTAATTAGGTCTATTACGTTAATTGACTTTACGTGATCGAAGCCCAGTTTAAAGGCTGAGAGTACCGCATCCTTAAGGTGGCTCTGGTTATTCAACATGATGCATAGGTCGTTAATACCCCTTATAGCGGCGTTTTTAACACCATCCTTCAATGATTCCTTAAAACCGTCAATTAACTTCTGCCCAAGCTCCCACTTAATGTTGGCTGCTGGTTTGCAGACATTAATGTCCTTAATTAGCTCGAACTCAATCCTGTGAGGTGGATTAGGGGGTCTTTGTGGTTTATCGGGCTTCAGTACCTTAGTTAGGTCAATTGGGTTTGGCCTTATATTGGGCTTAGCTTCCTTACCCTCAATCTTATTCTGAACCATCCTAATGGCCCTAATCACTGCCTCAGGGGTTGGTGGGCAACCCATAACCCAAGCATCAACAGGTATAATCTCATTAACCTTAACAACATGGTACGAATTCCAGAAGACGCCCCCCTCCATTGCGCATGAGCCCATGGCTATAACGAACTTAGGGTAAGGCATCTGCTCATAAGCAGTCTTAACAACCTTAGCCATCTTCCTAGTTACAGTACCCTCTATTACTATTGAGTTCGTTTGCCTAGGCCCAAATATGGGTAGGAACCCCCACCTCTCAGCGTCATAACCGGGGGCTGAGGTGTGCGCGAACTCCACTCCACAGCATGCTGTCACCAGGTGGGCTGGCCATATTGAGAATTTCGTCCCCCAACTCGCTAATGAATCCGGTAGTAGTTTAATATCCATTCCAATGGACTTTAACGTTATCTTCAGCGTATTAACAGTTGTATCACCCATAATTATCCACAACCTATTGGACTTGTTACGTTTTTAAAAATTACTATTCACCGCTTCTGTTTAAAATAACTCTACGGGGGGCCTCATAGGCCATGTACTTTACGTCATTGTAGGCTACGTATATTAACGGGGAGTAAGTCACAATGAAGGTTATGAAGAGAAGCACGTAACCCATGTTGAAGGGGCTCGTGAACGCTATTGATAATGCAAGCAGAAGCGCTGCAATCGGTTCTACCGTCAGAAACATGAGTAGGAAGCCAACGTACTGCATTGGTAGGGTACTCCTTACAGGTCCTACTGGTACATTACCAGCCTCAAACCTCATAACCTTAACCGGATTAGTTAACCTAACTTTAATTATCCTCCTAATGAGTAGTATTAACCCATCCACCACCAATCCTATGAATACTAGGAAAAGTACAGCCGCTAACGCACCCCAGTAGGCCATATTCATGGCCCCTAGGCTTAGTATTTATGCTTTACCCTCCATCTTAAAGGGTGAGGCTCAACTGTAATAGTATAAAAATAGTATAAAATAGGTTTGCCTAATTACCCCTATGCGTCAGTATCCAGTAGCCTTAATTCATGGGTCTAAGGATCCTGAGTACATTAGTGATGTTGACGAGTTCTTTAAGAGACTTGGCATTAGTTACGTTTTCCTTCTAGGCCATGGTGACGGTACTATACCTGGTTCCTTCCCATTCTTCCTAAACTGGGGTAAGGATTACGAGAATGCATTAAGGGTAGCTGACCATGCGCTTAACCCATTATTAAGTATTGGGGAGTTCATTAATGGTCTTAAGGATTATTTACCAAAAACACTGGTGATGCATGGGTCCAATGAGGCTAAGGCCCTTAAAGGCATTAATGCGCTTAAGGAGGCTGGTTTCGAGGTTAGGCTACTTACCGGTGAACCCAACGTGTACTCAATGAATTGCCCAAGTGAAGCCTACTTACTATTCCTCTTCAGGGGAGTTATCGTTAGGAAGGCTACAGACATTATTAAGTCTAGGTGCCCTAGGACTAGGTTAAGTGGCCCCTTATCCTCAGAGCCTTGGTTCCCAAGCCTTATCCTCAGGATCCTTAAGTCTACTGGGCTCCTAGACTAAAGGGCCTTGGTAAGAGTTCACTCAGCCTAAACCTCTTAACACCATTCCGTGAATCAACGTAAACCTCCTCAACGTTGAATTCGGCCATAACCTGTAGACAGGCACCACAGGGGTATGTTTCATCATGGTTCGAGGTCACGACCACTGCCTTAATCCTCCTATAGCCCTCCGTGACTGCCCTAAATATTGCAATCCTCTCAGCGCACACCGTTAAGCCGTATGATGAATTCTCAACATTAACCCCAGGGTACATTTCACCATTACTCGTAATCGCCACTGCGGCAACCTTAACACCTGAGTAGGGGGAGTAGGAGTTCCTTAGGTATGACCTAGCTAACTGAACAGCCCTATTAATAACCTCCTCCATGGCTTAATTAATGGGGTTGGAGTTTAAAAGAAGTTAGGTTTAGTTTAAGTAAGTTCAATTCCCTTAGTCTCCTTAGATAATAAGGCAGAGGCAAATATCATTAACTCACCTATTATTATGAATATGCCCCAATACAGGTAGAAGGATGGGTTACTTATGGTTGAGATAAGGAGTAGAAGCGCTGTGCTCCAATTACCCACTATGAAGCCACCGTTGAATGAAAAGCCCACTCCAGTGCTCCTAACATCAGTGGAGAACTTTTCAGATAAGTAAGCTGGAATTACACCATATACGCCAGTGGTTAGGAAGGCTATTAGACTTGCTAAAGCCATTGTTCCATAAAAGCCGTAGGCGTGAGTAAGGATAAGGTACGTCACCGGTATTGAAGCAATCACTGCAGCTACTGAGAAGATGATCATGGTTAACCTCCTACCTATCATATCACTAATGAAGCCTGACGTCAGGTAACCCAACAATGATATTAATATTGATACTATGACAACGTAGAGGAAGTAGGGGAATTTTAGGAAATTGTGGTATGAGAGTACTGTTGGGTAGAAGCCCAGCGTTAAGCCGTAAACCCAAGCTATCCCAGTCATAGCCAACACTCCTGTTAATGCTCCGAGCCTATACGCTGGGTTTCTTAATATGGTTGTGAATGGAGCCTTATTAATGCCCCTCTCCTTACTAACCCTCTCCCACATTGCTGATTCAGGCATTGAAAGCCTAACAATTAAGCCTACTATGGCTGGTATTAAGCCTATCCAAAACATCCACCTCCACCCAATCTGCGTGAATGATGAGGATGGTATAATATAGTGAAGGCTGAGGTAAATTAATGCAGCCAGCGTGTACCCTATTGGGTAACCACTTTGGAGGAATGCACCCCATGCACCCCTCCTCTCCCTATCAACCGACTCAACTAGAATGGCGGCGCTATTCCCATACTCACCCCCAGCAAATGTACCTGTTATAATCCTGAAGATGAATAATAGAACTGGTGCCAATACGCCTACTTGATCATAGGTGGGTAGGAAGCCCGTGGCGAAGACTATTAGGCCTAGTCCAGTTAATGTTATGACCATGGTGTTCCTCCTACCAATCCTATCCCCAAGCCTACCGAAGATTACACCGCCAATTGGCCTAAAGACGAAGGTAGTAGTGTATATGCTCCATGTACCCACTATGGCTAACCCATACTTGGCTGGGAAGAAGACATCAGCCATAACAGGCACTAGGAGGAACATCATGCTTAAGTCGAAGGCATCCATAATCCAGCCAACCAGTGAACCAACGTAAACCCTCCTAGCAATACTAGTCTCCCTAACCCAGGTACTCATGAAGCTGGAGCAAAGTGAGTTCACTTTATAAATCCTTTCAAGTGAACGAGGGACTTAGTTATGGGAAATAAATAATGATGAAGTGAACCACCTAACACCCTTACTAAGGCGTGTTTTTAAAGCCCAATGCCTTCCCCACACTATGGATCCTAAGTTGGCTGCCGCTAAGGCTGCGCTTAAGTACGTTGAAAGCGGGTATGTGGTTGGTGTTGGTTCAGGTTCCACAGCATTGGTCTTCCTCAATGAGTTAGCTGAGGCTATTAAAGGTGGTTTAATATCAAACGTGAGGCTTGTGGCCACTTCCACTGAAACTGAGTATGAGATCGTTAGGTTAGGGCTTGGGGAACTGCTTAGGTACCCCTGGCAGGTTAATGGAATCACCGTCGCAGTGGATGGTGCCGATGAGGTTGATGAGGGTAAGAACCTTGTGAAGGGTGGGGGTGGGGCTTTAACTAGGGAGAAAATTATTGACTATTGGGCTGATGAGTTCATAGTGATTGTTGATGAATCGAAACTGGTGGATAAGGTGCCTAGTAGGCACCCAATACCAATTGAGGTAGTGCCCTACGCCTGGCCCATGGTTAAGGCTAAGCTTGAGAAGGAGTACGGTGGCTCAGCGGAGTTAAGGTACTCCTCAAGTAAGAGGGGGCCTGTGGTCACTGATAACTGCAATTACGTAATTGACTATAGGCCTAGTTTAAGGATTGAGCCAAGTGAAGGTGAGAGGATTATTAAGGGTATTCCAGGCGTTGTTGAGGTTGGCTTATTCAATGGGCTTAAGGTTTCCAGGGTTATTGTAGGTAAGAGTGATGGTTCGGTTTACGAGTTTAAGTAGGCTTCAACCGCATAGTTAAATACTTAAGTAGCCAACGTTAACCAATGAGGAGGGTTGTAGTAGCCGTAACGGGGGCCTCAGGTGTAATATATGGCTTAAGACTCCTTGAACACCTTAGGAGGGTTAATGATGTGGAGGTTCACCTAGTTGTTTCCAAGTCAGCTTCTAAGGTTCTCCAGCATGAGTTGGGTTTAGGCGTAGGTGACTTAGTTAAACTAGCCCATAGGGCCTATGATGATGGGGAACTTGATGCACCAATAGCCAGTGGTTCATTTAACTTTCAGGCAATGGCAATAGCACCCTGCTCAATGAAGACGCTTGCCGCTATAGCCCATGGTTACGCATCCAACTTAATCACCAGGGCGGCTGATGTCGCCCTTAAGGAGAGGAGGAGGTTAATACTGTTGATTAGGGAAGCCCCCTATAGCCTAATTCACATTAGAAACATGGAGCTAGTTACCCAAGCTGGGGCTATAGTAATGCCCGCTAGCCCACCATTCTACGGTAAGCCAAGGACAATAGATGACTTGGTTAACGCAGTGGTGGGTAGGGTAATTGCCCTTATGGGCATTGAGAATAACCTTTACCCCATATGGGGTGGTTAATCACTTAGTGTTAGTTGGGGTATTATGGACTAGGTTCCTTATCCTAGTCACTATACTATTATTCCTAGCCTCCCCCAACGCCGCATCAAACCTACTACCCAACTCCCTAATTGTTTCACCAATCTCCCAGGGAAATATTATCCAGGCCGTTGCCTCCCCAGCGTAGTAGTTGGGCCTAAACCTTGTCCACGGCTTAATCATTAGTGTTGCTGTCCTAATCTCAATAGCCCCCTGCTCCTTCAGGTAATTGTAGGCGACTGATAGTGTCGTGCCTGTATCTGAAACATCATCAACAAGCAGTATTCTCAAACCCTTAACGCTAACCGGCAGTGGTTGAGCTATCCTTGCCTCCTCCCCTCGATCATTAATCCCCCTGTAGAGCTTAACCTCTATGGAAGTCATGTTACCTATCCCAAGTATGTCCTCAATTATTTTAGCTATAACAACCCCTCCTCTAGCCACCCCTACTACTATGTTTGGCTTATAGTTATCTTTCACTATTGATTCAGACACCTTAATGGTTAAATCCATCACATCATCCCACGACAAATACTTAAATTCTACCATTAAATTCATTTTACTTAACCCCTTATAAACCTTACTCTCCCAATACCCTAATACATATTAAGTTAAGCCTAAGTGAATACCCACGTTTAAAGCGATTTTATAAAGGCTGCACCGAAACTTACGTGTGAGGATCCTGATCCATGCGCGTAATTCAAGGTTATATGAGCCTAAGGACAGGGTTAGGTTAATGAACCTCTTAAGGAATTTAGGCCTAGGCATAATTAATGTTAGGGTGGCTTCAAGTCACGTTGAAATTGATGTAAATTCTGACGACTTGGATAAGCTAGCCTTAATAGTAAGTGAGGCTGTTGGACCAGTCTTAAGTATAGTTAACTTAAGTAATGAGAATAAGCCCAATGACCCATTTAGGGCCTTCGTGTTTTTATTCAATGAAGAGAGGTTTTGGGAAGCCCATGAGGTTCTCGAACCAACCTGGAGGGTAAGTAGGGATGTTAATGTTCAAGGATTAATAGTTGCTGCCGCATCCTTCGTAAAGATTCAGGAGAATTACGTTGAGTCTTTCCTTAAGTTAGCTAAGAGAGCCTTAGGCATGATAACAGTTAACCGAATTGACTGCATCGATACCTTAAAATTCAAGGAGGAGTTAAGGGCATCATTAAGCACCCTTAAGCCCTTTAAGGCTAGGTGCATTGCTTAAAGACTTAAATACGCAGGCAAGTCCACTCAACGTGGCCATTTACAGGAAGACTCATTGGACCAGTGAGGTTAAACCTGAACTGGATGGTAAGGAGGTTACCTTATCCGGCTGGGTTTGGGAAATTAGGGATGTGGGTAGGATAAAGTTCATAATGCTGAGGGATAGGGAAGGTGTTGTTCAGGTCACGGTTAAGCGTTCATCAGTTAATGATGAAACTTGGGATACCGTTTCTAAGCTTTCTAAAGAGGACGTAGTAAGCGTTAGGGGCATTGTTAGGGCAAGTAAAGTGGCTAAGACCGGCGTGGAAGTTGAGCCTATTGAAGTTAAGCTACTTAATAAAGCTAATCCGCTTCCAATAGATATTTGGGGTAATGTTGATGAGACTATGCTTGACCTAAGGCTAAGGTATAGGACAGTTGACCTTAAACGCAGGAATAATGTAGTACTCTTCAAGGCTTTGAGTGAAGTTGTTAGGGCAATGCGCGCAACCCTCTACAGTCACGGCTTCATAGAGGTCTTCACACCCAAGATAATAGCAACAAGTACTGAGGGTGGTGCGGAATTGTTCCCTGTCCAGTATTTTGAGCGGACAGCCTACCTGGCTCAAAGCCCCCAGTTGTATAAGGAGGAGTTAACCGCCAGCCTAGAGAGAGTTTTTGAAATTGGACCAGCCTATAGGGCTGAGAAACATGACACCACCTACCACGTTAACGAGTTCATCTCAGTTGATGCTGAGGCGGCATTCATGAATTACAGGGATGTTATGGGCATCCTTGAGGATGTTGTTGTGGAGTCTTATAGGGCTACAGTAGGCCTACTGGGTCAAATTGGCCGTGAGGTGAAGGTTCCATCTAAGCCCTTTAAGGTGATTACCTATGATGATGCATTAAGCATGCTTGATAAGGAGGGGATTAAGGTTAAGTGGGGTGATGATGTGCCTAAAGAGGGGCTAGAGGCCTTAAGTAAATTAATTGGGGAACCATTCTTCATAATTCACTTCCCCACCATGCTTAGGGCGTTTTACACGAAGCCTATTGAGGGTGATGAATCTAGAAGCGAGTCCTTCGACCTAGTCATAGACGGCATGGAGGTTACCTCAGGATCCACCAGGATACATGATAAGAAGGAACTCGAGAACGCTATGAAGGCCAGGGGCCTTAACCCAGACAATTTCTCAACACACCTGGAGATCTACGGCTGGGGCATGCCTCCGCACGCTGGCTGGGGTCTTGGACTCTACAGGCTAATGATGGTTATGGCTGGAGTCAGAAACATTAGGGAAGTGATACTATTCCCAAGGGATAGGTATAGGTTATCGCCTTGACCGTTTGTCTCTGCGCTTTCATTTTATCATGATTGGGTGTAGGGACTTAGCCCTCAGTATCTTAACTCAATCTATTAATGAAGCAGCTAGGCTTCATTACTGGGGATGCAGAGTGAATGAAATGGTGATTTAACTGTAAAGTAACTATCTTAGGAGTAGTGCTACTAAACCTCAGGTAACGTAACCCTTACTTCACTGCCTTTGCTTGCTGATTCGTATACTGCATCTATTATTGAGTGTATTATTATGCTTTGATAACCTGTAGTTGGTGGTTCCTTATTCTGGGTCACCGACTCTATGAAGGCTTTAACCATTTCAAGAGCCATATCTACATTACCCAGTATTGGCTTCGTGTCATATAGGAAATTACTGGTTCTACTGTGGAGGCTAATGTCAGTAATTGCCTCATGACCCCTGCCCTCTAATCCACCTTTATCACCAAGCACTCTATACACTCCTACTTCACCCACATGCGATACGTTTGCCGCCCAACCAACCTCAATAATCATTGAGGCCCCATTCTCAAACCTAACAAAGCCTACTGCGTAGTCCTCGAGCTCAAACTTACTTGGGTCCCATGAACCCCAGTTGAACTTAACCTCCTCAGGGTTTCTACCGAACTTAGTGTAGGTGGCTCCGCTTACTGTAATTGGCTTGGGGAATCCTAATAGGGATAGCAGGTTATCCAGTATGTAGCAGCCTATATCCAGTAAAGCCCCTTTACCACCTGATAACTCCTTATCAATGAATGTTGGTACACCCGGAATACCCCTCCTCCTAACTAGGTAACCGTAAGCTAAGTAAGGTTCACCAACCATACCCAGGTTCATTACCTCGGTCCCGAACTTGAGGGCTTGAGAGAACCTAGACCAGTACCCAACCATAAGTATCTTACCCTTAGCCTTAGCGGTTCTAACAACGTCAACAACCTCATTTAAATTAGCCCCAAGTGGCTTATCTACTAGAACGTGAACACCCTTACTTAAAACCTCTTTAGCAATCCTGGCGTGAAGACCAGTGGGTGTGACTATACTGACTGCATCAGGGTTCTCCTTCTCAATCATCTCCAAGTAATCAGTATAATACTTAACCTTAAACTCATTACCAACAGCCTCGGCCCTCTTAGGATTAACATCAGCAATGGCCACGACCTCAACGTTAGGTAACTTAGTGTAGGGGATTAGGTGCCTACCCCTGCCATGACCACCAACACCGATGACCCCAACCTTAACTTTCCCCATGAATATAGAGGAACTGCGTCTATTTTAAAGTATGTTGGCAATGCTGCATGGTTACTCACCCATGTCCTCTCCTGGTTTTTCACAGAATTTATTGACGCTATGGTAGTAGTAATGTTAAATTTCTTGGTTCAGGTGAAATTTAATGAGGAGAGTCTAAGGATTCACAGTTGTTGCCTATTCTATGTATATTCCTGTTGTTTGTATTTTGTGTTTTATGCTTTCCCTCTCCTCCTCTGGGTATTGGTTTATGTAGTTTATTATTCTTGCCTTGTCTAGCTCAATGCCTGTTCCTGGGTCTGCTATTTTCTCAGCTAGCCTCTCTAGGAATTCCTCAGCCTCATCAGTAGCCTCCCTAGCCTTAAGCACTATTAATGCCTCAATCCTAATACCCTTGAATTCACTACCATTAACCTTGAATACTATTGAATCATTAATAATGGCCTCCGGAATGTAGACGTCCAGTAGGTTCTCCATTAAGTCAACCCTAACAACCTCACCATTAACAACAACCTCATAGTACATTCCACCGAAGGCGTTTAAACCATAATCCCAATCAAACTCCCTAGCAATACCCTCAAAGAATTCAGCATCAGTTAAAGTACTCTTATTGGTTAGGAATAAGTCAACATCATGAACAACCCAATCAACACCATAAGCAAGGGGAAGAATCAAACTACCAACAACAACAAAACCAACACCCCTCCCACCCAACACACCACCAACCCTAACCAAAGCAGAGGAATAAACCCCAACACCCACAAAAACCCAACAAAACAAACACTTATCAACCTAAC
>ERZ1669250.96-NODE-96-length-46041-cov-3.491976_pt1 | contig 46041 bp, 39 predicted proteins | sample MGYA00579295_ERZ1669250 | MGnify/ENA primary metagenome ERZ1669250 (study PRJEB41166, sample SAMN08046056) | hot springs metagenome | biome: hot spring; feature: acid hot spring; material: thermophilic sediment; isolation source: thermophilic sediment from acid hot...
GGATAGGCTTCTCTCTGAGTTGAGTGGTGGTGAGTTGCAGAGGGTTGCTATAGCGGCTGCTTTGCTTCGTCAGGCCGACGTGTATGTATTCGATGAACCCATGGCTTACCTTGATGTGGAGCAAAGAATGAAGATAGCTCACGTGCTGCTAAAGACAATAACTGAGAAGGAGTCATTGGCCTTTGTTGTGGAGCACGACATAACCATGATGGATAGAGTAAGTACTGCAGCCATGGTATTTCATGGAGAACCTGGAAAAAGCGGAGTAGCAGAGGCTCCCGCTGATTTAAGGACTAGCATGAATGCCTTTTTGAAGATGCAGGACATGACTTTTAGAAGAGATTCCAGCACTGGTAGACCGCGCTTCAATAAGAAGGGTTCAGTACTAGATAGAGCCCAAAGAGATATGGGCGAGTATTATTACTTTATTGAGAGAGGCCAATGATAACGGAACGGTAAATTCATTCTTTAGGCCTCCAGCGAAGTATAGTTTTGGGTTCTGTGGAAAACAATATTTAGTCCTATGTATGGTGGTTGCTTATGCCTACAAGCGATGAATTACTTGGGTACTTGCTCGGCGTAATTGATCAAATGGATAAGGACGAACTAAAGTTAACTCTACAGGAAGCTACATCTTGCATTCTATGCGCATTATATGGCGTTTCCTCCAACGTAACTCATGAGACGCGGCCAATAAATGGAGTGGTTGATTTGGTGAAGGCCCTTAATGATCCCTATGTTAGAAAGGGCCTTGGATTATTAATAAATCTGGTTAGGAGCCTGGGCAAATGTCTAGATACAGCTGAGAAAATACGAAATGCTTCAAATGGTGCATGTCCGGTAGATACTCCATGCTTTGTATTGGCTTATCTCGATAAAAATAATGGGAACGACGGTGGAAAAACTTAAAATAAACATTTTTTGTAAAGTGATTCATGGCTAAGAAAATCCTCGTCCTGGGCGGCGGCGTTGGGGGAGTCGTTGCCGCCAAGAAGTTGGCTGAGCGTCTAAGGGGAAGGGTCGACGTGGAAATAACCATAATAAATGATACTGATTATTACTTGCTTCCACCACTTCTAGTCAATATAGCGTTAGGTGACTTAGATCCAGCTCAAGCCCAGCTTCCCCTCTCCATGTTGGGAAAGCGCGGCGTCAAGTATGTGAAAGCTGTTGTGACTAAAGTGGACCCGGAAAATAGGACCGTGGAGACCGATAAGGGTAAGTTCAATTACGATTATTTAATAGCAAGCCTAGGAGTAGAAAACGACTTTAAGACCTATAATTTAGGGGTGGGATACCACAACTTCTCGCTCGAGGGGGCTCTGAAACTGAAGGAGGCATTGAGAAGCTTCACCGGCGGCAATGTAGTGGTTTTCACGCCGGAACCACTATATAGGTGCGGCGTTTATCCATTTGAGATAATTGGCCAACTAGATACTATATTCAAGAAGCGCGGTATACGCGATAAAGTTAATCTAACGCTGGTTCATCCATTTGAGAAGCCAATACAACCCCTTGGCCCAGAGGCAGTCAAGATAACGATGGATGTTTTCCACAATAAGGGAATAAACTATATAGGCAATGCAAGGCCCGTGGAGGTTGATGATAAGAACAAGACAGTGGTATTGACGAGCGATAAAGTCAAGTACGATTTATTAATTGTGGTACCTCCAGCCAGACTACCTAAGCCATTTGAGGGCACCTCCCTCGTGGTGGATACCCCAATGGGTAAATGGACGGCCGCGAATGTATACACGGGAAGGAGTCCTAAGTTCGACGATGTTTACCTACCCGGGGAACACTCAATGCCGGTCATCGGCCTCCCCACGGCTGGCGTGCCTGTGCATTTCACGGCACTAGCTAGCGCCGGCGCCATCGCGGGCGAATTACTTGGCCAACCCATTGATCCTGCACAAATAAATGCAATGACGTGCGCAATGGATTATGGCGAATTAGGATTAATGTTTAACTGTGATATAAAGCTAGATATGAATAATAACAAGGCGCTCTGGATGGGAAGCTGCTATAGCATATTGACATCGCCACTGGGTAAGCTTATAAAGGATGTCTTTTACAAAACTTGGCTAAAGACCACGATGTAGGTGATGATGATGGCAGAAACAACCCAAACTCAGAATGTGGATGAGAAGCTCCTCGAAATGATAGGTATGTTAACGGATAATATGGATGAATTAAAGGGATTGCTTGACCAAATAATCGAGTTGAAGAGAAGCGGCGCCCTTGATTCGCTAATGCTAATAATAAATAGATTCGAGGAAATAATTCAATATCTATTCCAAGAACCCGCTCTATTTAGATTACTATCGGTTCTCATGGATGGGTCTCTCCAGGCAATGAATAAATTGGATGCGCAGGACATAATTAACCTCAAGGGCACAATTCAATCATTAGGGGGATGCATGGGAAAGAGCCTCAATATGGAGACTCTATCAAATGCTAAGCCCGTTAATGGAGTGTTCGGCTTAATGAGTGCACTAAATGACCCAGATGTTAGAAAGGGTCTCGGCATAGCGATGGAGCTTCTCCGAATAATGGGACGATGTTCAAAACAGAAGTAAATGGCGTTTCCCTAATCACTACTTTAGATGGGGGAACCCATTTTTTCCCTATATATATTATCAAACCTGGTGCTGAATATGAATAATGGATTCCTGCTCATGTTATTCTTTAATTCCCTCATAGCTATCGAGTAAAGCAGCCTTAATATTAGGGAATCGGCCGACTCGGCTGGATCCTGGTTCATGTTTATCTTGAATTGCTTAGCCATCCTTAATGCCCAATCAGAACAATATTGATGTTCAGGACACTCGCTCTCGCATAGCGGCTTGCGGTCAGTGGGGGTCCTCAGTATGAATTTGCCTTTTCTGGAATCAATGAATGCCCCATAATTGCTTAACATTTTTATTATAGTATTCTCATTGTCATGTTCAATTAAGTAACCAAGATAGACGAGCGCGGTGGGTATATAGTATATCCTATTGGCTTCCCTAGTCAAGTTTAGTTTCTTTGTTTCGCTTGCGTTTAGTTGCCTTATCCATCCTAATTCTTCGAGGGACTTAATGTGTCTATGCACGGCACCCTTTAATAAGCGAAGCCTAGCAGATACCTCAGTTACTGTGGCCGGCCCATTAGCGAGTATTTTCATCACTTCGTATTTAAGAGGAGAATTGATCAATTCATCGAATGCAGATCTAGGCAGGAGCGCCATGGTCTGGATAGGCAAATGGTTATTCCCAATCATTCCCTCTAATACTCTAATCGTCATTTTTGATCTCTGTTGTTTTTAAGTGGTTAATGCTAGAAAATATAAATCCTACTCCTATATTCACAGGAAAAAATGAGCAGTAATGAGTGGGCAATTGCCGATCTCAAGCAGGCTTATGGAAATAGATGAGGGGTATCCCTTGGTTGGTTCCTTAGCGTTCGGGATAATAGATAGGGGTACTAATATAATAGAGGTTAGGCCAACATCTATTTGCTCATTATCATGCATATTTTGCTCAGTTAATGCTGGACCTAATTCAAGAGTTAGGGCCGCGGAGTACATGGTTAGGCCAAATGCCTTAATTGATGCAGTTAATGAGGTGGCTAAGTATAAGGAGGTTGACGTGGAGGCTCACATAGATGGCATGGGGGATCCCGGTAATTACCCATTCCTAGTCGACTTAGTACAGGGGATCAGTGAGGTAACTAAGAAGATAAGCATGCAGACACGATTATTTATGTTAAGCGAGAAACGCATAAGGGAATTATGGGAGGCTGGATTAACTAGGATAAACCTAAGCATTGATGCTTTACTACCACCCCTCGCGCGTAGGCTTTCAGGAAGTAGGAATTATGATATTAATGCAGTGCTGAGAAAGCTTGGTTACCTCTTGCGTAATACCAAGATGCAAGTGATAATTTCGCCCGTATTGTTACCTGGGTTAAATGATGAAGAGATGGTGAAGATAGGTTCATTAGTTAAGGCGCTTCGCTTGACTGATAGGATCAAGTATCCGCTATTGATTCAAAAGTACCTACATCATAAGAGGGGACGCAATCCAATTAATGAGGAGTCCTGGGATGATTTTTGGTCCCATTTATCAAGTCTCTCAAGGTCTCTGCAGCTAGGCCTAATTCCAGGAAAGGATGCCATGGATATAATTCCAGCAAGGGAATTACCGAAGCCATATAAGGTAGGTGATTTAGTTGATGTTAAGACCATGATGCCCGGCATATTCAAGAACGAATGCATCGCAGTTCCACTGAAGAGGACTGGGTCAAACATATATGATAGGGTAATAACGATTGTCGGTAGGCCTTGTATTCCCAATAAAAGAACGCGGACTCGAATAATTAGGAATAAGGATAACATATATATAGGTACATGAGGCCTCTCTTGGGTTTCAATTAAGCATTACTTGCCTATTATGCCTGGCCTAGTTAATTTAGATACATTCAGCACCTCGTCGATCTCCTCCTCGCTTAGTCCAGCATCCCGCATCGCCTCCCTAATGCTTTTTCCCCGCATTATTGCCTTACCAAGCTCCGCTGCTTTATCGTATCCCAGTATCGGCGATATTAAAGTAACCAGAGCTGGGCTGCTCTCCGCGTATTTCTTCATTATATCTATATTAGGCTGCAACCCATTAATGACCAGCTTAGCGAATTTGCTTAGAGCCTCAGCGGCTATATTAACTTGGCTTAATACGTCTAGGCCTATTAATGGTATTCCCATGGATAGCTCAAACTCGCCTAGCATTGATGCTTGCGACACGGCATTCGCTAATCCAATTAATTGAGACGACGCAAGAAGAACCGCCTCGGCAGTCACTGGATTGGTTTTTCCAGGCATTATGCTACTACCCGCTACCTCGGCTTGAGTGGGTAAATCTACCTCGTTCAAGGCAGTAAATGGGCCGGAAAACATTAGCCTAATGTCCTGGCTTAATCTATACAAATTTATGCCAATAATCTTTATTGCCTCACTTAACATAGCTATATCGCTCATTAACCGCATTGCCCTGAACTTATTGGCTCCTCTGAAACTTATGCCGGTGCTGGATGAGACCTCCTCTATAACTAGGCCCCCGAATTCTGGATGGGAATTTACGCCGGTTCCCACAGCGGTTCCACCAATTGGCAGTTCCTTAACATCCTCCAGCAAGTACTTAATTGAATTAGCATTATGGATGAATGCATCCTCATAAGCGGATAGTTCCTGTCCAAGTGTTATGGGCAATGCGTCCCTCAGATGAGTTCTACCCGCCTTAATTACATTACCATATTTCTCGGATGCATCATGAAGTGATGAAATGATGGTATCAAGGGCCGGCTCTAGTCTATTCTTTACCTCCACTACTGTGGCCACACGGATAGCGGTGGGAACCACATCATTAGATGATTGACTCATATTCACGTGGTCATTTGGATGAATCTTTATACCGCTCAATTCACTGGCCCGCCTGGCGATTACCTCATTTATATTCATGTTTAATCCAGTGCCCGAGCCGGTTTGAAATACGTCAAGAATAACTTCATCATCGTGTTTGCCATTCATTACCTCCTTCGCCGCCTCCATTATAGCACTAGCCTCTAAATCACCCAGTAACCCAAGCTTATTATTTACCTTCGCAGCGGAATACTTTAGGAGCCCCATGCTCCATATCAACCTTGGAGGAAACCTGGTTCCTGTGTTCAGGAAAAGATTGCGCGCCTTTTCAGTGTAGCTCATGGATTAACATTTAACTTGATTCTATAAGCCTTACGTTATTGCTCAATAGCTTTACTCTATATTATCATGATGAAGCAAGCAGCAAGTCTCGCCTTTTATGGTGGGGGTAAGGCCTTTGATGCTTGTGTAGGCCGTTATTTCGCTGAGTAGCTCTTAATGGGGAGCGGGAGTAGACTCCAGCAATGCTAGCGGAAGCAAGGAGGGAAGTGAGCGGCCTTACATAAAGATAACCAAGACCCCGGGAAACCAAACCACTCCTGAAGAGAGGAGAATTTCATATTTTATGTAGCAATAATTGCTCTTGAGTCTCAGCCTTAGTACTTTTCGGTTTATCCGTTATGGTTAATACGGGATCATTATCTTCCTTCACCAGTGAATTACCTAGGAGTTATCTATGATGTTGATGGAGTCAAGGGAGCTAAGATGAGGATCTTCATGGATGCCGAGAATGATGTATGGATAGGTAAATTTGTGGTGATCGACGATGAGTACCCCATCTTATCTCGTGTTGTCTCCATTGATAGGAAGAACTACTTATCGGATGAGAGGATGATAGCACAGCTGGACAGCAAGGAGAGAATGGATGAGTTAAGGAAGTATGGCTTTGACTTAGAGTATATATCTACGTCTACCACGGCCTCATTATCTATAATAGGTAAATTCAAGGAGAATAGGCTGCTTCACATAGATAAGCCGCTTAGAACGTATAGCTTAGTGTATGATGCAGATGACAAATTAATAGAAACCTTGCTAGGCTCTGGTCAAGAATCATCGCTTGATGTAGGCACCATAAAGGGATCACATGTTCACGCCCGGCTTGATCCAGATAAATTAGTAACTCATCACTGTGCAATATTGGCATCTACGGGCGCCGGCAAGTCGTGGTTGGCAGGAGTCATTCTAGAGGAATTAACCCTTCGTGTCGGGCTTCCCATATTGGTCATTGATCCACATGGAGAATACTCGGCCATGCAATACCCAGGAGACTCAAGCGGTCTCAGCAAGGAGGATATTGAGGCAGCTGAGCGGGTATCATCGCTTGTATCAATATATATACCGGGCAAAGTAGATGTATCATCAATGGATAAACACTACGCTAAGCGGTTTGGTCATCCTCGGCAATACACTAGGGTCGGCATGAATCCTAGGTCAATGCCTCTGGGGGTTCTAGTTAAGTTGCTTAATTATTATTATGGATTAACCGATGCCCAACGGCGAATATTAGAGGAGGGCTGGGTCTATAGCTCCATATATGATGAGCCTCCCTTGACTCCCATCGATGAATTAATAAATGAGATAGTGGAATCTGGAAGGAATGCCGCAACCAAGGGCTATGGAGGTGAAATAGCCACCTCATCCCTATCAGTGAAGCTGCGAATGCTCTTTGAGAATAGGCCCTTCTTCATAACACGTTACGGCGACTATTATGGAAGCGAACCCATTAGGCTCCTCGATGTTAAGTCTATGTTATCCAGCCCTGGAATAAAGGTTCTGGATCTGAGTTCCTTGGACATAATGGATCAACAAGCACTTACTGCGGTAGTGCTGGATACTGTTTTCGCTTTAGCCAAGAGAAGACTGATACCACCTACTTTCCTATTAATAGAGGAGGCCCATAATTTCGTGCCGAGCAAAGGCTCATCTATGAGTAAACAATCCATACTTAGAATAGCTAGGGAAGGCCGCAAATTCGGCATAGGCATGTGCCTAGTTTCACAGAGACCGTCACGCGTGGATCCAGATGCTTTGAGCCAATGCATGACTCAAATATTCAAGAGAATAATAAATCCGCTTGATTTAAAGTATGTGGAATTAATAAGCGAGTACGTGTCCAGGGATGAGATAGGGCAGCTAAGAGTGCTGAATTCCGATGAGGCACTAGTTACCGGCTTATCCGTTAGAATACCGTTATTAATAGGGGTTAGGAAGCGCTTGACCGCGCATGGTGGGGAAACGCCCTCAATAAGCGAGTCGCTCAAGGATTTCTGGGGAGAGGGAAGGATTGATGAGTAAGACCACTGCTGATGCATGATGATGGTACAAAGCGCTGAGGTTGCTTAGGCTGCGGCTGCAACTACTTGCTTCTCTAGATTTATTTCTGCGGCTCTATAGTTCTTAGTCCATAGGGAGACTATGAATGTTAATCCCATCATTATCATTCCGGTCATAAATATCAAATTGAAGGCGGTCGATGATGGAAGAACCGCTATTGGTATTAAGTTACCGTTGAATAATGTAAAGTATACGGTTTCGTAGGAGTCCATTATTACGGTTGATATGACCGGACCAATAGAGCTCCCCAGAGTTCGTATTAGGGTATTCATTCCTATCCCTATTCCCCTGGCATTCTCGGGAACAGATACGGCCACCATATTGACTAGGGGAACTATTATACATATGAGTCCAAGCGATGCAATAACAGTGTCCTCAACCAAGGCTAATGATGATGCCCTATTAATCATCATTAAGTAGAACCCCAAGACGCCAATTAGTGCCCCAGTAATTAGGACCGGTTTAGGTCCACTCCTCGCCACTATCCTGCCAACAAATGGCCCCACTAACGCCATAGTCAATGCAACGGGGCTCATTAAGAGACCTGTTTGTATTATAGATAGCCCTAGCCCAAACGGCGCAGGCAATTGAGCATAATATGTTATAGCGATAAATATTAGGAACATCCCCACTCCCGAAATGAGACCGGCGACATTGGATACCATGACATTCCGTATCTTGAATAGATCGAGTTTAATCAATGGTTCCTCCCTCCTCCTCTCCACAAGCACAAATGCTGTTAACAATGATGCGCCCACGAAGAGCAGCGCCAATTGAGATGCAGTACCCCATCCATAGTTTGGACCCTGCGTTAAGTATATGAGTATGGAGGCCACGCCGCCTCCTATAAGTGATGCTCCTAAGTAATCCACTTTCTCCTTGCTCCGTATATCGGTTTCCTTTAGGTACTTCAAGGATATGAAGAAAACCACTAAGGATAATATGAACGCGGTATGGAATGCGTATTGCCATCCCAAGTCTTGAACTATGTAGGAACCAACTAGTAAACCCAGCGCTGGTCCTATGGCTAAAGTACCGCTTAGTATTCCCTGCGCAAATGCTATGCGTTCCCGTGGGAATATATCGGTTATTATGGCTATAGCTATGGGAAAAACAGCGTACCCCAGTCCCTGAATTGCCCTGGCTCCTATAAGGAAGCCTATCGATGGTGAGAAGCCCGCCAGTCCCACGGCTACTATATAGAAAGCCACCGCCATTATATACATCCTCTTCTTGCCATACACATCTGCTAATTTACCGAAAAGCGGTGAAGCAACAGCTCCCACTATTAGGTAAGCTGATGTGACCCACCCCACCGTTGTTGCCGTCGTCGCGAAGTCATCCTGTATCTTAGGCAGCGCAGGCACAACCATCGTTTCAACGTAATTTATTAGCACTAGCATCAATGCAAGAATAAGTAGTGTCCTGACAGCTTCCTGCCCATCCATGGGTTTCCCCCCAATAATGGTCTCTAATAAAAACGTTTCGAAATCGATATTTTTAGCAAGCATTCACTGCATTTTAACGAATAATAATGAATCCCCCACCTTTATTTTCCCCTTAAAAAAGCGGTTCCTTGAGTTAATCGCTAGAACATGTGAATTTCAGAATATAATATTCTTTTAAGAAAAACCATTTATGGATTGTATGCAACATGTTTTTAAGGAGGATTAAGCATTTAGTGGATCAGTGAAAGAATTATTTCAATTAATTAATGCCTTAAAGGATATTGGGCAAAACATGGGTGACTATGCCTCACCCGACTTAATAGATATAAATGAGAACAGCGGGGTAAAAGTCTCTTGTGATAATATAGAGACCTCCACTTTAGATCTAGCGAGGGAGAGAAGAAATGAATCAAGTGAAAAACTCTGGGGCATTGATAGTCAATCAAGGGTTCTTGGATTAGAGGGCGTCGATGTTCATATAGTGGCTGCCGCTTTAGTCGGGGAGAGGCACATATTGATTCCTGGATTACCTGGAGTAAAATGGCTGGGTATTAAGTTCAGGTATATACCTAGCGATACCGATGAGTTAGCAACACATTATGGTAATTACCTCTATATTAAGTCACGTCACATTAATAGATTTTTTGATGGTAGGTTTAATGATGAAGCCATTAGAGAAGAGATCAGATCCCATGTGGAATCCAGCCTATTGAATCAAGCACCCTCTAATGCGTTTGTTTTATTAGATGGTCCCCTCTTCTCCACATCGGCTGCGTTGGGCATGAATAATGATTACTCAAAGCTGTATTACTCATTGATAGAGGAAAGGGTTAATGCAATGAAGGGAAAAAACGTGGTTGGAATAGTAAAGCGGATAAGCCATAGCAAGTACCTAGCCCATTGCTTTAATTTGGATATCGACGATGAATCAATTGCTCGACGCCAAGCATCCAATATAGGCAGCCCAAGCAGTGGAGATAGAATTGCATATAAGGTGGGGCCAATCACCATAGGAACCACAGATGACAGATACAACAAAACGGCTTGGTACTTGGTTGTCCCAATGGGTAAGTTCCGTCATGTAGTGCGAGTGGAGAGCCTTGATGCGGAATTACTTAATGATAAAATGGACGTAATAGCATCAATGATAGATCCAACGGGCACCGCAGTTCCCATCTCTATAGCTGATAAGTTATCACGTAAATTAAGCTCTGCAGCCATGCATTTAATTGGGAACTTATCGCCTCTCAATCCAACGTACGATGGACTTAAGGAACTGGAGAACTCGATACGTGATATAGGGTTAATGCCATGAGCGGCAAGATAGATTGTACTAATTACATAGGGATGATAAGTAGACAGGTAGCTAGCTCGATAACCGCCGAGGAAGCCACTGCCTATATGGTAACCGGATGCGGTGATGATTTATCGGTTGGGCAATACCTAATCGTGGAGCCGCGTCCCGGAGATTCAGGCTCAAGGTTCCTGGCGCGAATCACCGAGGTACATGTGGAGGATGTGTATGCAGTGGCAAAGACTCCGGTAATTTCCATTGATCAAGAGATTGAAATGGAGCTCGCTTTCACTCCGCGATTGGTCTCGCTTGAGTTAGTGATGGAGTGCAGAGATAATGGTGGAACAATTAATTGCGGACCTCCAGCGCGACCAGCACCCATTCACGGCATGGTAAGGAAGCCCAAGAAGCAGGAAGTGACGTATATGCTTGGTTTACCAATTTCTGGATTACTTATAGGGCAATTATCGCTCCCCACCGGCGAAGTAATTAATGAGGATGTAATGCTGCCGCTCGATGCGTTAAAGCATCATGTGCTTGTGGTGGGAACAACGGGAAGCGGCAAGACAATGCTCATGAAGAACATCGCCTATGAGTTAAGCAAAACTACGAGCGCCACGGTACTTGCATTGGACGTGGTGGGCCATTATCACCATCTTGCGATGGGCATAAGTAACATGAGGATAATTTACCCGGTTCTCGGAAGCTTCCTCTCAGGTATAGTGAAGAAAGGGAAAAAATCCAGGAAGAGCGTTATATGGGCAATTATTCGTCAATACCTTAGGAAGAACTTTGTGGAAATGGGGATACAAGTCAAGCATGTAAAGGTGCGAGGAATGGGGAAAAAGCATGGAGATGATGGACCCATCTCTATTAGTAGGATTGATTTTACCGTTACTACGGACAAGGGCAGCTTTAATGCATCGTTATTTCCTTGGGCATTAGAGACCAGGACCGTGATTAATCAGATATATAATATAACAGATATATTGACTCAACAAGCTAGGATTTTCTATAGAGCCGTGCTGAGGGAAATAAGGAAAAATATGGATAATTCCTTGACGTTTGAAGGAATATATAACTACTTAATTAGTCAGAGCGGGGTTACGGATAGAGGACGGATGCTGCTAAATTACGAGAAATTATCTCAAGTAATAGGGGTTCACGTGAGCACGATGGAGAACATGGTTAGATCATTCCTGGCATTAAGCGAACTTGGCCTCTTCGATGTATCGTTTGGCGGCTATATTGTGAAGGAACCTTCTTATAACGAATTACTGGGACCAGGCTATGTCGTGGTTGATTTAGCTAACTTATCTCCGCAACAGCAGAGATTGATAGTTTATAGATTGATGGATAAGGTGTATGGGTACATGGGTAGGGAGCATGCGGTCAATAGGGATAGGGTAATGGCCATATTATTGGATGAAGCTCATTTATTCTTTCCGCAGGCTCGGAGCGAGGATGAGAAGGCTTTAATGGAGCGTCACTTGACTAGGATCACAAGGCTCGGTAGGAGCAGGGGCATATCAGTCATATTCGCCACCCACATGCCTGAGGACTTAAATAATGCCATTATTCAATTGACTAATACTAAAATGATACTGAGAAGCGATGAATTTGTGTTGGAGTCATTAAATGTGCCGAGCAAGGAGCGGAGATTTATTGCATTAGCGGGGCCTGGATTAATCTATGTGAGATCATTCATGTATAGGCAACCAGTTTACGTGAAGGCCAGTGTCAATAAGTATCACTTTGGGTAATTAATGAGTAAAGAAGTTCAAAGGGGATAAAGCTTTGCCTTTAGGGCGAGGAGATTAAATTAAGTAAATTCATTACCCACTTCATTAACGAGTACTTCCCATCCTTGTACTCTGCCAATCCATCCCTGACCAACTCCTCCCACTCCTCCGTGTTCTTCTCCGGTTTAAGCATGAATTCAGCTAGTTTAATCGGTATGGATGGAAATATTACTAATTCCCCACTTTCCATTAAGTAAGCCACACGTGCATTAGTGAGCATTGCTATTATAGTCGCGGCCACTGCTTCTAGTTTTAGGCCTCCAGTTACTCCAACAATATTTATGCTTCTTGGCCTCTTAGCCATTCGCTTCCCCATTACGTCAAGGAATTTGCCTAAGGCATCGTTAAACGAAATTGAATTAAAAATCGGAATAATCACCGTCCCTGTCACTTTCATGCCGCCTCCCCTCATTTTGATGCATCTAGCCAAGGCATTCGCCGCAAATATCGCTGCTCCAGTATCACTTGAAATCAAGTCAATATTAATATCGCGATCCACCCACCTCTTCACAGCTATGGCAGTGCTCATCTCTGCGCTCATATGTGGATCGCTGCACGCAATGCTGCTCACCTCATCGAGAATACGACTATTTAGTGCCGCTGCCCTTAGTTTGGCATCGGCTTCAGGATCTTGGTTAAGCGATTTATTAATTAAGTCTTTGGTCTCATTTTTAAGCGATTTATTATTAATTACATTTCGCAGAAGAGATGTTCCAACAATTAGTGCTAGGTATGCTTCATTCACTGGCTTCATTGTTGAGCTCAATTTTTAAATCTATTTCAATGAGGCATGGTAAATCAATCAATGAGTTGCTTATTCATCTTTTTAGGTAGGGATCTACGTTATGTTTTTAATTGATTAATTTGTTAAGCGATTATGGGAAACATGAAATACATCAGAATAGGAAGGACAGGAGTTTTGGGGTCTGTTCTGGCGCTGGGGGCTATGACGTTTGGAGAAAAGAATGTATGGAAACTGGGCGGCGTCGACCAGGAATTAGCGAATAAGATGGTTAAGAGATCTATAGATGCCGGCATAAACTTCTTCGATACAGCTGATGTATATGATGAGGGCAGATCAGAGGTACTTCTTGGACGCGCCTTAGCTGGCTATAGAGAGCAGGTTCTAATAGCCACCAAGGTGCGAGGTAGAACTGGCCAGGGCGTAAATGAGACGGGTTTATCTAAGCATCACATAAATATAGCCGTTAGAAAGAGTTTGGAGAGGCTTGGCACTACTTGGATAGATTTTTACCAATTCCATGGATGGGACGCCTTGACTCCCCTTGAGGAAGCCGCTCAGGCAATGCAGAGATTAGTGGAGGAAGGATTAGTTAATTATCCTGGAGTATCAAATTTTGCGGCGTGGCAAATGGCGGTTTTACAAACAATGGTTGAGGAACGGGGATACGCTAGGTATGAGACGGCCCAAATGAATTACTCATTATTGAATAGGGATATAGAGCATGAAGTTCTTCCCTTCCTGGATTATAGTGGAATGACTCTTCTAGTGTGGAGTCCACTTCATGGAGGCATATTAACGGGTAAGTACACTAATTACGAGAAGCCACAGCCTGGCACTCGAATGGGCAATAGGGGTTTCTTTTTCCCACCCTTCGATCCAGTACTTGCGCAGCAAGTTGTTGAGAAGCTTAAGGATATAGCTAAGCAACAGGGAGCAACACCTGCTCAAGTCGCCTTGGCTTGGCTATTGACTAAGAAGCTAATAATTATAATCGGCGCGAGAACAATGGAGCAGTTAGAGGAGAATTTGGGTGCATTAGATGTTAATTTAAAGCCTGGGCAAGTGGATGAATTGAATGAATTGACAAAACCCAAGCCTCAGTACCCTGGATGGATGATAGAAAGGCAAAACAAGGATAGGCAGGTCCCCATTATTTAATGAGGGAGTCACATCCTTTTAATTATTATAGTTATGCCTTTATCAATACATAGTTTATGCCTAGCCATATAACGAATAAGACCAATAGGAATAGCTCGCTTATATCCATGAAGATCTCGATGCTCCACATTGTTCCCAGGCTAAATAGAAGGGAGGAAAGCACAAACTTCAAGTGTGGCAGCCTTATCTTGGCTATCTGATCCTTTAATGCAATTGTGAGTGCAACCACGCTTCCCCCTGCTATCAATGTTCCGGCAAGCGCGGAGAAGTAGCTTCTAGGTATTAATGCAACAATGACTAGAGCAGCCTCGAATGCCTCGGTAGCCGATACAGCGAAAACCACGCCAACCCCCTCTTTCTCTTCTTCCCCAGTTTTCCGAATGCCCTTGAAGTACCTTCGACTGCTCCTAAGCAGTCTATAACCGAAGTAGAAGAGTATTACCGCGGAAACCCCTAGGACATATTGCAATGGCAGCAGCACTATGTATTTGCCCACCATAAATGTTGGGACCAGCACTACTGCAACGCCGGCAACAGAGTAAAGGATCGGTCTCCAGCCCTTATAGGCCGCTTGATAAATCGCAGTAACGGCTCCCGCCTCGGATAACTCTAATAGGCTTATTCCCAACGCAGCCAGAAAAATACCTACATCCATTAGTGACCGACATCGCTTAACTTTTTAATTATTGCCTCCCCCATTCCCTTAAGGGATAAATATGCCGTTAATGCCCAAAGCCAGGAATGAACTTCTCATGGCCTTCAATAATAGAGAGCCTTTGAGGTGTATCCATTAATGGCCATGGGTAATGGTAATGAATAGTAAATTTTAAACATGATCACTGCTTTAATTATTGCATGAGGATTAGGGTTGTCGATGTATTCTTCGAGGCGGCTCACTACACGGGATTCAGTGATAAGTATAATTACTTGCATGGGCATACATATAGATTGGAAGTGGAATATAAGGATAGGCTTGGGCCTCTTGATTATTTATTGGACTTCGAGGAATTAAACTCAATAGTGAGGCAAATTGCTTCTCAATGGAATTATAAGCTGCTCGTTCCGGAGACTGATATAGATAAGATCAAGATAACGGGCCCATTTAAGGTTGAGACAAAGGTCGTTAAGGGCAAGTATGCCACTGCTGAGGCCATGTGTATGCAGATACTGAGCGAGATAAGGGAGAAACTTGGTGATCATAATGGTGAGCTATCATTAACCATATGGGAGGGCCCCCGATACTCAGCTAACTGCAGTGAGCATGATAAAAAATAAACGATAGACCTCGCCTCTCGTGGCCAGATAAAGTTTGGATGAGCAAGTGAGCCGCAAAGGCGATTAAGGCCCCAATCCCCCCATCAAGATGGGTAGTTTAGAATTACAGTTTCCCATCCTTATGAACTCTGACGAGGAGAGATTGATGTCAAGCAGTGCTACTTCATGAGTGAGATAATATAAACCCCGCTCCTGGATTAATGGCGGTGGTATAATGGATGCATTTAGCGATGTTGAGGTTATTAGAATACCCGTGGTGAAGCATAGTAAGGAGGACGGTATAAGAATGCTTAGTGAGGAGGCATTTCGCAAGGCACTACATCCTGCCAGGATAAATATTTTGAGGCTGGTAAACTTCGGCGTGACTAGGCCCATAGATATGATGAGGAAATTGAAGATGCCTAAATCCACGCTTTTTCATCATTTATCAGTCTTACTGGAATCCGGTTGGCTTAAGGATGGCAAGGGGGAATATGAGCTAGCTGCCGGCATTTACCTAGTTTATCAAGTTCGAAAGGAGAATGGCGATCTATTAATAAGGGTCATCAATAATATGGGCGCATTCATAGATTATAAGACTGGATTCATAGTGGTTACAGGGAAGGAGCCAACCATAAACTGCGTTAGGTGCCCCTTCATAACTCAATGCACTGAGACATTGAAATCACTCGAGAGGAGATTCGATACAGTAATAACATCGAGGACGCCGGCCGAGGCCTATGTGGAGTTGCTTAGTAATTGGATGAATGGTAGGCTAGTTAAGGTGCTCAGCGATGGTTTCCTCGACATAAAGGGAGGCAAATACACACACGATTTAGGTAGAAAAGAAACCAGATCTGGACCTTAATGGAATCTTTCTTTAACTAGCTTCACTACTTCGAGAGGCGTCTTAGCGACTGGCACGCCAGCGTTCTTAAGTGCCTCCACCTTTCCGGCATAAGTGCCCATGCCCATTGATACTATTGCACCGGCATGTCCCATTCTCTTTCCAGGGGGCGCAGTTCGTCCAGCAATAAATCCAACCACGGGCTTCGTTATTTTACCCTCCATTATCGCCTTAGCCAGCCTCTCCTCGGCGTCCCCGCCGATTTCTCCAACGGCAACTATTAATTTGGTTTCCTCATCCTTTTCAAACATCATTGCAGTCTCAACTGTATCTATGCCAGTTATTGGGTCCCCCCCAACCCCCACTACGGTGCTTTGTCCAAGGCCTGCTTGGGATAGAAGATACGATAATTCATATGTTAGAGTTCCGCTCCTGGATATTATTCCTATTGGCCCCTTCCTATTATAAATGCTGTTGGGCAGTATACCTACCTTGCTTATGGTGGGGCTAATCACGCCAGGACAATTAGGTCCAACAATTGTTGTTCCCTTATACTTAGCGTAGTTCACGAATCGTAATGCATCATGAATAGGTATGTGCTCTGTTATTACAACGACTAATCCTAACCCGGCATCTATGGCCTCAAATGCTGCATCCGCTGCGAATCTAGCTGGCACGAAGATTATTGAAGTATTAGCGCCTGTTTTAGCGACTGCCTCCTCCACAGAATCAAAGACCGGCACTCCAGCCACTGTTTGGCCTCCCTTGCCTGGAGTAACTCCACCAACTACCTTTGTCCCGTATTGAAGCATGTATTGAGCATGCCGCGAGCCCTCGCTTCCAGTTATGCCTTGCACTATTACCTTAGTATTAGAGTTGACCAGTATCATTACCTACCACCCCTCACTGTCTTGATTAGGTCCTGCACGGCATCCTCGGCAGTATCATATATTTTAATGTTTAGTGGGGCAAGGATCTTCCGTCCCTCCTCCTCATTAGTTCCCTTAAGTCTGATGAATATTGGTTTAGATACCCCAATCTCCTTTATTGCCTCGATAACTCCATAGGCCACCTCGTCGCCCCTTGTTATTCCTCCAAATATATTCATCAAAATGGCCTTTATTCTGGCATCCTTCAACAGGAGAGTCAATGCAGACTTAACGATATCCCGGCTTGCTCCTCCTCCTATATCAAGGAAATCAGCTGGCTCTCCTCCATATTCCTTAACTAAATCCATCGTAGCCATGGTGAGGCCCGCTCCGTTCCCTATTATCCCAATATCCCCGGGCAACTCAACATAATGGAATCCGGCCGCCCTAGCCTCTAATTCTTCCCTAGTTAAGTCACCCTCCTCCTCGACGTTTATGTCGTTATGCCTAAATAACGCGTTATCATCGACCATTATCTTCACGTCAATCGCTATGAACCGTCCATCCTCCGTCAAAGCCAGTGGATTTATTTCCACGAGCTCCGCATCGTAGTCCATCATTACCCTATACATTGCATATACGACCGCTGCAAATGACTTGGCCTGGGGCCCGCTTATGCCCATGAATTTCGTTAAATCATTAACCAAGTAGTCCCGTAACCCAGCGAATGGGTGAAAACCGCCCCTAAATATTTTCTCGGGATGCTCCTTAGCCACCTCCTCTATATCTATGCCGCCCTCAGGAGACGCCAATATTAGGTATCGCTCATTGGTTCTATCAACAGTCATAGATATATAGTACTCCTTCTTTATGGGAGAGCCCTCCTCCAGTAAAACCTTCCTTATGGGGAAGTCTTGAATTACGCGTCCAAGGTACTCCTTGGATATAGCCTTAGCCTCATCAACATTATTTGCCTTCTTAACAAGACCCATTTTAGCTCGTCCAGCAAATGGTACCTGCGCCTTAACGAAGACAGGATACTTAAGCCCGGCATCGACTTGATCAGGAGAGCTAATGACGATGCCTCGAGGCTTCTCAACCCCATATTTATACAGCAAATCTTTACCCTTATACTCCAGTAACCTCATGCAGTGATGTGAATTACTTGAGTAAAAAAATTTTACCGCCATGAAAATATATCCTCCTCTATTTTGAGGGGCAGGCTTTGGGCAACCAAGTAGCGTTAATAAAGGTGTAACCCTCAAGGTCTTGGGAACGCTTGCCCCTCAAGTCAGGTTATTTCTCCTAGTTTTCATCTTCTTCAAATAATTGAAAGTATAATTAAGTCGCTCTGCCATGCTTAACGAGAGGTCTGATTTATATGCATAAACTCTCTACCCTTTACACGTGAACGGTAGGGACTTGGCGCTGCGATTATTGGTGGAATTAGCTAAGTATCATAGAATACAGGGAAGCAGTGGGCTCGAGGATGCGGCTGAGTTCATTAAGGATCAACTAGATGAGTTGGGGGTTCCCAACGAAATCATTAATTATTATTATAATAGGGAATATGATAAGTTCAAGGCCCCCATTGGTTGGGATCTCGAATATGGCGAGCTCGAGTGGAATGGAAAAAGAATAACCACTAACGACACGCCACTCTTGGTAACAGCCTATAGCCCACCTGGCGAGGTCCGTGGAGTGGCCGTTTATGTTGGTGATGGCGAGGATCCCATGGTTAATGTAGATGGAAAGATAGTTATAGCGAGGGGCAACCCCTTCACTGTTTATAGGAACGCGGTTAAATCAGGCGCCTTGGGTCTCCTCCTCTATAGGGAAGATGCGCCAAGCGAGGCGTTTCCATACATGGGTCTATTCCTTAAGGAGGAGGAGAAGGGTATTCCGGTCATGTCGATACCGAGGGAGATTGTGGTCAAATTAACGGGTAATATTGTTTCAATGACTGTTCAGAGCCGTTATAGGTTAAATGCTAAGATGCCTATAATAGTGGCCGGCGATTATGATGCAAGCATTGGCGTGATAAGTCATTATTGTCATCCATATGAGACCTATAACGATAATCTAAGCGGTACGGTGGCCAATATATTGGTTGCCAAGCAAGCAAAGGCACTTCACATATTTGTGCCGGAGTACTGGGGATCATATGCATTCATGTTGGATAAAGGCAGCAAGTTAAGGCAGGAAGCATTCGTTAATCTCGATATGGTTGGGGAAAATCAAAGCATTACTGGATCCACCTTAATACAGATAAATCCGCCGAGCTTCATGGGAACCCCATTGGAGGCATTAATATATAGGTCTCTCAGGTCAATATTCACCGTCAATACATTCAATAATTCCAATAAGGTATGGAGCATTCGAATGGATATATCCAATTACGAAGCAGGAAGTGATCACGATGTCTTGCTATCATTCAAGATGCCGACCGTAATGCTTAATCAATGGCCCGATAAATTCTATCACTCGAGCCTAGATACGCTTGATAAGGTAAGCCTAGAGATGTTGACAGGCATTGCTTCGGCTGTGGCGAAGAGCATTAATGAATATAAGGAACCAAATAGCGACTTGATTAGCAACTATATTGAGCTAAAGAATGCTCGTCGAAGAATAGATGGCGCCGCTCAGCAACCTCATAACCCTTCAGGCGAGAACTTAAGGAAACTATTCAAGGGCCCCATAATAGATCATCAATTGCTCTCGAATACTTGGGTGATGGATATATTAGATGAGAATTTCAATAAATCCCTCTTCTTATCGTTAATACCGATAACTATGGAATACGCAAGCGACACTGGCTCCCTAATAACGATGATCATGAATGAATACCCTAGCGTCAATAAGGAATTAATAATGAGATACCTCACCACGCTTGAGGAGCTAGGAATGATAAAGATAGGCAATTAGGCTTAAGCTTGGCGCCGGGGCCGGGATTTGAACCCGGGCCCCCTCTCGGGGACGGGATGACTTGCTGCTGGGTCTCGAGTCCCGCGCCTTGGGCCGCTCGGCCACCCCGGCTTCAGTAGGATTTGTGCATAGTGGTTTTTAATTTTATTCGTAGATTGCGTGTCCAATTAATGGTAACGCTATGCTTTAGGGGTGTTCTACATTAGTATGGCAATATTGGCCTCTTGGGAGGCAAATTACTTGGGGCCGTCGCTTCTACCGGCAATATATGAGCCGAATATGATTCCCCATAATAGTGCTGGATATACTATCATACGTTCCATTCCTCCGGGCCCCAATCCTAAGTATTTTCCCTCTATGTATAGTGCTAAGGTGGTTAGGGTCATGATTCCAAGGAGTGAGGAAATTATGTTCATGGGCATCTTCTGTAGCTTGTATGATGATATTGCGGCTAGGCCCCCGAAGAGGAACACTATTAATGCTGAGATAGAGTGAAGACTGCCAGTATATTCTGGGAATACGCCAACCATTATTGCGCCTATGCCGGAGATCGCAAAAAATATTGGGAATAGCTTGAATACATGCGATTTAAGCAATAGCATGGATGATACTATAATTAATATGCCGAGGATGATCATTGAGGTGTTGAATATTATTGAAGAGGGTTGAACTATAGTACATGAACCGGACCTGCACATTGCGCCCAAGTCACTTATATAATTGCTAGAGACACTATAACCTGGAAACAAGAACTCCGCTATATTCATTGCCAGAATGAAGCCAACCGCTCCTACCAATATTATTATACCAGATACTTTATAGAGATTCATGTTTAATCTATTGAATTGTCAGAATAAAATGCTATTATTTAGCAATTAATCTATGAGGTAAACAGTAATAATAAGACAATTTGAACTATTTCAATAATATATTTAATAAAGATATGTTGCAATTTCATTCCCCTAAATGAAGACGATTCAAGCATATCCGGAAGCGAGGACCCAAATAGCAGAGAAGATTTTTTTTGGGAAAGATTATTTAACTCGATCTTTCCTGCTTCACGCATGCTGGCTCAAGTCGTGGCTGAGTTACGGGGACGTATAGCAGTGATGGGAGAGGCTTGGCTACCCCTAAGCATTAGCGTTACCTATGTAACCAGTGATTTCGATACCGCCGTGGTTCGTTACCTAAATGAATTTGAATCTATTGGAAGCGATTTAGTTATAGCAGTCAATCACTTGCTGCCATTTAGGCGAGGAGCATTTGATGAGTTGGTTGCGCATGCTGCCTTTAATGATGTTAGGTATGTGGTTCAGGAGGTGAGGGAAGCAATCAATGCTTCACGGGAATTAATAATAATAGGCATACAGGGCGATAGGGGTTGGGTCTCCACCCCGCTCTTTAATAGCAGTCTCGTCGCGATTAAGAATAAAATAATGGCAATAGCCGATGAATTTGGCGCTAAGGTAACGAATTCAGATGAGTACTTCATTGTGAGAATACCTTCACATAAGTATAAAATCAAGAGCGAAGCTTAATTATCTGACCTCCTCACCACCTGAAGGGCGAGAATTCCCCTAGATCCCTGACCCCTGTCTGCGAGGGACTGGATCTGGAAGATCCTCCCTTGGAGGTGGAAGTAGACCTCCGTTATCATCACGCCCTTATACAGCAACCAGGCCCCATCCTCTACGACGACACTGGCTAGGGCATTTACCCCAAGGTCTACGGAGGCTAACCCTATCGCCCTTCGGCGCCTTTCAACTGAATGGTCTTTTCCCTCCCCACTAACCACGTGTTATCCCCCTTCCCCGTCCTAGTGGTCTCCACCCTACCCTATTTGCAGTGCCGTCTCAACCTACCAATGAACTCAATCTCCAATCCGTAGTACTTCAGGACTATCTTGGGCTCCTCCTCATCCACCTGGTACATGTCCCGCCTCACTACCCGCAACGACTCCCCCTTCCATCCTCCTTCCAGTACACTGGAGGGGAGACGTGGTTCACGTAGGGCGGCAATTTCCCCTCCTTCCTCAACCTCCTCCAGAAAACTTGCCGCTCCTCGCAGAAGAGGAGGCTCTTACCTCCTTAAACCCACTAAAGTTAAATTTAAGTCATGAACCACTTAATTGTCAGAAATGAGGGCAGAGGATATCAATAATATATGGGGGAGGAGGGATAAATGAAGATATTGCTTCTCAGTGATATTCATTGGCCCAGCGATGCCGCGGTAAAGGCTTTATCTAAGGCAAGGAATTTCGATATGCTTATCTTGGCGGGCGACTTCATGGATTGTGGCTTATCGGTGGCTTGTTATGAGGCTTCATTCGATAGTTTTTTCCGTTTGATCAAGAAGGTCTCCGGAAAGAAGGAGATAATTGCGGTTCTGGGGAATCATGAGCATTACCTGAGTAGGAATGAGTTAAGGAGGGGAATTACGTCTCTAGAGAAGATCGCGAGTTATAGGAAGTACTTTGGAGAGCATGATAGCGTGCTCCTGGATTTTGAGGGACCTTACTGCATTAATGGATTTTGCATAGCGGGTAATGTTGGATGGTACGATTACTCGTTTGCTGTAGGCTATGATTTTAAATATTACGATCAGTGTAATCCTTATGGCTGCTCCGTGGAGTCTCTATGGCAATGCGAGAGGCAGTACTGTAATTGCCCTGATTACTTCAGGGATTGTCTTTATGTAAGGCTTGGCATGAGTAATGGTGAGTATCTAAGCTATAACGTCAACTCATTACGAAAACAGTTATCTAAAGTTAATCAGCCCACCATATTAGTGCTTCATCACGCGCCGAGGAAGGACATAATTAAGGATGATGGGTTCTACTCTGCCTATGATGGAAGCAACAAGCTTGACGAGGTGGTTAGGGAATTCGGTTCTAGGTACGTAGTGTATGGTCATGTCCATGAAAGGGGCAATAGCATTGAGGTAAGGGATGGAGTGGTTTATATAAACTCGTTCTATCCTAACTTGGTAGCAATGAGGTATTCCGGAGGAAATTTGGAGATAGAGAGGTTATGAGTGGATAATAGTAAAAGCCTGTCCCTAGGGCTTGGATTAAAGCATATACCTAAAAATTAAAAACATATAGTTGCCGGTGTTAATGGTTTATGAGTTGGTCTTTATTAGAGGAAATAAGGCGGAGGCCGGATTCCGTTAGGAGAATGCTTCAATCCAGGGGCTATGATGCCTCATTGGTTGATGAGTTCGCTTCGTTGGATCAAGAATGGAAGAAAATCAAGGCAGAAGTGGATGAATTAAGGCATAGGCACAATGTGATGACTAGGGAAGTGAGCAAGGCATCTCCTGACAAGAGAAGCGAATTAATAAATAATGCAAAGCAGCTACTTGAGGAAATAAAGAAAAGAGAGAATGAACTTAACGCTATAGAGGAAAAACGAACCGCGTTACTTATGCGGTTACCTAATTTGATCCATGAATCCGTGTATGAGGCATGCAAGGGAGGCGGCGAATCAACGCCGATAACGTATCATGGCCGCCCAAAGGTATGGAGGGATCTACTTAATCAGTTTCAATCCCAATACGTGGGCGTTGATTATGAAGTAATAGACTGGAAACCAGTGGGTCACGCTGATTTGCTTGAAAATATTCTAAGACTTGGAGACACTCAGAAAGCGGGTGAAGTTGCTGGGAGCAGATTTTATTATATATTTAACGATATAGTGTGGCTGGACTTCGCGTTAATAATGTATGCACTGGATTTCTTGTCTCGAAAAGGTTTTCAGCTAGTGATTCCGCCCTACATGTTGAAGCATGAAATAATAAGCTCAGTGATAGATCTAGAGGCGTTTAAAGACTCCATCTATAAGATAGAAAACGAGGACCTCTACCTGATAGGGACGGCAGAGCACCCAATAGCGGCTTATCTCCGCGACAGGGAGTTGCTGGAGAATGATTTACCTATACTGATGGCAGGTTTCTCCCCCGCATTTAGGAGAGAGGCCGGTGCAGTTAATAGGGACTTAAAGGGAATATTCAGGGTGCATCAATTCCATAAGGTAGAGCAGTTCGTATTTTCTCTCCCAGAAGATAGCTGGAAGTGGCATGAGTCTCTTCTAAGTAATGCTAAGGAAATATGGGAGGGCTTAGAGATACCGTTCAGGATAGTGCTGGTGTGCCCCAGCGACATGGGAAGAGCCGCGGCTAAGCAGTACGACTTAGAGGCGTGGATGCCAGCCCAAGGAACCTATAGGGAGATGGTTTCCTGCAGTAATGTCCTTGATTGGCAATCGGTTAAGCTTAGGATAAGAGTATTAAGGAAAGGAATGAATAGGGAATACGTTCACACATTGAATAGCACCGCAATAGCCAGCACCAGAACAATAACGGCTATACTGGAGAATAACCAGCAACCTGATGGTACAATAATAATACCGAAAGTACTTAGGAAGTACTTAGAGCCATTCCAAGCGGCTCCAAAGGATGTGATTCACCCTAGGAGCAAGTAATTGGTTCTAGGCCATTAAAGGCCGTTATGCGATCGTTGCGTGGAGCTGGTAATTAGGTTAATCCGCTTATGATTGCCTTAATAGCATATTTAGGCATCCTAATCGAGATGAATTTAATTATATCTCCATACCAAGTGCTACCGCTTATTAACTTGGTAAGGAGCTCCTTAACATCATTACTGGCGTATCCCGTAGTGCCTAGGAATCTGCTGAAGAATTGTGTATCTAGTCCATATACGAAGAGCGATAATGCCTTAGCTAATCTGTTATTGCTTAGCAAATTACTTATTAATTGCCTATAAATCATGGGTTCTTCTCCACGCTTAAGTGATGCGTAGGCAGCATATGCAGCAGCTATTCCAGTATACATGGATTGATAAATTCCTTCCCCAGTAGTTGGATCAGCTACTCCAAGTGCATCTCCAGCAAACATTGTTCTCCCAATCACTGGCTCTATATTGGTGTATGGTATTAAGTGGCCAAGCACCTTACTGCTTTGAAGGCCCCATTGCGACGCGTACTCCTCTAGACGTGAACCATACCTCTGCTTAATTATGGATCCTAATCCAACATCATAATGCCCATCTGATTGAGGAAATATCCAGGCATATCCATACCTAATCGCTGTGAAGTCCAGTAGGCAGGGCAAATCGCTGGGCCCCTTAGCTATGGTCATAACCGCAGCGGCGCTCTTATCATTAATTAAGCCAAGTGATGCTGCGACCCTGGAGGGCGCTCCATCAGCTGCTATAACCATGTTGGACATAAATGTTTCTCCGCTCCGCGTAATTGTCTCCACGTGATTCTTATGATTTATGACTCTTACCACTTCCTTATTCTCATACTCCGCTCCCTTACTTGCCTCATCGAAAAGTCTCTTATCGAATTCCTCCCTCCTCGTTACGCTTATCAATGGAGTACTTGATCTAAGCATGAAGGTTCCCGCATAATTAGTGATATATACATCCCTACACTCATTTAGTACTAAGTCATCTATATCAATTCTAAGCCACTTGAGCAGGTTCATGGATTTCGGGGTCAATCCTCCCCCGCATGGCTTTATCCTGGGATGCTGCGCCTTATCCAGTATCAATACTTTTAGGCCAAGTCTTGAAGCCATTATGGCTGCCGTGGATCCCGCTGGCCCACTTCCAACCACTATTAAGTCATACTTGCCACTCATTTTGCCCTCCTCATTGTGAGTATCATTATTACGGCCCCAATCGTTGAGTATATGAATGCCATGTAATAGCCAAGGACGAATAGTATTATTGATGCCGTTACGAAGATTACAGTCAGCGTCTTTTCCATTAATAATCCATTGACCCGCATGGCTGCTTTACTGCCCTTCGGCGTATATATCCACTCAAGGTCCTTGAACATGGCTTCTATATAGTGATATATTATGGCAAAGGATATGGAGAAGCCCATTATGCTCATTGTGACTAGGCTGAACATCATAGTCATTATTCCATAATTCAGCTTTCTGGCAGTTGCAAGCATTAACATGAGGAATCCGATGAGAAGGATTATATTAATTCCTTCCAGCGCCAAGACATAGAATGGAGGAAGAATCACACCGAATATTGATAGTATTATGGAGATGAAGATGGATAATCCGCCCAGGGATAAGAGGGGATACTTAGTTAACCATAGCAATATATCTATCTTATCGATTGTCGACATATTGCTCTTAATTATTCGCCTAAAGTATCTCCTTAGTATTATGGAGTCATTGGAGGACCATCGTATGTTTTGTGCCTTTAGAGCCATGTATGTGCTCGTGACTTCACTGGTTGCAGTGACTTCCCTCATCACTGCAACTCTTCCTCCGCTCATTTTGACCTTGAGCGAGAGATCCATATCATCCGCGGTACAGTGACAAAGCCCGCCAACCTTCATCAATGTCTCCCTTTTTATCACGAAGTTCGTGCCCATTATCATTGAGAATCCCCACCTCTGCCTGCTGAGGAATCTGCCTAGTATTATTATCTCATTGAATATATCATAAACCACCTTTATGGCCTTACTGGTGGCAGTGGGTATTGCTGGTCGCCCCCTATATACCGCACCCACCATATCATATCCAGCCTCCACATAACTCACGGCATACATTAGGTAATTGGGTGGAACCTCGGTATCGGCATCGAGCACCATTATTAGTTCGCCCTTTGAGAATTGAATTGCATAATTAATTGCGCCTCCCTTATAACCCATTGGTGATTTCCTGTTTATGGCAATCATCCTCACTCCATATAGCTTTGAGTACTTCATGGTGATTGCCTCTATGGAAGAAAAGGTTTTCTCATCGTCATCGCTCACAACAATTGCCTCAAACCTATCCCTAGGATAACTTAGGCTAGCCACATTCTTTAGGACTTTCTCAACGACATCCATGGCCTCATTCTTGACCGGGATTATGATTGATATAAATGGTCTTGTCCTCGGCGGATAATGAATATCGTTCTTCCTAGAGTCCTTAAAGAGATAGAGACCGGAGTGCAGTATGGCAATTACTTGGATAGCTGATAAAGCAAGGAAGATGGAGTATATAACGTACATCATCAATAATAGCGGTATTGCGTAGCTTGCAGGGTGACTAACTGTGACTCCAATGGGTGAACTATTGTTGATGTAACTGCTTATGTTCTGTAGATTAGTCTTCTCTACATCCATGTAATGATTAAATTGGTATAATATCATTGTCATGTTATAGCCAACCTTATCCACCAATTCATCGAGGCCGCTTGTTATGTTGGCGGGCATTATATATTATGCCCAACAATACTGAGTTAAATAGTTTTATACAGCGCCCTAATCATTTTTCTCATTCTTTATATAATTCAATTGAGAAAGGAATAGATAGTGGGCCCGGAGGGACTTGAACCCCCGACCAACAGGTCTGAAGCCTACTGGCAGTATAAAAACCATAGCATGACCTTGAAAATCAAATTGAGCGTGCTAAATGCTATCATTGATGGGATCAAGTTTAAAACTCACCTTTGGAAATATAACATATATGAGCCTTATTGACGAATTGACACGGAAGCCAGCTGTCGAGTTAATCAAGCTAGCCATAGCATACTATGCTAAGAAGTACGGCAGAAGCGTTAATGCAGCGGTGCTCGCGAAGCTCCTATTCTTCATTATATACACCGATGGCACCAAGCTTCTCAATACGCCACGGATCAAGTTGCCCGGGGAATTTAGGATTTACTCGAAAGGGCCATCTATATCCATCGATGAGGTGCTAGGTGGTGAATCCAAGATGATTGAATATGGCATAGTAAGGACCGGCGATAATTATTACGTCAAGGGTATTGAGGAGTCCTTTGAGGAGTCCTACAGGTCCCTCGTGGAGAGGGGTTTAAGAGATCTAGCAGAGCAAGCGATCAAGGTCGTTGATGAATATGGAGCATTGGGAATGGATGATTTAATTGTTCGCTCGCTCGAGGCTTTGGGCATTCAGGGTGAGGTCATTAAAGCGATGGCATTTAACATGAGCTTGGAGGCATATATGGATGTAGTGAGGAGACTTAGGAGTGTTCTTGAGAGCAAGGGGTCAATAGATGAGGAGGATCTCTATCCAGATCTATTCAAGATGATTGGGTAATTCATTCATGACGTTTAGGGCATTCCATGTCTTCATCGACACCAATGTGCTTGTCAATATGGTATATGCAATAACCTTGCACCACAGATTAAATAGGCCAAGACCAAAGATATTAGATCTCCTGGAAAATAACGTATTGGAGATCTATACAAGCATTATAATGGTAAATGAATTAGATGATGTAGCCTTGCCCAAATTATTGACCAGCGTCGATAGGGAGATGCATGGATGGGTCAACGTAGAAACTAATGAAATGGAGGAATACTGCATTAGTGAATTGAATAGCTTGGTAAATATGAGGTATGTAAGAGTAATAGAGGAGGACGGATCGCTGGAATTGCAGAGAAGAGCCCTAAAGTATAAACCCAGCAAGAGAGTTTGCTGGAAGAGCAATATAATGGATAAACTGCTCAGCAGAATTCCAAACGAAGACATCGATGTAATCAATTCACTGCTCTATGCCTACGATTTGCTGGCCACGGTGCGGCGAAAGAGAGGCCCTGGTACGATAAGCGGTAAGTTGGTCTTCGTAACGGAGGACAAACATCTTAGGAACTTCGTTGAAAGGCAATTGACGTGCTATGATTGTCCTTGTACGAGTAGAATTATTGCCATAAGCTATAAAGAATTCAAGGATCAATTGAGACAAATTTAATTCTAAGGAAGTTGAAATAATGAGACCCATTCGTCGCTGGTTTATGAATTAGCAAGCTTGCGGTAGCGGTGGGGTTATCTTTATATTATGTTTAATACAAAAATAGTCGCAAAATCAGAGAGCTAAGCTGGGTTATCCGCTTGGTTTCGCTCATTATCTATAAATTGATTGAAAATGGAGGTCCATAGATAGTGGGCCCGGAGGGACTTGAACCCCCGACCAACAGGTCTGGAGCCTGCCGCTCTGAACCTTGCTGAGCTACGGGCCCTCTGGTTCCACTTAGGTGTTGTCTTTTTATTTTTTACCTTAACGCTTTGCTTTATATTTTGCACAGGGGAGAGTCCGTGAGGACGGCGTAGTTTGCATTTTATTTGGCCTTGAAATTAACGGCATTAGGCTTTGTCTGGGGATCTAGGGGATTCCCTGCTAGTTCCTGAGGGAAGGGTGACATGCTTGGGTTCATCCAAAGATACTTGAATATGCAGCGGATAGATTGGCCTCTGAGGTTAGGAATGGTTCAATAATAGATTACTTCGTGTTCAATGTGGGAGATGACATGAGCTTATTAATGACCCATAGCAAGGGTCTCAATAATTCATCCATTCACGAAATAGCTTGGAACATATTTAGGGATGCCACGGAATCGATTGCAAAGAAGGTGAGGCTATATGGTGCTGGCCAGGACCTCCTTAAAGACTCGTTCTCTGGAAACATTAGAGGAATGGGGCCTCAAGTCGCTGAAATGGAGTTCGAGGAACGAGGCAGCGAGCCAATAATAGTGGTTGCCGCAGATAAGACTGAGCCGGGCGCCTTTAATTTACCTTTCTACAAGATGTTTGCCGATCCATTTAACACCGCTGGATTAGTTATTGATCCAGCTATGGCAGAGGGATTCATATTCGAGGTGATAGATGTTAAGGAGGCCCAAGTATTCCTATTAAGGATGCCGGATGATATGTACAGATTATTGGGGCTAATTGGAACGCCCGGCAGATACATAGTTAGGAGAGTTTATAGAAAGCGGGATTTAGTACAGGGAGCAGTGGCCAGCGTCGAGAGGCTCAACCTTATAGCCGGCAAATATGTTGGTAAGGATGATCCCGTGGCGATAATAAGAGCTCAACACGGCTTGCCGGCGGTTGGCGAGGTTCTAGAGGCATTTGCGTACCCCCACTTAGTGGAGGGATGGATGAGGGGTAGTCACGTGGGTCCGCTCACGCCCTCCAAATTTGCCCAATTCATTCTAGATAAGAAGATGGCGCTGGGGCCAAAGATGACTAGGTTCGATGGTCCTCCAAAAGTCGGCGCATTAGGCTTCCAATTACATGATGGCTACTTAGAGGGACCTGTTGATTTGTTCGATGATCCTGTATTCGATTATTCGCGGCAATTGGCGGCAACCGTCACTGATTATATAAGGAGAATGGGCCCAATAATGCCTCACAGATTGCCGCCCGAGGAAATGGAATACACAACTATTTCGCAAGTGCTAAAGGAGGTTAAGTCGCTTCCGCTAGATGAGTACGAAAAAGATAGGGAAAGCGCATTGAAGACATTAATCTCCTAATACTTTTATGCTTAAATTCCATTGTAAAATGATTTTTCTATTGCTGCATAGCATTATATTCCTTCTTCTGGCTCCGCTTGATGCGTTTTAAAATGTTCTAAAGGTGTGTGAGTATCTTTAGAAAAATAAAATGGAAAATAAAAACAAATCCATTAGTAATGGTTCCTTACATGTTGAGCATTTATTTTGAAGTGATTGCCGTGGAAAGTTTATAAGTATATTATTGATGATCAATAACTTAATGAATAAATCCAAGAAGAACCTGAATTGGGGAATCCTAAGGGACCTAGATGAAAGCAACTTAGGCAAGTACCAATGGTCAGCCATAGTATCGGTATCCCTAGGCATGTTCCTATGGGGCTTCCTACTCGCATTAGCACCCTTAACCACTCAATGGCCCTTCGTGCCTCAAAGCATGGTTGAGTATGTGTTGGTCTCAGCTCCAGTGGCCTTAACCATAGACAACTTAACTATAGGTAGGCTTTCCGACGCATATGGTAGGAAGCATATATTTATGCTTACCTTAGTTCTCTATGGCATTGGCACATTATTAATAGTGCTTGCTGAAAACGTATACACCCTAATTATGGGCATAGTTCTAGCGGAGTTCGGCCTTGGAGGCGAGGAACCCACCACATTAGCCTACTTGGCCGAAATGATGCCCATTAAGAGAAGAGGTTCTAGTAGGCGTTACCAATGTAGCTAATCTGGGCGCGGCAGTAGCAGCTGCATTAAGCCTAGCTACCGCCATTTCAATTAATCTTCAGAAGGAGTTCTTCGGAATAACGTTAGGGGTAGCATTAGTTGTCATGTTGGTGACCAGACTAATAATCTGAATCATATCGCTGGGCGCTTTTTAAGTATGAATCCCACGGTAACTCTAATCCAAGCAACTTGAGGCTAAGATTGCTTGTCTTAGTGTCCCTTGCAGTAACAATAGTGCTCACCTATGCCCTACTAGCCTTAGTAATGGGCCCTTACCTATTCCCGAAGTTAACATCATGGATAGTGCTGCTATATAATATTGGGGAAACCATAGGCGGCGTGGTAGGCATTCTTATGCTTAGGCAAATGGGAGTTAAACCATTCACATTAATATCGTACCTAGGTGGGTTCATCACGATACTAGCATTTATACCGCAACTCCTCCTCATACCTCATAGCCTAGTGGCATTCCTCTTGCTGCTCCTTATTAATGGCATATTCGGAGAATTAGGGTGGGCTGCTAGGATAATTCTTGAGCCCGAGCTATTTCCGACCAGATTTAGATCAATGGGCATTGCAGCAGTTAGGGCCTCGGCCTACGTAGTTTATATAGCATCGATATTCTTCACGGCTAGCTTCACGATGTACGAGTACCTATCGTATAATGTTGGGTTATGGGGACTAGGCTTCACTGCGGCATTGATCTGGTATATTGTTGGTGTTGAAACCAAGTTTAAGACCCTTGAGCAAGTCAATGAGCAGAACATTAGTGGAGCAAAGCATTAACTGGAGATATCTAGACCATTTAAAGCGAAATAAATGAGTTAAATAATACCATTCACGGGCTTTCACCTCCTTAATCCCCTAATGTTAAAATAATATTTAGTAGAATGGCTTAAAAGTGCTCTAAGTTTATATAATTAATGAGGCGGTGGGTTAATGCATGAGATTTCCAGTTCTAGTAATAAATATGAAGGCTTATCCCGAAATAATAGGCCAAGGCTCAGTTCAATTAGCTAAGGTAGCCGAAGATGTGTCCAAGGAGCTGGGGGTATCAATAGCCATTGCTCCACCGCTCACTGAGTTAAGGAGGGTAGTCGAGACCGTGGCGATAGATGTATTTGCTCAATCCGCTGATCCAGTACTGCCAGGGGCAGCCACGGGCTACACGCCTCTTGAGATGATCAAGGAAACAGGGGCCCGAGGCGTTATTCTTAATCACAGCGAGCATAGGTTATTATTAAATGACTTGGCATGGATGATAGGCAGGGCAAGGGAACTTGGTTTAGAGCAATTAGTGTGTGCGCCGAATCCAGAGTCAAGCGCGGCTGTCGCTGCCTTATCGCCCACGGCTGTGGCTGTTGAGCCTCCAGAATTGATAGGTACAGGTAAGGCAGTCAGCAAAGAGAAGCCTGGAGTAATCACTAGGACAGTTGAGTTAGTATCTAGAATTAATCCTAGCATTAGCGTTATTACCGGTGCAGGTATAGAATCGGGCAGTGATGTGGAGGCTGCCCTACGGTTGGGAACCAAGGGAGTGCTTGTGGCCAGCGCAATAGTTAGGGCCAAGAACTGGAGGGAGAAGGTGCTCGAATTAGCTCGTCCACTGCAAGATAATTAATCATTACTGCTTCAATATATTGTTGTATTTGTCCCTTAATGCCTTCTTGTCAACTTTACCTGTGCTGGTCAATGGAAGTTCATCCAGTATAACTACCTTATCTGGGAGCCACCACTTGGGTATGACGCCCTTAGTTACATATTGCTCTAGGTGCTGTATAATGTCCTTCTCCTTTAATTGTTGACCTTTTTTCGGCACCACCAATGCTATTGGCCTCTCACCCCACTTATCATGTGAAACGCCTATTACCGCCACGGCTGCAACGCTTGGATGAGTTGATATTAGATCCTCAAGTCTAAGGCTGCTTATCCACTCGCCGCCTGACTTCACCACATCCTTCATTCTATCAACTATTTTCACGTAACCATCCTCGAATTTCACCGCTGCATCGCCCGTATGGAACCATCCATTCCGCCACGCATTCCTAGTCTTCTCGGGGTCACCCATATATTCCTTGAATAACCATGGTGAACGCACGGCTATTTCCCCAATGGTCTTGCCGTCGGGAGGAACATCCCTATCATACTCATCCACCACCCTTAAGTCAACCAATGGAACTGGGAGACCTGTTCTGAGCATTATGTTCTTCTTTTCTTCATCGCTTAGATTCATGTGTTCAGGTCTCAAGTGGGCAATTGTGAGTATTGGCGCTGTCTCAGTTAATCCATAGCCGCTTATGACAATCATTCCCCTAGCAGTAGAGGCATCCAGTAATCCCTTGGGCAAGGCTGCGCCTCCTATTATCATTTTGACTCCATGCAAGTCATACTTGCTTGAGTCTGGGTGGGAAAGCAATGCGTATAATATCGTGGGCACGCCGGCCGTGAATGTGACCTTCTCTTCCCCTATTAATCTAAGCATGTGGCCCCACTCAAATTTTCCTGGATAAATTATCTTTACTCCAGCCAGGGGGAGGGAGTAAGGCATTCCCCATGCATGCACGTGGTACATGGGAACGAGGGGCATGGCAGTATCTGTGTTTCGTAGTTCTATTGGTGGCTGAACCACTGCTCCTATGGTGGCGAGGGAATGAAGCACTAATCCCCTATGTGTATGTATACCTCCCTTGGGTAATCCCGTGGTTCCCGACGTGAATAGCATTGTTGCAGGGGTTCTTTCATCTAGTTCTGGAAAACTTGCCTCTCCTTGTTTGTTCGTTTCGTCGTAGTAGTTAAGCATCTTGGTGCCGAAGTTATCGTTGGGCACCTTGTTTTCATCGCTCATGTATATTATTGCCTTTACTGATTTCACGTTTTCTATTATTGGCTTTAGGAGGGGAGCGAAATCATCGATATTTATGAATAGTAGTTCCGGTTTTGCTGTATTCATTGTGTAAATTATCTCTTGTGGAGCTAGACGTACGTTAACTGTAAAAAGAGTGGCTCCAATAGATGGCACTGCGTAATACAGCTCTCCATATCTGAGGGAGTTCCAATCCAGTACAGCAACCCTGGTACCGGGTTCGCTGGGCTTGCCTGCCTTAACCCCTAGCTCCAGCAATAGCGATGCAACTTTCCTGACTCTATTATTGAACTCCCTATTTGTCAATGATATGCGTTTCCCATTATATGGCCAATATACAATCTCTCTATTGGGATATGATGATGTAGCATAGTTTAATATTTTGTCTATTGTTAGTTGATAGTCATAGTAACTCATGAATTTATTTAGGTATAGCACGCTAATAAATGTTACTGCTCTACACTACATATAGGTAATATTTTTAATCTAGCCAGTATCAAATCCCGGCGAGAAATATGGTATTTCCATTTGATGGGTTGGGAGACTATCAATTAGTCTTCAAGGCCGAGCATGAGATGTTTAGGAAAGCCGTGAGGGAATTCGTTGAGAAGGAAATAAGACCATTGTCGCAGCAAATAGATGAGACAGATGAAGTTCCAAAACCCCTCCTTGAGAAAATGGCTCAGCAAGGATTCTTTGGTCTACATCTATCGGAGGAATATGGTGGGCAAGGCGGAGATACCATAATGACAGTGATACTGAGCGAGGAAATAGCCAGAGTATCTCCAGCCGTTACTGTTGTCATGGGAACCAATGATTTATTCTCAATACCAGTATTAATCTATGGAAATGAGGAACAGAAAAAGAAATACTTGCCCCCGCTCGCCAAGGGCGAGAAGTTCGGCGCCTTCGCAGCTACTGAACCATGCTGTGGCAGTGATGTTGCCGGCTTCCAAACAAAGGCCGAGAAGAAGGGCAATAAATGGGTCATAAATGGTAGAAAAATGTTCATCAGCAATGCAGATCTGGCGGATTACTTGATAGTATTCGCCAGAACCAGTCCCCCGCCTGATAGGAAGAGAAGATGGATGGGTCTAACTGCGTTCATAGTGGAGAAGAATACTCCTGGATTAAGTCTTGGAATGAAGGTACATAAAATGGGTCTAAGGGGGAGCCATACGTGGGAGGTAATCCTAGATAATGTAGAGGTGCCGGACGAGAATAGGGTCGGCATGGAGGGTATGGGCTTCCTAATAGCAATGGAGACGTTTGATAGAACCAGAATAGGAGTTGCTGCTCAGGGGCTCGGTATGGCCCAAGCCGCTTATGAAGCCGCATTTACATATGTCCACCAGAGAAAAGCATTCGAGCTGCCCTTAGCATCCTTTGAGGCGGTTGAGTTTTCCCTAGTAAATATGCTAAGCGAATTAATGGCTGCCCGCTACTTAACATACTTGGCGGCTTACCTAGCCGATCAAAATAGGCCCGAGTTCACCTTCGCCGCCTCACTAGCCAAATTCTACGCCACAGAGGCGGCTGAGAAGATAATATCAGATGCAATAAATCTACATGGTGGAGTCGGCATAACTACTGAGGTTGGGCTTGAGAAGCTTGCAAGAGATGCCAAGATAACTCAAATATATGAGGGTGCCAACAATATTCAGCGATTAGTGGCTTATAGGCAGTTGGTGAGGATACTCAGGAACAAGGGCGTACTTGGCGGCGAATCCACAGGAGAAATGTAATTTGAAAATAAGATAATTGTGTATAGGAATTTAGTTTTTCTCTTTAATGTATGGATTCACTTCTCATGTCTATGATGTATTTTTAAGCATGGACTGGAGTAATTTTTATAAAGGAGTTATTTCTCCTTGTAGTATGTCAAGTGAAGATCCAATACAGCTCCTAAATAACTTGGTTGAGGCCAATAAGGGCAAGATAATGGAGAAAATGAAGAATGTTAATAAGGTATATCAGTTTCAAGGAACTAATTTAGAGGCTTTCTATGTCCAGATAAAGGATGGAGCGGTCACCATAGTTAAGGGAACCCACCCATCGCCAAACCTGGCGGTCAGCATTAGTAGGGATAACCTTGTTAAGTTAATTAAAGGGGAACTGGATCCTATAAGTGCATTCTTTAAGGGGTTATTGATGATAACTAAGGGAAATCCAATGGAGGCAATGGACCTGGTAAATATATTGAAGTGAAGCTCTAGTATCGTCTTGAGACCCTTACCCAATAATTAGCGTTCTTCTCTGGGCATGCTAAGTCTTTCTCTCCACCTATTTGCTCGGTGGGTTCCTCATCAATTGGAATACCTAGTATGCTGGCATCCAATTGCTCCTGTATCTTTATGCCGCATTGCTCATCCCCGCTCCAAGGTATCATGATTATGCCAGTGCCCAAGTTATTCAATGCTTCCTGCATGCTGCTTACATAGTGAATTGACTTCCTTAAATTGCTCCATGCCTCCTTCCTCATGTTATCCCCGATCTCTACCATTAATTTCCTAAGGAAATTAACCACATCTTGACGAGGCACTTCATATTTCTCCCCGGTGTCTCTCCTGGCGACTATTACGGTTTTCTTATCCATGTCTCTAGGTCCTATTTCTACACGTATTGGCACGCCTCTCATTTCCCAATCATTGAATTTCCAGCCCGGTGTCTTATCATCGCGCAGATCCGCTAATGCCCTTATTCCATCTTCCTTAAGTTCAGCCTCCACTTTAGCTGCTTCTCCCTTAGTGTCGTATCCCTCTTGAGGAATGGGAACTATCACCACTTGTATTGGAGCCACGTTGGGAGGTAGGAGAAGACCATTATCATCTCCATGTATCGCCAGCATGCTTGCTATAACTCTTTCCGATATGCCGTAGCTTGTTGTATGAGCATACTTTGTTGTTCCATCCTTATCCAGGTAGGTTACCTCGAAGACTTTGGAGAAGTTAGTTCCAAGGTAATGAACGGTCCCTATTTGTATTGTTTTTCCATCTGGCATTAAGGTATCGAACGCTATGGTATAGACAGCCCCTGCAAATTTATCCCACTCTGGCCTCCTTGATATTAGGTAGGGAATGCTGAGATAATCATATATTTTTTTGTATATTTCCATTGCCTCCTTAACCGTTTTCTCGGCATCATCCTTATCCACATGAGCCGTATGGGCTTCCTTGAACATGGAGATCTCCCTAAGCCTAATCATGGGATGCGTCGACTTAGTTTCTGCTCTAAATACGCTGGTTATTTGGTAAACCTTTAGAGGCAAGTCAGTGTGGTCCTTTATCCATAATTTAAACATGGGCATCATTGCGGTCTCGCTGGTGGGTCTCAGAATGAGTCGTTCAGGATCCTTGCCGCCTTTAGATACCCAGAAAACCTCTTCCTCGAATCCCCTTATATGCTCGCTCTCCTTGCTGAAGTACTCAAGCGGTATAAATACTGGGAATAGGACCTCGCCGTGGCCTGTTTCATCATGTAGTTGCCGGATAATATTTTCCACTCTCCGCCTTATTTGTAAACCATAGGGTCTCCATATATATGCGCCCTTTACTGGATATCTATATTCGTATAGCTCAGCATCCATTATTATTTTATTGAACCACTCGATGAAGTTTCTCACTTTCTCTCTCTTGCGTTCCCTCTTTTCCCTGACTATTCGTGCCTGGAACTCGGCAATAGGAATCCCCATTGCCTGAGGCTTCACGGCTTTTTAAACCTTAACTCTGAAAACTAGTTTTCTTTATTGCCCTGGGAGCGATAATGTTAAAAACCTTAGTTAGCTCCAATAGCGATGAGCTTTCTATAACGATGTGGTCAGGGAAATCTTGGAGATATCCAGGCGTTGGCAGAATGAGTGGTACACGAAGGGGGTGTTTAATGGTAACGTCAAGGAGGATGCCCCCAAGTACTTCATCACTGTTCCATACCCCTATGTTCAAGGTCCTCCACACATCGGGCATGGCCGCACGTTCACTATAAGCGACATAGTTGCTCGATTAAAGAGAATGCAAGGCTATAATGTATTATTTCCAATAGCGTGGCATATAACGGGCACGCCCATTCAGTCTGTGGCGGATAGATTGAGTAAGGGAGATACGGAGTTGCGGGACCTCTATGAATGGTATGTTGGAATTTATATAAAGAATAAGGAAGAAGTGAAAAGAGTAATCGACTCATTCAAGGATCCCTGGAATATAGCGAAATTCTTCGCCAGCCATTATGAGGAGGATTTAAAGATGATTGGTCCATCAATGGACTTCACGCGTCAATTCACCACCGGTGATCCGGAGTATAGTTCCTTCATTATTTGGCAATACTATAAATTACGGGATAACGGCTTCATAACTAGGGGAAAACATGCGGTTCTCTTTTCCCCAGCGGAGGGTCAAGCGGTTGGGGAGCATGATATAAAGGGCGGTGACGAGATCAATATAGAGATACTAGAGTTCAACTTGGTTAAGTTTAGGTTAAGCAATGAAAAATACCTAGTGGCAGCCACGTTCAGGCCTGAAACAATATTTGGCGCTACCAATGTATGGATAAATCCGGACACCATTTATGTGGAGGCCCAGATAAGTGGGGAAACTTGGATAATATCAAAGCAAGCCGCATGGAAGTTATCATTCCAAGATAAGGAGGTTAAGGTGATTAGGGAACTCAAGGGAGAGGAATTACTTGGGGCGCGAGTCATTAATCCGGTGACCGAATCTTGGTTGCCGGTTTTGCCGGCCAGCTTCGTGGATGACGATACCGGCACTGGAGTTGTGTATAGCGTTCCTGCTCATGCTCCATATGATTATATTGCCTTGGTGGAGCTGGCTAGCGGTAATGATGCATTTAGTAGTATTGCTAGAAGTATTTCCCCAATTGGGATAATAAGGGTTGAGGGTTATGGCGAGTGGCCCGCCGCTGATGTTGTTAAGCGAATGGGGATAAAGAGTCAACTAGAGAAGGATAAGCTTAATGAGGCAACCAAGATAATCTATAGGGATGAGTATTATTCCGGCGTAATGAAGGATAATACTTTGCTTGCAGGCGTGAAGGTTTCTGAGGCTAAGGAAAAGGCAATTCAATTATTGAAGGATAGAAATGCTTGGGACATAATGTATGAGACGGAGCCTAGATTAATATTTACGAGAGGCGGCAATAGGGTTATAGTTGCAGTGATACGGGATCAATGGTTCCTTAATTATGGTCACCCAGAATGGAAACCAAAAATACGGGAAGCATTTAACTCCATGAAAATAATCCCGGAATCTTACCGAGTTAACTTCGAGTCAACCATTAATTGGCTGAATATGAGACCATGCGCCAGAAAAAGAGGTCTCGGCACTCGCCTTCCCTGGGATAATGAGTGGGTAATAGAATCTTTGAGCGACTCAACGATATACATGGCATTCTATGCAATTGCCAGGCATGTGAAGAACAGCGAAGCATCTAAGGTGCTCGGCGAATTGGCATCCAAGGTGATTCAGAGCAATGGAGAAGATGAGGATTCTCTTCGCAAGCTTCTCTCATTCTATGATTATGTATTCCTAGGTAAAGGCAAGCCATTAATATTAAGCGAAGTAGCGGAGAAGGCCCGTAGGGAATTCATGTACTGGTACCCAGTGGATCAGAGGCACAGTGGTATAGATTTGATCGGTAATCACTTGAGCTTCTTCATAGCTCACCATGCAGCTATATTTCCACGCAATATGTGGCCTAAATCCATCACGCTAAATAATTTCCTAATACGTAATGGGCAGAAGATGTCGAGATCCCTTGGAAACGTCTTACCACTTAGGGAAGCCGTTGGCAATTACCCACCGGACATGGTTAGGCTCTATATGGCTTATGAAGCGGATCTGGAGAATCTCCTTGATTGGAAGGATAATGAAGTAGATGCGGTGCTTTCTAGGTTAGTGGATTTCTGGAGGCTAGCAAATGAAGTAATAGCAATGGGGAAACCGCCATCCCCCACTGAGGATTTGTCTCTTCCAAGTAAGTGGTTGCTGAGCAAGATCGATAGATTGCTAATTACTGCTCCTAAGTTAATAGAGGATATGAATATTAGGAAATACGTATTGGACTCATTCTTTAACATGCTTAGCTCCGCGGAGATCTACATGATTATGAAAGATTCATTGCCTGAATCTAAGTCAGTGCTTTGGGAATTTTTAGGCAAATGGTTAATATTATTGAGTCCCCTCATGCCTCACATAACCGAGGAATTATGGCATAGAATGGGTAATTCAACCCTTATTTCACTGGAGAAATGGATTACCCCCGCTCAGGAACCAAGCAGAGAGGTGGATGAAGCCGTCGATATAGTGTTCAGGACCATGGATGATGTGAGGGAATTATTGAGGCTAAGAAAAGAGGCGAAGCTGGTTCATATTTACGTGGGGCCAAGCAATGAGCTTTATGAGCTAGTCAGCTTTATTTCCGCTAAGATGGATGAGAAAAAGGATATAGGATCAATAATTAAGGAGGCTTCAAGCAATCCGCGCTTCAATAATATGAAGCCCCGTATACCGGACATGGCCAAGAAAGTACTTAATGGACAAATACCCCGCGGAATCGTTTCAAGGGAAATGGAGTTAAATGCATTTAAATACTTCAGTCCAGTAATGGAAAAGAAGTTAGGCATTAAGGTAGCGGTTCACGACGCATTAAATCCAGACCAGGATCCCGCCAATAAGGCTAAATCGGCTATGCCGGGTAGACCGGCAATATATATTGAGTGAAACCAAATAATTCAATTAATTTATTTGTTCTTATTGGCTCTTTGTCACGGTGAAGCTCGATATATCAACGAATGGGGCTCGCGTCGGAACCTCGACCTCCCACCACTTTATTGGGTATAATGTCTTGGATAATGCCTGGATATTCCTAAGCATATCGCTAAGTCGACCCGCTAATCTAAGTCGCTTCTTGGATCTTCCCGCTATTCTACCATTTCTTATCAATAATATGGCGTCCCGTCCCACGGTGGAGAAGATGCCTTCCATGCTGTTCTGGAGCCTCGTGTACCAATTATTAGTGAATAATACTCCATCCCCATCCAATAAATCATCCTCACTCGCGTCGCCGGGAGCGGTTTCCAAGTTCCATGGTGCTGGAAATACCCATCCAGCATTGCCAGTACTCTTCGATTTATGGCGATCTGCGAGGGCTGTATTGAAGAGGAGAGTCCTGAACACTCCGTTCTCTATGATGGCCTTATCACGAGTTGTGTTCCCCTCATCGTCAAAGAATATGGGTTTCAAATCGCTTAGTGGTTTATCATGTAATGTAAATAATGGAGAGAATATCTTATCGCCTGGCTTCACCTTGGTGAATATGGAGGAGCCGGTCTCCACAGACATGGCGGATGCCATTCTGCCTACTAATTGAAGCAAATTCGAGAAAACCATTGGCGACAGAATAACCCTGTGCTTTCCCTCATCTATCTCAACTTCATCTGTTATTGAGGCGTATTCATCCGCCTTCTTCACGGTATTCCTAACGTCATTAATGTTAAGTCGAGAGCCAGTCGTCGCCCAATGGCCAGTATAATCCCCCCTGAATACCCTGAAGTGAGCCGTGAATGTGGTCAGTTTCTCTATTCCAATAAATCCTCCGCTAGTCGCGACTCGCCGTTCATTGCTTTCCAGCATAACGACGCCGCTGGTCTTCTCGGTCATCATGTTAAGTATATCATCTATTAATTGGCTTGGGTTCTTTATGTTGCTGATTATATTTGGGTCACTTGCATCTTTCTTTATCTCTGTTTCATTGCGCGGAAGCCTGAAGAAGTACGGCGACGGAGTTAGACTTGCATTTGCCTCCTTATCTATATTGCTGGGGGGATTGCCGGAGAAACCTATTATTGCCATTTTCCCATTTGACCCAACATAAACTTGGCCATCAACGGTTCTCCACCTCTGCAGTAAGGCAATGGAGCTATCCACTACCTTTATCATTAAATTATCCTTGACCTCCATTACCACGGCTTTTTCCTCGGCTTGTATTGAGCCAAGGATTGAGACTAATTGATTACTCTCCAAGCTTCTTCACCCTAATGTTCCGGATCCTCATATTGGGTCCGCCCATCCATACGGGTACAGCCTGCGAAGGCTCGCCTTTCCCGCACATGCCAGCATAGAATCTTAAATCATCATCGACGGCATCTATTGAACTATATATTTCCCCCGTGCTGGACTCAAGAACGGGATACTTCACTGGGTTCCCCACCTCGCCGTTCCTTATCTCATATGCTTCAAGCCCAACATATCTTTGTCCCCACCTTATGTCATCTATGTTCCACTCCATGTAACTCTTGAGGAATATTCCACTTCTCACATCGCGTATCAATTCATCTAGCTTCATGTTGGATGGTTCGAAGAAAGTATTGGACATCCTAATAAGGGGCTCTGATTGGTAATCCATGCTTCTCATGGATCCATTTGGTTCCGCACTCATCTTGTAAGCAGTGAAGCGGCTTTGAAGCAATTCATTGACTCTTCCATTCACTATCAACCGCTTTTTCCTCGCCTCAACTCCCTCGTCGTCAATTAAATAAAAACCGAGGCTGCCGGGGATCGTGGGATCATCCGATACATTAACCGCTTCTGAGGCGAATTTACCTGCCGCTAAGTACCCCAAGTAACTCTTACCTGCCTGGGCAGCCTCTCTGCCTAGAACCCTGTCCGCCTCAAAGGGGTGCCCAGTTGATTCATGGGCTATTATGCCGGCTATTAAGCTGCTCACCACGACATCCATTTTACCCGTTGGAGGTGACTTGCCGTTTATTAATATATTATCGAGGGACCTCACTTTCTCCATTAGTTCAGCATGTATATTCCATTTATCCAGCAACTCTAATCCACCAAGAGCCCCTAATTCATCTGACCACATGGAAATGGTTTCCCCATTGTTCTCCAGCACCATGGAGTACCTCAACCAGAGGCCTGGTCTCTCTATGTAAGAGAATGTGCCTTCGCTATTATGGAAGGCTCGTCTCTCGATGAATTCAAGCAGGGATATATTGAATCTAATTAATTTGGAATTCAATTTTTCACTACGTACAAGGGAATCGATTTCCTGCAGCATCTTTACCTTCTCCTCAATGGATACATCACTCATGGGCTTTGCTTGAGGCACGATCACATTCTTATTCACTGGAGTGACCGGTTTGAATCCAGCCTCCCAACTTTTCGACTTGATAATTAACCTATCCACCTTGGGCTCATTGGATGAGAATACAGTTAAGAGACCATTATTGAACGACCTAACCAAGTAACCCTCGCTTACCCAAGAGGTCTTTCCCGCCACAACTCCATTAACTAATGAAATGCTTGAGCCTCTCTGATAATGGTAACGAGCATCAGAATATGCAGAATCTTTATCTATCAACTTTCGGAGATAGTCCTCCATAACTTAATCAATGGTTTCTCCTTATAAATATTATCAATGTGCGCATAATAATTTACGGCCCTATCCTTAAAGGCTCCTCAATGTACTCTTCGTCGCTGGTAATGGGAATTCGCTCCCTTTCGCTATTTCCATGAATTAATCACTGAATGGTTAAAAGAGATAACTCCAAGGTTTAACCCGTGCTCCCTCCTAAAAAGAAGAATTATCATTCACCTCATCATTATTAGCCAAGTAAAGAATATCTGGTCTCTCCATTGCCTTAAAGGATCAAGCCTTGTAATTCTCTTTGCCGGTAAAGTGTCGGTAAGAAACGCTTCCAACACACTGTTGCATTAGCCACCCGGTCGGGATAAATGGCCCATGATAACCATACATTGCCCATGCCTCCCTTGGCCGGAATCCTAGACAGAGGGCCAAAAATTAAAGAAACCGCTCCACTAGTTTCTATGTGTGTTGCTAATACTATTGCTGAGTGGGATGATGATGTGTCCAGTTCAATTATATAATGTAAGTGTATACAGGTTATTTCTATTCGAGCATTCCTTTATGAATCTTACCTACGATGTATCGAGCAGCTCTAACTGCAGCTACTTGAAGGGGCTTCTCAGCAATGAGGTAATGTACCTGGCTAGGCTTCACTTGCCTCACAGCATTAGGTTAAGGCTAATCCCGTGGTCCCCAATAAATGCAGAGAAGAGATTACTAAATTACGACGTGGAGTACTTAATCAAGATGGAGGAGGCCTTTAACAATACATGTAGCGGTACTTGCACCTCAAGATACTTCATCCTATATACGATGCTAATCAAGTTCCGCTCCATTAATTCAGAGGCATTAACCATAATTAACTATGCCCCCATCAAAGTGGTGACGGCGTGGAGCAATAAGTTTATTAATGAATTATCTATTTTCAATCCCTCAACTCCACTGCCCAGCACAGACAAAGTAATACAGGAAATCAACAGCATGATAAATTACCTTAATTCTCAGAAAGCATTGCTAGAAGGAAATTGATAAACCGAGGGATAAATCAATCATTTATGGCAGAAGAAGGTAACTGACCTCTTCCCCATCCTAAGGGGGTTCCCCCGGGGTCTAGGGGTTACGCCCCTTTATGGGTGCTACTCGCCTTCGCTGGCATTGCGGGGGTGAGTCGGCCCCCGCCCCCTATCATCCAAAAAATCACAAAACAACACCCCCTCCCGCACAAGCACCTAAATATCTCGTCTCAAAAGGCGAGGCTTGTTATTTGTATCGTTATCAATTGCACTAACGCTCGCTCGAGACCCGTAAAAATAAGTCAGGATTTGCTTGGGAAAAACATGTCCTTCCTAGTATTCATTACCTCATCTTGGTCTAGCGAGTCCTTTATATTTCTAAGTATATTAATCGCTTCGCCGAGTTCCTCATTTATCCATCTTGATCTTAGGATCCCGATGCCATGATGGTGGCTTATGGAGCCGCCGCTTCTCAATGTGGCTCCCATGGCGGTGTCCCATATTTTCCAATATGTTTCATTGCTTGGCTTAAAGAGAACCGTGAAGTATATGCATGCGCCATTTGTATATAGGTGAGATATATGTGCCATCACTGCCATAACCCCCTCGATGCTAATTATGGAGTTCTTGAGATCGGTATAAATAAGCGGCAGTCTTGACCATGTGCCGGCAACCTCTATTGTATCGAACCATAGGCCTAATTCCTTAATCCTATTTATTTCCTCATCAACATTGAACCTATTCTTGTACCACGCATCAAAGAAATCTTTATTTGCTGGTTCGCCGCCATGGTTCGTAATTATTCCATTGGCTTTATTCCACATAAGCGCCACTAGGTCGTCGTCGTATCCCTCGAAGTTAATTATTAGGGTTGGTTTATTGGTGCCGAACCTTATGCTTGACTCATTCTCGTCGTATAGTCTAGCAATGGCAGGAATCATTCTATTAATCATGAGTTCCCTAAGTGCCTTAACTCCATCATTGAGGGATTTAAATATATATGATCCATATATGGCGGATACAGGTAATGGTGCTATCCTTAGCACTGCCTTAGTGATTATGCCTAATAATCCTTCAGAACCGATGAATAGGTACTTAAGTGATGGTCCCGTTGATGCTCGTGGGACAGTATTGCGCCGAAGCCAAGTTATTTTGCCGCTTGGCAATACCACCTCCAGGTTCAACGTGATATCCTCTATATTTCCATATAGAGTACTATATTCTCCTGAGCTCATGGTGGCTATTAATCCGCCTATAGTTGCATAGTTAAATGATTGAGGTATATGCCTAAGGCTATGTCCGGATTCATTTAGTTTAGCCTCTACATCTCTTAGTTTGGCTCCAGCTTCGACCGTTATAGTTTGATCATCAATATTAATATCAAGTACCCTATTTAGCCTTGTCATATCGATCACTATGGCGTCCCCGCCGGCCGATGACCCGGTAACGCTTGATCCGCCCCCATAGATGACTACGGGAATCGTCTCTTCATTGTCATTGATTATCTTTAATGCCGTAGCCACATCATTCTCATCACTTGGCAGAAGCACCGCTTTCGGCTTCGCTGGCTTTTCATTAAATACTTGTTCACGCATCATTAATAATGGCCAAAAATCCCTAGCATAC
>ERZ1669250.97-NODE-97-length-45994-cov-7.487886_pt1 | contig 45994 bp, 45 predicted proteins | sample MGYA00579295_ERZ1669250 | MGnify/ENA primary metagenome ERZ1669250 (study PRJEB41166, sample SAMN08046056) | hot springs metagenome | biome: hot spring; feature: acid hot spring; material: thermophilic sediment; isolation source: thermophilic sediment from acid hot...
GCGGCACGCTGGAACGCTTATTTCGCGTTCCACATACAAACCGGGAACCTCCTTCAGTTAGGACGAGATAACTCACCTAGCGAAAACACGGCCATGCAAAAATTCATAGCATACCCATCACCAATACCTAATCCATCCACTAACGGCGAGAAAGAACGCCTCAGGATCCTCGAGCATTGGCTCATGGCCCAAGCCGTTCAATATGATCATCCTGGATCTCTTTATCCTTGATGAGAGCAGTCTCCCAAGCTCAACCGGAATAAGGCGATCATCGGAGCCCCAAACAAGCAAGGTCGGCACGTTTATCTTTGATATATCGCTCCAACTCATGAAGCGCTCTTGCGAGGAAAGAAAAGACCTTATGACGTTTTTCATACCCCTGTTGCGGGCCTGCATAAGCTTGCTTGCCATCTCTTGTGTTCTCCACTGCGGTGTCGAGAATATCCTTGCCAGAAGCGCGCGTGCCTCATCTTCATCGCTAGGATCTAGACAAGGGATAACCGAAAGGGGCATACCACCGGAGTCAACGAGCACCTGCGAGCCCACATGACCCTTCAGGGCAAGAAGCATGGCTATCCACCCCCCTAGCGAGTTCCCCATAACTGAGAAGCTATCGTAACCAAGAGAAGACATGAATTCGCTCAGGGCTTCTGCTTCCATTGACGCAGAATATGAAACTGTAGGCGTGCTGGAGGCGCCGTGACCAAGCAAATCGGGCGCAATTACATGCACACCATTCAATCTCCGCTCAACTAATTCCATGAACTTAAGCCAGTTAGCTGAAGAGCCCGCAAGTCCGTGTATTAAAAGCCACGTCTTCTCTTCGTGCTCACAGCATTCAGCATACGAAATCGTATTTTTTCCAACCCTAGTGGTCCGCCTAATTATCAACGGATTCCTTACCGAGTTGGCTGCACTCTTCGGGATTTAAGCTCCTCTTATCTGATACGATGACACCCTTCTTGCCGCGCTCGATGCACAGGCCTATCTGGTTTATGTAATCGGTAAGCTTTCTCAGTGCAACCAAAAATTCCTTCACCGATGGATCGGCAAGAGAGTAAACTATCGATTTCCCCTTGTAGCGGTTAACGACCAAATTGGCGTCCCTTAGGATCTTGAGGTGATGCGAGATAAGTGATTGGTTCTTACCGAGGCTTGAGACCAACGTTGAGACATCTTTTTCCCCTTCTTCCAGAAGAAAAAGTATGTTTAAGCGCGTGTCGTCAGATAGCGCGAAGCAGATATCTGTACAACTAGTTTGTTTCTTACTCATATTTATATGAATCAGCTTATATTCATAAACTTTTCCGTCTACTCCATGTGCAGAGCGAGGGCACAGCACCTAGATTATAATGCCGTTATTCTCCGGTTTAGCGATCAAGGATCAGCTGAAACGCTAAAGGGGTCCATGTAGGCACAGCTCAAAACGGGAGATCAAAATCCTGGCTACAATAGGTGCGCAGTAGTACCCCACGTAACCGAGCCTTTAGGTTAAGTCCGAATTCGCGATGAAGCGCGCCACGACGTTAAGCTTGGTGGCGCGGTTAAATCGCCAAAGCCAAAGGAATTCAGATAAAAAATCAAGCTGAAATTATTTCCTTCTTTATTACAGCCCTGAAGTTCTTATTGCACGTCGGACAGTGGAATATACCGTTCGTGAGCTTTACCCTCTTTCCTCCCATGGGCTTTCCGATCATAGTCCATGTTTTCGTCGGATGCTTTACTTCCGTTCCGTCATACGGGCATTTTGCCATTTTTCTTCAAGATCACGGTTCCCCTCATGGACATCAACTAAACGCTGAAATTATTGTGAGATTCTCCCACAAAGCTCCAACGGCATGTGAATTAGATGCCTTTTCACGTCGTTCGCTGAGACTATTCCTAAACCGCTCGTTCTTCATGACACCACTTAATTGAAAGTATTTTTGTCAACATGCGTAAGCGCAACAAGAACAGATGTCGCATAGCATAGCTGAAAGTACCACCGTTACGCGTTTACGGGCAGCTTGCCCCTAAAGCGACCTCAAGAACTTCACGACTATTTCGTTGAACTTCTGAGGCTCTTTCATGTAACAGGCGTGAGGCGCTTTTTCAATTATTTCGACTGAGGCGCCTATTCTTTGCAGAAATTTGGCGTTGCTTGTTGGCGAGATGTTATCCTCGCTGCCCCATATCGCGAGGACCTTCAAGCCCGATAATAGATCTAGTCTTTCGGCGTTTTCAGCTAACCCAACCGGACCGACTAGGATGAGTGCTTTGATTCCTTTTCCGCTAACCGATAACGTGTATTCAAGCAAGGCCCTTGCCCCCATGGAAGCTCCCAGCAAGACTGGCTCCTTGACCCAGCCCAGCGCTTTTATGAAGTCGCCTACGAATTTTGAGAGATCGCGCCTCTCTCCCTGAGACTGCCCATAACCGGGAAAATCCACGGATATGACCCGAAAGCCGTTCGATGCCGCTGCAGCAACGGTTCCGACTTCAACCCAAGTTCTTGCGTTAAAGTTCGCTCCATGGAACAGGAGCAACGCCTTATTTCCCTGTCCCTCCTCGATGTAGTGGATCCTATTGCCACCAACTAAAACAAAGCTATCCATTTAGGTTAAATTACATGAAGCTTAAATATGTTGCCAAGACGGCGTCGAAAATACTTTCGCAACAGGTGAACTGTTACGGCTAGAACTCGCCACAATACCTTGCCATTGCTAACGTCGTTTTTCGGTGAAAACCAAAAAAGCCTAGCCTCGTGCCTGTCCACGTGAAGACCAGCGCCCTTATGACGATTAAGCCAAGAGCTGACTGGGGAGAATCTACAATGGAAGACGTATTGAAGTGCGTTTTTCCAAGAAGACCCGAGGAACTTTCCCTTGTCGCCGGCATGATACTCAACGAGATAGCGAGACAGGGTGAGATGCCAGTTTCGGACTGGAAAAACTTCCTAAAAAGGCATCCGGGCATTTCACAGGCATCCTATTACTCTGCCATAAGGCAGCTTTTAGGAGTGGGCCTAATTGGAAGGGAAAAAGGAAAATACTACCTCTCCGACAGGTTCTCAGAAACATTAAGAAGGATGGCAGCAATATGGGACTCCAGAATGGGGAAGCTTCTGACCAGGTCCCAGATGTTCGATGAAGTTCTAGTGGAAGCTACAGGCCCAGAACGTCTGAATACCCGCCCAAGTCCAACAGCCCGTGCCCGGAGAAGCTCACAAGCACGCTGATTGGCTCATTCTTTTGCCTTGCGATCTTGGCAAGCTCCACGATTATGGGTAGGGCGTGACTGGTCTCCGGAGCTGGCACTATACCCTCGAGTCTCGCAAACTCCTTTGCCAGCGCAAACGACGTTTGCTGATCGTAATCCCTACTTTCAACTATCCCCTCTTTCATTAGCAAACTTAGAGTTGGGGCCACCGCGTGGTATCTTAGCCCTCCCGCGAACACAGGGGGCGGGACGAAGTCAGCTCCTATGGAGTACATCTTGAGCTGCGGAAGCACCATACCGCTGTCGGCATAATCATACTTGTAAACCCCCTGGGTCATCTTTGGAACCTCAAGCGAACCAGCGGCTATGTATCTTCTCCTGATGCTGCCCTTTCTAAGCTCTTCCCCAAGAAATGGGAAAGCTAGACCGCTGTAATTGGAGCCGCCTCCTACCACTCCAATAACGGCATCAACGTCCTCGCCCATGAGTTCCAATTGCTTCTTGGCTTCCATTCCAGCTATGGTCTTGTACATTATGTCCGCGTTGGCAACGCTTCCCACGTTGTACTTTCCGTTTGTCTGCTCGGCGTACTCAACGGCCTCGCTTATGGCTATACCAAGCGACCCCGGATGTTGGGGATTCGACTTTAAAACGGCGCGGCCGAACTCCGTGAGATCGCTTGGGCTGGGGTGGACATTCGCACCGTAAAGCTTCATAAGGGTTCTCCTGTAGGGCTTTTGCTCATAGCTCACGCGAACCATGAAGACGTCCGCCTGCAAACCTACCAAGGAAGAAGCCAACGAAACTGCCGATCCCCACTGTCCTGCGCCGGTCTCGGTGGTGATCCTCTCGGCTCCGTCAAGCCTCGAGTAGTAAGCTTGGGCTATGGCGCTGTTTATCTTGTGGCTTCCCGTGTGCGTATATGCCTCCGTCTTCAAATAGATCTTAATGGGAGCCTTGAGGTATTCCTCAAACCTCCTTGCCCTGAGTATTGGCGTTGGTCTTCCTACTTGCATGTACATCTGCAGAACCTCATCGGGTATCCCGTAATACCTCTCAGAACCCATCTCGTGCTGTACGACCTGCTTTGGCAAAACCTCAGAAAAAACCTTCATGCGATGACCATCAGAGGATGGGTCGACCGGAGGGGGTAGGGGTTCCCTGAGATCGGGAACTATATTATACCACTGATTTGGAATCTCGTCCTGTGGCAAGTCATACCGGATTTTTTCATATGTAGCCATAGGATCACTTATAGGCGAAATTTAAGCCTTTCATGAATATTTTAGTACATCACAACGCTTAAAATCGATCCTCACATGCCCATCATGGACGAGACCTTCAAGGTGACCCCATGGGAGGTCAAGGGAAAAGTAGATTATGACAAACTCATAGAGCAATTTGGAACCCAAAAAATAACCCCCGATCTCAAGGATCAAATAAGAGATCTAGCTGGCGACTTGCATGTCATGCTCAGGAGGGATGTGTTCTTCTCGCACAGGGACCTCGACCTGATCTTACAGGACTACAGGTCAGGAAAAGGGTTCTTTATGTACACGGGCAGGGGACCATCGCAGGCGATGCACATAGGCCACCTTATACCTTTTCTCTTCACAAAGTGGTTGCAAGACAGGTTTGGGGTCAACGTTTACATCGAGATAACCGATGACGAGAAATTCCTCAGAAGCCAGGAATACAACCTAGATCAGACCAGACAGTGGTCCGTGGACAACATAACCGACATCATCGCGGTCGGCTTTAACCCAGACAAGACCTTCATCTTCCAGGACACTGAGTACATAAGGAACATGTACCCTCTTTCGCTTAAGATCGCAAAGAAGATAACGTTTTCCATGGCAAGGGCTACCTTCGGGCTTGACCTTTCGTCAAACGTAGGTATCACGTTCTATCCGGCCCTGCAAATAGTTCCAACCATGTTTGAAAGGAAAAGGTGCCTCATACCGGCGGGCATCGATCAAGACCCATACTGGAGGTTACAAAGGGATATGGCTGAGGGACTGGGTTACTTCAAGGCAGCGCAAATACACAGCAAGTTCCTGCCGTCTCTCACCGGCCCCGAGGGAAAGATGAGCTCGTCGGATCCTGAGTCCGCCATATACCTCAATGATCCACCAAGAATCGTTGAAAGGAAGATAATGAAGTACGCTTTCTCAGGCGGCCAACCTACAATCGAGCTCCAGAGAAAACTCGGAGGAAACCCCGACGTCGATGTGGCTTTTCAGTGGCTCTATTACTACTTCGAACAAGATGACCACAAGATCAGAAAAATAGAAGAGGATTATAGAAGCGGGCGCATGCTGACAGGCGAGCTAAAACAGATCCTAATAGATAAATTGAACGAGTTCCTAGAAGCCCACAGAGGCAAAAGAGATGAGGCTCAGAAGCTCATAAATGACTTCAAGCGCGATGGCACGCTCGCCCAAGAGATGTGGAAAAAAATACACGAGTAATTCCATTTGGCTGTGAATCATTCCCGCACCGACGGAGCTTTGCTCAGCGGTCGGAACCGCGAGGGCTGAGAGCCCCTTGTCGTGGGCAACCCCCATCGGGCAACGGACCCGCGTCCTCCAGTTAGAAAACATCGCGCTTTCATGAGGGAACGAACCGCTTTCAAGGGAACTCCTTCGCTCTTAACCCTTCACCGAGTTAAAGCCGAAGGCCGGGTACCTCAGCTCATTATCCGAGGATTATTCGAAAGAAAGGCTCTCGCTCTACTTCGATCTTCTTGCGCTTCGGGGCGCTTGTAGCCGTTTCTCCAAGCTCGCGTTCTAGCTCTTCCTTGATCGCCAACAGTATTTCCCTTTTCGCGGCCTTGACGTGAGGGTTATCTTCATCGGACAAAGCTATGACTGCCACTGGGATCAGTGCCAGAAACCTGAAGGGGTCACCCATAAGCCTCATAAGCGCGAGGAGGCGATCGTCATCGCGCCTTTCTCTGCTCGCGTCGCCACTCATTGCATACCACGCCATTACGTTGAACTCGCGCTTTTACACTTTCCGGGGCTCCTCACTTAAAGGCTATCAGCAAAGAAGAAGTTTTCTCGTCAAACTTAGCGCTGACCGCCTCTCTTCCCTCCAGGATCTTTGGAAGGGCGATTTCCCTGTCGTAAACGGTCACGGAGGTCCTTACGGATATGGAGAGCATATCCCCTTCTTGCGATAGCTGGACGTCTCCCTTGGCTATGAAAGGTATCTGTAGCCTAAGGATGTAACCGTTCTCGTCCTTCCTTATCTCGAAAGGCTTTCCCTTGTAAAAGACTGACGATGGGTCTTGGTCTCCGTATATCTCTCTCCCCATCTCTCTCAGGGAATCAATGCCAACTACCTCATTCTGGAAGTACTTGACCTTGCGAACGGGTATTGGATAGAACGAACTTTCAACGGTCTTTGTATAGTCCTGCTGTATTTGCTTCCACCTGCTGAAGTAATCCCCAACGCCTTCTGGGAAGAAGCGGTTAAGCACAACCATGTCAACGTTAAACCCGAACAGGTTCATAAACGTGAAGTTCCTCTGCGTCTGCATCACGGCCATCTTCTCCGGATTGGTGACAAGCCTTATGGAAGACACCTCGGAGTCGCGCATTATGGCGCCGGCACGCTTCAGTTTTTCTATCATACCTTCCGCCTGGGCGTAAACCGACTCATCTGGAATGGGAACCGGTAACATGGACTGCATGGGCTTAAGGAGCTTTGTTGCCGTGCGCTGGAGCTTAATCAGCTCAAAGCCGAACCTTCCCATGACCTCGGGTACAGCCAGGAACCTGAGCGCCTGACCTGTAGGCGCAGAGTCAAGGATCATGACATCCCACTGGTTCCCCAGTTCCTCTATCTTCAGCACGCCCAACAGCTCCTCTATTCCGGGCATTTGGGACAGTTCAGCTGCCAAGTTTTCGTCAAGCTTTGTGGCAAAGAACGCGCTCATGTAATCTCTGATGCTTCCCCAGTTCTTTTCAACCTCAGACCTCGCGTCAAGCTCCATTGCATAGAGATTATCGCTCACGCGGGTTGGCTCGCTTCCCACGGATGCGCCGAGGGCATCTGGGATCGAGTGCCCCGCATCGGTTGATATAACAAGCGTCTTGTGCCCTTTATCGGCGCAAAGTATTCCCGTTGCAAGCGCGCTGGAGGTTTTTCCTGTACCTCCCTTGCCCATGAACATTATTATCCTCAAGATGATATGATGCTGCGAGTAGGTTATTAGTCTATCCAATCACCGATCAAGGGCCGGCTTGAAACCAGCCAAAGCGTAAGGCGCAAAGAGGTCGTCAAGGCCCTCCATGGGTTTGTAAAGCACCACTTGGCTTCCCTTCATTACCAGCTCCGCGGGTCTTGGCCTAAGGTTGTAATTCGATGACATGGAATATCCGTAGGCGCCCACCTCCTCGATCGCTATGACGTCCCCTTCTCTGAGCTTGGAAAGCTTCACATCTCTGCCAAATATGTCAGTGTTCTCACATATGGGCCCAACAACGTCGTAAAGACCCATTTCCTCCGTGGAGCCGCCGAGCTTTCTCATGGGGTGAAAGGCGCCATAGAGCATTGGCCTTATCAGGGCATTCATCCCCGCATCGACCTGTGCGAAACACCTCTCCCCGGCTTGCTTTACTTGATTCACCTTGGTGAGGAGAACCGAGCTACTCTTGACTAGGTAGCGTCCAGGCTCAACCCTGAGTTCCCGGATGTCATCTCCAAACGCCTCAGAAAATGACCGAGCCACCTCGCGGAAGTGGTCAATAGCAGAGAAATCGAAGCCCCCTCCTATGTCGATGAACTCAAGATCCAGGGACTCGTCACGAACGACCTTCCGCAGGTAATCAATTACCTTGAGATATGGCTCCGGTTCCCTTATGCCGGAGCCTATATGCGAGTGCAACCCCACGAGTCTCGTTTTATCGAGCGCTAATTGCAAGGCATGCCTCAGATCGTCGGGATATATACCGAACTTCGATCCCCTCTCCCCTGTCATAACGCGCTCGGAGTGCCCTGCCCTTATACCTGGGTTCAACCTAAGCGCCACCCTATAGCTTGAAATTGCGCTCAGTTGCGCGAGCATTTCGGAGGAATCCACCACTATGACGTTGACCCCCGTTTCTGCCGCATAGCGAAGCTCCTCTGGTCCCGCATTAGCAGGCGTGAAAGAGATCCTTGATGGATCTATACCAGAGCGCATGGCGAAGCCTATTTCAAAAGGTGACGAGGCATCTATCCACGCTCCCAGCGAGCCAAGACATGCCAATATCGCAGGATTGTAGTTAGCTTTTTCCGCGTACAAAACCCTCGTGGGCAAGAACTCATTGAACGCCCGATAGATGTCCGCATAGTTTTTTTCCACGACCGAGAGGTCAGTGACGTATATTGGTGTCCCATACTTAGACGCCACCTCAAGCAGCTGCTCGTCGCTAAGTCCGTACAACGGAGTCCACCACGTGCCTTCGCTTCAACGCGCGCGCGAACTTCTCCTCAACCGACGGAGGGTTGAACCCATCTTTTATCTGATTTATTTCATCAGGCGTAAGCGTTATGTAGTCGATGCCTTCCTGCCCGGGCCTATTTGTAATTACCAGCGGCCTCAGCTGGCTGTAAACCTTTCCGTTGAGCTCTATGGCAGCAAGCTTTGAAGCCCTGAGTATATTTGAATCGGGTTCAGGAGCGAACACATCCTCCTCGGTGATCTTGACGTCGGCCAGATAGAGCACATCTCCTGAAGCAAATACCACGTCTATCACGGAATTAATTGAGGGGATCCTTTTTCCCTTATCAGCGAAGTACGTTATGAGGCCCTTGCTTTTCAGCAAGGGAAGTACCTGGAGTCTTATGTACCGCTCGATAATCCTTGAAAGCTCTCCCTTATCACCTGCAATTCCGGATAACGACGTCTCCATGCATTGGGGATTGCCTTCGCACGCCTCGTAAGAGTCATGAAGCTTTCTCAACGCGTCCCTGATGTCAGTAAAGCTCGATTCCCTTACTATCTCCTCGACCCATTCGCGGGTAAATCCAGCGCGACCGTCTACGTAGGACATTATTATGTCCTCAAGGTCATCAGCTCTGGGGTATCCCAACTGCCTGAATAGGGAGGCATTGTAAAACCTATCCTTCAAGGCCTTGTCCTTGATGTCCGCCCAGCGATCAGGAACGAAAGTGGTTATTAAGAAAAGCCCCCTGGGTTGAGCGTTATAAAGGACCTTTAACTCCCTCTCATAAGAGGCCTCTGTCTCGTCGACTATCAAGAGGAAACGAAGCCCGACCTCGTCACTTATTGTAGGAATAATTGAAATGAAATCGGAGAAAGACCCGATTCTGAGGTTTCTGGCCAATGCCCGAACCAGAAAGGGATTGTCCTTCGTTAGGTAGCGCCGGCCATTCCTCAGGGATAGCAGGTAGCGTTTAAATGAAAGGTAAAACAACCTATCCTTGGTCTCGTATCTCAGCTTCCTGCGTACGTCGTCTCCCTCTTGCTTCACCGCGTAGTCGTAAACCCTATAAGAGATGTAGTCCGCGAAATCTCTAAATCCCAGCTCACGCGCGGTAATGCCCATAGCGCCCGTTATGCCGCTTTCCAGGTTTGGGTAAATAGACGCGTCAACGTAGATCGGGAAGAAATCGGCAAGCTCCCTTTCAACGTTCATGCATATATGGGTTTTTCCCGCACCAGGAGGCCCAACTATAACGGCAGCCCCGAACTCTCCTGTCCTGCGCACCCTAGCAGCCATTCCCAAAAGGTCGTTCCGGGTTCTCTTCCACGCCTCACCTCCGAGTTTGTCCGCGTGGCTTTCGCTCGCTATGGGCGTGGAGGGAAAGGGGTTCGAAGACATCTTAACCTCAAGCATATCCCAAGATCACCCCCCAGACGTTTCCATCGATTATGAGCCCTTCCTCGCCTCCAGGAGAAAGCTTGTACTTGCGAGATATCTTCTGAAAACTCGAGTAAAAATCCGATGCCTCCATGTTCATCGCGTTTCTAATGTCTCTAAGCGTGGCAATACCGGCCACGTCCCTTACCTTTCTGTAAAATTTGTCAAAGCTGGCCTCAAAGCTCCCATCATATATACCCAGCGCGCTCTCAATCCTTTCCTGTCCTTCAAGCAGCCTCTGAATGGCCGAGGCGATGTCAGGAAATGGAGGGGAATAGGACACGGATTTACCTGAACGTCTTTCCACAAGTTCTCCCGATGATAAAAGACGCGAAATCGCTTGTTCCACTTCTTCTTTTTTGTATCCCCTTTTTTCCATATCTCTGAGGAGCTTTGCCTTGCTAACCGAGGCCTCTGCAATAACGTAGCCTTTCAGCTCCTCCGGCTTCATGAATCACTTTGTGCGACCGCCTATAAATAGCTTATTATCAAAATGTTTTAGGAACTCGGTTACTTGAAACTCGACAGGATTCTCGTCTTCGTTACCGGAGATCCCGTCCGTTGGGTATATGACAAAAGGCCACACGAGTAAAGACATGGGTATTTCTAGGTGCTTCCTGAAAGCCGATGGTGCCTTGGCAGCGCTCGATCCTAGCCCAAGCGCGTTGACAAGTAGTACCCAAAGAGGGGTGCGCTGCGGGAACAAAAGCCCTGTTCGTGATGAAGAAGTGGCTTGCCGCATGGATCTTGGGTCAGCCCAACACCGCTGCGGGTGAGGCTGGTTTACGCGATCCAAGCGGTATTAGGAGCGTTTAAGCACTTCTGAAATGTTTTTATCCTGACGTGAAAACTGATTCATGAAGGTAGTCCTAGCGTTTGAGGTGCATCAGCCCAGAAGGATTAAAAGGGACTTTTTCTGGTCCGATCTCATGGGAACGCACCCTAAAACCCCATTGTTAGACTTTTACTTCGATAGGGAATCCGACAGGGAGATCTTCTTGAGGGCGTCAAAAAAAGCATATACTCCAACGAACGACATCCTTCTGGACCTCATAGACCGCCAGAAAAGTGATCCCAGAGGGTTAAGGGTCGCGTTCGGAATATCCGGGCTTTTTCTGGAACAGTGTGAGGAATATGACCCTGACCTTCTCGAAAGCTTCAGGCAACTGGTGAAAACTGGTCGCGTCGAAATAATGGAGGAAACCTACTATCACTCGCTTGCCTCACTTTACGATGACATGGAGGAATTTGATGAGCAGATCCAGCAACACCGCAAAAAGGTGAAGGAATTGCTGAATTTCGAGCCCAGGTTTTTTGAGAACACCGAGCTGATATATAACGATCAGATAGTAAATCACGTTTCATCGCTGGGGTATTCTGGTATATTCGCCGAGGGAGCAGAGAGGATACTGGGCTGGCGCTCTCCAAACTACGTCTACTTACCCAAGGGAAATCCCAATATAAAAGTCCTCTTCAGGAATTACAGGCTCAGCGATGACGTGGCTTTCAGATTCTCAGCTAGGTGGTGGACCGAGTGGCCACTTACGGCCGATAAGTACGCTGACTGGCTTTCCAGGACTTCCGGCCAGTATGTTGGGCTTTTCATGGACTATGAAACTTTTGGCGAGCACCAGTGGCCCGAAACCGGAATACACGACTTCCTTAGGTCACTGCCGTATGAGGTGCTTAAGCACGAGAACCTGAGGTTTGCCACTCCGTCCGAAGTCGTAAAGGAGGAAGACCCTGTGGACGAGATAACCGTTCCCCCCAACTCGACCACTTCATGGGCTGACATAGAAAGAGACACCAGCTGCTGGCTTGGGAACGCCATGCAGTGGGCCTATTTCAGAAGCCTTCAGAAGATTGGGCGCGAGCTGAAAGGCTACAATGGCCCGGAAGAAGAGGTCTGGAGGTACTTTCAAGAAAGCGATATACCCTATTATATGTACACTTACGGAGGGGGGCCAGGCGAAGTCCACAACTACTTCAGTCCCTATCCCTCCCCCTATGACGCCGCAGTAACAGGGCTTTCGGCGCTGTGGGACCTTGAGCAGAAGATAAGGCAAACGCTAAGGGTGGCAGATCATCCCTTTGTTTTCACCCTAGGCGGAAACCCGGTTGGCCAGATGGCTTACACTCTTGAGGGAATGATCAGCGTATTGGACAAAGTACCTGAGCAATCCCTTAGAGAGCACATGAAGAACGGCGACCTATCCAGGTGGATAAGAGATGAGCTGGGGCTCTCGGAGGCAGCTGCCAGGCTGGAAAGCATAGACCCTAAATCGCTTTATCCAAGGGAAGAGCTGAGGTCTGCGCTTGAGGCCATTTTGAAGTCTTAGCTCGACTCGTCCTTATTCAGTGGGCAGCTCTCGGGGCCGGTGCAGAACTGCCTCTTCGCATCCGGTATGAACTTGTTGTAAAGCCTGCAAAAACCAGCATCGTAGTATTGGCACCGGGAAGGAGGATCATCGGAAACGCCCACCTCCAAGTACGCCATCAAGCCCTTTACCTTTCCCTCATCACCTGCCTTCCGCGACAAGCGCCGTCTTGACTCGGCTTTCCTGTATATTTCGCACTTTTCGTAGTCTCCCTTGCATCTGTAAGGCATTACCACCGCTTTTGCCATGGAAGCGCTTTTCACGGCAGTGCACATTCCATTCTTGTAATACGGACACGCCACTTGGTTGAGCCTCAGGCTATGCCAGGACTGGCCCTGGCTGGTTGCTTTATCTTGCTTCCGTCTCCTCCCACCTTAAATAGAGCCTCGTACTTTTCGCCTCTTAGCGCGTAGACCTGCCCATTCACAAGCTTCGCCCAACTCCATTCCTCTAATGCTAGTCCTCTTATCAACGTTTGCGTTATCCAAGGTTGCGCCCGCGCGTTCACCAAGTATATGGAACCTCCAGACAAAAGTTGCTCGTACATCTGTCTCCTTTTCTGATCTCTTTGAAGCGTCCTTATCACAAAGGGATTAAAGTAAGGATCTCCAGAGGACGAAAGCACCCCGGCCTCAAGGAGGTCTACGGCATCCTTTGCCGATAAAGGCCTGATTAACCATTGGTCATCCATGTCCCTCTTGAGGATTATGAACGTATTGAGTTTGCACTTCTTCGTGAACTTGTCCTTTCCCATAAACTCCTTTGGGTCAGCAAGAAAGCCGTCCATGACAACTACGGTCTTGACCAGGCTGCTCTCGCCGTCCCGTTTCCTAGAGCGCGATAAAATCCTACGCAAGGTCAGAGATAGCGAGGGCATCCCCTTGAAGTAGTGCTTCTTTTCCGGAGAGAACGCAACTTTGTTTTTCACGTCAGCAAAAAGCCATCCGTCTGAGTGAAACTTCGTGGTACCGTCTTCCGTCCAACCCGCAAGCCCATAAACATGCGTGCTTTTGCCAAGTCCCTTAGACGCCATTATGCATACTCCCCTCCCCAGTACTTCAGCACACGACCCGTTCACGGAGACGTACTTTCCCGATCTTTCGCTGAGCTCGCTTGTTATCAGCCTAACGCCCACGCTCTTGAGCTCGTCGTAACTCGTTGGGTTTATCACAACGTACTTCATGAGATCTGGGCTAAAGTATCCGGTACCATCAGAGGGCAATCCTTCTGGGCAGCTTTCCCTAGGCACGCGCAAGCTGTAGATTTGCCCATCAGGCTTTCCTTTTGACCCCTCCCAGTTTGCGGACCATATGGATATCATGCCTTGATCGTCGCTTAGAAGCTCAATTCTCCACTTGAAAACTCTGGCCAGCCTCTTCTTAACGGGAGCCTTCGTGATAGGATTTATTCCCTTATCGAATGACTCAGTTATCGATCCAAACTGTTTTTTGAAAGCTTCTGCGCCCATCACCTGGAACTTTAAAGGGGAGGGAGTCGTGGACTCCCAATCGTATGTAAACGTGGCCAAACTACACTAGCCACCTTTCGGCATTTATATTTATCTCTACGGCCATAAAATACGCAACCGAAGAGGGCTGATTCGGCAGTTTTATAAAATCCCGACTGGATTATAGGAGATGTTTAGGAAAGTCCTCATTCCCATCGACGGGTCTGAGTACTCGCTTAAGGCCCTTGAGATAGCGGCAAAGATCACGGACCCTCGTAAGGGAGTCGCAGTCGTGGTGACGGTTATCGAACCCGGTGTCATGCAACTTCCTCAGACTTATCTAGAAAGGCTGAGCATGTACGACTCATCTCTGCCCACGGGAATTATTCCTAAGGGATCACATGATGAAGGGATCGAAAGGGCGGAACTCATAGTCACAAAGGCGCATGAAATACTTACGTCGGCCGGCATAAAAACAGAGATGAAGATACTCAGAGGAAAGCCCGTAAAGTCCATTATCGAATCGGCTAAGGAAGAGAAGGCAGACCTCATAATCATCGGAAGCCACGGCCTTGGAGGACTTAGCAAGCTCCTTCTTGGGAGCGTGTCGTCCAAAGTGGTTGAGGAAGCACCGTGCTCTGTTTTAGTGGTCAGGCGACGGTAGTTCAGAGCCCTCATGGATCGCTTTTTACGAGGTCCTCGATCCATGCGCGTCTCCTTGCACGCGGTTTTCGGCCCTATCGAAACATAGGCGTGGCTAATTTGAGGACGTTCGCCCGCGTTTTACGAACGCGATTCCTTAGGTAGCTTCCTGCCAGGTTCTTTTTGCGAGGTTAACGGCTTTATCCCGCTCCTTGAAGCGGATGAGACTTTCGCAGTTCTCCCAAAGAGGTTAAATGCCAGCGCCTAGATCACCTCATGCGGGTGCTCTTAGTTGCTGCGCGGTTCGGGGGCGTAAGCGGTACTGGGCAACACGTAGCGGGCCTTTATAAGTACCTTACAAGAAGTGGGTTCACGGTTGACGTTGCCACCGCAGATAACTCGCCACATCTAAACGTGCCCGGTCTAAAGACCCCCACATTTGCGCTTCTTTCTGCGCTGGCGCACGCTGGAAGGCACTACGACGTGATTCACGCGCACAACGTGCCGCAAGCCCTCATTTTCAAGACAACGCGCGGCAAGAAGGTGTTAACGCTGCACGGGTTTTTCGCAGAGCAAGAGGCCATGCTGAGGGGATCGCTTGTTGGCGCCACCGCAGCCGCCCTCGAAAAAAAGGCCTTATCGTGGGCTGACTCGGTGACCGCCGTTTCTATGGTAGTAGCCGACAGCGCAAAGCGCTATAGACCAGATATTCAATACATACCGAACGCAGTTGATACCGAGCAACTCCCCAAACCACTTAGCCCCGACCAACGCATGGGCGTAATCTATGCGGGGAGGCTATCGCGCGAAAAAGGAGTGGACATTATCCCCGAGCTCGCAAAGAAGATCCCTGACGTGCAATTTTCGATCATCGGTAATGGTCCTCTTTTCTCCAAGTTGGCCAACGAAAGCCCTTCGAACGTGAGGCTTTACGGGGCGCTTGGCCATTCAGCTACATTGGAGCTGATGAATAGGTCGAGGGTTTTCCTGCTTCCATCCAGGAGCGAGGGATTGAGCACATCGCTTATTGAGGCCATGATGCTTGGATTGACGTGTGTAGCGACCAATGTAGGAGGGAATGTGGAACTTCTATCCGAGGGGAGGGGTTATCTTGCCGACTACGGCGTTACATCGCTTGAGGCAGCGTTAAGAGACGCCCTAATAGAGGGACGCGATACGTCACCTTCCATGAAATATGCCCGCGAAAATTACAGCTGGGACGCGGTCGTTAAGAGGTACGTGGCCCTTTACGAGATGCTGTCCAGCCAAAAGCGATCAAAATCGTGGACGATCGAGAGCGGGCCGATTCGGCACACTTATAGGCTTCTCGGCCGCATTCATAGTTCCGTTTACTGAGGAAACGCGGTGATATAAATGAGGGTGATAATGATAGGGGGATCAGGTTTCATAGGACAGCACACGGCAAAGTTCATAAGCAATAACGACCTATGCGTTTACGATATGGTTCCGCCTTCCTTTGAGGCGGATTACGTTCAAGGGGATATTCTTGACGAAAAGCGCCTTGAAAAGTCCGTAGATGGCTCTGATGCCGTGATCTTCTTGGCATCGCTCATAAGCGTCCCGCGTTCGTTTGATGCATTAGCCGATTACATGAACGTGAACGCCTGCGGCGCGGCTTCTCTCATCGAGGCCATAAAAAACGCCAACAAAAGGCCAAAGAAAGTGGTTCTGTCCTCATCCGCGGCCGTTTATGGAGAGGGAGCGTACGCGTGCGATATTCACGGAAAAGTATACCCGCTTCCAAGAACTCAGGATCAATTGGACAGGGGGTCGTGGGAACCACGCTGTCCCTACTGCGGCAGAGAGGTAAAACCGCTGCCCCAAGCCGAGGGGGATGAACTAAGGCCGCTGTCACCCTATGCGTTGACAAAACAAGTACAAGAATGGCTTATAACGGCGATGGCTCCACGCCTGGGTTACAAGGCTATCGTGTTAAGGTACTTCAATGTTTATGGCCCTGGGCAAAGGCCTGATTCTCCCTACTCCGGCGTGATCACGAAATTCATAACCCAAGCCACCCGCGAAAACCGTCTGCAGGTCTTTGAGGATGGATTGCAAACTAGGGATTACATCTACGTGGATGACGTAGGGGAGATCAACGCTCGCGCCCTTGAACTCGAGGAAAGCGCAACGATTAACGTTGGAACAGGGATCAGGACCACTGTACTCCAGCTCGCGAGACTCATAGCCGACAGGCACGGCGTCGACGTTGTTGTGGGCGGGTACAGGCAAGGAGACATAAGGCACTCTGCAGCCAAGATTGATCTCATGAGGACAAGGCTTGGCTGGCAGCCTCGCACGACCATCGAGGAGGGAATCGTTGCCACCGAGAACTGGATGAGGGAAAGCGGTCAGCTAAAAAACGAAAGCAGTCCATAGTAAACCGAACGAACAATGCGATAAAGGCCCTCGAACCAGCTCACGTTATTTCCAAACCCGTATACCAGAAGAGCTATGGACGATCCCAAGAGAGCACCAGCTACGACGTCGCTTGGATAGTGAAGCCCCACGTAAACCCTTGAATAGCTTACTAAAATAGCTTCACCTAAGAGGGGAACTGAATACCTGCGCTTAAAGAAGAGCAGGGCTATCGTTGCTCCTCCAAACACGATTAAAGCGTGCCCAGATGGAAACGAGGAATCAGACGGCCTTGCCATAAGAACCCTAGCGGTTGAAATAACAAGAAAGGGTCTGGGCCTAAAGTAAACAGCTTTAAGCGTCAGGCCCACCGCTATTATGATCAAGAAAGCGATAGCCATCATGAGCGCTCCGCGCTTGTACCTCTCCCCTCCTAATACCCATGCGAAGAAAACCACGGGGATCCAGAAATAGGATCTACCGTAGCGTGACGCATAGATAAAAAACTCGTTAAGCGCGGGCACGTTCCAGCGCTCGTTTACGAGGATAAAAGCCCTTACGTCAAGGGGCTGCATGACGCCACTTGCCACCAGTGCAAAGATCGCCGTGAATGCGACAAGAAAAAAGTATCCCCAGGCCCTCGCTGAGCTGCGCTGCAACTTAACCACTGCTTACCGCTTCACTTTATGACTTGGGCCCTTCCAACCCAAGAGAACGCCCAAAGCCACGATCAAAGTCAAAAAGACAATCGAAGGAACAAGAGGTAAGCTTCCTATCCTCCACGCGTACCTGAGCAAGATAACAAGCAGCACCAGGATCGCTGAAAGCGCGATCTCAGCCCACTGAGAATAGCTTAAGCTCACAGATTTGCTCAATCTACGCTACTACCGACCGTGTTTTTAAGTTTAGTTGCACAAAGTCAGCTACTCCTCGCCAAAGCTTCGGAGCTTGTTGCTGGTCTCCTGCCCCACCCGTAAGTGGGGTTTCATCGAACCGCAACGATTGGCTGGCTGACAGCAGCCTGAAGTACTCGGATTTACCGAGTACCTCGATGTTCCTTGAGGCGTTCAAGTCCGCATTGAGCTCGAAGCCACAGTTCTTGCATTTAAATGCTGAGCCATGCCTGTTGTTCTTGTCTATGTACCCACACATAGAGCATTTCTGCGATGTATGCTTCGGATCTATGTATATCACAATCTTACGTGCATCCTCTGCCTTGTATTCTATGAGCTTCTGCAGTTTCCTGCTAGCTGTAGAGGTTTATTATTACTGCCCTATTGTTGACAAGGCACCTCAACTTCTTATCGCTCAGTGTAAAAGGGAACCAAAACCTCATCCTATATGCCTCATCAATTGTGACGTCAAGCATGTTTCCTTCAACATTATAAACCTCAACGTCATGTGGCTGATTCGACATGAGCAGCCTAAGGGTCAACTTCCCATCGCCGTTCACGTCTCTTTCAACTAGTTGCACTGGATCCATGTTCGAGAGATTACAGTGCACAAAGTTAAAAGCCTAGCCCAGGGATAGATTTATGTACGTCAGAAGACCTTCTGCTTCCGGCTTTTATCCAATGAGCGGGCCGGAGCTTAGGCGTGCCATCAACGCAGCAGCTACGTCGAAATTTGGTCCGGGTTTTCCCTTGACGCCCGTTAAGGGGAAGGATGAAATCAAGATATTGGGGTTCGTAGTGCCTCACGCGGGCTATTCATACTCGGGTCCCATAGCAGCGCATGCTTACGCGGAGCTGTCGTCTCAGGGGGCACCCGATTCCGTGATAATAATGGGCCCCAACCACATGGGCTATCCTGGGACGTACATCATGAAAGAGGGAAAGTGGGAGACGCCATTTGGGATAATAGATGTTGATGCCGCCCTCAGCAATTCCATAATCGACAGGATGTCAACCCCAGTTGACACGAATCCCTTAGCTCAAGATGGAGAGCACTCCATAGAGGTTCAGATCCCGTTTCTACAAAGCGTCCTTGGCGATAAGTTCAAGTTGGTGCCCATATCCATGGGTACCTACACGCCTCAAGTGGTGAAGGAACTCGGAGAGGCCATAGCCGGAAGCGTAAAGATGAGCGGCAAGGACGTAATACTCTTCGCAACCACAGATTTTACGCACTATGGCCTTAACTACGGATATACTCCTGTTGGTCTAAACGCAAAGACCGCTAAGAAGTGGGTTTACGAAGTTGACAACAAGCTGATAGAACTCATCGTCTCCATGAAGGCGGATGAGCTCCTCGAAACCGTCGCCAGCAATGGGTACACCATGTGTGGTTCTGGTCCCGTGGCAGCTTTGCTGATAGCACTTAGGAGGCTAGGGGTCAAGGAGGGAAGGCTCCTGAAGTACGCCACCAGTTATGATATAGCTGGAGGCGAAGAAAAGGTAGATGCCATGGTCGGCTACGCGGCGATAGATTTTCCAAAATCATGAGAATGATCTATATTGACGAGCTCGCCCTCCAGGAATAGGGCCAAGGGATACAGAGCGGAAAGAGAACTAGTCTATTATCTGAGGCAAAGAGGATGGACGGCGTGGCGCATACCGACTTCTGCTAGCTCCTCTGAGACGCTTCCCGACGTGGTCGCTGTAAAGGATTCTGATCTAGTGGCATTCGAAGTCAAGTACAGGACAAGAGAGGATGGGAAAGCGGTTGCTCGCGTCAGCAAGGAGCAAATAGATAAGCTCTCGCGCTTTCTGGACGCTTTCACGCTATACAACAGGCACGCGATCGTCGCGCTCAGGGTCAGGGGAAAATGGGTCTTTAAACCCGCCTCAGGCGATGGTATAAAGGTTTCAGATGATGACAGGGATGGCTGGTCACCTTAAGCCGATCACATGTATCCGGGCTGCGCTTCAGGTTCCACTGGCCCGAATTCCTCCATGAGCTTAGTTATGACGAGAAGGCCTGCATTGCGCACAAGGGTATAGCTTTCAAAGAAGTTCTGAAGAAAGCAGTCCGGCCCGGCGTAAAGTATCTTTTCGAGCTGCACGTTAGTGGGAACGTCTGAGCCTTGAGGTAAGAAGGCGAAGTCAACGTTCATGGACAATAACATGTACTTAATCTGATTGAGAGACCTTTCCCTTTCTTGCGAGCTCATGGTGCGCATCTTATCCTGATGAGAGCGATGAAGTGCAACGTTCATAGCTATCACGTAAAAGTTGCTCTCTGCCTTGGGCCTCACCACGTTGATGAAGGGCCCGCTGGCACCGTGGTACGTGGTAACGTTGTAGTGTTCTGTGGCGCCCTGTGTGCGCATCACCGCTATGCCGAGCTCCCTTAAGAAATCACTCACCTGGTTATCCAGCTGTTCCATGAGGCACAAGTCCGGTCGCATAAACGCGTTTCCCCGATAGAGGCCGAAGGCTATCACTCATAGAACTTTCGCGACTTTCCTTTAACCAAGGGTTTGTTCAATCCTCTCGGGGATCTCTTTATCTTTGCCGTTGAAGACCTCGCCCGTTAGGGCAGGATATAGAGGGAGGGGCGCATGTCACCGCAAAGATGGGCATGCTTCCCAAGGGCGCCCCCGTAACACAAGCGCGCGATAGCGACCTCAACGCGACGAGTAGCCCATGCCTTAACGAGCGATGCCTTCAGAGGCATAGGAGGCACGCAAGCAAAAAAAGACCAAGGCGCGCAGCGCTGCCCGAAGCCCCGCCCGCAAGGATGAGATATCACTTAGTGTCAGCTACTCCTCGCCAAAGCTTCGGAGCTTGTTGCTGGTCTCCTGCCCCACCCGTAAGTGGGGTTTCATCGAACCGCAACGATTGGCTGGCTGACAGCAGCCTGAAGTACTCGGATTTACCGAGTACCTCGATGTTCCTTGAGGCGTTCAAGTCCGCATTGAGCTCGAAGCCACAGTTCTTGCATTTAAATGCTGAGCCATGCCTGTTGTTCTTGTCTATGTACCCACACATAGAGCATTTCTGCGATGTATGCTTCGGATTCACATGCAGTACTATTTTGCCTGCATCCTCTGCCTTGTATTCTATGAGCTTCTGCAGTTCTGCTGGCGACCATGAACCCAGCATCTTTCTAAATCTTTTGCCCCTCCCATTTTGCTTCATCCGTGCGGGATTCAACGCCTCAAGCGCATATGCATCATGGAGGTGAAACTATCTTCTTTGAGATCGCATGATTAACATCACGCACGAGCCGTCTCTCTCTTCCGCTCAGTTTCCTCAATTTCCTATGAGCGGAACGAGTGCCCAAGTGCTGTAGTTTCCTCCTCAAGAACTGGTACCTCCCTATCGCTTCCCTCAGGTGCTTGCCGTTGAAAAACTGATTGTTCAACAGCACAGCTACGTTCTTTATGCTTCCATCGATCCCCAATACTTTCACATCCTTTTTTTCACTACCTCCTTATCTGGGATTTTGACCTGAACCATTATGAATAGGCGTTTCGACCTCTCATCTATTACAAGTTGGGCATTTGCGTATTCACACCCTGTATTTCTCGATCAAAGGAGTATGCGCCACTGGATATACCAGTCTGCCCTGTACTGTGGTGAGGGATATAATACGTGAGTCAGGATAGAACTTGAACGTCCTGTCTTATTGTGAGTGATTTTCTCTTTATTTTCTTTCCAAGCTTGGTTGCCTTCAATGCCTCCGAAGCTATGTCCCTTGCCGTCTGAACAAGCGCAGATGGCAGCGTGGGTATCATTTCCCTCACCTTTCTGTATGTCACTTTGTTGAGCTTGTTCTTCTTGAACGTTTTATTCCCAAAACCATAGTCAAGAACCATCGGTACAGCTTCTTTAAGCTGCTTTGCCGTTTCGATTAATGACCTATCGTATGGTAGTTTTAGTTTAATAGTTCTGAAAATCTATTATTAGTATAGCAAACTTATTAATAGTTTTTTCGGGTGAGGGAAGTCCGCGCATCTCCTCCCTAAAGGTCGGGGTTTTACTGCTTCCCTCAAACTCCTAACTTTTCTATAACGGGCAAATTCGAGAAATGGACCGCACTTCAAACTAATCACCGTTGACGACCCCATGATGCTTATTAGCTGACGACATTCCTTGATCATGGTGCTTGATCCCAGAAAGGAGGTACGCAATGAAACCGTTGACATGCTGACTTACAGGATTCTAGCATCGCATGAAAGAGATCCAGAGCTGTCGCAGCTCATGCAAAGGCTCGCCGACGTTGAGTCAAGGCATGTGGCATTCTGGGCCAGCTTTACAAGGCAGATGGGATTAGAGGTCAAGCCCAGCAGGTTTAGGACAAAGCTACTCGCGAAGGGGTACTCCATTTTCAGAAGGTTTTTCGGCCTCTCGCTAACCGTTAAGCTATTGGAGCTACATGAGCAAACGGCCATAAGGGAGTACTCAAGGCTCCTTGAGGAAAACCCAGGACTATCCCCCGAACAAAAAACTGGCCTTGAAAAGATCATAAATGACGAAAAAGATCACGAACTTGAGCTCATAAACGAGGAATTGCGGGTAAACCCAGAAGGAGTAAGGGATGCCGTATATGGTATGAGCGATGCCCTTGTGGAGGTTCTGGCCGCTGTCTCCGGGCTGGCTGGAGTGCTGATAAGGCCGCTCCTGATAACGATAGGAGGCCTGATAGTTGGCGCATCGGGCACGCTCTCCATGGGTGCAGGTGCCTACGTTTCAACACAATCCGAAAAAGAGCTATCCGCCAACTCCCACGAAGACAAGCGCGCTCACGCGTCAGCGCTTAAGAGTGCCTTGATCACCTCAGCTTCCTACTTCGTTGGGGTGTTCCCTCCTGTCCTTCCATACATCTTCAACGCATCAGGTATTCTTGGATTATTATTATCTTACGCCGCGTCGGCAATATCGCTTTTCGTGGTGGGATCGCTGGTAGGCATACTGAGTGGCGTTAACCCGATTCACAGGGGCACCGAAATGGTGGCCATAGGGATCGGCGCAGCCCTCGCGACTCATGGAATAGGGCTCCTAGCCAACTACTACCTACATGTAAACGTCTAGGCGCCGCTACTAGCCGGTGAAGCGTTCCCTCTGCCGGCGAGAATTGCCTTCGCTTGGCCTACGCTTGTCATAACCTCGGCGTGTATCTTCTTCAGCACCTCTTGGTAATCATAAGATCCGCTTTCAACCCCGTCCATGAGTTGCACCAGGCGCCTGGTTGATTCGTCACTTACCAAATCGGGAAACGCAGTCCTTAAGCTGTCATCAAGCTTTATTCCCCTTTCGGTCGGTATTAGATAGTTCAGCTTACCACTGCTGATCACGTAGCCATGCCTCTTCAACCTCTCCACAGTAGACGCGTAAGTAGACGGCCGCCCTATTCCCTTCTTCTTCATCAAGGCCACCAATGACCCTTCTGATAATATTCCCTTTCCCGGTTCGGTACCCCTCCTGCATCCGGTCACACTACAACTCTCCTTATCACCGGCCGCAAAGCGGGCATGAACTTTTGGGTTTGCCAACTTTGTCCATCCCTCTTGCGCTATTTCCACCGTTATCTCTCCCTCTGAAGTGACAAGTCCTCTGTTCCAGTTAGGCATGATCTCGACCGCGAACTTTTGCTTCTTGACTTTTGCTGGGGCCATTTGACTTTGCATGAACCTTTTGAATATGAGGGAGTAAAGCGCGTAATGAGACCAGCGCAACTCGAAGGGAAGTTTAATTAGTCCCTCTTCTATGGCGTTCTTGAGCTCTTCCTCGCCCATGGGTCTCGTTGGCCTAATTGCCTCATGTGCGCCCTCCGGGCCCCATCCCCGCGGCTGGTAAAGCGACGCCAGCTCTGCCGGCCACTTCCCCTCTATGAACGTCTTCGCCAGAAGCATGCCAGTTGCTGAGACATGAGTGCTACTTGTCCTATGGTAAGTTATTAGCCCAGCCTCAAAGAGCTCCTGAGCAGTTCTCATGGTCTCCGCGACGCTCATCTTCAACGAGAACGCCGCAGCCTGCAGAAGCTCATCGGTAGTAAACGGAGGCGCGGGGTTTTCCTCCTGATCAAACTCGCTCACGGAGATAACGGTAGCCGGTGCCCCCTGAAACGCTGCCCTGCATAACTTCCTGTTAAGTTCTTTTGGAAGCTCCAGGGAAAGCCTCACTTTAGCTGGCTGAAGCTCAACGGAGACATAAACGTGCATGTACTTATCCCTTTGAACGTAGCGCTCTACTATCCAGTTAAGCGCTGGTGCCTGGACCCTACCCGTTGCCACGGGAAGCGGCCTGCCCTCCAGCTCCGCCAGCGCCTTGGCGACGTAGAACGCAACCCAGCGGTCATCTATCCTCCTAACGACTTGGGCTTCGGTAAGTCTCTCATCAACCTGCCTAGGGTTTGCAAGCGCTTCGAGGACCGCGGCCTTGGTTATCTCGTGAAAGGCCGCCCTAACTATGTTCTTGTTGTAGGGCGAGAGGACCATCATGACGTCCCACGCTATCTTCTCTCCCTCAACATCGGGGTCGGTGCAAACGTACACCGTTTCAACCTCGGAGGCCATCCTCCTGAGTGCGCGAATGGTGCTGGCTGAGTCCTTCACGTAAGTAGAACCGCAGGCCGGGCAGGTGGTACCTTGCGTAAACGTGAAGCCGCAGACCACGCACTTCTTAATGGTGGTAAATGACGGAAAGTACTGCCCGTTTATCTCCTTTACTCCGAACTCGCCCTCTCCAGGAGTAGGTAAGTCAAGAAGATGCCCGCCAGTAGCCACTACGGTAAGGGGCCTGCGTCCAACGTTAACCTCATAAGCAACCACACCTCCAGCGCTCTTCTTCGTTGACCTTCCAAAGAAGGACGATATGGTCCTGGCCTTATTTGGTGACTCCACTATCATGAGCGCGGGACTAAGCGGCTTAATTCCTAGTCCGCCGTTTCTTTCCAATGTCATGCGCCTTAGCAACTGTTCCCAGTCAACGTCATTTACCTCGCGCCATTCCATGTCCTGTATGTAGAGCTTGGCCTGCCTTTCCAGGGCATCCATAGCTGCTTCCTCGTCCACTATGACCTCTGAAAGACCAGTGGTAAAACCCTCCCTACCTATCCTCGAGGTTCTTCCGGAAGCCTGGAGGTAAGTCATGAGATCTGGGACTACGAGGTAAAGGGACCCCGCCTTTTCTCTGATTATCAACCTAGGGCTCTTCTTCAATGCGTCTACCGCGCCTTCCGCTCTCAGAAGGGAGGAAAGCTTGCCTCTCGCTTGGCTCAGCTTATCCACGAGTTTCTCCATGTAAGACTGCTCTCCATCCTTACCTTTCGGAATTCCCTTCCCAGTCTTGACGTGGTTTTCCAGTGCCTTGAACTCCTCTTGGCTCAGCGGCCTTATCATCCTCCTTATCTCTGAGGCAAGCTTCCTGGCCTCAGGATCATTCATGACTGTCCCTAACTCCCAGAGCAGCTGATAGATCCTCAGCGGATTGGTCTCGTCGTCGCTTATCTTGAACATGAACTTCGGAACGCCCACGAAGAGCGCGTACCTCACAGTAGCCGGCAGGTCAAGCCCTCTAACGAGGGGGCCGTAATAGCTTGCCATCCCTATAAGCGCCAAAACCTTACCCTTTTCAAATTCCTGAATCAGCTTCACCGACCTCTTTCCCTCCGCAAATCCAACGGGCAGGCCCTTTTCTTTCATCTTTTGATAGAGCTCCTTGGCAAACTTAGATCCCAAGTCATGGGAAACAAAAACGAGACCTCCTGCTCCAAGCCTTTGGACCTCCTCGATCGCTTTTTCCACGAGGTCGCCCTTCAGCTTCACGTCAACTACGTTTCTCGTACCGCCCATTCCTCCCTCTATGTTCATGCCCAAAAGCGCGTCCAGCAGAGCTGCGCCCTTACCTCTGGTCTTTGCGGTGGCGCTAGTTAGCACCAGCTGCGCCGGGTGCCGAGGCACCTTGGTTTTGAGCTCTTCTACCTCTAAAAGCGCCTTTTTCGCAGATTCCGGATCTCTTCTCGCAAGCCTTACGGCATTCAACCGCCCGAACGCTATCTTTGCGGCCAGTTCAAGCTCATCGCTACCATATCCCAACAAACGAAGAAGCCTTTCCACGTTCTTCGAAGATCTCAGCACGGCATCCACATCATCTACGAAGGCAACGTCAAACCTCGTGCGCATGAGCTCTTCAAAGTGTACCCTTAGACCGTTAGAGGTCAACACCACCACGGAATCATCAGGGCTTCCTTTCTCCACCTTGACCGCTGAAGACGTGAACTCCGCCACGGACGTGCCAAGTCCTTTTGAGAAAGCCCTTAACCTTCTCGAGACTTGAGAGGCCAAAAGGGTAGTTGGAGTTAAAAATATGACATGCTTTCCCCTCGAGGCCAGAAAAAGCGCCATCACCTCTGAGAAAACGCTCTTACCCACTCCCGGAGGAGCTACCAGCGCAAAGCTCTCGCCACTTAAAACCCTTACCGCCCATGATTCCTGCTCCTTCCAGGGTTTCTCTCCCGTGATGCCCTCGAAGAACGACGAAAACGACGCCAAAAGCTCATCCATCTTGACCACAAGATCGTAGTCAGCGTACGTCCCCTCCTCCTTGAGTGCCCTCGCTATGGCCGCGTGAAACTGAGCGGGAGAAAGCTCATCTCTCAACTTTATTAGATCGGATGCATTGTGCAGGCACCGCTCGCAGGGCAGTCCATGCCTCAGTCTGTCATCGCTTATCTCACCGCCGCAGTTTGGACACATGCCTTCGAACAGCGCTTTCACAGCACTTCGTCTTTTAGTAGACGTTCTCCTTAATAAACCTTGGCGCGTACGTATTTCCGCTCAAGAAAGCCTGAGGGGCTACGCGCAAAACTAAAAAAGAAGGGGCTTTAGAAATAGGAAAGCGGCCATCGTCTAGCCTGGTCGAGGACGGCAGCCTTCCAAGCTGTTGACCCGGGTTCAAATCCCGGTGGCCGCACTTTTTCACAGAAATCTCTGTATAAAGGACCTGCTGCGCTTGTCTGTCAGCTTTTTTAGGTCGATCGTGTAAACGTTTGTGTCAACATCTATGAGGATTAATCTATCGTTGTAGTTCATTATGCTACGCCTGCCCCTCGTACTGAACTTCCTTCTTCCCTTATCGGTCATCACGTCCCACACAAACTCGTCTCCCGTGGTGCTTAGGTCCAGCACTTCCGTAATCGTCGGAATAAAGTAAAGCTCATCCACAAGGCCCTTGAGCGCAGAAAAAGATTCTTGATCCAACTTTCTCATGTCCTTGATCATAGCGACGTCCGTCCACTCACCGGAACTAAACCTCGAGAATATCACGAAGTCCGGATTGGTGAGTGGGAAGGGAAGCCTCGGTATAACCCCGTCGTAGCGTTGCTGTCCGACCTGCACTGTCACGAAGGAGCTGCCGGCATCCCTTCTTATCTTCACGGTGCGCTCATCAAGCAAGTTCAACTCCTTCAAAAAGTCATCTATTGGCACGTGCCATCACCTCGTTTTGAGCCTCCTCTTCTTCGTATTGAACCCTATACATGGTGGCGTAGAGGCCGTTCTTCTTAATGAGCTCATCGTGAGTGCCGCTTTCTACGATCGTCCCATGGTTCATGACGATTATGTTATTTGCTTTCCTTATGGTTGAAAGCCTATGTGCTATTATTATCGTTGTCCTATCTTTCACGAGATTATCGATTGCCCTCTGTATTTGTTTTTCTGTGACCGAATCCACCGAAGAGGTGGCCTCATCCATTATGAGGACTTTCGGATCGGTTATTATGGCCCTCGCAATCGCAACCCTTTGTCTCTCCCCACCTGAGAGCATTGACCCACGCTCTCCAACCCAAGAATCGTAGGCCAGCGGCAACTTCATAACGAAGTCGTGAGCTGCCGCAGCCTTTGCCGCCGCCACTATCCTTTCCGGCTGCACTTCACCAAGCCCGTACGATATGTTGTAAGCAACGCTTCCATCGAAAAGAAATGGGTCTTGGAGCACTATTCCCACTTGCCTCCTCCACGCCGACCTCTTTATCTTCCTAAGGTCGACGCCATCAACGTATATGGCACCTGACTGCGGATCGTAAAAGCGCATGAGAAGCTTTGTTATGGTGGTCTTACCCGCTCCAGATGGACCCACGATACCCAACGTGGTGCCCGCAGGGACGTGAAAGCTCACGTTATAGATGACGGGCAAAAACGGCTCATAGCCAAAGGAAACGTTTGAAAACATGATGTCACCTTTAACGTTTAGATCCAAAGCGTCCTCGCTATCGGTGACCTGAGGTTCCTCGTCCATTATCTCCATCACCCTCTCTGCCGACGTTAGCGCTTGCTGCATGGGCTGGAACAAGTTGGTCAGCGTGTTTATGGGGCCGTAGAACTGCCCCATATACATCGTAAAGGCGATGAGACTTCCAAGGGAAAGAGTCCCTGCCAAAACCTGCATGCCCCCGTAGAACCATATGGCAACGGCCCCCACGCTGGTGGCAAAGCCCAGTAGGGGGAAGAAGCTCAGGTTAAGCTTAACCGTGTCCATGTTTGAGTTAACCACGTCCTCCATTTTATCTTTCAGCCTTTGCTGCTCTCTTTCCTCCTGAGAGAATGACTTAACTACCACCACGCCCGGTATGGTGTCCACGAGAAGCGTGTCGACGTCTGCCCATTTCCTCCAAGCCCTATGGTAAAGCGCGTGCGCCCTCTTTCTGTACTGTGGAATACCCAGGGCGATTATGGGAACGGGCAAAAGAACGAAAAGCGCGAGCTTCCAGTCCATGGCGAAGATTATGACACCTATACCAATGAGCGTAAGCACGCTGATCACCAGGTTCTGAATACCCCATACCAAGAACCACTGCACTCTGCCAACGTCATCTACGACACGCGATAATATCCTGCCCGAGCTCATCCTGTCATAGAAATCCATGGAAAGGCGCTGGAGCTGCGAGTAAACCGAACTTCTCATGTCATAGATTATCTTCTGGCCTATCCAGTTCAGGAAGTAGCTAGAACCAATTCCCAATGCCGTTCCGAGACCATAAGCTCCAAGTGCCGCGAGCACCAGCGGGACAAGCATTCCAACATGCTTGGCCGTAAAGACTTCGTTTACCAGAAGCTCTATGAGGTATGGGGGCAAAAGGCTGGCGACCACACCCAACACGGAAAAGACCAGCCCCAACACCATTTGCTTCTTGTAAGGCTTGAGAAAGCCGAAAAGCCACGAGTAAGTGTTGCTGCGCTTTTTCTTGGTCTTTGACACCTTGAGCTCCACAGCGTTTCCCTTGAGGTCAAGCAGCTCAGACACCAGTATTACCGCTTTCCTGAAGTCCTCCGCCCTGCTCTTCGAGTAAGTTATCAACCTGATCTTCTCGTTTCCTATCTGCGCTAGCAGCTCCCCTAAGCCAAGATGCTCAATGGCATCTATGGACTTTACGCCGTCCATCGGGTACTCCTTGACTGTTTTACCAATTACGATGATCTTCTTAGACGTGATCAGCAACCAGCGCTCTCCGTAAAGCCCGTCTTCTTCTATGTCAGACCTCGCGAAGTAAAGCAGCTCGTCGCGCTTGACCCGCGCCCTTTCTAGAAGGGAGTCGGGAATTTCGGCATCAAGTGACAAAAACGCTCGCCTTTAATCGTTAGAAAGGACCGACGTAAAAGGATTTTCGCTTTGTCCCGTTAAATAAGGCCCTGGCCAGCGCTGCCGCTACGGCCGCTCGTCCTCCGCAATCTTCTTCTTCAAGATGTCGATGATGACCTTTGCGTCAGCCCTAGCGCGGGTCTTTTTCATGACTTGGCCAACCAAGTAGTTCATGGCTTTCGGATCCCTTTTGGCCTTCTCGTATGCGCGCGGGTTTTCCGCTATCACTTCAGATACAATTGAAGTTATGACGCTTTCATCCCTGACCGGTGTGGGAACTTCCTCAAGAGGCCTTCCGCTGATTATGAGTTGCTTCAACTGCCTTTTGGCTATCTTTCCCGTTATCTGCTGCTTTTCGTAAAGCCCCACTACCCTTACCACGTCGTCTATTAAGGGAAATAGGTCTGTCAGTTCCTTCTTTGCGTCCGCCAAGTCACCGAGCACCTCGTTCATCAGCCAATCCGCGCTGTCCGCCGCGTTCAAGCCACGCCTAACCGTATCCTCGAAGAAGTCCGCTAGCCTCTTCTGAGATACCAGAACGCTCGCCTGATATGGCGTTAGACCGTATTGCCTTACGAACCGCTCAGCTCTTTCATCAGGCAGCTCTGGAAGAGCAGCCCTCAGCGACTCCACAAAGTCCTGCTCTATCCTTATGGGAGGTAAGTCTGACTCGGGAAAGTACCTGTAGTCCTCTTCCTCTTCCTTAAACCTTGGGGCGACCGTTACCCTGTTCAGTTCGTCCCAATGCCTCGTTTGCATCTCTATTTTACCTCCTCTTTCAACTATCATTATCTGCCTTTGCACCTCGTAGTTGAGCGCCTTCTCCACGTCCTTGGGAGAGTTTATGTTTTTCAGCTCAACCCTTTCGCCACCATCTATGCTAATGTTGGCATCTACCCTGAGGGAGCCCTCCAAGGAGGTATCGGTTACCCCTAGGTGATCGAGGATGCTGGCGTACTTCTCTATAAAGAGGCGTGCTTCCCTTGGAGATGACAGATCTGGTTCGGTGACCATCTCGCAGAGGGCAACCCCAGCCCTGTTATAGTCAACCATGACGTACTCGCTGGATAGCAAGGATGAAGGATAAACTATTTTCGCCACATCTTCTTCAAGCTGAACCCTTCTTATCTTGACCCTTTTTACGAATTGGCCCAACGTCAAATCAAGCCAGCCACCTTTTGCCACGGTAACTCCCCCTCCCCTATCGTATTGAGATATCTGGAAGTTCTTCGCCATATCAGGGTAAAAGTAATGCTTCCTGTAAAACACGGTCTCATGGGCTGGGTCGGAGTGCAGGGCAAGAGCTATCTTCAGTACTTCTTCCAAGGCACGCCCGTTAAGCCTAGGCAGCGAACCCGGTAAACCCAAGCATACAGGGCACACCGACGTATTTGGAGGTAAGCGCCTGTAGTCCGCGGAACAAGAACAGAACAGCTTGCTCTTTAGGGACGTTAACTGCGCGTGAACCTCTAGCCCGATCATAACGCGGTGTTCACTCAACGGTTGCCACCTTTGACGCCATCTCGACCCTACCCATGGCCTCGAGCTCCTCAGCGGCCTTAATTACCCAATCATCCCTAAGAGGAGAAGACATCAGCTGCACGCCTATGGGCATACCAGACGACGACTTTCCAAATGGTATCGACAACGCGGGAATCCCAGCCAAGTTCACTGGAACCGTGTCAAGGTCCAGCAAGTACATGGACAAAGGATCGGTTATCCTTTCTCCGAGTTTCGGGGCCGTCGTGGGGTTGGTTGGACCGATGAGGAATTGAAAATCGTTGAGAACCTTAAGCATTTCCTGCCTTATCTTGCTCCTCGCCGCAACCGCCTTAAGGTAGTACGCATCATAGTAGCCAGAGCTCAACGCGAAAGAGCCCATCATAATCCTTCTCTTGACCTCTGGTCCAAACCCCTCGCCCCTTACCTTAGAGTAGGCCTCGTTCCAGTCCTTGGCATCCAGAGGGCAAGGCATGCCGTACCTTATGCCGTCATATCTGGCGAGATTACTGCTCGCCTCCGCGGAGGTCAAAAGGTAGTAGGCCGGCAGCGCCAGCGAGAGATCGGGGATGGATACCTCATCTACCAAGGCGCCAGCTTCCCGAAGCGCTTCAGCGAAGGCATACGTCGCCTTGACCACCTCGGGTTCTGCGCCTTCCCCCACCGTCTCCTTAAGCAACCCAACGCGCATTCCCCTTAGGCCAGGAAACGACGTTGGGCCAGAAAACACGCTGGTCTGATCCATAGGATCGGGAGCATCGGAATTTCTGATTACCGAGAAAAGCAACTCCATATCTTTAGCCGTAGTCGAGAAACCCCCGATTACCTCAATGCTATTTGAGAAAGCCACAAGCCCGTACCGACTAACAAGCCCGTAAGTTGGCTTAAAGCCGTAAACACCCGTGAAACTGGCGGGGCATCTTACCGAACCTCCTGTATCGCTGCCGAGCGCTATGGGAACCTCCCCGGATGCGACGGCCGCCCCGCTTCCACCGCTGCTTCCTCCCGGCACCCTTTCCAAATCCCAAGGATTCCTTGTGGGGCCAAACGCGCTGTACTCCGTGCTGCTTCCCATGGCAAACTCGTCCAGGTTCGTCTTTCCCACGATTATTGATCCAGCCTGGCGAAGTTTAGACACCACCGTAGCGTCGTAAGGAGATACATATCCGCTGAGTATTTTACTCGCACAGGTCAAGGGCATTCCCTTGACAGCTATGTTGTCTTTAACGGCAATAGGAACTCCTGCCAACCGCCCGGGATCTATTCCCTTTTTAACCAGGTCGTCTATCTGACGGGCCCTTTCCAAAGCACCTTTCTCGTCAACGTAAAGAAAGGCATGTATCTTTGGTTCCCAGCGCGATATCAAATCAATGTACTTTCCCATAACCTCCTGAGCAGATAGCTCTCCTCTCCTTACCTTATCCGCGATTGAAAACGCTTCCATTTAGCTTTCACACTATCTTCGGTGCCTTGATGTACCTACCTTCTTTGTTTGGAAATATAACCGAAAGGTCATCATCGTGAACATAGACAACATCATCCCTGAATACGTTTCTTATATCAACCAACCTGTCAGTGGGTGACGGTGAAGGAAGATCTTGGGATGCTATGATCGAGAAGTAATCCAAAATCGAGTTAAACTGAGAGACAAAAGTAGAAACTTCATCATCTTTGAGACTTATCCTAGAGAGGAACGCCACGCGCTTCACAACATCCTCAGTGACTTTCGGCATAATAACGTACTAGAGCGACATAAGTGCTTTGCGCTGGCGTTTTGCAGAACATATTATTGCGCTCCATCGCGTCGCCAATCACAGGGTTTGCCCAGCAAGGCATAAATTGCCTGGCGCGTTATGATGTCTGGTTCCATTGCACGTTGAGGCCGTGGTATTCGACTTAGACGGAACTCTCCTTGACTCCAGAGAGGCCTTCATACATCAGAACTTGGATATATTAAAAGAGCTTGGTCACTTGGAGGCAACTCTCAATGATGCCGTAGAGCTCTTAGGAATGAGCCCAACGCAGATCCTATCGAAAATGGGCGTTTCGGAATCACAGCACAAAAGGTATATCGCGAAGATAGATGCCAGCTATATAGATCATTACATGAAAAAGTACACAAAACCCTTTCCGGGTATAATTCAATGCCTAGAGAGGCTGAGGAAGGCAGGAATTGCCATAGGAGTAGCCACTAATACTACGCGCGAGATACTTGAACAGTCATTAAGATGGAGCGGTATGGACAGCCTCGTGGACGCCACGGTATGCGCAGATGGTACCATAAAGGAAAAGCCCGAGCCAGACATGATCATTGAGGTACTGAAGAAACTTGACGTAAGCGCTGAAAACGCCATATACGTGGGTGATACCGAACTCGACGTAGTGGCTGCCAAAAACGCAGGCATTCCTTCATTCATAACGGTGTCCGGTGGAATAGGAAAGCTTGACGTCATAATGGCGCTGAAGCCAGATGCCTTGTTGCCTACCGCGGCGTGGCTTTGCAGAACCGTGAACTTTGCTCACCTGATCTGAAGTAAGCTTTACCGAAAGCCTTAATCGCAAGGCGACGCCATTCCTGAAAATGGCGAGATGCGTAGTTATAGCTACTTGGGAGTTCGGCCTTGAGGGTGTTAAAACCGCCATGAATCAACTGAAAAACGGCGAGACCGCTGTCAACGCGGTCGAATTGGGGATAATGACGGTCGAGTCGCTTGGCATCAGAAGCGTTGGCATATCGGGGTTACCAAACACAGACGGAGAAGTAGAACTCGACGCTTCCATAATGAGCGATGATGGGCGTGCTGGCGGGGTTGCCGCCGTCAAGGGAGTTGAACACCCCATAAGCCTTGCAAGAAAGGTAATGGAACTGACGCCTCACGTGCTCTTGGTTGGTGATGGAGCAAGAAAGTTTGCCAAAGCTCTGGGCATGCGCGTCGACGCAAAGCCGTCAGAACAAGCGATCAAGCAATGGGCTGCAGCAAAGGAGGAAGCCATGAAGGCAACGAGGGAAGCTCCTGATCCGTGGTATTGGGCCCAAGTAAGCCACGACACGGTTGGAATGGTGGCTATGGACACAAATGGGAATTTGGCCGCAGGAGCTTCTACAAGTGGGCTGGCCTACAAGATGCCCGGAAGAGTGGGCGATACCCCAATAATAGGGGCAGGGGTTTACGCTAGGAGCGGTTACGGTGCTGCCGCAGCCACAGGAGTGGGAGAAATAGCTATAAGAAACGCGCTAACCTACAGGGCCGTAACGCTGATGAAAGACCTACCAGCTAAGGATGCCCTCGATGAGGCCCTGAAAGAGGTACGCTTAAGGGAGCCTCGTTCAAAGGAGATTTCACTAGTAGGCATAGATCACATGGGCAATTGGGGTGCTGCAACGCTCAGGGAGCAATTTCCCTTCGCCCTGTGGGACGGCCAGGAGCCACTGCTACTCAGAGCCTTCCCTCCATAGTGGCTCAAGCCCCGATTTTTGCGAGCTCATCCTTCCATGCCAGTACCTTGTTTACGGCGGCCACAATATCGTCTATGTCTTCTTTCGTTACAAGGGGAGATACGGGCAACGAAAATACTTCTTTCGTTAACCTCTCCACGTTTGGGCACAGCCCTGGAGGGTAATCGCGTGCGATACCGTAATAAGGGCAGGAGTACGGACAGCCCTTGGGCCTAACCCTCTTCTCCTGAAACAGCGGATCTAGGTAAAGAGCACGCGGGTATATGGGTCTCAGGTTTATCCCTTCGGCCGCCAATGCCTTACTCATTAAGTTGGGCGATATCCCGAGCTCCTCTTCGAGAAACCTCGGGGCATATACGTGATATACATGCTTCACGTAATCGGGAGCCTTTGGGACAACTATGCCCTTTATCCTTGAAAGCTTGGAATTATAATAAGACGCGTTGGACTGCCGAATAGAGTTAAACTTGTCGAGTTTTTTCAGCTGCGATAGACCAAGCGCAGCCTCCATTGCCGGCATCCTATAGTTATATCCCAGTTCCACGTAATAGTACCAAGATGGCTCGCCGTGCTGCCTTATGAGCCGGGCCCTTTGCGCGATCTTCTCGTCATCCGTCACGATCATGCCCCCTTCACCAGTTGTCATATTCTTGCTCTCATAGAAGCTAAATATGGCTGCATTTCCGAAGGTACCGACCTTTTTTCCCTTATACATGGCTCCATGAGCTTGAGCCGCGTCCTCAAGAACCATGACGTTGTGCCGCCTCGCCACTTCCATTATGGCGTCCATTTCGGCAGGTCTTCCAAAGAGATGCACTGGTATTACCGCCTTAGTCCTTTGGGTTATGCTCTTCTCAAAAGAATCAGCATCCAGGTTATAGCTAGAGAGTTCCACATCTGCAAAAACGGGGATGGCGTTAGCGTGAATGACCGAGGTAGCTGTGGACACAAACGTGTAAGGTGGTACCACTACTTCATCGCCTGGCCCCACACCCATGGCCTGGAGGGCCGTGTGAAGCGCAGCAGTTCCCGAGTTGACCGCAATGGCGTACTTAGTCCCAACGTATTCAGCAAACGCCTTTTCAAATTCCTCAACTATCGGGTTGGATAAAGAGGAGAGCTTCCCAGACCGAAGCACCTCCGTGACTGCCCTTATGTCTTCCTCGTCTATGTAAGCACCGTGAGGCAATGGTCTGCTCCTCACCGGTTTTCCGCCGAGTATGGCAGGCTTATCGGATTCCATTTTAGACGAGGCCATCTTTGCCCGGCATTTAACTCTAACGGGATTCAGGGAAGGAAGTTCTTTTGAAGAGGATAGGTAAATCCTCTTATGAAAATGCGATAGATTTCTGACCGAAAGGAACGCGCACCTATTGCTCAATGAGCTTTCCTGGATGAAAGCACGAAAAGCGAGCCAGCCCGCGTGAGGCAAAGAAAAGCATCTTCGAAAAGTCAAGTTCGATATAATTGTGTTCCTCCTGCCTCCACCTTCACGCGTGAAAAGGAAAAAGGCGCGAATTGGAAGCGCATGTTCAAGGCGCTCTTACAAAGCACTTAAATAAGCCGCTCAGAATTCAGTGGAAAGGACCTTGAGAAAGAAGCTCATCGACATATTGGCCTGCCCGATGTGCGGGCATTATCCCTTAAAGCTCGTTGCCATACAGGAAAACGATGACAAGGTAGTGCAGGGCATACTTCACTGCCAGAACTGCGGTAGGTGGTATCCCATAAGAGACGAGATAGCCGTCATGCTTCCAGATAACATGAGAGACCAGAAAAAAGACGACGAGTTTTACGCGAGCTATGAGAAGTACTTTAAGGAAAACGGCATACCTAGGAGCTGGCAGGCCACAGAGAAATGATAGCTTATCTCTTAAGGTATTGCAAGCCCGACCGCCAGCATTTAGAGGCTTCTCTGATAAGCCACGACCTTTTTGGGCCCATCCACGCGTTTGATGCCATGTTAAGTTCCCAAAGGCCCATAAAAAATGGGTTGTAAGCCGTTAGCACCTCAAAGCTCAAACTGGCGCGTTCTGCATAAGTTTTGAAAAAAGAACTCAAGTACTTCTCGGCCTCGCCAGAATTTCCAGCGTACTGCTCAAAGGCGAACTTCAGCTCTGCGGCAAACTCCCCGAGGTCTTCCACGGGATAACCGTAATGATACATCTGCAGGTCGAAGGCCGTAAGCGTAAGTCCATAGCGAGCAAAGTTAGTTGGATTCGGATCTCCATGGAGTGGTACGATTGGAAGCGGAAGCGGAAACTCACTCTCCCATAGCTTTCCCACATCCATGAACTCCGTCTCCATGGAACCTGTGCGCGCCGCAAATACCCTTCTCCGCCAGTCAGGTATCCACCACTTCCCCGCCTCTGCCTTAACCGAGTGTATCTTGGCAAGCAACCAAGCCATGTCAGTGCACTGTTCCGATAATTCCTGTTTGTTCCTTATTGCCCGCCTTATATCTTCGAACAAGTTAAGTCCAGGCGCTTTCTCTTCGGCCAACGCGTATCCCAGTTCAACGCTGTAGCCAAGCGGTTTAACCACGCGATAGCGGCCCGCACCGAGACCAGCCTCCCACAAATATTCAAGGGCATCGTATTCTTTTTTAAGACGCCTTTCCTTCTCATCGCTTGCAACCGGGTCCGCGCCGTAAAGTTTGACTACAACCGAATTTCCACTGGAATCGTAAAACTCAAATATAGGCCTGTGAGCATTTATTCTCTTATAACCTGCAAAGGATAAATTAGTCGTCTCAAAAAGCCAATAGGAAATCTGCTTCTCTATGCCCTCACTAATGTCGCACACGGTAATCACCTTTACAACTTATAACGATTTCTACCTGCTCTTCGCGCGCAGGCCAAGGTTCGCACGGGCTCCTCTTGTGAGTTCGTCTCGGTACAAACTTGACCTACAGACTTGTACACGTTACACGTGCGCTGCATCTCGCAAGCAAACCCGCTGCTCCCACGTTTACTGAGACAGCCGGGTGTTTCGCGCGAAAACCGAATTAAGGAGGATCGTGTTATTCCTCGGTAGCGGTCCTGAGCCAATTGTTTTACGTCTTGCTCATTTCCAAAACGCATGTTTTGATTAGTATCGCACCGCGGACGTCCTAGCAACGCCTTTCGGAGGGCCCAGCCGTAAGGCAGCGGTAGTTCGCCTATCAAAAGGGGCACCTCTTATCCGAGCGTTCTGCGAACAATATTCTACCTTAACTTTTGGCGCTTGCGCGCGTTTTAACCCGTTCCATTCTCTCTTTTTGCCGAAAAGCGGCGTTTGAAACGATTGCAGGAGGACCCTAGAGCGCATCAACTTGACGGGGAACCTTGCAACCGCTTAAAGCTGGAAGCGAGCCCGCTATCTTTGAAAAAGCTTTTTAGCCGTATTTCTAACTCATCAGTAGCTAAGCCCTCAGCACCCCATCTCGCGTTGGTCTTGACGTCCTTTTGGAGCTCCTTTAATATGAGAGAACCACTGCCAACCCTTGCATCGATCACGTCGGCGCTGATCACGCACAAATCCCCTATTAGTCCCTTAACGTGAGCTTTTGATATGACGGTATAACTTCCCACGTAACTGTTCTCTATAAATGAGTTTTCAATCACAGCTGGTCCCGCTATGATGGAGTTTTTTATCGTCGAGTTCACCACGCGCGTTGGCCCAAACGCCACTGTACCGTTGTCGATTTTGCTTCCTATCAAGCCAACAGAACCACCAGCGTAATAACCGTTCCCGCCAATCTGAGCGGATATGGCATCAAGGGATTTGGCAAGAAACTCCCAAGCCGTATCAACAAGTATTTTTGGTTGGTTCCGCTTCATTAGGTCATCGTAAACCGTGTGGGTAGTCCTAATTGGCATTACCTTTTGGCCAATTGCTCCGACGTCTTGCTCGTCAAGCCAACCACTTATAAAGGGCATTACTGCCTTCACGTCCCGCTTAGATACGTACGCGTAGACCAGCCTTTTACCCTCAACCATCCCCTTTTCCTCTGGCAGGTCTCCCTTAGCAAATGCGTCAAGCGCCTTGGAGAATTCCTCATCTACCCCCACCGCCAAGCTGTTAAGTAAAAGCAAATCGTCCTCATTTTTAGAGGGCCTCTCCCATCTACTTGCGAGTTCCAGTTCTAGTTCAGGAAACCTAGATGACCAAAAATCGCGCAACTTCTTTGTGCCAAAAACGAGGTCATAAGTCGGTGTGATGTCGTTAAGCGGGGCCATGCCCTTCGCCGCATCTTCAAAAAGAACAAGCTTCATGACAAAAGCCACGGTGCGACTTATAAGCGTTGTATGAAACGGTATACCGGTGGTAGGGCCTCATGCCCTCGCTGGTCCATCGGCGCCCAACGCCTTCCATGGACGCCTCTGCAGGTGAACTGAAGAAGCCAACTACCCAAAGATGTATATCGCCCTTAGGGTTTCTTTATGAAAATGAACGCAAAGTTGTTAGATGACGAAAAAGCCATAGAACAAATAGATAAGGAGGGGGAAATCCGCGTCATATCGAACTACGGTAAGGCGCTTGCCGATCACATAAAGCAGCTGCCGACTTACAAGGGCGCGGGAGCCGAGGAAGTGGTGATAACGGGAATGGGCGGGTCCGCCATAGCTGGTGACTACATCGATAGTTGGTTGAGTCCAACGCTTGAGGTTCCTATCTATGTCTGGAGAGACTACGATCTTCCGGCCTTCGTTGACAACAAAACACTGGTGATCGCCATATCGTACTCCGGCAACACTGAAGAGACCCTATCCGCAGCAAGCCTTGCGCTAAAGAAGGGAGCCCATGTGGCGACGGTTTCGTCAGGTGGCGAACTCACGAAATTTGCAAGTAATAATGATCTCCCACTTTACCCAGTTCCCAAGGGGCTGCAGCCAAGGGCGGCGCTTCCCTTCCTCCTTTCATCGGCATCTAAAGCCCTCTTTGATCAGTGGATCATTGGCAAAAAAGAGTGGGCAGATCTGGAAAGGCTTCCGGATCAACTGCAGTCAACCTTATCTCAGATATTGCCTTCAGTTCCGCTGGAAAAAAACGAGTCAAAACAGATAGCGGTTGAGATGTTCGGAAAGATGCCTGTCATATATGGCTACGAGAAGTACCAGTGCGTGGCGAGGAGGTTCAAGACGCAGGTAAACGAGAACGCCAAGGCGCCAGCTAAGTTCGAGTTCTTCCCAGAGCTCGATCACAACGAGATCGAAGGATGGGATGGCAAGGATGAGATCTTGAAGCAGCTTTACCTAATCCTCATAAGAGATCCTGACTGGACCTTCCCCTACAGGGACCGCATAAGCATCACCATGGAGGAGATAAGGCCTTGGGCAGGCGGTTATCACGAGCTTGTCACATCTGGATCAGGCCGTCTTGAGAGGATGTTTGATGCAACTCTTAGGGGGGATATGGCAAGCATATACCTATCCGTCCTAAGGGGCATTGACCCAAGTCCAGTCACCATGATAGAAGCCTTAAAAAAGAAGCTAGCTAACATAAGGAGATCAAAATGAAGACAAAGGTTCCTGCGGTTTATCTCAACTTTAAGGCTTACGCGAGCGCCACTGGGAAGAAAGCGGTTGAGCTCGCTAAGATAGCGGAAGAGGTATCGAAGAAGACGGGATACCAGGTGGTCGTACTGCCTCAGCACGCTGACCTAAGGCTTGTGCGCGATGCCGTGTCCATACCGGTCTTTGCGCAATCGGCTGATCCTTTTTTCGAAGGTAGCTACACCGGCCACATCACGTTTAACACGCTTCTCGATATAGGAGTAGACGGCATAATGGTCAACCACTCAGAGAACAAGGTACCCCTTGACTACGTTCAAAGGGTTGTCGACATGGCCAAGGAGAACAACCTTGAGCAACTCGTATGCGCTGCAACTCCGAGCGAGGTTGCTGCGGTGGCCGCGTTTGAGCCCGATTACGTGGCAGTGGAGCCACCAGAGCTTATAGGAGGACCCATATCCGTTGCCACAGCCAAGCCTGAGGTCATAACGGCTAGTGCCGACGCGCTCAAAAAGGTAACCAAGAAGAGCAAGCTCCTTTGCGGGGCTGGAATTGCGAACAGGCGGGATGTTGAGGTGTCCGTAAAGCTCGGCACGGTAGGAGTACTCCTAGCATCAGCTTACACCAAGGCGTCTGATCCTAGAGCCGTGCTCGAAGACCTCGTGGCTGGGCTGAAGGTCTCGCCCTAACGCCTCTGGAGTACGCGTAAATGTACTCTTGCGCGTAACCGGCATATTTCCCAAAGTAATTCATACCAAAGCTTGCCACATTTTTCTCGTCAGCGTCTTTGTGCAAATAGACATTTCCCACTACTTTTCTTATCCAAACGTCGACGGGAAAGGCCTGTAGGTAACCTCCCGCAAAAAGCAGAACGCAATCGGCGACCTTTGGCCCTATCCCCTTAATAGACATCAGGTAGTCCTTGCCCCGCTCGTAACCCGAACGCATGGCAAAATCCAAATCAAAATCGCCCCGGGCCACGCTCATCGCGAAGTCCAATATGTACTTCGACCTAAATCCGAAGCCAAAGGAAGCCAGCAGGTTAACGTCCGCGCTCGCAAGCTGCGAAGGCGTTGGAAAGGCCTTGAGCTCAAACCCCAAGTCGCTCCAGTCCCCCTGAACGCGAGATCCCAGAGACTGTCTAAGCTTAAGCAGTGAGGCCTTTATCTCTCTTACCGTGTTATGTGTGCTTGTCATAAATGACACGACCGTCTCCCAAGGGTCGCTCTTTATTAACCTCATTCCCTTAAGGGATGATATGGCAGCATGCATGAAGGCATCCTTATCGATAGAAGCGTAGATCTCATCCAAATCGTCACCAAGTCTGAAAACCCAATAGGCCTCATCCCAGTCCGGTACCTTGCCCGGACATACGCGAACTTGTTTTCCATCAACCACAGAGTAGTAGCAGCCAGACTTGCCGAGATACCAAGAGAAAGTTTGGCCGCTTTCAAGCGTTGAGTAGAAATCAACGCATATCTCGGGGGTATCCAAGGCAAAAAAACTAGATGTGAACTATTAAACGCGACGTTCAGTCGCGAAGCGACGATATTCCCAGCTCGGAATCGATGATCGGCACGAAGAGCTGCTCGATCTTTTTCAAGGACTCCTCATCTCTTCCCTCGAACCTAAGAGATAACACTTCCTCGGTATTCGACGGCCTGGCTATTCCCCAGCCGTAAGGTTCGTCAACTCTCACACCGTCAATCGTGTTCACCTTATATCCCGCTGCCGTGAGGGCTTCAATGAGCTTCTTGATCACCACCCCCTTCTTTTCCTCAGGACAAGGGACCCTATACTCTGGGGAAGAGCAATAAACCGGAAGCTCGCTCACGAGTTGTGCTAAGTCTTTCCCCTCCCGCTTGGCCCCGCTCACAAGGCTAAGGACCTTAAGGGCAGCAAAAGAGGCGTCGTCAAAACCGTAGTATCCGTCCAGAAAATATATGTGACCACTGACCTCTCCTCCCATCAACGCGTGGTTCGCCATTATCGCCGAATCTATGTATGAGTGCCCGGTTCTACTTACAACTACCCTGCCCCCTGCGCCAGCAACGACCTCGTCAATAAGCGCCGATGCAAGTATGTCGTGTACTATTATTCCCCCAGGATTGCGTTTTAATTCCTCGCGCGCCAAAAGGGCAATAAGCTGATCTGCTGTAACGTGATTCCCCGTGTTGTCAACAACGCCTATCCTATCCCCATCACCGTCAAAGGCTATCCCCACATCAGCGCCTCTCGCCACCACCTCGCGCTTAAGCTCCACTAGGTTCTCCTCGAGTGCAGGGTCAGGCACGTGGTTTGGGAAAGTGCCATCGGGATCCTGATATAGACCTGTAACCTCATAGCCCTCCGTCTTCAAGTAGTCAATGAAGTAACCACATGATCCGTTTCCAGCATCAACAACGACTTTCAGCCTATCCAAGCCATCCAATTCCGCAGCGCGCCTTATGAACGCCCAATAGTAATCCATGAGATTTGAAACCCGTTCCTCGCTCCCCATGGCATCGGTCCTGTATTCCAGACCCGACTCAACTCTCTTCTGTATTTCGTTGATCCCCGTTTCATAACTAAGCGATATGCCCCCTTTTGTAACTAACTTTATACCGTTAAATTTAGAGGGAAGATGAGAAGCGGTAACCATCGCCCCGCCATCCAAAGCCAAGTGAGCCACCGCAAAATAAAGAGATGGGGTCGGGATCATCCCGAAGTCGATGACTTTAAAACCAGAGGCCATGAGACCGGACTTAACTGCCTCTTTTAACGCAGGCGACGATAGCCTCACATCGTAGCCGAGACCAACCTTTAACGACGACGCCCCATGCTCCCGCAGCCATTCCCCAAACGCATATCCTATCTTTGAAGCATCATCTATTTTTAGCTCCTTACCGTAGACGCCGCGAATATCATAAGATTTGAAAATGCTCAAGCTGGTAAGCTTGCGCCATAACATAAAAATTTATGCCTTGATGATCGCTGGCCTGAGACCAGCGGAGCCGCATTGGCGCACGCTAGGCTGATACCTCGGCCCTTGCTAAAGGATTTTCAAAGGAAGGGATGGGGCGCCCGGAAAAGCTTGAAGGAAAATCAAAGCTTATATCTAACGGTCCCGTGTAATAGCAGCCCGGTGGTGTAGCGGCCAAGCATGGCGGGCCCTGGCCCCGCTGACAGCGGTCCGAATCCGCTCCGGGCTATTTTGGGCTCTGTACCGAATAAGCCAGTCAATTAAAAAAGAATTCAGAGAGCTGCATGCTCTGCTGTCCACTTCTCGTAAAATGCCACCATCTGCTTGCTGACGCTTGGCTTTCTCTTAGATATCACTTCCAAGAAATCCTGCATTGCGATGGGCCTTGGCTCACCACTCGGAGGCTCGCCCGTAAGTCCGGCTGCACCCTTCTGTTCAAAGAACTCCTTCACTACCTTTAGTTGAACCGATTGGCAGATGTCCTTTATGTCGCTTCCGGAGTAGCCATCGGTTATCCTTGCGAGTTCCTCGAGGTTCACGTCATCAGCCAGCCTCAGCTTCTTGGCATATAGCTTGAAAAGCTCAATCCGCGACTTGAAGTCCGGAAGCGGCACGTATATCCTCTTCTCGAATCTCCTTATAAATGGCTCATCAAATATCCAGGGCTTGTTTGTGGCCGCGACCACGTATATTGGGGTGTTCTTTCCCTTGTCGTTTACGCCATCCATCTGAGCCAAGAACTCGTCCCTTACGCGTGCCTCTCCTCCTACTTCCTCGTTCCTGATCCCAACCAGGGCATCTGCCTCGTCTATGAAAAGTATAACCGGCTCACCGGCTTGTGCAGCCGCCCTGGCCTTTTCGAAGAGCTTAGCCACGTTTTTCTCAGATTCACCAAGCCACTTTGACATGATAGCGCTGGCGTCCACCTGATAGAATTGGGCTTGTATCTCGCTTGCCACGGCCGCTGCCAGCAGCGTCTTACCGCAGCCAGGCGGGCCGTAGAGCAGTATGCCCTTCGGCCATCCCAAAGGAAATAGGTCCGGCCTCCTCTGAGGATAGACAATGGACTCCACGATGGCCTCCTTAGCGTCCTCGACGCCTATGACGCTATCCCATGCCACATGTGGTGACTCCTCCACCACAACAACGGTATCTGCCCCCTGTCCGCTCCCAGTGGAGACGTCAAGCCCTTCTTTGAGTTGCTTGATCCGCTCTCTGTACTGATTTGCCCTATCAAGATAGAGCCGCGACTGAGGAGAATTCGGATAAAGGGACACCAATTTGAGCAGGACGTCAACCGCCCTCTGATACTTGAGTATCGCCACGTCTCTCGAGCCGCTTTGATCGGCTTTCTGCGCTTCCGTGGCGTATTGCAATGCCATCTGTTCGAGTTCGGCGGCAGCTAATTCTGACCGCCTCCATCAAGATAGCTTAACCTTCCCCTCTCTGCTTAGCTTTTCCAACGTTTCCTTTATGAACGCAGGAGGGACGCCCAAGTCCTTGGACGCCGCAGATATCTTAAGTTCTCCGCCATGTGCCCTTATGTACTCTAGAAGTTTCCTGTCAAACGCCAGTTGCCCCTCTTCGGGCTTCACGGTGGCTTTAACGCTGACGTTTTTCTCGGGGGCTGGCGATGCAACGCCCTGAAGCTTATCATTGCTTGTGGCCGAGTCCTTGCGATTCACAACAATTTGCTTCATCGGCAGTGGATCCTGGGCGGATGCTGGGGAAGGATCTGCCGCTACCGCTCCAACTCCTTCCCCCTCCATGATCGGGGCTGCAGGAATCTGTGGGAACTTCTCTTTTACCTTCTGTTCCGCTACCGTGTTAGCCTCCTGCAGGATCTTCTTTGCCTCCTCGTTCTCCATCACGGGCGATTGTTCTATCCCCTCGGCCTCTCCAACCTCTATGAGGGCTTTTCCCAGCGTATCGTTAACTCCCTCGAGCTCGCTGGCGACCTCTGGGACCACCCCCGCAAGCCTGCTCTTGGTATCGGCCATGACTGCCCTTATGGGAGCCATTGCCACGGCCAGATCCCCGAACTCCTCAACGGTCTCGAGGCGAATGGCTACCTGCTCGAGGGCAAGCTGGCTGGCGAGGACGACCTTTGCCATCTTCCTAAGTTCAGAGCACTCGTTAGCATAGATGGCAGCGTGAGCAGTATCGCCCTCTGCCATCGCAGCCACGGTCTTTCCAAACATGTCCTTGTCTCTCTCCTCTATCTTCTGGTACATCTGCTCCAGTTTCTCTTTCTGCGTTTGTATGACGTAAATTGCGTGGTTGATCCTTTCCTTTAGCGGAGGACCCCTCCTTATGTGCTCCTCCAACTTTCTAAAAAAGCTCTCCCTTTCTTCCCAGTTGGACGCCACGTCAAGCACCTCCGTTGTCTTCTTCCATCTTAACGACTATTGCTTCTTCTCCCTCCTTAGCTGGAGGCCTCTCGACGGGCTTCTCAACGATCTTCGGCTCGGGTTCAACCACTTTTTCAACTGGCTTGGTCTCCACGCCGAGCCTGTTTATCTGATCGAGGGTTATCGACACGTCTTCCCTCTCTGCCCTTATGCCATTAAGCGCGCTATTAGAGAACGCCAACATATCTTGGAAGGACTGATCGTCAAGGTCTCCAAGCCTGTGCTGCATCTTCGCATTAGCCATGAAGGTACTCAGGGCATGCTTCTTGGCATCGAGGGCCGCTGCCTGTTCCAGAAGCTCTCTGCGAACCTCGTCGCGCTTAAGCTTCAGCGCGCTTATGGCTGCCTGCAGTTGCGCATCCATTTCGTCGAAGATGTCCTTTCCTATCTCTCCTGCTCTGAGGAGCTCTTGGAGCGCTTCCTCCCTCTTAAGCGCTTCAGCGTATTCCTTTATGACGTCCTCTGCCTTAAGCTTCCATGGCTTCAGCAGAGTTAGGCTTCCTCCGCTTACCACGAACATCTCGAAGGGCACCTGCTCGAACTGACCATCACCAACGCTTAGCTCGAACGAGGTAACCTCATCTTTTGTGTTCGTGTAGATGCCCAGAACGGTTCCCACGTGGCGACCGTACTGGTCCTTGACCTCCTTCCCCAGGTAGTCCCTTGCTTCTTCGAAGTACATTAGTTTCACCTTTCTTTGTCGGCCTCGGCGGCTCCCAGCGTTGG
>ERZ1669250.98-NODE-98-length-45938-cov-10.136565_pt1 | contig 45938 bp, 54 predicted proteins | sample MGYA00579295_ERZ1669250 | MGnify/ENA primary metagenome ERZ1669250 (study PRJEB41166, sample SAMN08046056) | hot springs metagenome | biome: hot spring; feature: acid hot spring; material: thermophilic sediment; isolation source: thermophilic sediment from acid hot...
TGTCGTCCAGCGTGCCGAGGATGTCGGCGATGGCGCGTTGTTCGGGGAGGGGGGGTGTAACAATAAACATTTGCCGCAAGTGCATCGGGCCGTAGTTAAGCTGAGCGCTGCCCGTCGCAAATGAAAGTATCTGCGATTGGTAGTAATGCGATATCAGAAAGTACTTTAGGAAGCGCCTGTCAAGGTCGGCCCCTCTTGGCCGCATGCGTATGACGCTTGTGTTGAGCATGCAGGGCAAATCAGAATTTTCTACGGTGGCAATTCGTCCAAGCGTTCCAGAGCTGGAGACTACGTAGTCTTTAGGATCAAGCAGGAAGTGCTTGTACTTGCCAAGCGCTTCCTCCTCAGAGATATGGCTCATCGCTGAACGATCCAAGCGACCGTCAACAAGGCATCGAATATTTACGAACGGTATGCCTTTGGGCACGTACTGCCAATTGCGGATACCGGGACCTTCCTGGAAGAACACCATCTCCTCGAACGGACGGATCGACCATCCATCAGGCAAGAAATCCGCAATCTGATCGGAGTAAACGTAGCTCATTCGTACCCAAGCTCCTTCAGGTTTGCCTCGATCGCCGCATCGAGCCTGCCGGCTTCCTCACGCTGCGCGCGCCACTGGCTGGAGAGCCGCGCCATTTTTTCCTCGAAAGGCTCTCCGTCGTCCTCCTGCTGCGCCGCGCCGACGTAGCGCCCCGGTGTCAGCACGTAACCGTGCTTGCGGATCTCCTCAATCGAAGCCGACTTGCAGAAGCCCGCCACATCGGCGTACTCCCCTGCGCCTTGTTCACCGCGCCAGGCGTGGTAGGTATCGGCAATTTTCTTGATCTCTTCGTCCGTGAGTTCGCGCCGGGTGCGGTCCACCAGCACGCCCAGCTTGCGCGCGTCGATGAACAGCACCTGCCCGCGCCGGTCGCGCCAGCCCTTGCCCGGATTTTTGTTGCGGGCCAAAAACCACAGGCAGGCGGGAATCTGCGTGGAGTAGAAGAGCTGCCCGGGCAGCGCCACCATGCAGTCCACGACGTCGGCATCCAGCATCGCCTTGCGAATCTCGCCTTCGCCGCTCTGGTTGGAGCTCATCGAGCCGTTGGCCAGCACCACGCCGGCGGTGCCGTTGGGGGCGAGGTGGTGGTAGATGTGCTGCAGCCAGGCGTAGTTGGCGTTGCCCACGGGCGGCACGCCGAATTTCCAGCGCACGTCCTCGCGCAGGCGCTCACCGCCCCAGTCGGAAATGTTGAAGGGTGGATTGGCGAGGATGGTGTCGAATTTCAGGTCGCGCAGCTCGTCTTTGTGGAAGCTGCCCTCGTTGTTCCAGCGGATGTCGGCATCGATGCCGCGCACCGCGAGGTTCATCTTGCACAGCCGCCAGGTGGTGTAGTTGCTCTCCTGCCCGTAAATCGCGATGTCGCCGATGCGCCCGCCGTGCTCCCGAACGAACTTTTCGCTCTGCACGAACATGCCGCCCGAGCCGCAGCAAGGGTCGTAGACGCGGCCGGAGTACGGCTCCAGCATCTCAACCAGCACGCGCACCACCGAGCGCGGGGTGTAGAACTCGCCGCCGCGCTTGCCTTCGGCCCCGGCAAACTGGCCGAGGAAATATTCGTACACGCGGCCGAGGATGTCTTTAGAACGGCTGCCCTCTTCGCCCAGCGCAATGCCGGAGATGAGGTCGATCAGCTCACCCAGCATCACCTTGTTGAGCGCGGGGCGGGCGTAGTCCTTGGGCAGCACGCCCTTGAGCGACTCGTTGTCCTTCTCGATGGCGCGCATGGCCTCGTCGATCAAGGTGCCGATCTCGGGCCGCTTGGCGTTGGCTTGTAGGTGCGACCAGCGCGCCTCTTTGGGCACCCAGAACACGTTGTCGGCGAGGTATTCGTCCTTGTCCTCGGCGGCCTGGGCGTCTTCGGCCAGCAGTGCTTGGTACTTGGCCTCGAAGGCGTCGGAGATATACTTCAAGAAGATCAAGCCCAGCGCGACGTGCTTGTAGTCGGAAGGCTCCATGTTGCCGCGCAGTTTGTCGGCGGCCTTGAAAAGCTCGGCCTCGAAGCCGAGGGTGCCTGCCTGTTTACCCGTACCGTTCTGTGCCATCGTTTGCTTCGCTTTTCGGGCTCCAGCGCCTTAGGGTGCGCCTTGCCGCGGAAGATTCTTGGTGGGAATTCTGGGTCACTGAACCCCGCCCTTACGTGGCGAGGATGCGGGGAGCCCTGGGGGGGTCTTGGCCCAGGGCATCGGGATTTTCCGCAGACCCTCCCTGGGAAGTCCTCGGGTCAGAAGGGAATATCGTCGTCAAAGTCTTCCTGCGGGGCCGGCGGCATCTCGCGGTTGCTACGCGCCGAGCCGGCACCGGGGCTCGCGCTGCTGCGCGGTCCATCGTCATCGAGACTGGCGCTGCCGCCGCTGCGCCCACCGACCAGTTGCAGACGGTCGCCAACGATCTCGGTGGTATAGCGCTCCTGGCCCTCTTTATCGGTCCACTTGCGCGTCTGCAGCCGGCCTTCGACGTAGGCCATGCTGCCCTTGCGCAGGTATTCCCCGGCGATCTCTGCGGGACGCCCAAAAAAAACCACCCGGTGCCATTCGGTACGCTCCTGCCGGTTGCCCTCCCGGTCCTTGAAAGTTTCCGAGGTGGCCAGATTCAGGGTGGCAATGGCGCCGCCGCTGGGCTGATAGCGCATCTCCGGATCCCGACCCAAGTGTCCCAACAAGATGACCCGATTCACTCCCGCCATATTTTCCTCCTTGTGCCAGGGACGAACGCCCCGAAAAACTCTATACTAACCCATTCTCTCCAAGGCCAAAGCCAAGACGAATATGGACCACATCCACATCCGCGGCGCCCGCACCCACAACCTCAAGAATATCAGCCTCACTCTACCGCGAGATCGTCTGGTCGTCATCACGGGGTTGTCGGGCTCGGGCAAGTCTTCCCTTGCCTTCGACACCCTCTACGCCGAGGGCCAGCGGCGCTACGTCGAGAGCCTGTCGGCCTACGCGCGGCAGTTTCTATCCCTCATGGGCAAGCCGGATGTGGATGCCATCGAGGGTCTGTCGCCCGCCATCGCCATCGAGCAGAAAGCCACCTCCCACAACCCCCGCTCCACCGTCGGCACGGTCACGGAAATCCACGATTATCTGCGCCTGCTCTACGCCCGCGTGGGCACGCCTTGGTGCTGCGGGGCGCCCATCCAGAGCCAGAGCATCGCCCAGATGGTAGATAGTCTCACGGCCTTGCCCGAGGGCCAGCGCCTCATGATCCTGGCACCGGTGCTGCGGGATCGCAAAGGCAGTCACGAGGAGCTCATCGCCGGACTGCGGGCGCGCGGGCTGATCCGCGCACGGGTGGATGGTCAGTTGCTGGAGCTGGACGCCATTCCTCCCCTGGACCCCAAGCGCAAGCATCGCATCGAGGCCGTGGTCGACCGCCTGGTCCTGCGCGCGGACTCAGCCACCCGCCTGGCGGAATCCCTGGAGACGGCGCTGCGCCTGGCGGAGGATCAGGCCATTGTCGTCCTGATGGGACCGGACCTGGAAGAAGAGCGGCTCTTCTCGGCCCAGCACGCCTGTCCCCAGTGCGGACGCTCTTTTCCGCCCCTGGAACCACGCTTGTTCTCCTTCAACAATCCCGCCGGCGCCTGCCCGCGCTGCGATGGTCTTGGGGAAGTCACCTTCTTTGACCCGCAGCTGCTGATCCCCAACCCTGCCCTGAGCCTTGCCGACGGCGCCATCGTGCCCTGGAACCGCCGCCACCAGGAGCACTACACGCCCATCCTCATCGCCCTGGCCGAGCATCTGGGTTTTTCCCTCTACACCCCCTGGCAAGAACTGCCGGAATCCGTGCAGAACATTCTCCTGCACGGCAGCAAGGAGCCCATTCCCATGCGCCAAGGGCGCAAGACGACGCCGCAGCGTTTTGAGGGCATCATCCCCAGCCTCGAGCGTCGTTTGCGGGAGACGCAGTCCAGCCTCATCCGTGAGGAAATACTGCGCTACATGGGGCGCCTGCGCTGTCCCGTCTGTCACGGCAGTCGCCTGCGGGAGGAGGCTCGCATGGTGCGCGTAGGACAGCTGGCCATCCACGAAGCCTCCGCGCTGTCCATCGCCGAAGCGCACAGCTATTTCGACACCCTTGCCCTGGAGGGTAAGGACGCTGTCATCGCCGAGCGCATTCTCAAGGAGATCACCAGTCGCCTGCGCTTTCTGGTGGATGTCGGCCTCAATTATCTGAGTCTGGATCGCTCGGCAGAAACCCTTTCGGGCGGCGAGTCGCAGCGCATCCGTCTGGCGTCGCAGATTGGCGCAGGTCTGGTGGGCGTGATGTACGTACTGGATGAACCTTCCATCGGCCTGCACCAGCGCGACAACGACCGCCTCCTCGGTACCCTCAAGCACCTACGCGATCTGGGCAATACCGTGATCGTCGTGGAGCACGACGAAGATGCCATCCGCGCCGCCGATTACGTGGTGGATATGGGCCCGGCCGCCGGCCTGCACGGAGGCGAAGTAGTGGCCCAGGGGCATCCCGAAGCGATTCGTCAGAATCCCCACTCCCTTACGGGGCGCTATCTATCGGGCGAGCTGTGCATCGCCATACCCGCACGCCGCCGCCCGCCACGATCCGAACAGCAGCTGGTACTCAAGGGCGCGCGCGGCAACAACCTGCAAGACGTGGAGTTGCGCTTGCCGCTGGGTCTGCTGACCTGCATTACCGGGGTGAGCGGTTCGGGCAAATCCACCCTCATCAACGATACGCTCTACCCCGTCTGCGCCCGCGCGCTCATGGGCAGCAGCGCCACGCCCGCGCCCCACGACAGCCTCGAAGGGCTCGCGCACCTCGACAAGATCATTGCCATCGACCAGAGTCCCATCGGCCGCACGCCCCGCAGCAATCCCGCTACCTACACCGGCCTTTTCACTCCCATCCGCGAGCTTTTTGCCGCCACGGCCGAAGCCCGTGCCCGCGGCTACGGACCAGGCCGCTTCAGCTTCAACGTCAAGGGTGGCCGCTGCGAGGCCTGCGAGGGGGATGGCGTGATCCGCGTCGAAATGCACTTTCTCCCGGACATCTACGTCGACTGCGACGTCTGTGGCGGCAAACGCTACAAACGCGAGACCCTGGACGTCCATTACAAGGGCAAGAGCATCCACGACGTCCTGCAGATGACCATAGAAGAGGCCCGCAGCTTTTTCGATCCCGTCCCCGCCGTGGCGCGCAAGCTTCAGACCCTCTTGGACGTCGGTCTCGGTTATCTGCGCCTGGGCCAGTCCGCAACCACCCTATCGGGCGGTGAGGCGCAGCGCGTCAAACTCGCCAAGGAGCTCTCCCGCCGCGACACCGGACGCACCCTCTACCTTCTGGACGAACCCACCACAGGCCTACACTTCCACGACATCGCACAGCTCTTGGACGTACTCCAGAAACTCGTGGATGCCGGCAATACCGTAGTCGTCATAGAGCACAACCTGGATGTCATCAAAACCGCCGACTGGATTGTCGATCTGGGCCCGGAGGGGGGCAATGGGGGCGGACGGATCGTTGCCGAGGGTACCCCGGAAAGCATCGCTCAGAACGCCGCCTCGCACACCGGTCGTTACCTCGCGCGCCACCTGGGTCAGGGATCCGTCCCCTGATACGCGACACTTTACCAAAAAGAAACGGCCCGAAGGCCGTTTCACTGTGCTGGTTTTTTTGATCTCAGGCTCTTAGGAGGCGGTATCCCCGCTAGCCGCCCCTCTCTCTACCGACAGAGCGAGAGCGCCCGACCCGTACCCTTAGGCCGCCGTCTCTTCCTGTGCCCGCGCCCCTTCCCGATCGACCAACTCGACAATCGCCATGGGGGCATTGTCGCCGGCACGAAAACCGTTCTTGACGATGCGCAGGTACCCGCCGGGCCGACTGCGGTAGTGCGGGCCCAACTCGTCAAAGAGTTTGACCACCGCCGACCGATCCCGGAGCCGGGCAAAGGCCAGACGACGGCGCGCCACCGTGGCTTCCTTCGCCAGGGTGATCATGGGCTCGGCAAAGCGCCGCAGCTCCTTGGCCTTCGGCAAGGTCGTCACGATCCGCTCATGCTGAAAGAGCGAGACCATCATATTTGCGAACATCGCCTTACGATGGCTGCTGTTCCTGTTGAGTTTCTTACCACTGTTACCGTGCCGCATGATCCTCTCTCTCCCACCCTAAGCTTAAAGGGAACGATTGCTCCTAGCCGCCCCGACCGACATCCACCGCCGTGCGCCCCGGCACGGCCGGCAGGTTATCCGGCGGCCAGTTCTCGATACGCATTCCCAGAGACAGGCCGTTCTTGTCCAGAACTTCCTTGATTTCCGTGAGCGACTTGCGGCCCAGATTGGGGGCCTTGAGCAGCTCCTGTTCGGTTTTCTGGACCAGATCGCCAATGTAGAAGATATCTTCCGCTTTCAGGCAATTGGCCGAACGAACGGTCAACTCCAAATCGTCCACCGGGCGCGACAGCAAGGGCAGCAGATCTTCCCGCACCGGCGCCGGCTGCGATTCCCGCTCTGCTGGCAATTCTGCCCCGCCAAAAACCGCAAGCTGCTGACGCAAGATACGTGCGGCCTCTTGAACGGCCCACAGCGGTTCCACCACGCCATTGGTCTCCACGTCCAGCACCAAGCGGTCGAGATCCGTACGTTGCTCGACGCGGGCACTTTCCACCTGAAAACTGACGCGATGTACCGGACTGTAGCTGGCATCCAACGCCAGTACGCCGATCCGCTTCTCATGGCTCTGCCGGCGGGTCGCTGCCGGCTCATAGCCTCGGCCCGTATCAAAACGCAAATGCATGACCAGCTCGACATCGCGGGTCAACGTCGCGATCACCTGCTCCGGATTTGCGACCTCGATACCGTGCTCGGCAATGATGTCCGCACCGGTCACCACCCCTGGACCGCGCTTGCGCAGTGTCACCATGACCTCATTACGACCCTGCGCGCGCACCGCCAATTGTTTGAGATTGAGGAGGATATCGACGACGTCTTCCTGCACGCCTTCGATGCTGGAATATTCGTGCAGAACTCCCTCGATCTCCACCTCGGTCACCGCCGCGCCCTTCAGCGAGGACAGCAGCACGCGCCGCAGAGCATTGCCCAGAGTGTGCCCGAAACCCCGCTCCAACGGACCCAAAGAAATCCGTGCACGCCGCGGCGACACCACTTCGAGATCGTAATGCTCTGGACGCAACAGATCCGATATTTCCGACATAGTCAGTCCTCAATACAGGGGTTACTTGGAGTAGAGCTCCACCACCACCTGTTCGTTCAAATCCGGAGCCATATCCTCACGCACGGGCACTGCCTTGACCGTCGCCTGAAAATTGGCACTATCCACACTCAACCACTCCGGGAAACCGCGAGCCGCAGCCGCCTCTACCGCCGCCTGAATGCGCGCGTGCTGCCGGGCCGACTCGGCGACAGCCACGACATCGCCCGCACGAAGCTGGTAGGAAGGGATGTCGACACGCCGACCGTTGACGGTCACGTGCCCATGACGCACCACCTGCCGGGCCTCAGCTCGCGACGAACCGTAGCCCAGCCGATAGGCCACATTGTCCAAGCGCAGCTCCAAAAAGCGCAGCAACAGTTCGCCGGTCACTCCCCGCGTCTGGCTGGCACGTTCGAAGTAGCGGCGGAACTGACCTTCCAACACCCCATAGATGCGGCGAATCTTCTGCTTTTCCCGCAACTGGGTGCCGTACTCGCTCACGCGCCCGCGCCGCTGACCGTGCTGTCCCGGCGCATAGGCCTTGATGCTCACCGGACATTTATCGGAAAAACACTTCTCACCCTTGAGAAAGAGCTTTCCACCCTCACGTCGGCAAAGCCGGCAACTGGGTCCCGTATATTTAGCCACAGACTACCTCCAGCAGAAATTAAACGCGCCGTTTTTTGGGCGGACGGCAACCGTTGTGAGGGATAGGTGTCACGTCACGGATACTGGTGATGCGAAAACCCACAGAGTGGAGGGCACGCACGGTACTCTCCCGGCCGGGCCCAGGACCGCGCACTTCCACATCCAGATTCTTGACGCCGTATTCCTGAGCCTTGCGCCCGGCATTTTCTGCCGCAACCTGGGCGGCGAAGGGCGTGCTCTTGCGCGAACCACGGAATCCCGACCCGCCCGAACTTGCCCATGCCAGAGCATTACCCTGACGGTCACTGATGGTGATGATGGTGTTGTTGAAGGAGGCATAGATATGCGCCACGCCATCGACGACGTTTTTCTTGACCTTCTTGCGCACCCGAAGATTGCTGCTTTGCGTCTTAGCCATAAGAATAACCCTTCAGAATCAGCGAGTGATGGCCTTGGCCGGACCCTTGCGCGTGCGCGCATTGGTCTTCGTCCTCTGCCCGTGAACCGGAAGACCGCGGCGATGACGGATCCCGCGATAGCAGCCCAGATCCATCAGGCGCTTGATGTTCATGGTGACTTCACGGCGCAGATCGCCTTCCACCAGAAACTTGCCCACTTCCGTGCGGATACGCTCCAATTCCGCCTCGCTGATATCCTTCACACGAATATCGGAGGGAACCTCGGCTGCCGCCAGAATCTGCTTGGATCGCGAGGGGCCGATACCGTAGATATAGGTCAGCGCCGTCTCTATCTGCTTATTATTGGGAATGTTGACACCAGCAATGCGGGCCATCCGCTACTCCTCCAAAGGCTCTACAGCTTTACGTGACTTCAAACTCATCAACCCTGACGCTGCTTGTGCCGCGGCTCGACGCAAATCACGCGCACCACGCCATTGCGGCGAATGATCTTGCAATTGCGACACAGCTTCTTAACCGATGCGCGAACCTTCATCTCAACCCCCTACGAAGCGCCCTCACTTGGCGCGATAAATGATTCGGCCCTTACTGAGGTCGTAGGGCGTCATCTCCACCGTCACTTTGTCCCCGGGAAGGATGCGGATGTAGTGCATCCGCATCTTCCCCGATATGTGTGCATTCACAATAAAACCATTCTCGAGCCGCACCTTGAAGGTGGCGCTGGGCAGATTCTCGATGACCTCTCCCTGCATTTCCAGGGTATCTTCCTTAGCCATGCGCTTCGCCTACCTCCTCAAGTATACGCTTCGACACCGTTTCGGTATCACCTTCTGCCGAAATCTCCCGATATCCGGGACGGTCCGCGTAGTAGGCGATAAGCGGCTCCGTATCCCGACGATACACTTCCAAGCGATGCCGAATCACCTCGGGCCGATCGTCATCCCGCTGCAACAGCGCACCGCCACAGCGATCGCAGACACCCTCTTGCTTCGGTGGCTGAAAACGCACGTGGTATATGGCCCCACACTGCGCGCAGACGCGCCTGCCCGACAGACGCTCCACGATCTCTTCGTCCGCCAGGACAAGATGCAGCACGGCGCGAATACCCAGCGGCGACTCCGCCAGCATCGCGTCCAGGTCCTTGGCCTGTGCCAATGTCCGCGGGAAACCGTCGAACAGGACACCAGAGCTCGCATCGCTCTCTGCCAAGCGCTCGCGCACGATACCCAGAATGATGTCATCGCCGACCAAGGCGCCACTGTCCATGACGGCCTTGGCGCGACGGCCCATCTCGGTACCGGCAAGAACAGAGGCGCGGAGCATATCACCGGTGGACACATGAGGCAAGCCCAGTCTGCGAGATAGCAGCTTGGCCTGGGTGCCCTTACCCACTCCCGGCGCGCCCAGAAAAATGATGTGACCCCGCTCCGTCATCAACGCGGGCCCGCGGGATTCTTCCGCAGCAGCCCCTCGTACTGGTGCGTGAGCAGGTGGCTCTGGATCTGCGCCATGAGGTCCATCATCACTACCACGACGATGAGCAAGCTGGTACCGCCAAAGTAAAAAGGCACGTTGTAATGGACGATCAAAAACTCCGGAAGCAGACAGACCAAGGTCAGATAGATCGCCCCCCAGAGTGTCAGACGACTGAGGACCCGATCCATGTACTTCGCGGTCTGTTCACCGGGCCGAATCCCGGGCACGAAGGCGCCCGATTTTTTCAGGTTATCTGCCGTCTCTCGGGGATTGAACACCATCGCCGTATAGAAAAAGGCGAAAAAGACGATGGCGACGGTAAAGACCACTACGTAGAGGGTGGAACCGGGACTCAGCGCCTGCCCAAAGCGAGCCAACCATTCCATCCCGGGGACGTTGGCGAACCACCCGGATAGGGTGGCCGGCAACAGGATGATGCTGGACGCAAAGATGGGCGGAATCACGCCGGACATGTTCACCTTCAGCGGCATGTGCGTGCTCTGACCACCATAGATCTTCCTACCCACCTGCCGCTTGGCGTATTGAATGGGAATGCGCCGCTGCGCGCTTTCCATGAAGACGACGAACGCGAGTACCGCCAGCGCCAATATGAAGAGCAGGAGCACGAAGAGGGGTTGATACTGGCCAGTACGCATCAGTTCAAAGGTGGTGCCGATAGCCTCCGGGAGGCCCGCCACGATACCGGCAAAGATGATCATGGAAATACCGTTGCCGATACCCCGTTCGGTGATCTGCTCCCCAATCCACATGAGGAAGACGGTCCCAGCGGCCAAGGATATAGTCGTGGTGAAGAGAAAGCCGATGCCAGGATCGATGACTACCGGAAGGTTGCCGGCGTGCATCTTTTCAATGGCCACGGCGATACCAAGTCCTTGCAGTAGCGACAGTACTACCGTGGCATAGCGGGTGTATTCGGTGATCTTGCGCCGCCCGGCCTCGCCCTCTTTCTTCAGTTCTTCGATCTTCGGCACGACGGAGCCCGCCAGCTGGAAGATGATGGACGCGCTGATGTAAGGCATGATGCCCAGGGCGAATACCGTCAGGCGCGAAAGCGCACCCCCCGAGAACATGTTGAACATGCCGAGGATGGTTCCACGCTGCTGATTGAAGAACGCCGCCATGGCAGCGGGGTCGATTCCCGGTACCGGGATGTGGGCACCAATGCGGAACACGAGCAGGGCACCCAAAAGGAATAGTATGCGGTTACGGAGCTCCGTGATCTTCCCGGCGCCCTGGGCGGCATTGCCGATGGCCCGCAAGCCGGACATCAGGCTTCCACCGTACCGCCGGCCTGCTCGATGACCGCACGTGCACCAGCGCTCACACGCAGGCCTTTCACGGTGATAGCCTCCGTGAGCTCACCGCCAAGGATGACCTTCACCGCCGCCGGCTTGCCGCGCACCAGCCGACGTAGCCGCAAAGCCTCAAGATCCACCACCCCCGCAATGGCCGCACTGGCCAACAAACCAAGTTGCACCTCGGCGACCCGCGGTGCGATGGCATTGCGAAAACCGCGCTTGGGGATACGCCTCTGCAAGGGCATCTGGCCGCCCTCGAATCCGACCTTGTGATAACCACCGGAGCGGGCATGCTGACCCTTGTGTCCCCGGCCGGCCGTCTTGCCGAAGCCGCTGCCGATTCCGCGGCCAACCCGACGACGCTCTTGCTTGGAGCCCTCGGCGGGGCTAATCGTGTTGAGTTTCATCGCTGCACCTCCCAGCGCAAGAGATAGGGGATCTTCGCCAACATCCCGCGCAGTTCCGGGGTGTCGTCCCTTTCCACGGTGTGGCCCGTGTGTCGGAGACCGATGCCTCGTACCGTTTGCCGGTGCTTCTTGGTAATTCCGATCAAACTCCGCACCAGGGTAATACGCACCCGATCAGTCATCGTGACCCCCATCGCGAATATCTTTGAGCGATTTGCCACGCTTCATGGCCACCGCCTGTGGACTGGACAGCTTTTCGAAGGCATTGAAGGTCGCCCGCACCACGTTGATGGGGTTGTTGGACCCCAAGGACTTGGCCACCACGTTGCGAAGGCCAACGGCCTCACAGACAGCGCGCATGGCGCCACCGGCGATCACGCCGCTACCTTCAGGAGCTGGGCGCAGGATGACCCGTGCCGCCCCGTGACGTCCTTCCACGGGGTGTGGAATGGTACCTCCACGCATCAGCGGGATCTGCGTCAGAAAGCGCCGCGCTTGCTCCGTCGCTTTCTGGATGCCGGCAGGTACCTCTTTGGCCTTGCCACGCCCAAAGCCGACCTTGCCGTCGCCGTCCCCGACCACCATCAACGCCGCGAAACCAAACTGCCGGCCACCTTTCACGACTTTCGATACCCGGTTGATATGAATGAGCTTTTCCTGCATCCCATCGGCCGACTGCTGATTGTCGCGGTTTTCTCTTGCCATCTAGAAATTCTCCCTCAGAAAGACAGGCCGCCCTCGCGTGCGGCCTCCGCCAGCGCCTTGACGCGGCCATGATAACGGTAGCCGCTACGGTCGAAAGCCACTTCCTTGATACCGATCGCCAAGGCCTTCTGGGCGACCCGTTCGCCTATGGCCGCCGCCGCCGCAACGTCATTACCCAGACCGTGGACGCTGCGCGTCTCTTTCTCAACGCTCGAGGCCTGCGTCAGTACCCGGCCCTTGGCGTCGTCGATGATCTGAGCGTAGATGTGCCGACCTGAGCGAAACACGCACAGCCTGGGTTTACCCTGACCGGCGATGCGGATCCGGGTTTTCCGGGCTCGCCGCAACCGAGCGATATTTTTGTCTTTCATCTCAGGCTCCTACTTCTTCTTGGCTTCTTTGCGTCGGACATTTTCGCCGGAATAGCGAACGCCTTTGCCCTTGTAGGGTTCTGGCGGGCGATATCCGCGAATATCCGCCGCCACTTGCCCGACCTTTTGCTTGTCCACGCCGCGAATGACGATTTCGGTCTGCGTCGGCGTCTCGATGGTGATTTCGTCCGGCACCGGGTATTCCACGGGATGGGAAAATCCCAGGCTGAGACTCAGGGTCTTGCCCTTGGCCTGCGCGCGGTAACCCACCCCGATGATCTCCAGCTTGCGCTCGAATCCTTGGGAGACTCCGACCACCATGTTGTTCAACAGGGCCCGCAGGGTACCGGCATGATGACTCTGGCCTGCGTCCCAGGATACGGTAGCGGTACCATTATCCACCACCAGGGATAGCCCCGGCACCATGGCGGTGGAAAGCTGGCCCTTAGGGCCTTTGACGGAGACCTCGCCCGTGCCCACGGTCACCTCGACCCCCTTGGGCAGCTGCACCGGATATTTTGCTATGCGCGACATGATCCCCCCGATTTACGATACGACACAGAGGACTTCACCACCGATCCCGGCGGCACGGGCCGCGCGATCCGTCATGATGCCCTGAGAGGTCGATACAATGGCGATGCCAAGACCATCCCGTACCCGTGGCAAGTCCTGAGCGCCCCGGTAGATACGCACACCGGGACGACTGACCCGCCGAATCTCAGCGATCACGCCCTCACCAGCATAGTATTTCAGAGTGAGCCGAAGACTCGGGTGACCGCCCAGCTCGTCATCGGCGATGCCCGCGATATAACCCTCGTCCAACAGCACCCTGGCAATGGCGCGCTTCAACTTGGATGCCGGCACCTGTACGGAAGCCTTACCCACCTGCTGCGCGTTGCGGATGCGGGTCAACATGTCTGCAATAGGATCTGTCATGCTCATAATCAACCCTCACCAACTGCTCTTGACGACGCCAGGAATGGCCCCGCTGGATGCGTGCTTACGCAGACAAAGTCGACAAAGCCCAAACTTCCGATAGTAACCGCGCGAGCGACCGCACAACTTACAGCGGTGGTACGCGCGCACCTGAAACTTCGGTGTACGTTCGGACTTTGCGATCAGAGATTTTTTTGCCATGGCTGATTAACTCCCTCAGGACCGGAAAGGCATATTGAAAGCCTTCAAGAGCCCAAGGCCCTCGGCATCGTTCTTGGCCGTCGTCGTGAAGATGACATCCAGGCCCCGTAAACGATCGATCTTGTCGTACTCGATTTCGGGAAAGATGATCTGCTCTTTGACGCCCATACTGTAATTACCCCGTCCGTCGAAGGAGCGCGGAGAGAGCCCGCGAAAGTCGCGGATACGAGGGATCGCCACCGTGACCAGGCGATCCAGGAATTCATACATGCGCGCCCCCCGCAGGGTCACCATGCAGCCGATAGGGTAACCATCACGGATCTTGAACGCCGCCACCGATTTGCGCGCCTTGGTCACAATCGGCTTTTGACCGGCGATCTTGGTCATATCGCCCAGAGCCGCTTCCAGAACCTTTTTGTCGCCCACTGCCTCACCCACTCCCATGTTCAGAGTGATCTTCTGCAGGCGCGGGACCTCCATCACGCTCTTGAAGCCGAATTCTTGCATCAATCGCGGTACGATAGTGGTCTTGTAAACTTGGTACAAGCGCGCTTCCATGTTATCGACGGCTCCCATCAATGACTCGGCACTACTTCGCCGTTACTCTTGAAAAAACGTACCTTACGACCATCCTCCAGAAACCGTAGGCCGATTCGATCCGCCTTGCCGGTGGCCGGGTTCACCACGGCGACATTGGAGATGTGGATAGGCGCTTCCTTTTCGACGATGCCCCCAGCCTTACCCATCCGATCCGGACGCGTGTGCCGCTTGATCATATTGACCTTTTCCACCACGACGCGCGACTCATCGGGGAGAACGCGCAGGATCTTGCCGCGCTTACCCTTGTCTTTGCCCGCCAGGACGATGACTTCATCATTTTTTCGTAATTTGCTCATCAGCGATTCCTCACAGCACTTCCGGCGCCAGGGAAATGATCTTCATGAAGTTCGCACCGCGCAGTTCACGCGTCACGGGACCGAAGATACGCGTGCCGATGGGCTGCATCTGATTGTTCAGCAACACAGCGGAGTTGCTGTCGAAACGGATGACGGAGCCGTCCTCACGCCGCACACCCTTGCGCGTACGCACGATGAGGGCATTGTACACATCCCCCTTCTTGACCTTGCCGCGCGGTGCTGCGTCCTTGACGCTCACCTTGATGACGTCACCGATGTCCGCGTAGCGCCGGTGTGAGCCCCCGAGCACCTTGATACACATGACCTCTTTGGCTCCGCTGTTGTCGGCTACCGAAAGACGACTCTGCATCTGGATCATGATTGCACCCCTTCCTCGATGGCTTCGCTGATGACCTTCACCAAACGCCAGGTCTTGGTCTTGGACATGGGCCGACACTCTTCGATGCGAACGGTGTCACCGATGCGGCAGAGATTCTCCGCATCATGAGCGTGAAATTTCTTGCTACGCCGAATGTATTTTTTGTACAGCGGGTGTTGGACGCGGCGTTCCACCGTAACCACGATGGTCTTGTCCATGCGATTGCTCACGACCTTGCCGACCAAGCTGCGCGGCTTTTTTTCTTCACTCATCCCTCACTCCTCGCCTTCGCCGTCATCAAGGTCCGCACCCGCGCAATATCGCGACGTACACTGCGCAGCCGCGCCGTGTTACCCAGCTGCCCGGTACCGTGCTGCATGCGCAGCTTGAACTGCTCCTCGAGCAACTGTTCCAACCGCTGCCGGCATTCCACAAGACTCATTTGGTGCAATTCTGACTGGTTCATCCCATCACCCGACGACTGACAAAGACGGTCTGTACCGGCAGCTTTGCTGCACCCAGAGAGAAAGCTTCCCGCGCCACTTCCTCGGATACCCCTTCCATCTCGTACAACACCTTGCCGGGCTGGATCAGCGCTACCCAGTACTCCGGATTACCCTTGCCCTTACCCATACGCACTTCTGCCGGTTTCTTGCTGATGGGCTTGTCCGGGAAGATGCGAATCCAGATACGGCCGCCGCGCTTGACGTGCCGGCTGATGGCCCGCCGAGCAGCCTCCAACTGGCGTGCCGTGATCCGACCGCGAGTCACCGCCTTGAGCCCATACTCGCCGAAGCTGACCTTGTTGCCACGGGTAGCGATACCGCGATTGCGGCCCTTGTGCTGTTTTCTGAACTTGGTGCGATTAGGTTGCAGCATGTCTGGTTGCTCCCGTCACTTCTGCTGAGAGCTACCGCCTTGGGCGGTGCTCCACTCCAGGATCTCGCCTTTGAAGATCCACACTTTCACGCCGATGATACCGTAGGTCGTCTTGGCTTCGGCAAAACCGTAGTCGATGTCTGCGCGGAGGGTGTGCAAGGGGACTCGCCCTTCCCGATACCATTCCGTGCGGGCAATTTCTGCGCCGCCCAAACGTCCCGCACAATTGATCCGCATGCCCTTGGCGCCGAAGCGCATGGCGTTGGTGACCGCCCGCTTCATGGCCCGGCGAAACATGATGCGCCGCTCCAGTTGCTGGGCCACGCTTTCGGCCACAAGCTGCGCGTCCAACTCCGGCTTGCGAATCTCTTCGACATTGATGTGAACCGGTACGCCCATCTGCCGTTGGACGTCCAGCCGCAACTTCTCGATGTCCTCACCCTTCTTGCCGATGACTACGCCCGGTCGGGCGGTGTGCAGGGTGATCCGCGCACTGCGCGCCGGACGCTCGATAATGATCTGCGAAATGGCGGCGCCACCGAGGCGCTTGCGGATGAACTCGCGCACACGGATGTCTTCGATGAGCTTGTCCTTGAAATCGCCCTTGCTGTACCAGCGAGAATTCCAATTCTTAATGATTCCCAGACGCAGTCCGATTGGATTAGTTTTCTGTCCCATGAAATCCCCGCTCAGTGTTCAGCAACGACAATGGTGATGTGGCTGGTGCGTTTGAGAATCCGCGATCCTCGGCCTTTGGCTCGCGCCGCAAAACGTTTGAGCACGGCACCACCATCGATCTGAATGCTCTCCACAACCAAGGCGTCAACGTCTGCCCCTTCGTTGTTCTCTGCGTTAGCCACCGCCGACTCGAGGCACTTACGAATGGGCAGAGCCGCCTTTTTGTTGGTGAATTGCAGGATCTCCAGAGCCTTGGCCACAGGTAGTCCGCGCACGAGGTCGGCTACCAGTCGCGCCTTCTGTGGCGACATCTGCAATCCTTTGAGTACCGCGCTGGATCTCATTCTCTCGTCCCCTTAGCGTTTGGCTTTCTTGTCTGCACTGTGACCCTTGAAAGTACGGGTCAGTGCAAACTCGCCCAACTTGTGGCCTACCATGTTCTCATTCACGACGACGGGAATGTGCTGGCGACCGTTGTGAACACTGATGGTCAGCCCGATGAAGTCCGGGGTGATGGTAGAGCGCCGCGACCAGGTCTTGATGGGGCGACGACTGTTGCTGGCCTGAGCCTCCTGAACTTTGCGATCCAGGTGCAGGTCAATGAATGGTCCTTTCTTGACGGAACGTGGCACGGCGAATCCTCTAGCCTTATTTGCTGCGACGACGAACGATCATATTGCTCGTCCGCTTGTTTTTCCGAGTCCGATACCCCTTGGTGGGCTGACCCCAGGGAGACACGGGATGACGTCCACCGGAAGTACGTCCTTCACCGCCACCGTGGGGATGATCCACGGGGTTCATGGCCACACCACGCACCGTGGGACGCACTCCGCGCCAACGCGTCGCGCCGGCCTTGCCCAGCTGGCGCGAGCCGTGCTCATCGTTGCCGACTTCACCGATGGTGGCGCGGCAGGATACATGAATCCGCCGAACTTCACCAGAGCGCAAACGCAGTTGGGCGTAGTCCCCTTCCCGAGCCATGAGCTGGACACCGGCGCCCGCCGAGCGAGCGATCTGCCCACCCTTACCCGGGCGCAATTCCACGTTGTGCACCATGGAACCGATGGGAATATTGCGCAACTGCATGCAGTTACCCGCCTTGATGGGGGTATCGTTACCCGACAGTACGGTATCCCCGGCCTTGAGCCCTTTGGGAGCGAGAATGTAGCGGCGCTCACCATCGGCATAACACAGCAGCGCAATGTGCGCGCTCCGGTTGGGATCGTATTCGAGCCGTTCTACCCGCGCCGGAATTTCCAGCTTGTCGCGCCGAAAATCCACCACGCGGTAGTGCCGCCGGTGACCGCCACCCTGATGTCGACGGGTCACCCGTCCATAGTGATTGCGCCCACCGGACTTGCTCTGCGGCTCCACCAAGGGGGCGTAGGGCGCGCCCTTGTGCAGGTCCGGATTCACTACGCGAATGACGAAGCGTCGTCCTGCAGAGGTCGGTTTGGTTTTTACGAGAGCCATGATGTCTTGAGTCCTCAGGCAATGCCAAAGTCGATACTGGCGCCGTCTGCCAGACGCACATAGGCCTTCTTCCAGGCGGGGCGACGTCCAACGTGGCGACCCATGCGCTTTTCTTTGCCAGCGTAATTGCAGGTCTGTACGGACAGCACATCCACTCGGAACATGGCTTCCACGGCCGCCTTTATTTCCAGCTTCTTGGCATCACGGGCGACACGGAAGACGTATTGGTTAGACTTCTGCTGCACCATAGTGCTTTTTTCACTGATGATCGGTGCCAACAGCACCAGATATTTCCGATCCGGATTCATCCGTACACCTCACCGAATTTTTCAGCTGCTTGGGCATCCATCAGCACCCGACCGTAGCGCAGGAGATCCGCTGGCCCGATATCTTGCCAACCGGCGATGCCGACCTGTGGAAAATTGCGCAGCGCGAGAAAGAGGTTTTCCGGCACCTCATCCATCACCAGCAGGAGATCGCTGCCACCGGCCTTGCGCAACCACTCCCGGGCAAGGCGCGAGCGGGGCTCGGCAAAATCCTCAACCACGACGATCTGCAGGCGCCCCTGCCGCAGCAGCTCCGCCAGCGCCGTGCGCATGGCTCCGGCCCACATCTTCTTGTTGACCTTCTGCGCGTAGTTCTGGGTGACACCGGGGAAAGCCCGTCCACCGCCGCGCCAGAGCGGGCTGCGAATGCTTCCGGCCCGCGCTCGACCACTGCCCTTTTGCTTCCAGGGCTTGCGTCCGCCGCCACGCACCGCGGCACGGTTCTTCTGGGCGGCTGTACCGCTGCGCAATCCTGCCAACTGCGCCACCACCACCTGATGCAGCAACGCCTCGTTGTAAGGAACGGCAAATACGGCATCCGCCAGTTCCACCGGCATCTCTTTGCCGCTGCTCACTTCTACACTGTTGACCTGCATTGCCTGCTCCTAAGCCCGTACGGCCGGCCGGACGATCACGTCAGCCTGATTGGCCCCGGGCACCGCGCCCTTGACCATGAGCAGGCGACGCTCTGTATCGATACGTACCAGCTCAAGGTTGAGGGTAGTGACACGCTCGTTGCCCAACTGTCCCGCCATCTTCTTACCCTTGAACACTCGGCCCGGCGTCTGCCGACAGCCGATGGATCCCGGTGCCCGATGGGACAGCGAGTTACCGTGGCTAGCCCGGTTGCTGCGAAAGTTGTGCCGCTTGATAGCGCCGGCAAAACCTTTTCCCTTGCTGACTCCGGTCACGTCTACGCGCTGCCCGGCATTGAACATGTCGAGACCCAGCTCTTGGCCCAGTTGGGCGTCCGCGAGGCCTGCATCACGAAATTCACGCAACAGCCGCCCCGGTTGGGCACCGGCGCGCCGGTAGTGACCGGCCAGCGCCGAGGTGACTCGCTGCGGCCGCCGCTCTCCCGTCGTCACCTGGATGGCTTCGTAACCGTCACGATCCAGGGTCTTGATCTGGGTAATAGTGTTTGCCTCCACCTGGATCACCGTAACCGGCACCACTCGCCCGTCTTCACTCTGAATCCGGGTCATACCTATTTTGCGTCCAACCAAGCCGATGGCCATGATCATTCCCTCACAACTTGATTTCGACATCGACGCCGGCGGCCAGATCCAACTTGATCAGGGCATCCACGGTCTTGTCGTTGGGGTCCAGAATGTCCAACAGGCGCTTGTGCGTCCTCTGCTCGAACTGATCCCGTGCATTCTTGTCGACGTGCGGCGAGCGCAATACGGTGAAGCGCTCGATCTTGGTAGGCAAGGGGATAGGCCCACAGACCCGTGCGCCCGTACGGCGCGCCGTCTCGACGATTTCCGCCGCGGAAATATCCAGCATCCGGTAATCATAGGACTTGAGCCGGATACGAATCTTGGAGCTGGCCATTACTCCACCACCTTGGACACGACGCCGGCGCCGACGGTCCGACCGCCCTCACGCACCGCAAAGCGCAGCCCCTCTTCCATGGCGATGGGCGCAATCAGGGTCACCTTGAACTGAATGTTGTCCCCCGGCATCACCATCTCCACACCCTCCGGCAACTCCACCGCCCCCGTCACGTCCGTCGTCCGAAAATAGAACTGCGGCCGGTATCCGTTGAAAAAGGGCGTGTGCCGACCCCCCTCTTCCTTGGACAACACGTACACTTCCGCCTCAAAACGCGTGTGCGGCTTGATACTGCCGGGCTTGGCCAGCACCTGACCACGCTCCACCTCGTCCTTCTTCGTGCCGCGCAGCAGCACCCCGACGTTGTCCCCCGCCTGACCCTGATCCAGAATCTTGCGGAACATCTCCACTCCCGTCACCGTGGTCTTGCTCGTCGGCCGCAATCCCACGATCTCGATCTCATCGCCCACCTTGACAATACCGCGCTCGATACGCCCGGTCACCACCGTACCACGCCCGGAAATACTGAAGACGTCTTCGATGGGCATCAGGAAGGTCTTGTCGATGGGCCGCTCGGGCATCGGAATGTAACTGTCCATGGCCGCCGCCAACTTGATGATGGCCGGCTCACCAATGTCGCTCTGATCCCCTTCCAGAGCCTTCAGCGCCGATCCGATCACCACCGGAATGTCGTCCCCCGGGAAATCGTACTTGGACAACAGCTCCCGTACCTCCATCTCGACAAGCTCCAGGAGCTCCGCATCGTCCACCATGTCCGCCTTGTTCATGAACACCACGATGTAGGGCACCCCCACCTGACGCGCCAACAGAATGTGCTCCCGCGTCTGCGGCATCGGACCATCCGCCGCCGATACCACCAGAATCGCACCGTCCATCTGCGCCGCACCCGTGATCATGTTCTTCACATAGTCCGCATGCCCCGGACAGTCCACGTGCGCGTAGTGCCGGTTCTCCGTCTCGTACTCCACGTGCGACGTCGCAATCGTAATACCACGCGCCCGCTCTTCCGGCGCATTGTCGATCTGGTCGTAGGCCCGCGCCTCCCCACCAAACTTCGCCGACAACACCTTCGTCAGCGCCGCCGTCAAGGTGGTCTTCCCATGGTCCACATGACCAATCGTCCCCACGTTCACATGCGGCTTCGTCCGCTCAAACTTTCCTTTGGACATTCTCCACTCTCCTAACGACTAGCGCTGACTTTTCTTGATGATGGCTTCGGCCACGTGGCCCGGAACTTCCAGATACTTCTCAAACTGCATGGTGTAGGTGGCGCGTCCCTGGGAGAGCGAACGCAAGGTGGTGGCGTACCCGAACATCTCCGCCAACGGCACTTCCGCCTTGATCACCTTGGCGCCCGCCTCGTCTTCCATGGCCTGCATCACCCCGCGACGGCTATTGATGTCGCCGATGATGTCGCCCATGTACTCCTCGGGCGTGACCACCTCGACCGCGAAGATGGGCTCGAGCAGCACCGGGTTGGCCTTGGCCGCACCCGCCTTGAAAGCCATGGAGCCGGCGATCTTGAAGGCCGCTTCCGAGGAGTCCACCTCGTGGTAGGAGCCGTCAAAGATGGTCGCCTTCACATCAACCACCGGGAAGCCGGCGATTATACCATTTTCCAGGGCCTCTTCAACGCCTTTCTGGGTCGGACCAATGTACTCCTTGGGTACGACACCGCCGACGATGCCGTTCTCGAAGACGAATCCGCTGCCGGGCTCCAAGGGTTCCAGGCGCAACCACACGTGACCGTACTGGCCGCGGCCGCCAGACTGACGGACGAACTTGCCTTCCGACTCCACGGTTTTGCGGATGGTTTCCCGGTAGGCTACCTGTGGCGCACCCACGGTGGCCTCGACATTGAACTCCCGCTTCATGCGATCGACGATGATTTCCAGGTGCAACTCGCCCATCCCGGAAATGATGGTCTGGCCCGACTCTTGATCGGTGCGCACCCGAAAGGAAGGATCCTCCTGGGCGAGCTTGCCCAGGGCGATGCCCATTTTTTCTTGGTCGGCCTTGGTCTTAGGCTCCACGGCGACGTGGATCACCGGCTCCGGGAACTCCATCTGCTCGAGCAGGATGGGTTTGTTCATGTCGCAGAGGGTGTCACCGGTGTAGGCGGTCTTCAGACCGACGGCCGCGGCGATGTCACCGGCGTAAACCTCCTTGATCTCGCGCCGCTCGTTGGCGTGCATCTGCAGGACGCGACCGATGCGCTCGCGCTGACCACGGCCCGGATTCAGGACCGTGGATCCGGCCTGCAGCACACCGGAATAGACCCGAAAGAAGGTGAGCTGACCGACGAAGGGATCGGTCATGATCTTGAAGGCCAGGGCCGAAAAGGGTTCGTTGTCGTCCGCGGAACGCTGCACCTCTCCACCCTGGTTGGGGTCGGTACCGACTACCGGAGGGATGTCGACCGGCGAGGGCAGATAGTCAAGGACCGCATCCAGGGCCGCCTGCACGCCCCGATTCTTGAAAGCGCTACCACAGAGTACCGGGACCAGCTCGCTGGCAATGGTGGCACGCCGCAGCGCGGCCTTGAGCTCATCCAGGGAGATTTCTTCACCCTCGAGATACTTCATCATGAGGGTCTCGTCGGTGTCGCAGATAGCCTCGACCATGGCGTGGTGGGCAGCCTCCGCCGCCTCTTTGAGCTCGGCCGGGATCTCTTCCTCGTTGAATCGCATCCCCTGAGTGGCGTCGTCCCAGATGATGGCCTTCATCTTGAAGAGATCGATGACGCCGTGAAAGCTGTCCTCCGCACCGATGGGTAGCTGGATCGGCAGAGCGTTGCCACGAAGACGCGTGCGGATCTGTTCCACCACACGCTGGAAGTTGGCACCCTGACGATCCATCTTGTTGACGAAGGCAATACGGGGTACGCCGTACTTGTTCGCCTGCCGCCACACCGTCTCCGACTGCGGCTGCACGCCGCCGACGGCGCAGAATACCGCCATCGCACCGTCCAGCACGCGCAGAGAACGCTCCACCTCGATGGTGAAGTCCACGTGTCCGGGCGTGTCGATGATATTGATGCGGTGCTCGGGGCGAGAGCCGTCCATCCCTTTCCAGAAGCAGGTGGTTGCCGCGGAAGTGATGGTGATGCCGCGCTCCTGCTCCTGGGCCATCCAGTCCATGGTCGCGGTGCCCTCGTGCACCTCACCCAGCTTGTGCGAGACCCCGGTGTAGAAGAGGATACGCTCGGTGGTAGTCGTCTTGCCGGCATCGATGTGAGCCATGATGCCGATGTTGCGATAGCGGTCGATGGGGGTTGTGCGCGCCACGGTTCGGTCCTTGTCGTTGAAAACGGTGGGAGTTACCAGCGGAAGTGGGCGAAGGCCTTGTTCGCTTCGGCCATTCGGTGCGTCTCTTCGCGCTTGCGCACGGCGTTGCCACGATTTTCGGCCGCCTCGAGAATCTCTGCCGCCAAACGATTGCCCATGGATTTTTCATTGCGCTTGCGCGCCGAATCGCGCAGCCAACGCATCGCAAGAGCCATGCGGCGATCGGAGCGCACCTCCACCGGTACCTGGTAGGTGGCGCCACCGACACGACGGCTCTTGACCTCCACAACCGGACGGACGTTGTCTATGGCCTTGCGAAAGACCTCCATGGGATCCGTCTTGGCTTTCTCACCAACGATTTCAAGAGCGCCGTAGACGATCTTCTCTGCGGTACTCTTCTTGCCATCGCGCATCATCACGTTGGCGAACTTGGCGATCAGCTCTTCCTTGTACTTTGGATCCGGCAGGACCGTACGCTTGGGCACTTCACGACGTCTTGGCATGACTCTCGAAACTCCTCGATGCGGATAGGCTACGACCGGCCTTTACTTGGGCCTCTTGGCACCGTACTTGGAACGGGCCTGTTTACGATTCTTGACGCCCGCGGTATCCAGGGTGCCGCGGACGATGTGGTAGCGCACGCCGGGGAGGTCCTTGACACGGCCGCCACGAATAAGGACCACAGAGTGCTCCTGCAGATTGTGTCCCTCACCCGGAATGTAGCTGCTGACTTCGAAGCCGTTGGTGAGACGCACACGCGCCACCTTACGCAGAGCCGAGTTGGGCTTTTTCGGGGTGGTGGTGTAGACACGGGTACAGACGCCGCGCTTCTGGGGATTTGCTTCCAGGGCGGGCACCTTGCTCTTGGCCGTCGGCGCCTTGCGCGGTTTGCGCACCAATTGATTCAGTGTGGGCATCTACCATCTCCAAAGTCAGAAAGCGGCCGGAATGCGCCGCTAGCGAGAGCGCGCATTTTAGTGATGCGCGCCCAGGGTGTCAAGAAAAGTCTTGGCGAAAAACGAGTTACTGCAGCTCGGCTACCGTGCTTTCGCTGGGCTCACTCTCCCCGTCCAGCACCGCCGGAATTCCGCGGTTGCGCCGGCGTCTATGCTCGTGGTACGCGAGCCCGGTACCCGCCGGAATGAGGCGACCGACGATGACGTTCTCCTTGAGCCCACGCAGATCGTCCACCTTGCCGGCCACCGCCGCCTCCGTGAGCACACGCGTGGTTTCCTGGAAGCTCGCCGCGGAAATGAAGGACTCCGTCGAGAGGCTGGCCTTCGTGATGCCCAGCAGCATGGGGGTGAAGCGCGCCGGCTCCTTGCCGGCGGCCTCCAGCGCCGCGTTCTCTTCTTCGACACGGGCGCGATCCACCTGATCACCCGGGATGAAGCTGCTGTCCCCCGCGTAGTTGATCTCCACTTTACGTAGCATCTGCCGCAGGATCACCTCGATGTGCTTGTCGTTGATACGCACACCCTGCAGGCGATAGACGTCCTGCACCTCATCGACGATGTAGTTGGCGAGCGCCTGTACTCCCAACACCCGGAGGATATCGTGGGGAACGGGTTGGCCTTCCACCAGCGGCTCGCCGGGACTGACACGCTCGCCGTCGTGGACGGTGACGTGGCGCCCCTTGGGAATGAGGTACTCGTGCTGCTCATTGTGCTCGTCGGTGATGATGAGCCGCTGCTTGCCCTTGGTATCCTTGCCGAAACTGACGATGCCGTCGTGTTCGGCAACGATGGCGAAATCCTTGGGGCGGCGCGCTTCGAAGAGCTCCGCAACCCGCGGCAGACCACCGGTGATGTCGCGGGTCTTGCTGGTGCCGACGGGCAAACGGGCGAGAATGTCGCCGGGCTGTACCGTCGAGCCCTCCTGCACCGCCAATACCGCCCTTGCGGGCAGATAGTAGCGCGCCGGCAGATCCGTTCCGGGAAGCTTCAAGTCCTGACCCTGCTCGTCCTGCAGGGTGATCATGGGCCGCAGGTCGCGGCCCGCCGCCGGCCTCTGCTTCGCGTCCAGCACCATCCAGGTGGAGAGCCCCGTGATATCGTCGCTTTGCACCTGGACGCTGACGCCCTCGACCACATCCTTGAGCACCGCGCGGCCGCCGATTTCGCTGACGATGGGCCGTGTGTGCGGATCCCACTCCGCAATCCGCTTGCCCGCCGTGACCGTGGCACCATCGTCCACCAGAATGGTGGCACCATAGGGCACCTTATAGCGTTCCTTCTCCCGACCCTGCTCGTCGGTGACGGTGATCTCGCCGTTGCGAGCCACGACCACGTGACGACCGCTGGGGTGGGTCACCAGTCGTAGATTGGGCTGGTAACGGATGGCGCCACCTTGCTTGATGTCGATGCTGCTCTGGGACACGGCGCGGCTGGCGGCACCGCCGATGTGGAAGGTACGCATGGTCAGCTGTGTGCCCGGTTCACCGATGGACTGGGCGGCAATGACGCCGACGGCCTCACCGATGTTCACCAGGTGGCCGCGGGCCAGGTCGCGGCCGTAGCACAGCGCGCAGACGCCGTGACGCGACTTGCAGGTGAGCGGCGAGCGCACCTTGAGGGAGTCGATGCCCAGTTCGTCCAGGGTCGACAGCAGCTTCTCCGTCAGCAGAGTGTTGCGTGCAATCACCACCTCACCGCTGTTGGGGTGCTGAATGTCCTCCGCCGTGACCCGTCCGAGGACACGATCTCGCAAAGCCTCGATGACCTCACCGCCCTCCACCAGGGGCATCATGGGCAGGCCTTCTTCGGTGCCACAGTCGTGCTCGACGACCACCAGGTCCTGCGTGACGTCCACCAGACGGCGGGTGAGGTAGCCGGAGTTGGCCGTCTTCAGTGCGGTATCCGCCAGGCCCTTACGGGCACCGTGGGTGGATATGAAATACTGGAGGACGTTCAGACCTTCGCGGAAGTTGGCGGTGATGGGCGTTTCGATGATGGAGCCGTCGGGCTTGGCCATGAGACCGCGCATACCCGCCAACTGGCGAATCTGTGCCGCCGAACCACGGGCTCCCGAGTCGGCCATCATGAAGATGGAGTTGAAGGAGTCCTGCTGGACCTCTTTGCCATCGGCAAGCACCACTTTTTCCTTGCTCACCAGATCCATCATCGCCTTGGCGACCTCATCGGTCGCCCGCGACCAGATGTCCACTACCTTGTTGTAGCGCTCGCCCTCGGTGACGAGACCGGAGGTGTACTGTTCCTGAATGGTTTTGACCTCTTCCTCGGCCCGCGCCAGGATCGTCTCCTTCTCCGGCGGCGTCACCATATCGCCGGCGCCGAAGGAGATACCGCCACGGGTAGCCATGCGATAGCCCGTATACATGAGCTGATCGGCAAAGATCACCGTATCCTTCACGCCCAGGGTGCGGTAGCAGGTATTGATGAGTTCGGCGATGACCTTCTTTTTCAGGACCCGGTTGATGACCTTGAAGGGCAGACCTTCGGGCAGGATATCGCCCAGCAGCGCACGGCCCACCGTCGTCTCTACCCGCTCACCGCGGAAACGTACCGTGATTCGGGCGTGCAGTCCCACCTGACCGGTGTCGTAGGCGCGGCGCACCTCCGCGGTATCGGCGAAGACACTGCCGGTACCAGGCGCCCCCGCGCGCTCCTGGCTGACGTAGTAGAGACCCAGCACGATGTCCTGGGAGGGCACGATGATGGGCTCGCCATTGGCAGGGCTCAGGATGTTGTTGGTGGACATCATGAGCGTGCGCGCCTCCAGCTGGGCCTCCAGCGACAAGGGCACATGCACGGCCATCTGGTCGCCGTCGAAGTCGGCATTGTAGGCGGCACAAACCAGGGGATGCAGCTGGATGGCCTTACCCTCGATGAGTACCGGCTCAAAGGCCTGGATACCCAGACGGTGCAGGGTCGGCGCTCGGTTCAGCATGACCGGATGCTCGCGGATGACCTCTTCGAGGATATCCCAGACTTCGGGCTTCTCCTGCTCCACCAGACGCTTGGCGGCCTTGATGGTAGTGGCCAGGCCACGCTCCTCCAGCTTGTTGAAGATGAAGGGCTTGAAGAGTTCCAGGGCCATCTTCTTGGGCAGTCCGCACTGGTGCAGCCGCAGTTCCGGGCCGACGACGATCACCGAACGTCCGGAGTAATCCACCCGCTTACCCAGGAGATTCTGGCGGAAACGTCCCTGCTTGCCCTTGATCATATCCGCGAGGGACTTCAGGGGCCGCTTGTTGGGACCGGCGATGGCGCGACCGCGACGACCGTTGTCCAGGAGCGCATCCACGGCCTCTTGGAGCATGCGCTTTTCGTTGCGCACGATGATGTCCGGAGCCTTGAGCTCCAATAGGCGCTTCAGGCGATTGTTCCGGTTGATGACTCGACGATAGAGGTCATTCAGATCGGAGGTAGCGAAACGACCACCATCCAGGGGCACCAAGGGCCGCAGATCCGGCGGCAGCACCGGCAGGACTTCCATGATCATCCACTCGGGACGATTGCCGGAAGTGTCGAAGGCCTCGAGGATCTTCAGACGCTTAGCCAGTTTCTTGGTCTTGGTGTCGGAATTGCTCTCGCGCAGTTCGTTGCGGGTCTTCTCGATCTCTTCCTTGAGGGGAATGGCCCGCAGCAGATCGCGGATACCCTCGGCGCCCATCTTGGCGACAAATTCGTCACCATACTCCTCCAGGGCGTCCAGGTACTGATCCTCGCTGAGGATCGTCCCGCGATCCATGGGCGTCAAACCCGGATCCACGACGACGTAGGCCTCGAAATAGAGCACCCGCTCGATATCGCGAAGCGCCATATCCAGGATCATGCCCATGCGGCTCGGCAGGGACTTCAGGAACCAGATGTGGGCGACGGGACTTGCCAGTTCGATGTGCCCCATGCGCTCGCGCCGGACCCGGGCCTGGGTCACTTCGACGCCGCATTTCTCACAGACGACACCGCGGTGTTTCAGACGCTTGTACTTGCCGCAGAGACACTCGTAGTCCTTGATGGGACCAAAGATCTTGGCGCAGAACAGCCCTTCCCGCTCGGGCTTAAAGGTCCGGTAGTTGATGGTCTCGGGCTTTTTCACCTCACCGTAGGACCAGGACCGGATCTTGTCCGGCGAGGCAATGCCGATACGGATGGCGTCGAACTCTTCCTGCCGATCGTTCTGCTTGAACAGCTTCAATAAATCTTTCAAGGCACCCTTCCTTGTCCGCCTGTGGACCTTTAGTTGGACTGTTCCAGTTCGATGTCGATGGCGAGCGACCGCAATTCCTTCAGGAGCACATTGAAGGACTCGGGCATGCCGGCATCCATGCGGAAGTCGCCCTTGACGATGGACTCGTACATCTTGCTGCGCCCAGAAACGTCATCGGACTTGACCGTGAGCATTTCCTGCAAGGTGTAGGCCGCACCGTAGGCCTCCAATGCCCAGACTTCCATCTCGCCGAAGCGCTGACCACCGAACTGCGCCTTGCCGCCCAAAGGCTGCTGGGTGACCAGGCTGTAGGGGCCGGTGGAGCGTGCGTGCATCTTGTCGTCCACCAGATGGTGGAGCTTCAGCATGTACATGTAGCCGACGGTGACGGGTCGATCGAAGGCCTCGCCGCTGCGTCCGTCGTAGAGGGTGACCTGACCGCTGCGCGGCAGCCCGGCAAGCTCCAGCATGTCGCGGATCTCCTCTTCGGAGGCGCCATCGAAGACCGGGGTTGCCATGGGCACACCGCGGCGGAGATTTTGGGCGAGATCCAGAATGTCCTCATCGCTGAGCAGATCCAGATCTTCCTTCTTGCCGGAACGGTTGTAGATCTCCTTCAGGAAGGCGCGGATCTCCGTCACCTGGCGCTGGTTCTCCAACATCTCCTCGATACGCCGGCCCAGCCCCTTGGCGGCCCAGCCAAGGTGCGTCTCCAGAATCTGCCCGACGTTCATGCGCGAAGGCACGCCCAGGGGGTTGAGGACGATGTCCACCGGGGTACCGTCGGCCAGATAGGGCATGTCTTCCACCGGCACGATCTTGGACACCACACCCTTGTTACCGTGGCGACCTGCCATCTTGTCGCCGGGCTGCAACTGCCGCTTCACCGCCACGTGGACTTTGACCATTTTCAGCACGCCGGGGCTCAGGTCGTCGCCCTGTGTCAGCTTGCGCCGCTTTTCTTCCAGGACCGCGTCCAGACGCTCACGCTGCTGTTCCAACTGCGCCCGGATCTGCTCCAGCGCTGCGTTACTCTCTTCGCTGCGCAGGCGGATGTCGAACCACTGACTGCGCGGTAGCTCCTTGAGGTAGGCCTTGGTGATCTTGGCACCCGCCGCCAGCCCCTGGGGACCACCCTCCGCCACCTTGTTCAGCAGCAGACGCTCGATGCGCTGGAAGCTATCCTGCTCGAAGATCCGATACTCGTCGTTGACGTCCTTGCGGATCTTGCGCAGCTGCTCTTCTTCGATGGCCTTGGCCCGGGCGTCCTTTTCAATACCGTCGCGGGTGAACACCTGGACGTCGATGACGGTCCCGTACATGCCTGCCGGCATGCGCATGGAGTTGTCCTTCACGTCCGAGGCCTTCTCGCCGAAGATGGCGCGCAGCAGCTTCTCTTCAGGGGTCAACTGCGTCTCACCCTTGGGCGTGACCTTGCCCACCAGGATGTCGCCCGGCGCCAGCTCGGCGCCGATGACAACGATGCCGGACTCATCCAGGTGGCGCAGCGCCCCCTCGGCCACGTTGGGAATGTCGCGGGTGATCTCCTCCGGCCCCAGTTTGGTATCGCGGGCAAAGACCGAGAATTCCTCGATGTGGATGGTGGTGTAGCGGTCTTCCGCAGCCACCCGCTCGGAGATGAGGATGGAGTCCTCAAAGTTGTAGCCGTTCCAAGGCATGAAGGCCACCAGGATGTTTTGCCCCAGGGCCAGCTCGCCCATCTCGGTGCTGGGGCCGTCGGCGAGCACATCACCGCGCGCCACCACGTCTCCCACCTTGACGATGGGACGCTGATTGAGGGTGGTGTTCTGGTTGGAACGGGCGTACTTCACCAGATTGTAGATATCGACGCCGGGCTCTCCGGGAAGGGTTTCTTCGTCATTGACCCGTACCACGATGCGAGCTCCGTCCACACTGTCCACCACCCCGCCACGCTCGGCCTTGATGGCAGCACCGGAATCGATGGCCACCACCCGTTCCATCCCCGTGCCCACCAGCGGCGCCTGGGAGCGCACCGTCGGTACGGCTTGGCGCTGCATGTTGGAGCCCATGAGGGCGCGGTTGGCATCATCGTGTTCCAGGAAGGGGATCAGGCTGGCCGCCACCGACACGATCTGCCGTGGCGAGATATCCATGAACTGCACCTGATCCGGAGTGGCCAGAATGGTCTCGTTGCGGTGCCGGCAGGACACCAGTTCATCCACGAGACGATTGTCCTCGTCCAAGGTGCTGTTGGCCTGGGCGATGACGTAGTTGCCCTCGTCGATAGCCGAGAGATAGATCACCTCATCCGTCGCTTTGCCCTCGATCACCCGCCGATAGGGGGTCTCCAGAAAACCGTAGGCGTTGGTGCGGGCGTAGCAGGAAAGGCTGTTGATGAGACCGATGTTCGGCCCTTCCGGCGTCTCGATGGGGCAGATGCGCCCGTAATGGGTGGGGTGCACGTCGCGCACCTCGAATCCCGCCCGCTCGCGAGTCAGTCCGCCCGGCCCCAGGGCCGACACACGACGCTTGTGGGTGACCTCCGACAAGGGATTGGTCTGATCCATGAACTGCGAGAGCTGACTGGAACCGAAGAACTCATTGACCACCGCCGCGATGGGCTTGGCGTTGATGAGATCCTGGGGCGTGAGCCCCTCGCTCTCGGCCAGGGCCAGGCGATCCTTCACCGCCCGTTCGACCCGCACCAGACCCAGGCGGAACTGATTTTCCATCAGCTCACCCACAGAGCGCACGCGGCGATTGCCCAAGTGATCGATGTCGTCGATGTCGCCCTGGCCGTTGCGCAAGGCCACCAGCACCTTGAGCACATCGATGATGTCCTCGTTGCTGAGCACCCCGGGGCCGGTGATCTCCTCCCGCCCCACCCGCCGATTGAATTTCATCCGACCAACGGCGGACAGATCGTAGCGATCCGGACTGAAGAAGAGACCCTGGAAAAGATTCTGGGCGGCATCCTTGGAGGGCGGTTCACCCGGACGCATCAGGCGGTAGATCTCCAGCTGCGCCTCGTGCGCGTCCCGCGCCGTATCGATGCGCAGGGTCTCGGAGATGTAGGCGCCGCGATCCAGCTCGTTGGTGTAGAGCGTGCGCAGACTGCGGGACGGAAGGGCGTAGAGACGCTCGAGGGTCTCCGCGTCGAGAGGCTCGTTGGCCGCCACGATAAGCTCGCCGGTGCTCTCATCCACCAGATCCTGAGCGAGCACCTTACCGAGGAGAAAGGCCTCCGGTACTTCCACTTCCTGCTCTCCGCCCAGGTCGCTGAGCTGGCGTACGTGACGCGCCGTCACGCGCTTGCCCGCCGCCACGACCACCTCACCGGTCTTGGGGTGCACGATATCGAATACCGCCGTCTCACCCTGTAGACGCTGCGGAATCAGATGGTAAAAGATACGCTTACCATCGATACGGAAGGTATCCGTCTCGAAGAACATGGCCAGGATGTCTTCGGTGCTGTAACCCAGGGCGCGCAGCAAGGTCGTCGCCGGCAACTTGCGGCGTCGGTCGATACGGGCGTAAATGTGATCCTTAGGGTCGAACTCGAAGTCGAGCCAAGAACCGCGGTAAGGAATGATCCGCGCGTTGAAGAGCAGTTTACCCGAGGAATGGGTCTTGCCCCGATCGTGATCGAAGAACACTCCCGGAGAGCGGTGTAGCTGCGACACGATGACCCGCTCCGTACCGTTGATGACGAAGGAACCGTGCTCCGTCATCAGGGGGAGTTCCCCCATATACACGTCCTGCTCCTTGACATCCTTGATGCGCTTGGCACCGGTACTGTCGTCCTTTTCGTAGAGTGCCAGGCGCAGACGCACGCGCAGACCAGCGCAGTAGGTCAAGCCGCGCTGGCGGCACTCCACCACGTCGAAGACGGGCTTCTCCAGCCGATACGAGACAAAATCGAGGCTGGCATTGCCCGAGTAGCTCTCCATGGGGAAGAGCGAGCGGAACACCTCTTGCAGTCCGACCTCCTTGCGCGCAGCGGCCGGCACTTCGGCTTGCAGAAAATCCCGGTACGAATCCATTTGGGTGGCCAACAGATAGGGCACCTGCAGGATGCTCTGGCTCTTGCCAAAGTCTTTACGAATCCGTTTCTTTTCAGTAAAAGAATAGGCCATGAGTGCTCCGCGCGACGCTCGCTAAGAAGAGATCCGACAAAAGCGGTGACTACCGCCAATAATAAGGGGCTGGCAACGTCCAGCGTCGCCAGCCGGTAAAGCCAAGATACTGCTTTTACTTGATTTCTGCCTGGGCACCAGCTTCGACCAGCTGCGCCTTGATGCTCTCCGCCTCGGCCTTGGAGACACCTTCCTTGACCGGCTTGGGTGCACCGTCCACCAGATCCTTGGCCTCCTTCAGGCCGAGATTGGTGATGGCACGCACCACCTTGATGGTGTTGACCTTATTGGCACCGGCGGCGGTAAGGATGACGTCGAACTCCGTCTGCTCCTCAGCCGCAGCCGCCGCCTCACCACCACCCGCGCCACCGGCGGCGGGGCCAGCCGCCACCGCTACGGCCGCGGCAGAAACACCAAACTTCTCCTCCATGTCCTTGATCAGCTCGGAGAGCTCCAGGACGGTCATGCCAGCAATGGCATCCAGAATTTCGGCCTTGGACAATGCCATGATCTATACTCCTATGAAAATATGAATGAATTACGCTGCTTTCTGGTCGCGCACTGCGGCGAGGGTGCGGACGAAGCGTCCGGGAACCTCGTTGAGTGTGCGCACGAAGGTAGAGATGGGGGCCTGCATGGTACCCATGAGCTTGGCCAGCAACTCCTCGCGCGAGGGCATCTTGCTGAGCTGCGCCAGGGATTGCGGATCCATGAGCTGAGACCCCAGAGCACCGCCGGTGATGACCAGCTTATCGTAACGCTTGGCAAAGTCCGTGAAGAGCTTGGCCATGGCCACGGGATCCGCACTGGCCGCAAAGACCAGCGGGCCCTTGAGCAGGGGATCCATCACCAGGAAAGGGCTGTCTTTCAGGGCGCGACGCAGGAGTGAGTTCTTCACCACCTGAATCCATACACCCTGCTTGCGTCCGGCAGCGCGCAACTCCGTCATCTGCGCTACCGTCAAGCCCCGATACTCCGCTACCACGGTAGCTTGCACACCCTCGAGCTTCGCTTGCAGTGCAGCGACTACCTGTTCCTTTTCTGCGAGCTTGAGACTCATTGGACTGCTACCTCCAGTTGGACAGAGGCGGCCAAAAATTCTTGGCGCGCCGTCGCCTACGCAGGGCGGGATGTTTAAGGCCGAAGCCCCCTGCGGTCTTTGAACGCCGGCTTGCGCCGACCTTTCGTCACCGAGGACGAAACCTTAGAGCCCAGACGGGTCCACGGGCACGCCCGGGCCCATGGTGGGCGAAACACTGATCTTGCGAATGTAGATGCCCTTGCTGGTGGCCGGCTTGGCTTTCTTCAAGCTATCCATGAGCGCCAGCAGATTCTCGCGCAGATCGTCGACACTGAAGGACGCCTTGCCGATACTGCTGTGGACGATACCACCCTTGTCGGCACGGTAGCGCACCTGGCCGCCCTTGGCGTTCTGCACGGCCGTGCGCACGTCTGCGGTTACCGTCCCCACCTTGGGGTTGGGCATCAGGCCGCGCGGGCCCAGCACCGGCCCCAGCGCACCCACCACACGCATGGCGTCGGGAGTGGCAATAACCACATCGAAATCCATCTGACCGGCCTTGACCTGTTCTGCCAGATCCTCCATGCCGACGAGATCCGCACCGGCCTCGCGCGCCTCATTGGCCTTGTCGCCTGTAGCGAAGACCGCTACGCGCATGGTCTTGCCGGTGCCTTTGGGCAGGACCACGGCACCACGCACTACCTGATCGGACTTGCGGGGATCGATACCGAGACCCACCGCCACGTCCACGGACTCGTCGAACTTTGCCGTCGCGCCCTGCTTCACCAGCGCCAGCGCCTCGTCGACGGCATAACGCTTGCTGCGATCCACCAGCTGCCGCAAGGCAGCCTCTCTCTTGGAAACCTTGGCCATGAGCTAGCCCTCCACCGTGATGCCCATACTGCGGGCGGTGCCACGAATACTGCGCTTGGCAGACTCCAGATCCTGAGTATTGAGGTCCGGCATCTTGGTCTTGGCGATCTCCTCGATCTGCGCCTCGGTCACCTGGCCCACCTTGTTGGTGTTGGGCCGTCCGCTGCCCTTGGTCAGACCCGCTGCTTTCATCAACAGCACCGGCGCCGGTGGCGTCTTCACCTCGAAGGTGAAACTCTTGTCGGCGAACACGGTGATGATGACCGGTAGCGGCAGACCCGGCTCGATACCCTGGGTCTGGGCATTGAAGGCCTTGCAGAATTCCATGATGTTCAGACCGCGCTGACCCAGAGCGGGGCCGATGGGTGGGCTGGGATTGGCTTGGGTAGCCTTCACCTGCAGTTTGATGTAACCCGTGATTTTCTTTGCCATTCAACTCTCCATGAGGTGCAAACGCCGGAAAAGGCTCCCTCGTCGCAGATGGTCAGATTTTTTCTACCTGACCAAAATCCAGCTCCACCGGGGTGGAACGTCCAAAAATAGTGACCGAGACGCGCAGCTTGCTCTTCTCGAAGTTGACCTCTTCCACAACCCCGCTGAAGTCCTTGAAGGGCCCATCGATGACCCGGACCTGCTCGCCAGGATCGAAGCTGAACTTCGGACGCGGCTTCTCGACCCCCTCCTTGATACGATCGAGGATGGCGTTGGCCTCGGCTTCACTCAAGGGGTGCGGCTTGCCCACGGAACCGCCGACGAAACCCGTCACCCGCGGCGTGTGTTTGACCAGGTGCCAGGTCTGATCGTTCATCTCCATCTGCACGAGCACGTAGCCCGGATAGAACATGCGCTGGGAACTGGTCTTCTGACCGTTGCGCATCTCCACGACCTCTTCGACGGGGACGAGGATCTCGCCGAACTGATCCTCCAATCCTTCCCGCTTCGCACGTTCGCGGATTTCTGCCTGCACCTTTTTCTCAAAGCTCGAAAAGGCGTGTACCACGTACCATCGCATCGTCATTATCCCACGCCCCCCAAGGCAAAGCGCACAATGGCCAGCAAGGCTATATCCACAAGCCAGAGAAAGATCGCTATGACGATGATCAAGGCCAAGATGACGCCCGTGCTGCGCAATACCTCCTTGCGCGACGGCCAGACGACCTTGAGCAGCTCCACATAGGCTTCGCGGAAAAACACGACGAGCGCCTTGGCAGCAGCACTGGTGGCAAACACCAGGAGCGCGAGCGCCAAGGCAAGGATCAAGGCCAGACTGGGATATAGCGTACCCAGGTGCAGCGGGATCAGGAAGTAGGCGAACACCCCCAAGGCGGCAAGGATTGCCGCGGAATAGAGTTTCACTTTCTCCGACATGAACGCTGCACCTTTAAAAATGGCAGGGCAGGAGGGGCTCGAACCCCCAACCTGCGGTTTTGGAGACCGCTGCTCTACCAATTGAGCTACTGCCCTGCAGACGGCAAACGGCGGAATCTGCCGCCGTCTTCCAACGCTTTATTTCCTACGGAAACTACTCCACCACCTTGGACACGACGCCGGCGCCGACGGTCCGACCGCCCTCACGCACCGCAAAGCGCAGCCCCTCTTCCATGGCGATGGGCGCAATCAGGGTCACCTTGAACTGAATGTTGTCCCCCGGCATCACCATCTCCACACCCTCCGGCAACTCCACCGCCCCCGTCACGTCCGTCGTCCGAAAATAGAACTGCGGCCGGTATCCGTTGAAAAAGGGCGTGTGCCGACCCCCCTCTTCCTTGGACAACACGTACACTTCCGCCTCAAAACGCGTGTGCGGCTTGATACTGCCGGGCTTGGCCAGCACCTGACCACGCTCCACCTCGTCCTTCTTCGTGCCGCGCAGCAGCACCCCGACGTTGTCCCCCGCCTGACCCTGATCCAGAATCTTGCGGAACATCTCCACTCCCGTCACCGTGGTCTTGCTCGTCGGCCGCAATCCCACGATCTCGATCTCATCGCCCACCTTGACAATACCGCGCTCGATACGCCCGGTCACCACCGTACCACGCCCGGAAATACTGAAGACGTCTTCGATGGGCATCAGGAAGGTCTTGTCGATGGGCCGCTCGGGCATCGGAATGTAACTGTCCATGGCCGCCGCCAACTTGATGATGGCCGGCTCACCAATGTCGCTCTGATCCCCTTCCAGAGCCTTCAGCGCCGATCCGATCACCACCGGAATGTCGTCCCCCGGGAAATCGTACTTGGACAACAGCTCCCGTACCTCCATCTCGACAAGCTCCAGGAGCTCCGCATCGTCCACCATGTCCGCCTTGTTCATGAACACCACGATGTAGGGCACCCCCACCTGACGCGCCAACAGAATGTGCTCCCGCGTCTGCGGCATCGGACCATCCGCCGCCGATACCACCAGAATCGCACCGTCCATCTGCGCCGCACCCGTGATCATGTTCTTCACATAGTCCGCATGCCCCGGACAGTCCACGTGCGCGTAGTGCCGGTTCTCCGTCTCGTACTCCACGTGCGACGTCGCAATCGTAATACCACGCGCCCGCTCTTCCGGCGCATTGTCGATCTGGTCGTAGGCCCGCGCCTCCCCACCAAACTTCGCCGACAACACCTTCGTCAGCGCCGCCGTCAAGGTGGTCTTCCCATGGTCCACATGACCAATCGTCCCCACGTTCACATGCGGCTTCGTCCGCTCAAACTTTCCTTTGGACATCAGACTTTCTCCAAAAAAGCAAGACCCAAGATCGACCGAAAAAATGGAGCCCACAACCGGATTCGAACCGGTGACCTCTTCCTTACCAAGGAAGTGCTCTGCCGACTGAGCTATGTGGGCCTGTACTTGGAGCGGGTGATGGGAATCGAACCCACACCATCAGCTTGGAAGGCTGAGGTTCTACCATTGAACTACACCCGCACGACCGAAGCCGAAACAACTCAAACAGTTATGGTGGAGGGGGGAGGATTCGAACCTCCGAAGGCAGAGCCGTCAGATTTACAGTCTGATCCCTTTGACCGCTCGGGAACCCCTCCCACGGTAGCGGCGAATTATGGGCGCGGGTCCGTGCAGTGTCAAGTAGAAGGCGGCCGCGGGAATCTGCGTGTGCGATTCCCGCTGTCTGGGTTGAGGATTTTAAGAAAGCCCGGCCAGCCGCGTGCGCATGACGACGACTGCCAAGCCGACAAAATGCCACAGCTCGAGACCCTGCTGCAAGGGCGTCGGCAACCGTATCCCTTGACATCGTTGCCCGTTTACAACATTCTTCGGAGGTTGTTTCGGTTCTCCGCTGAGCAAACGGGGCAGCGGCTTGACAAGAGGAGGGTTAAATCATGATCAAGAACAAAAGAGTGGCACTGATCGCAGGGCTTGCCGCCGGGCTCGTCAGTACCGCAGCTCTGGCGGAAAACGCCTACGAAGGCTACGCCATCAATGGGCAGGGACAGCCGGTCGTGACCGGTACCGGCCAATGTGTGCGTGGTGGCCGTCCGGTGACCGACGGCGCAACGCCAGCCTACTGTGCACCCAAGGTGGCGGCTAAGCCGGCTCCGGCCCCAGCGCCCGCTCCGGCACCCGCGCCGATCGCGCCAGTGGAAAAGACGGTTTTGGTAAGTAAACCGATCACGATCACGGGCATCAATTTCAAATTCAACTCCTACAAGCTTCTGGATCGGGACATCAAGGTCCTCGACCAGGTCGCGGACTTTGCCAAGGAACACCCGGATGCGGTGCTGGACGTCAACGGCTACTGCAGCAAGGTGGGTACCTACGCCTACAACCTGAAGCTCTCCAAGCTGCGCGCCGAAAGCGTCGCTCAGTACCTGGAGCGTCATGGCGTTCCGCGCGATCGGATGGTGCTGAAGGGTCACTCTTACAACGATCCGGTGGCCAGCAACGCTACCCCCGAGGGACGCTTCTTGAACCAGCGGGTCGAGATCAACTCCAGCATCAAGGTGGAAAAGACCGTTCAGCAGTAAATATAGTGTCTAGGTCGCTGTAAAAATGGGCCCTTCTGGGCCCATTTGCTTGTGGATTTCCACATCGTCGCTGGCAGTTTCCGTGCTAGAATCGCAGCCATGCGCCAATCCTACCTGCGTTTCCTGCGAATTCTGGTTATCACTCGGGTGCTCGTCCGTTATCGTCTGGACGAGGTCCTCTATTTTCTGCCCCTGCTGAAACCCTATCAGGCCATTCTCAAACTGAATCCGCTGCTGTGGATCATGCCGAAGCCATCGGGCGACTTTCCGGTACGCCTGCGTATGGCCCTGGAAAGTCTGGGTCCCACCTTTATCAAGCTCGGGCAGATGCTGTCGACCCGGCGGGACCTGCTGCCAGACGCCATCACCCAAGAACTGGCGCGTCTTCAGGATGCGGTGCCGCCCTTTTCCTGGGCAGAGGCACGCCAGCGGATAGAGACGAGCCTCGGAACCGAGCTTGGCAAAGTCTTCAAACATCTGGACACGGAACCTGCGGCGGCGGCCTCCATTGCGCAGGTCCACTTCGGCGAGCTGCTGGACGGTCGCGCCGTAGCGGTCAAGATCCAACGACCGGGGCTTGGTCGGATCATTGAGCAGGACCTCGGCATTCTAGCGTCTTTGGCGGAATTTGCCGAGCGCTACTCCCAGGAAGGCCGGCGACTGCGTGTGCGCGCGGTGGTCGCCGAATACGCGAAAACCCTGCGGGGGGAACTGGATCTGTTGCGCGAAGCGGCCAACGCCAGCCAATTGCGGCGCAACTTCCTGGCGGAGCCGGAGCTGCTCTATGTTCCTGAGATCTACTGGGACTATTGCAGCTCCGAGGTACTGGTCATGGAGCGCATCTACGGTATTCCCATCGGCCACAGGGAAGCTCTGCGGGCTGCCGGAATCGATTTCGACCAGCTGTCGCGGCGGGCGGCCGAGATCTTTTTCCGTCAGGTCTTCCGCGACTCGTATTTTCACGCCGACATGCACCCGGGGAATATCTTCGTCGATCCCAACAATGGGCGATTCATTGCCGTGGACTTTGGCATCATGGGCAGCCTCGACGAAGCCAGCCAGCACTACCTGGCAGAGAACATGGTGGCCTTCTTCAACCGCGATTATCGCCGGGTCGCTGAGGCACACGTGGAGGCAGGCTGGGTGCCACCCGACACCAACATCCAAGATTTCGAGACGGCCATCCGGGCCTTGGCGGAGCCGATCTTTGAAAAACCGCTCAACGAAATCTCCGTGGCCCAATTGCTGCTGCGACTCTTCCAGACCACGCGCACCTTCCAGATGCAGACCCAACCTCAGCTGTTACTGCTGCAGAAGACCCTGGTCAATGTCGAAGGCATTGCCCGAGACTTCAACCCGTCCTTGAATATTTGGGAGATTGCCACACCGCTATTGCGCGACTGGCTCAACCGTCAACGCGGGCCTCAGGCCTGGTGGCATGCGCTGCGGCAACAGTTTCCGCAGTGGGGGCTGGTCCTACCGGAGATGCCTGTACTACTGCACGGCCTGATGCAACAGGCGCACCAGGGTCGACTGCCCCTGCAGGTGGAAAATCCGGACCTCGCCGGCATCCGCCAGGAACTCCGCAATGGTCTCCGACGGCTTGCCATCAGCACGAGTTCAGCCTTTCTGTTCATTGGACTGGCCATTGTCGCCACCCTGGAGCACGAGCTCTATCGCGATGTGCTGGGTCTGCCGGTGTGGTTGTGGCTGATCGGCCTACCCGTGCTTTCTGCTCTAGGCTTCTGGTGGCTGCGCCGTGTATTCTTTCGTGGGAAAATCTAGGGAGGGAGATCGTTATGTGGATGGTTTTGTCTTTCATCATCGGCGCCCTGGCGGTGCTCTTCGCTGTGGAGAACAACGCTCCGGCCAAAGTGACCTTCCTGAGCTGGGAGTTTCAGCAGTCTTTGGGCGTGGTCCTGCTCATTGGTTTCCTGGCGGGTTTTGTGGCGGCACTGATCGTCTATTTACCGACGCACCTGCGCAATCGCTGGCGGATTCGCCGACACGAGAAGCGTATTGCTGAGGTCGAGGCAGATCTGGCAGCTGAACGTGGAAAGCGCGCCCAACTGGAAATCGAGCGCGCCGAGAGCATGAGAGCGCAGGCCGGCCACAGCAGCGCCGAGCACTGACACGCTCTTTTGCGTCCGTTTACCCCTGGGGCGCAGCCGCGCTGGTCGCCACCGGACCCGCCAGCGGCGTGCTGTGAAGCACGGCGGGTTCCATCTTGGCGAGGACCGCCAAATTCCGGCTGGCGTCGGCGTTACCGCTGGCAGCGGCCTTTTGCCACCAGTACGCGGCTTTCTGGTAATCCCGACTTACACCCTGGCCCATGAAGTAGAGATTGCCCAGGTTGTACTGAGCGGCCGAAATGTTCTGGTTGGCCGCACGCTCCCACCAGTACGCCGCCAGGGCGTAATCCTGGGGCAGACCCTGACCGAAGTAGTACTGCATACCCAAATTGTATTCGGCCTTGCCATAGCCGTGTTCCGCGGCCTTGCGGAACCACTGCGCGGCCAGGGCATAATCCTGGGGCACACCCTCACCCAGGGCGCAGCGCGTACCGATACTATTCTCGAGCTTGGCGGTGGTGAGGTTGGCCGGCTGCGTGCTGGCATTGTCCTCCACCTCTGCCTTGGCCACTGGCGCCTGTGCCCAGGCCGTGGCGCTGGCAGAAGCCAGCAGAACGCCAAGGCCCAAACCGAGACAACGATTCATCCATTCTGTGCGATGCCGGGACCCGCGCATGTGATCGACCCTCCAATGTGACAGCAATTACCTTGAGCCACAGTAGCTTACAACAAGTGCTTCAGACTTTGCCAGAACTTATTTGCGGCTCTGCAATGGGTTCTTGCCGTCGCTCTCCAGCTCGCTCTGGCGCCACTGATGGGCGAGGCGATCGAGGACCCCGTTGATGAAGCGGTGTCCCTGCTCCGCGCCGAAAGCCTTGCTGAGTTCCACAGCCTCGTTGATGATCACGCGATAGGGCGTCTGCCGCTCATCCCGCAGTTCGAAGGCACCTAGACGGAGTATGGCGCGCTCCACCTCACTGACCTCATCCGCCCAGCGCCGATCCAGGATCACGGCGGCAATGGTCTCGTCCAGGGCATCCAGCGCCGGACACAGGCGCGCCCAGATCTCCTCGAAGAAGCTCCGGTCCGCTCCCACCAGACGCTCGTCATCCTCCAGAAACTGGCGGGCGATCTCGCTGCAAGGTGCGGGATTCAACTGCCATTGGTAGAGGGCCTGCAGCAGCGCCTCGCGAGCCAATCGTCGTCTGCTGACCGCCACGGTTCAGATCTGCGCCAGGAGATGCACCATCTCCAGAGCGGTGAGTGCCGCGTCGAAACCTTTGTTGCCGGCCTTGGTTCCGGCCCGCTCGATGGCCTGCTCGATGCTGTCGGTGGTGAGCACGCCAAAAACGACGGGGACGCCCGTTTCCAGGGAAACCTGGGCGATCCCCTTGGCCGCCTCCCCGGCGACGTAGTCGAAGTGGGGTGTACCGCCGCGGATCACCGCCCCGAGGCAGATAACCGCCGCATAGCGTCCGCTGCGCGCGAGCTTCTGCGCCACCAACGGGATCTCGTAGGCGCCGGGGGCGTAGACTACCTGCATGCGCTCGTCCTGGACCCCGTGGCGGCGCAGGGCATCGATGGCCCCTTGCTCCAGCTGCTGCGTGATAAAGCTGTTGAAACGGCTGACCAGCAAGACGAAGTGATGCCGATCGTCCACCCGCCAATGTCCCTCGATACGTTCAATCATGGCTTGCACCCTGCTCCAAAAAGGGAAGCTGACCGACGATCTCGAGACCGAAACCGCCGATACCGCGATACTGAAATTGACTGTCGCTGAGCACGACGGCTCGCTGTACACCGAGATCCGTGAGAATCTGCGCCCCCACCCCAAAGGTACGCAGGATGCGCCCGGAATCGCCCGCCTGGCCCGGCCCCTTGGGAGGATTGGGAAGGGCCTGCACCTGGGCGAGGAGTTCGTCGCCATCCTCGCGGTGGTCGAGGTAGACGAGCACACCGGCGGGCTCTCTGGCCAGACGCTCCATGGCCTTGGCTACGGGTCCATCGGGTCCGAGGAAGAGATCGGTGAGGGTCTTGCCTACCTGTACCCGCACCAGGATGGGTTCCGTGCGCTGCGCCAGGTCGCCGTGCACCAGGGCGAAATGGGTCTCCCGACGGATCCGGTCACGATAGAGGTGCAGGGTAAACGTACCGTAAGGCGACGACCAGGGACCGCTGGCCTCGCGCTGGACAATGTGCTCACGCTCCAGCCGGTAGCGGATGAGGTCGGCGATGGTGCCGATCTTCAGACCGTGCCGGGCGGCGTAGGGCAGCAGGTCGGGCAGCCGCGCCATTTCCCCGTTCTCGTTGAGGATCTCACAGATAACGCCGGCCGGTTTACAACCGGCAAGACTCGCCAGGTCTACCGCCGCCTCGGTGTGTCCGGCGCGGACCAGGACGCCACCGGGCTCCGCCGCCAGAGGAAAAATATGTCCGGGCATGACGATGTCCTCGGGGCCGGCATCGTCGGCAATGGCCGCAAGGATGGTGGTAGCACGATCGGCAGCGGATATGCCGGTGCTGACACCGCGCGCCGCTTCGATGGATACCGTAAAGGCCGTGCCCAGGTGTGTGGTGTTGTGGCTGACCATCTGCGGCAGACGCAGACGCTGGCAGCGCTCCCGCGTGAGGGGCAGACAGACCAATCCCCGGGCGTGCCGAACCATGAAATTGATGGCTTCGGGCGTGACGAACTCGGCGGCCATGATGAGATCGCCTTCGTTTTCCCGCCCCTCGTCGTCCATCAGGATCACCATACGCCCGGCTGCAATCTCGGCGATGATCTCTTCCGTCGGACTGATCTGGGCTTCACTCATTGCGGGAATCCTTTGGCAGCCAACCATTGCGGCGTAATACGAGATTCTACACCGTCTGCACCATCCCTGACCATGAGTTGCTCGAGGTAGCGCGCCAGCAGATCCACCTCCAGATTGACTCGCTGGCCCGCTCGCCAATCCCGCGCCGTGGTCTGCTCCAGGGTGTGCGGAATGAGATTGAGGGAAAAGGTCTCGCCCTCGACGGCGTTGACGGTGAGGCTGATGCCATCCACACAGATGCTGCCTTTGGCGGCAATGTAGCGCCGCAGTTCCGCCGGTGCCGATATGCGAAAGACGATGGAGCGGCCGGATGGCACTGCCTCCCGCACTGTGCCGACGCCATCCACGTGGCCGGCCACCAGATGTCCGCCGAGACGATCCGACAGGCGCAGCGCCTTCTCCAGATTGACGGCAGCACCGATGTCCAGATCGCCCAGAATGCTGCGTTCCAGTGTTTCCCGCGACACATCCACGGCAAAGGTCGGCGCGGCCAGTGCCACCGCCGTGAGGCAGACCCCTGAAACGGCGATGCTGTCGCCCAAGGCGACATCGCCGAGATCCAGGGTCCCGGCATCAAAGACCATGCGGTAATCCCCACCTTGAGCCTGCTTTTGCCGCAGCCGCCCTAAGGCTTGAACGATTCCTGTAAACACGATTGTCCCTCCGCAGAAAGGAGCTGCAATTTGACATCCCCGTCCAGGGCGTCGGCTCGCCGCAGATGCCAACGGGGCACCCTATCGAGCCGGGCGTAGGGACCCAGGTGGGCGAAAGCTTGGGCCCCCGCACCCAACACCACGGGGGCAAGGTAGAGCAGCCACTCGTCCACCCAGCCGCCGCGCAGGAGACTGGTGGCGAGCCCCGGACCCGCCTCCACCAGGACCTCGTTGCATTCGTCCTGGGCCAGCGCCGTCCACAGCGACGCGAGATCGATGCCGACACCGGCGGATCCCGGCGGCAGGCTACGCAATCGAGCGCCGCGCTCGGCAAGAATCGCGCGACGCCCTGGGTCCGCATCCTGTCGGTGAAAAATCCAGGTCTCCCCCGGAGTATCCCAGAGAGCGGCCTCCGGGGGCGTGCGCAGGGCACTGTCGAGAATCACCTTGTGCGGATAGCGGACCAGGGGAAAGTCCACTCGCGGCGCGAGGCGCGGATTATCGGCCAGCACCGTACCGATGCCGACGACGATGGCGCTGACTGCCGCGCGCTGTCGCTGCACATCGGCGCGCGCCGCCGTGCCCGTCAGCCATTGACTCTCGCCGCTGGCGAGGGCGACGCAGCCATCGAGACTCTGCGCCTGCTTCAGGCGGATCCAGGGTCGCCCCGAACGCATGCGTCGAATGAAGCCGATATTGAGAGCCGTCGCCTCTTCCGCCAGACAGCCCAACTCGACTTCGATGCCATGCTGGCGCAGCAAGGCGATACCCCCACCGCTCACCTGCGGATTGGGATCGGCCGTGGCGATGACGACGCGGGCCACACCAGCGGCCAGTATCGCCTCGGTGCACGGCGGCGTGCGGCCATGGTGGCAACAGGGCTCGAGGGTGACGTAGAGGGTCGCGCCGCGGGCCGCATCACCGGCCTCGGCCAGGGCAAAGACCTCGGCGTGGGCCTCGCCTGCCCGCAGGTGCGCGCCGCGCCCGATGATCTTTCCCTGCTGCACCACCACGGCACCGACCCGCGGATTAGGATGCGTCGAGTAGATGCCCTGACCCGCCAAAGCCAATGCCTCGGCCATGAATCGGGCGTCAGGATTCCTGGACGGGGTCACCGGCGTCCGCCTTGTCATCCTTGGCCTTGAGACGAGCGATCTCGGCACTGAAGGCATCGACGTCCTCAAAGCGTCGGTATACCGAGGCGAAACGCACATAGGCCACAGGATCAAGATCTCCCAGGGCCCGCATCACCAGCTCGCCGATGGTGCGAGCGGCAATTTCCCGCTCACCACTGGCCCGGATCTGCCGTTCGATATCGCGCAGCGCCGCGTCTACCCGTTCCGTGGCCACCGGCCGCTTGCTCAAAGCGCGGGTGAGGCCGCGCTGCAGTTTCTCGGCATTGAAGGCTTCCCGACGGCCATCGGCCTTGACCACCATGGGATACCCTAGCTCTGCTCGTTCATAGGTGGTGAAGCGTTGGCCGCAGGAGGGACACTCACGCCGACGCTTGACCGCCTCACCCTCATCCGCCAACCGCGAATCCACCACCCGCGTGTCGGCAAAACCGCAAAAAGGGCAGTGCACCGTCAGCCGTAGACCGGAAAGCGCCGGCACAGGGCGACGACGCGCTCCCGTACCTCGGCGATGGTCTTTTCATCCTCGGCATGATCCAGCACGTCGGCGATGGCGGCTCCGAGTACGTCCATTTCCCCCAAATCGAAGCCGCGCGTGGTGGCGGCGGGGGTACCGATGCGAATACCGCTGGTCACGGCCGGGGGCCGGCTGTCGAAGGGCACGGCATTCTTGTTGACCGTGATGTGCGCCGCACCCAGAGCCGCCTCGGCATCCTTGCCGGTGATCCGCTCACCCAGATTGAGGAGGAAAAGGTGGTTGTCGGTACCACCGGAGACTGCCCCATAACCGCGTTGCGCCAACACGGCACTGAGGCGCTGGGCATTGGCGATGACCCGCTGCTGATACTGGCGGAATTCCGGCTGTTGCGCCTCGAGGAAGGCGACGGCCTTGGCAGCGATGACGTGCA
>ERZ1669250.99-NODE-99-length-45878-cov-7.828929_pt1 | contig 45878 bp, 51 predicted proteins | sample MGYA00579295_ERZ1669250 | MGnify/ENA primary metagenome ERZ1669250 (study PRJEB41166, sample SAMN08046056) | hot springs metagenome | biome: hot spring; feature: acid hot spring; material: thermophilic sediment; isolation source: thermophilic sediment from acid hot...
CGCGCTGCGCAAGCATGAAAAGATGAAGGCGCGCCGCGCTACCTGAATGCCGAAGCCCTGCCAGCAATGATGAAGTAGTTTACTTATAAGCAGCGCAGCTCTAAGATAACCTTTTATGCGCTGGACCACTTAACACCGATCAGTAATGGCAGACAAGAAGGAGGCTCTTCTCCTTTGGTTTGATGAGCTAGGCAGAGAAGACGTGAGCATAGTAGGAGGCAAGTCAGCTAACTTGGGAGAGATGACAAGGGAACTTCAAAAAGCGGGCGTACCAGTTCCCTATGGCTTCTCGACCACGGCTAAGGCTTACCGTTATTTCCTAGAATACAATCATCTGAATGAGAAAATAGATCAGGTTATGGCGGAGCTTAAGGATCCTAATGACACCGATACATTACAGAAGGTCGGTGCTACCATAAGGAGCCTTATAGTAAATGCGCAGCTTCCGCCTGACTTGGCCTCTCAAGTCACTGAGGCTTACAAGAAGCTCAGCCAGATGAGTGGGGCTGATGAGGCTTATGTGGCGGTGAGGTCTTCCGCAACGGCAGAGGACCTCCCGGATGCCAGCTTTGCTGGCCAGCAGGAAACTTATCTTAACGTCAAGGGAGAGCAAGAAGTCCTTCAGAAGCTTAAGGAGTGCTACGCAAGCCTCTTCACCGATCGTGCCATATTCTACAGAGCTCAGAAGGGCTTCTCCCAGAGTGCCGTGTCGTTGGCGGCTGCAATACAGCTGATGGTCTTCTCTAAGGCCTCTGGCGTCATGTTCACGCTTGACGTGAGCAATGGGGATACCTCCGTCGTGCTTATCGAGGCCTCTTATGGTCTTGGAGAGTACGTAGTTCAGGGAACCGTAACTCCTGATGAGTATTACGTGAGGAAGACCGACCTCGAGATAATCAAGAAGAACATAAACAAGAAGACAAAACAGCTCGTGAGATTGCCGAACGGTGGAACCGTGGAGCAGGAGGTTCCAGCGGAGCTTCAGGACAAACCGGCGCTTACAGATGATCAAATAAAGACTCTGGCTTCTTACGGCATTGCAATTGAGAAGCACTACGGCAGACCTATGGACACGGAGTGGGCGCTTGACGAGAGAACCAACAAACTCTTCATAGTTCAAGCTAGGCCTGAGACCGTTTGGTCGGCCAAGGGAGCTGCCAAGGAGCAGGCTGCCGCCGAGCAGAAGGTCTCTGCGACCGCGGAGAGGAAGGTCCTGGTGAGCGGGCTTCCGGCTTCGCCCGGCTTGGCCGCAGGAAAGGCGCACGTCATACTTGACGTTAAGCACATCGACGAGTTCCAGGATGGAGAGATTCTCGTCACCGAGATGACCGCTCCTGACTGGGTTCCTGCCATGAAGAAGGCGAAGGCCATAGTAACCAACAGTGGTGGGATGACCTGCCACGCCGCCATAGTGTCGAGGGAGCTCGGCATACCCTGCATAGTGGGCACGGCAAGCAGGGGAGCCGCGGCGACCGAGGCTCTAAAAACGGGTCAAGACATAACCGTTGACGCTACCAACGGGGTTGTGTATGAGGGAATCCTTGAAGAGGCAACAAAGCAGGCTCCAGCCGCGGCGGCTGCCGAAGGAGGAGCGGTTGTGACAGCGGTTGAGAGCTATCCGATAACCGGTACTAAGATCTACGTCAACCTCGGGGAGCCTGACCTTGCCGACAAGGTCTCCAAGCTTCCAGCTGATGGCGTTGGCCTCATGAGGGAGGAGTTCATATGGGCATCTTACATCGGTGAGCACCCGCTTTATCTCATAAAGGTGGGGCATCCCGAGAAGGTCGTGAACGGGCTTGCAGAGGGCTTCAGGAAGGTCGCTCAGGCCTTCAACCCCAGGCCGGTCGTGCTGAGGTTCTCGGACTTCAAGACCTCCGAGTACAGGGACCTCAAGGGGGGAGAAGAGTTCGAGCCTCAGGAGCCTTCCCCGTTGCTCGGTTGGAGAGGAGCCAGCAGATACTACGATCCCAAGTACATAGAGGGCTTCAAACTTGAAGTCCAGGCAGTGAAGAAAGTGAGGGAGGAATACGGGCTTAAGAACCTCTGGGTTATGATACCCTTCACCAGAACTGTGGACGAGCTCAGGAAGGTCGTTGAAATCATGGACGAGCAAGGGCTGAGACGCGGGCCCGACTTTAAGGTATGGCTCATGGCGGAGATCCCAAGCAACATCATACTGGCGGACAAGTTCGCTCAGTACGTAGATGGTTTCAGCGTTGGCTCTAACGACCTCACCATGCTTATATTGGGAACTGACAGGGACAACGGAACCGTTGGGCACATATTCGATGAAAGGAACTTGGCTGTCCTTAGGGCTGTGAAGCAGCTAATAAAGGTGGCTCACCACTATGGCAAGACGGTCAGCGTTTGCGGGCAAGCCCCGAGCGTATATCCGGAGTTCACTAAGTTCTTAGTCGAGCAGGGTATCGATAGCGTCTCAGTTAACCCAGATGCCGTTATATCTACTAGGAAGAACGTGGCCGCCTACGAGCAGAGGATACTGCTGGACGGGATAACGAAGAAGGGTATGGTTGAAGACCCCGACCTCAGGTGGGATCCCTTCCCTGAGTGAGGGACAGCATAAGCTTAAGTAAGATTTTTTTATTATACATGATTAAAGACGAAGGCAAGAGCGCTTTCAGTAATGCTTCTAGTGGCGCTCGCCGTGAGCTCACAAGCAGCGGCAGCGCTTTCAACTGCCAATGCCGCATCTCTCTTTAAAGTTAAGAACAGCATAAACATAAATTTCGCAAGCGTGAAGTTAAACTACGGCGATTACGTGGCTATGTTCCTCACTCCTCCTGTTTACGACTTGCAGGCAACTGTGATGCCTTATAACCTAAGCGAAACTTATGACCTTCACCTAATAGCGAACTACACGCAGCTCAATAGTGCGGGAAGCAGCCTGGTCGTCATGATTCCGAGTGGCCCAGGCACCTATAATTTGTCTGTTACGTTCATATCTAGAGCTCCCTTCGTCCTTCAGTACGGTATAGTCACTCAGAACTACACGGCCTATCCGCACCTAGCTGGCGAACCCGTGGTGCTTGCCACCGGTGTTTGGTTCCTTCCCATAGTTACCGAGAGTTACCAAAGCAATTACACGGCTTACACGTTTACAAGTAGCGTTATAGAGCTGTCAGATGCCAAGCCTGTGCCCTCTGTGTTTTCGTTTAAGTTTCCCTCGATTGTATCGCTGACCATATTTCTAGTCATATCCGCTTTACTTCTTTACGTCGATGCTTTTGTCGTAAGCGATACCTACTGGAAAGAGAAGTCGCAGGAGGCTAACAGAAAGAGGTGGATAGGGGTTATATTGCTTGTGGCGTTCACGTTATTGATAATTTACTGGAGCATGGGCTTGCTCGGGGTGAAGTTCACGTGATATGGGTGATCTTAGGTGAGCGCCGAAGATTATGACGATGAACAGGAATTTGAGAACCTCTGGTGGTACAAGAGGAAATGGGCAAGAACGATCTTTGCTCCGATGCTTTATATGACTTCATGGCAGTACAGGTTCTACAGGTTCCTGCAGAAGAGCCCCGAGGAAAGGAAGAAAATGGTGGAAGCCAGGGCTAAAAAGATAAGGAAGAGGCCAGACTTTCCCACGGTTAGGGCTGAAGATGTCATAGGGAGAGAATCGGAGCTAGCCAAGGTCATGGTAGGGGTTCATTATCATGTGTTCAGGAGCAAGGAGCTGAGGAAGGCCTCTCCTATACCCCCTCCTAAGATATTCATTATAAAGGGTGAGAGCGGCTCCGGCAAGAGCTACTTCTGCGAGGCCGTTCAGAGAGAGGCTTTTGAAGAGGGACTCAAAGAGGGTCTTATCATAAATTACCCAACGCTGAGGCCACAAGAGGTTTACAGTATGTGGTATGGGAGCAGCGCTCAGAGGTTAAGTCAGTTCTTTGACGCCGCTTTCCTGCAGGCAAGCGTCGTATTTATAGATGAGTTTCAGGCATTTGGCAAGAAGTTCCAATCCTCCTCAGAAGTTGGCATGGAGGAGACCAGAGTTCAGACGGTGCTTCTGGAGAAGTTCGACGAGCTCCAGAAGAGAAACTACAGGACGGTCGTCTTGATAGCTACCAATGAGTACGAAAGCCTTACGGAGACGCTGAGGAGAAGGGGAATAGTCGGCGTGATAGATCTCGACACGTCCATGAGTAAGGACGTGCTGACGAAGATAGCTAGCAGGGAGTGCGAGCGCTATGGCATATCGATATCTCCGGCGGCCATAATAAACGCCCTAGAAGAATCGCTGAGGGCCTTGGGGGTTAGTACCATAACTCCGGCTGATGTCGTCAATGCCTTTCAGGTGGTCGTCAACTCCAAGTCGGCACCGATTCAGGAGGGCTTCCTGCAGAAGCTTAAAGGAGATGGACCTAAGGAGCTCCCCTCTCTTTCCTCACTCATAACTCTTGAGGACTTTAGGGCCGCCGCGAGGAAGATAAAATCCTATACCGCTGGCGAGAAGACCGAAGCGGCCAAGAAGGCCGTCATTAAGGTCAGGCCTAAGGAAAGGTACAAGGACGTGGGTGGCCTTCACGGAGTGAAAGATGAGATAATGAAGGAGATAGGGCTGGCCCTTAACCCGGACTTAGCGCTCAAGGCTAACTACATACCTCCAAAGGGCTACCTCTTCTATGGGCCGCCAGGCACCGGTAAGACCCTCATGGCGAAAGCGCTGGCCGGTGAAAATGACGTTTGGTTCTACAACATAAGCGGTCCGTCTATTATTCAGGGAATGTATGGGGATCCCGAGAAGACCATAAGGGATATATTCGATGATGCCAGAAAGAACGCTCCGTCCATAATATTCTTTGACGAGATGGACTCGGTAGCTCCGAAGAGAGGTACGCATGACCCGGTGATGGATAGAATAGTTTCGCAATTGCTAACGGAGATGGACGGATTCGTCCCTCTCACGGGCGTCGTGGTAATCGGAACCACAAATAGGATGGATGTCCTCGACCCCGCGCTTTTGGAGAGGTTCACTAAGCACTTCGAGTTCCCATATCCCAAAAACAGGGAGGAGAAGAGGGAGATAATCGAGATACATCTTAGGGAGTATAAGGATGCGCTGGCCCCCGGCCTGACGGTGGACCAGATACTTGACGTCTTTGACAAGAAGACGCTTTCGCCCAGGAAGATCGAGGATACAATTAATGACGCCAACAGGCTGCGCGCCAAGGAGTTGGAGGCTATAAGCGAGCTAGTAGCTGCTGCAAAGAGGGGTGATGAGGAAGCGCTCAACAACGTGAAGAACATATTCGGCCCTGATTTGAAACGCGCTTCAGAGTTGCTTGGCTTTGAGGTAAGCGAAAGGGAAATAAGCAGGCTTGAATCCATAACGCCATCGAGCTACCCGCTTAGGATATACCACTTTGAGAAGGCCCTTGAGAACGCGCAGGAGGAAGGAATTGAAGAGGCAAGGCAGATGATAGAGTCCACTGTAAGGGCGGAGAAGCCGGAAATCGGAAGGTCTTATGGTCTTGTAGCCCTAGGAGAAAGCGCCCAGAGCGGGCTTGTGAGCGTCATAGAGGTCCTCGTTAACCCCAACGGCAGCGGTAAGGTTTACGTGGTAGGAAGCGAAGCGGGGGAAAGCATTAGGGCAAGTGCCGAGGACGCGTTTATATACATAAATTCAATCTCTTCTTGGAAGTACAAGAGTTACGACGTCTACGTTGAGCTCGTGACCCCCGCCAAGGGTATGGAGAAACAACCCATAGGTTTTGGCGCTACGGTGCCGCCGGTTTCAGGCCCCTCGGCGGGCTTAGCCATAGGCATAGCCATGGTTTCAGCGCTGATAAATGTCCCAGTGGATCCAAGCGTTGTAATAACCGGAGCGGTGACCGCAAAGGGAGAGGTCTGGCCTGTTGGTGGGCTTGACTATAGGGGGAGCGGAAAGATCGAGGCAGCCCTTCAGGATAAGTATGCCAAAAAACTCATAATACCTGAGTACAATTATGAGCACTTTGGAGACGTCGGCATACAGGAAGTACTTGAGAAAAGGAAGATCAAGGTGATCCCCGTGAGGACGCTTCTGGAGGGGGTTAAGGAGGCCCTTGTGGGAGAACCAAATGAAGAAAACATATTATCGGCTTTGGGCGGGGAATTGGTGGAAAAAGCATGAAGGCTGCAGCGACCATAAGGGTATATGGGGTCGTGCAAGGGGTAGGTTTTCGCTTTTTTGCGCAAAGGGTGGCATCGACCCTTTCTTTGATGGGTTTTGCCAGAAATGAAGAAGACGGATCCGTTACAATATTTGTCGAAGGGGAGCGTGAAGACATAGCCAAGTTCGTTGATGAGGTCAATAGAGGGCCTAGGCTGGCACGCGTATCCAGGGTCGACGTTTCGTGGAAGCCATATGCAGGGGCCTACCACGACTTCTCCATAGAACGAATTCACCATTACGATTTCGATTTTTGGTGCATGAAATTCCTTTGGAGTGCACGCTTGGAAGATCTTTCTGATCCCTCTGAAAATGAAAATGGTACTTTTTCGTTCTGTTTATAGGTATAAGTGCATGCTTTAATCGTCGAATTGCCTCAATTAGCCTCCACGTATTTGCTCATTTTTTCGCTTGGAGAAGGGCTTCAAGTTGTTACAAGGGGAAAAAAGGTGTTTAAATTGGATCCGGGCAGTTACGTTTACGTTGGTTCTGCACGCGGAAGGATTAAAAGCAGGATAATTAGGCACTTCTCGCCTCATAAAACCCCATTTTGGAACATTGATTACCTAACAATTAAGATCAGTCCTGCGATCTCCTTGGCGTTATCTCCCGAATATACAGAGGGATATACCGCGACGCTGTTATCTAGGGTGTTTCACGGGGTGAAGGGTTTCGGCGCGGCCGACGATCCATTGAATAACACGCACCTATTTCACTGCGACTGCGATTTGAAAACGCTTCTCGATAAGCTGCAGGAGGCCCTAGCGGTTTAGGGCTTCGAGTAGCCTATTTATGTGTTTCTCTAATTTTTTTAACCTCTCCAGCTCGCGCTTAAGCGCATCTGGCCCAGTCAAGCAGTCGCGTAAAAAAATTGAGAAAAGATCGTCTTCTAGCTCTTCTTGATTTAGTTCCCTTAAGAACGCGAAACTATCGGAGATGGAGTAGTAACGCCTGGCAGGTCCGTTTGGGCTTTGTTCCGTCCATGACGTTACCATCCCTAGTTCTTCGAGCACCCTCAAGTGCCTTACGACTGCCTGTTCTCTAATTCCCAGCTCCCTTACGATCTGCGTTTGGTACATGGAATGCTGTAGCAGCATTTCAATTATTTTGCGCCTTGTGCGATTGTTGAAGGCTTCCATGACGTTTTCTTCGCTCACTTTTGCAGTTTGTGTTCACTGTATCTTTATTTCGTTACCGCTCTTTTGAAGCGGCTGCTTAGGTTTGAGGGTTACCTCAAGCACGCCGTTGTTGTAAGTGGCGGAGGCGCTTGAAACGTCGACCTCGCGATCAAGTGGTATATCTGCTTCGTACTCTTTGTGCTCTCCCTTTGCGGTTACGTGGAGTTCTGCATCATCTGCATACAGGTGTATTTGGTCCTTGGAAACCCCTGGCATCTCGATGTATACCTTTATTTGGTTATTCTTCTGGTCTTCCATTATGTCGTAGTAAGGCTCTATGGCCTTGGTTTCAAGTAGGCCTCTTCTGCTTGGCTTTACGTTACCCCATTGCTTGAAGACTGGCTTGCCATCGGGACCGACGCTGACCGAGAAGCCGTATATGTAAGGGCCGAACGTGTAGTCCTCTCTCCTGATCCGCCCTTTGGCGTCATTAAAGATGCTATCGATAATTTCGTCGGTTTCCTCGGAGATCCTTTCGAACTCGTCCATCAATTCATCAAACCAATCCTTATCCCTTCTCCTCTCGGACATTTCCGGTCTATCACTATATGTGATATAGACTTATAAGCATTTCTGTGCCTGAATGCCTTTAAGCCCGCATAAGTTTTGCGTAGAATTGTTTCGAATTGGGCTTAGCTGTTAAAAGTTTTTATGGTACCATAACACTTACAATATGTGGAAATTTGTCTCGTCCAAGTTCTCGGGCAGAGAGGAGAAGATGGCTGTTGCTAAGCTTCTGATTCAATATGGGTTAAGCGTCAAGAACGGAAGGGTGTATTGTGGAGAGATAGAGATTCCCGTGGCGAAGATAGCCGCTGTAGCACACGTTGACAGAAGGACCGTGTCGTCTACCGTTAAGATGATAGAAAGCGACCCAGTTCTTGGGAAGATCTTCTCTCAGTTGGAGCCAAGCGGAAGCAGCTTAAAGAAGGTGGCCAAGAACCTAGGGTGGAGCGTGGTTGAGATTACGCCTTCAGATGCCACAAAACCCGGAATACTTGCAGGAGTTGCCTCAATAATTGCTTCCCGTAACCTTAGCATAAGGCAGGCAATCGTCGACGACGTTGACCTCAACCCGGATCCCAAGCTTACCATAGTTGTGGAAGGCCAGATACCGCCTGACCTCATTTACGAGATAAAGAAGGTGAACGGAGTAAGCAGTTTAAGCCTGATCTAGGTCACCAGCGCTTCAAGCTTTTTCAAGCGAATTAAGCTGTAAAAGCGGTTTTTCTATCGCGTTTACTTAACTCAGTGGGAGCTCAAGAGGGAACGTAAGTCTCCATCCGCTCCGTGGGGGAAGGGATAGTCACCGTAAAGCAGTTGGCCGGCGAGGTGCAGCCTCATGTCAGGGGGTGCGGCAACAGTTCACGAATTCTTATATATGGCCATTCTGTATCTTTTAGGATGCTTTCAAAGGTGTTAACAGCTTGAGCGAGACGTCTTTCAAGCACGTAGTGAGAATGGTGGGCTTCGACCTGCCTGGTGACGTGAAAGTACCATATGCCATATCTCGCATCAGGGGTGTGGGAGTTAATCTGGCCATGGCATTGAGCAAACAGCTGGGCATAGATCCTTCCTTAAGGTTGGGAGAGGTTGAAGAGGAGAAGCTTGAATCTTTAGAAAGGGTCCTTAGGGATAAGAAGCACGCGTCACTGCCGCTCTGGTTTAAGAACAGAAGATCAGATGTTTTGGAAAGCGAGGACATGCACCTGATCGGATCAGACCTTTTGATGGGCGTTAGGGGAGACGTGGAACTGCTGAAAAGGATAAAGTGCTGGAGAGGGGTCAGGCATTCGCTCGGCTTGAAAGTTAGGGGACAACGTACTAGGGTGACCGGCAGGTTCGGACGCTCAGTAGGCGTCTCGAAGGGTAAGTTAAAGCAAGCTGCCGCAGCGGCCCCTGCCGCGCAGGGCTCCCAGCAAGGTGCGTGATCTTAGATGGGAGATATAAAAAGGCCGAGAAAGAAGTGGAAGGGACCCACGAATCCTTGGCTGCTTAGCTCTTTGCAGAGCGAGATGCAGCTAATGGGAAAGTATGGCCTTAGAAATAAGAAGGAACTTTATGTGGCGGAAGCCGTCGCAAGGAAGTACAGGAGGATGGAGAGGGAATTCTTTGCGTTGCCTCCTGAAGACAGGGCAGCAAGGGAATCTGAGCTCATAAAGAGGCTCTACGCACTTGGGTTCTTGGACTCGCCGGAGGGAACGTCAGATAGCGTGCTATCTATGGGTGTGGAGGCAATCTTGAATAGGCGGCTGCAATCTCTTGTTGCGCAGAAAGCTGGCATATCATATCATGCCGCAAGGCAGCTTATAACCCACGGTCATGTGAAAATTTTTGGACGGGCTGTGAGGTCACCGGGTGCCCTTATAGACAGGGAAGAAGAGAAAGGAATAGAGCTGCCGGTTATGGCAACTCAGAAGCAGGGAGTAAGTGGAGATAACCCTAAAGGGTCCGGTTCGTCAGAAGAAGGTAGTCCGTGATCGACTATGACCGAAAACTTGAACTGGGGAATAGCTTGGATCTATAGTTCGTTTAGTAACACCCTAATATACATAACTGACATTACGGGAAGGGAGCTTATAGCAAAGAAGTCAGGTGGAGAAGTGGTAAAGGCGGACAGGGAGAAACCATCGCCTTACGCTGCAACTCAGGCGGCCATAGCCGCGGCACGCGAGGCTAAAGAAAAAGGGATTAACGCTTTGAAGGTTTACGTTCGTGCCCCAGGAGGACATGGGAGTAAGACGCCAGGTCCGGGGGCTCAGGCGGCGATTAGGGCTCTCTCGAGAGAGGGCTTCTTCATAGGCGTAACGGAAGACATAACGCCGTTGCCTCATGACACTACAAGAAGGCCCGGCGGAAGGCGGGGTAGGAGAGTATGACGGCAAGCGCGGGCCAGAAGGCCCCGTCTCTATCTGTTATCTCGAAGCAAGGTACTGAATATAAGCTCTTAATAGACGGGGTTAGCGTGGCCCTCGCCAACGGCATAAGGAGGGCGCTTGTGGCTTATGTCCCAACTCTGGCAATAGACGAGGCGCTTTTTGCAGAGAACAATACCTCTTTTTATAGGGAATACATAGCTCACAGGCTTTCGCTTATACCCATAAAGACGGACTTGAGCTACGAGGAATTGGCAGACAACTTCTTTGAACCCAAGAGGGAAGTGAGCATGGTACTTGACGTCAAGTCGGATGGTAATATGACGGTATATGCTTCGGAGCTGAAGTTTCCTGACGGCCAGGTGGCTACAACCCATCCAAAAATTCCCATAATTTCCATGGTGAAGGGCCAGAGCCTTAGGGCAGAGCTGACGGCTAGGATGGGAACAGGCAGGCAGCATGCCAAATGGCAGCCGGTCAGCGCGGCGACTTCGATTAACTACCCCATGATAAATATAATGAACGAAAGCTGTGGAGATTGTAAAAAATGCGTTGACGCATGCCCTACCGGTGCCCTGGGGCTGGTAGATGGCAAGCTTAAGGTTATTGACCCGCTGGCATGCACGTTATGTGAGGCCTGCGAGGAGGTATGCCCAGGAGTACTTGAGGTAAAGAGTTACCCTGACAGATTTGTGTTGTCTTTTGAAGTCAACGGCCAACTGGACGCTCGTACAGCGTTAATGGCCGCTTTAGAAATTCTCAATAGGGGGTTAAGGAGTATATTGTCACAATTAGAGGTGCTTGCGTATGAAAAGAAGTCCGACTAACCCGGAAGTGCTTTTGACGATCAGTGCGCTCTACAAGGGTCAGAAGCCCATGATGAAGGAGCTTGCTCAGGAGTTGGAAAATGGATCAGCTACTCGCATTAGCGTAAACGTAGGCAAGTTGTCGAAGCTGGCCAAGTCAGTTAAGGGGATTGCGGTCCCCGGCAAAGTGCTGGGCTGGGGTACGGTTGACGCTCCCATGATAGTAGCCGCGGTGTCATTTTCGAAGTCCGCAAAGCAAAAAATAGAGGGGGCTGGCGGGAAGTGCATAAGCCTTTATGAGTTTGCCTCGCTCCCTGACGTTCCTTCTGGATGGGTGTTGGCAAAGTAGGTGATGACTAAATGGAAAAATTTGTTCCAGATTTGGTCTATGATGCAGCTGGGACGGTGGAGGGTCGGCTTGCATCAATCACGGCAAAAGCGCTCATGGAGGGAAAAAAGGTCGCTGTAGTGAACGTGGAAAAGGCAGTCATATCAAAGCCCATAGATGCTGTTGTGAAGTGGTTACAGCCTTGGTATGGTATACATTCTTGGATAAATCCAAGGAGGTACAGCCCGAGGAAGTACATGACGCCAGAAGGCTACTTCAGGACGTCCGTCAGGAACATGTTACCCGTAGATAAGCCTAAGGGCAGAGAGGCCTATTCGAGGTTGCGCGTTTATGTTGGGTTTCCCTCAGAGCTCTCGAGTTTTCCAGTCCAGAAACTAGAAGGCGTGATGTGGAAGGGCAAGGAGGGAAATTCCACAACCCTTCTGGAGCTCGGACTTTACTACGGAAGAGTTAAGAGAAAGGAGGTTAGGAGATGAAATTGAGCGAAAGCAGTCTAGAAAATAAGGTGGTCGTTTCCTCTGGGAAAAGGAAAAAAGCGGTTGCGCGTGCCATAATAAGGCCTGGAGCTGGCCGCTTCCTGATAAATGGCTACCCAATGGAACTTCATCCCAATATGCAGGTTAGATCCCAGCTCAAGGTGCTTTATGAAGCGCTTAAGCCTTACAGCGACAAGGTTGACGTTGAGGTGAGTTCCAGCGGCGGCGGCTACATGGGGCAGTATCAGGCTAGCGTGTACGCCATTTCAAGAGGTATATACCAGTACTTCAACAACGATGACCGCGTGAAGCAGGTACTACTGGAGTTCGACCCGCACGCCTTGAGCGGAGACCCGAGAGAAAAAGAGCCTAAGAAGTTCGGAGGCAAGGGAGCTCGCAGGAGGTTCCAGAAGTCATATAGGTGATGCACGACGCTTTTCCCAGTTAGATGTTTTACCTGCGGCGCGGTCATAGGAGACAAGTGGGAGGATTACCAGAAGGCTGTCGCCAACGGCGAAGATCCGGCAAAGGTTCTGGACGAGCTCGGAATCAAGAGGTATTGTTGCAGACGCATGTTTCTGACGTACTATGATCTGGCCGATCAGGTACTGGAGTACTCCAGAGGAGGAGAGCCTTAAAGCTGAATAGGTGAAAGACATATGTCTTCTGATGAAAACGAGAGGCAAAGCATCGAGGGGGAGCTTTTGGTGCCTCAGGAAACGTACATGTTAAGCGGAATACACATAGGGACCGAAGCAGAGATCAAGGCAATGCGCGAGTTCATATATAAGGTTAGAAATGACGGTATACACATATTCGACCTAAAGAAGATTGACGAGAGGATCAGGATAGCAGCAAGGATGCTGTCGCATTACGAGCCGGGAGGGATTTTGGCGGTCGCGGCTTCTCGCTTCGCGGTTAGGCCAGTGCAGCGCTTTTCGCAGTTCACTGGAGCGTCGGCCTTTGTGGAGCGCTTTACTCCTGGTTTGCTTACCAATCCTAACCTTCCCGGATACATGGAGCCTCAGGTCATACTTCTATCAAACACAGAGGGAGGTAGTCAGGTAGTCTCGGAGGCGGCGCTTGCGGGGATCCCGCTGATAGCTTTCTGCGATAGCAATAGCCCAATAGATTACGTCGACCTCATAATCCCCATGAACAACAGAAGCCGTAAGTCCTTGGCGCTTGCATACTGGCTTCTTGCCAGACAGCTTTTGAGGGAAAGAGGGCAGCTGGGCACTCAAGAAGACCTCCCCGTGAAGCCAGAGGACTTTGAGATGGAATCAGAGGAAGGAGGGATTGAGCGATAGCCGCCCGCTAGTCATCATAAAGCTTGGCGGTAGTGCCATAACCATTAAGGATAGTTATTTTGCGTTAAGAAAGGAGGTAATAAGCGGGATTTCGGAGGAGATTAGGGACTTTTTTCCCGAGCGGAGCATGATAATAGTCCACGGAGGGGGAAGCTTCGGTCATCCCATTGCCGCGCTTTACTCGCTTCAGAACGGAAAGGCTTCTAACGCGCCTTCTATGGCGCTTTCAGACGTGGAGGATGCCATGATGCGCCTTAACCGGAGTATCATCGAAGCCCTGCGCGCTGTCAAGCTTCCCGCATTTCCTGTTCAAACAGCAGCGGTATCTAGGGCCAAGGAAGGGCGGTTAGAAGCCGTAAACTCGGCGTTTTTTTCCGAGTTATTGTCTTGGGGGTTGCTTCCGGTTTGCTATGGGTCTTTGGTTTTTGATAACGTCATGGGTTACTCCATAGTGTCGGGCGATAACATCTCAGTTGCGCTGGCCTTGAAGCTGAAGGCTTCCTCCATTATATTTGTCAGCGATGTGGATGGCATATACGATAGCGATCCAAAAGTTCATCCTGGGGCCAAGCTCATAAGGGTTTATCACGCCCTTGGGTCCTCGCTTAAGGAAGATCGGGTCCCGAGCGGGAAGGACGTAACGGGAGGCATAGCCAATAAGATCAGATCGGTTGTCCCCGCGCTTAGCGCCGGTATTGAAGTTAGGATCGTGAATGGGCTTAAAAGAGGGCAGCTTTCCTCAGCGCTTAAAGGCGAAGACGTGGGGACGAAAGTAGTGATTTAGGCGATCAAAGTGCCAGACGTCGAAGGAACAGAAGCGAGAAAAAAGGATCACATAAGGATTGCGTTGACGTCAAACGTAGTCCCAGAGAGGTTTAAAAATCAGTTCGATGAGGTAGTGCTTGTTCATGAGGCGCTCCCTGATATTGGCATCGATGACGTCAGCACGTCAACGCTTGTATTTGGTAAGAAGTTAGAGGCCCCGATCATAGTCGGTGCCATGACAGGAGGCGCCCCTGGCACTGACGTGATAAACGGCAACATAGCCGAAGCCGTTGAGGAAGCGGGGCTTGGCATGGGGGTGGGGAGCCAAAGAGCTGCTCTGTTGGAAAGCTCTCTTGAGTACACGTTTAGAGTTATAAGGCGGAAGGCGCCAAACGCTCTCGTGCTAGCGAATTTGGGGGCTTCTAACGTAAGAAAGATGAGCTCTGCTGACCTTAAGAGGGCCGTCGAAATGGTGGAAGCTGATGCGCTTGAAATACACCTGAACATGCTTCAAGAGCTGCTGCAGCCGGAGGGTGAACCGGATTTCGGAGGACTTGAGGAGATGTTGGATGGTATATGTGATGAGGTGGGTGTTCCCGTTCTCATAAAGGAGACCGGCTCCGGGATCTCCAGGGATACCGCTTTGAGGCTAAATAGCAAGAGATTGGCGGGTTTCGACGTCGGCGGCGCTGGTGGAACGTCATTTGCGCTCATAGAGGGAAAGAGGAGGACTGATAGCATGGCCGATGCTTTTTCCGACTGGGGTATACCTACCGTGGCCTCAGTAATGGAGATACGTTCGGTCAGCGACAAGCTTATAGTAGCCAGTGGAGGGCTGAGGAATGGCGTTGACGCGGCCAAGTCCATAGCCATAGGGGCAAACTTGGTGTCTTTTGCGAGGCCCCTTCTGCGCCCTGCGGCCAAGTCTTCTCAGGATGTAAAAGGGTTTTTGGATCAGGTGAAGCTACAGTTAAAGATGACCATGGTGCTTACCAATTCAAGGGATATAAAGGCACTAATGAGGACACCTTATGTGCTTTTTGGAAACATGAAGGCTTGGGCAGAGCAAAGGGGATTAGCGCCAAGAACGCGATAACTTGGTAAACCCTATATGCGAGGGTAAGGTAACCGTGCTTCCCTGGTGAGACGTTTGGCTAGCGTTGCCGATGTGGAGCTTGAGATGAAGAGGATCCTTTCCCGGGATCCCTCGGAGCTTTTTCAGGCGGCATGGTACCTGATATCAACGGGAGGAAAGAGGCTGAGGCCCAGGCTTTTATTATCCTTTAACGAGGTTTTCGGTGGCGATTCAGAAAGGGCCATAAGGGCTGCGGCCTCCGTAGAATTACTTCATAACTTCACACTCATACACGATGATATAATGGACAAAGATGAGACTCGGCATGGTGTTCCCACGACGCACGTAAAGTTTGGCGAGCCCATAGCGATACTGGCTGGGGACGTGCTTCAATCTGAATCGCAGCACGAGATGGCGCGCGCTGTCGAGGGGCTGCCCATGAGGCGGGCGATGGCCATTCTGGAAAGTCATGCGGCGATCACCACCGACATAGCCAGAGGGCAGACGCTCGACATGCGGTCTGAGGTTATGGATTATCGCGAAGTGGGCCTGAGGTTTTACTATGGCATGATAAAATTGAAGACGGCCGTGCTCTTTGCCCATGCTTGTTGGACTGGGGCTTACCTAGCGGGGGCCAGCGGCAAGCCTGCAAGCGCCGCTAGGTCTTTTGGACTTAACCTTGGAATGGCATTTCAGATGGCAGACGACATACTGGGTTTGGTTGGGGATCCCCATGTAACTGGTAAGCCCGTTGGAAGCGACGTTAGGAACGGTAAGAAGACCTTGCCCATATTGATCGCCATAAAAAACCTAAGCGGTTCCGATCGCGGATCGCTTCTGGAGAAGTTGAAAGCACGTGATCCATCGGCGGTTGACCTGATAGTCAAGGGAGGGGGGATCGAGCAAACTAGGAGCTTTATGCTTAAGTTCAAAACGCAGGCGGAGAGCGCGCTCCGGTCAATGCCCAACGGTCCTGCGCTCGAGGAAGTTAGGGCACTTCTGTCTTCGGCGGTGGTAAGAGAAAAATGAGCTTGGATGACGAGATTCTGTTCTTTGCGGTGGAGAATGCCCTTCAGCACGGCAAGGCCCTTCCTTCTCCAGTTATGAACGCGATGCTCTCCGCACATCCTGAACTCAGGGGCGAGGCCAAGTCCCTCTATCAGAAGGTCAACGAGGTCGTTCGGCAGGTCAATGGTAAGGGCAGCGCTGAGCTCGCGGAGCTTGAGAAGAAACTGCTTTTGAGTAACCCGAGCTTAGCGATCAAAAAGAAGGAGGAAACTCCCCAGGAGCGGACGTTACCACCTCTGGAAGGGGCCTCTAAAGGTGCCGTGGTTACTCGTTTTGCTCCAAACCCAGACGCGCCGATACACCTCGGAAACGCGAGAGCGCTCGTTTTATCAGCGGAATACGCTAGGCTTTACGAGGGAAGGTTTGTTCTGCGGTTTGAAGACACCGACCCTCACGTTAAGCCTCCCATGCCGGAGGCCTATGATTGGATAAGGGAAGACGTGAAATGGCTTGGGTACAAATGGGACCTTGAGTGGATTCAGTCCCAGCACTTGTCAAATTATTACGATGTGGTAAGAGAACTCATAAGAAGGGAAAAAGCGTACGTTTGCACGTGCTCCGCCGAACACTTCCAAGAGCTCAGAAGATTGGGCGAGAGTTGCCCTCACAGAGGTGAAAAAGTGGACGAGGCGCTAGAACTTTTTGAGCGCATGGTCGCGGGGGAGTTCAAGGAGGGCGAGGCCGTGGTGAGGATGAGAACTGATATGAGGCATCCGAACCCTGCCCTCAGGGACTTCCCATTGATGAGGGTTGTTGATCCCAATTTGCATCCTCACCCCATGCTTAAGAATCCCACGTGGGCCTTTCCGCTTTACAACCTTTCAGCTGCGGTTGACGATCACCTGCTAGGTATAACTCACGTTCTGAGGGGAAAGGAGCACCTTACGAACGAGGAGGCGCAGGCTTATATATACGATGCCATGGGCTGGAAACGCCCGATTTCCGTACAGCACGGCAGGCTGATGCTTGAAGGAATTCCGCTAAGCAAGAGCCAGGTGAAGAAAGCGCTGAGCGGTGGTGCTTACAATGGGTGGGATGATCCGCGGCTGGGAACGCTGATGGCTTTGCGGAGAAGGGGATTCTCTCCGAGGGCCATTATCGATCTTATACTTGAGGTTGGGCCAAAACCGACGGATGCGACCGTGAGTTGGGATAACCTGTACGCCATGAACAGGAAGTACCTTGAGCCGATATCTCACAGGTACTTTGTAGTGCGCAACCCCATCGAAATAGCTGTAGAGGGACTTGGTGAGAGAGTTGTGACCTTGCCGCTTCATCCAGACCACCCGGAGATGGGTAGTAGGAAGATAGCGGTGACCTGCGGGAAAGTCTTTGTTCAATCGGATGACGTGAAGGAGGGACAGACGGTTAGGCTGATGGAGCTTGCAACTATCACGTATCTCGGCTCGGGACGCGCTAAGCTTGAGGACATATCTCCTGAAAAATCAGTTGAAGAAGGTATAAAAAGGGTTCAATGGGTACCGGAGGAGTTCATGAAGGTGAGCGTGGTTTCGCCGGAAGGGACATTCGAGGCGTTAGCAGAACATAATCTGTCTTTGGAACCAGTTAACGCCACGATTCAAATGGTAAGATGGGGGTTTGCAAGAGTGGATGCGTATTCGAGCGATAGAAGAAGCGCTGTGCTGTACTTTGCACATAAGTAGCTCAAATGGGAAAACGTTTTAATGCGGCGAACCCAACTAACGAAAATTGGGTTACCCTACTTATGAGTTGCTTTTGGATATTGACTGGAAAGGCGCCAAGTACAGGGGAAGCGAAAGGATAACGCTAGACAAGGAAAGGGGTCTTAACCTAAATGCGGTTGGTATGAAGGTTTTAAAGGTCGAAGTAGACGGAAGAAGCGCCTCTTTCTCGCACTCTAATGGGGTCCTTAGGATCGACAATCCTGGAAGCGAATTCCACGTGGAGTTTGAGAGGGATATACCCGAATCGCTCATGGGTTTTTACAAGGCTCCGTATGAAGGAGGATACGTTTTTACCACGCACTTCGAGCCAAATGGCGCCAGAACGATGTTCCCTTGCGAGGACGTACCGGCGAAGAAAGCCAGGTTCAGGCTTTCGGTGCTAGTTGACGAGGGGCTTGACGTTATATCGAACATGCCACAACTCAGCGAGGAGAAGCAAGAGTCGAAGAAGTTGGTCAGGTTTCAGGAAACTCCTCCCATGTCTACTTACCTCCTGTATTTGGGCATAGGAAAGTTTGATAGTATTGAGGATCATTGGAACGGAAAGAAGATATACGTCTCATCATATGGAGGAAAATCTAAGCAGGGCGTTTTTGCAATCGATGTCGCGAAGAGGGCTCTTTCGGTTTATGAGGACTACTTCGGCATACCCTATGAACTGCCCAAGCTTCACCTCATTGCCGTTCCCGAGTTTGCCATGGGAGCGATGGAGAATTGGGGAGCCATTACCTTTCGCGATACATCTCTTCTGGCCGATGAAAAAGCTGCCCAGACGACCCTAAGGAGGATTGCCACAACGGTAGTTCATGAGCTTGCCCATCAGTGGTTTGGTGACCTAGTGACCATGAAGTGGTGGGACGACCTTTGGCTCAACGAGAGCTTTGCGACGTACCTTAGCTACAAGGTTGTGGATAGGATATTCCCGGAATGGGAGATTTGGACTGATTTTTTGATTTCCGAAACTGATGGTTCGTTAATGGTTGATTCTCTCAGCGCTACACATCCCATACATGTTGAGGTTAAAAGCGAGGACGAGATAGAGCAGCTGTTTGACAACATAAGTTATGGGAAAGGAGCAAGCGTTCTTCGCATGATTGAGAAGTACATGGGAGAGGAAAGCTTCAGGAAGGGGCTTTCAAATTTCTTGCGGAAGTACTCCTATTCGAACGCTGGTTCAGAGGACCTCTGGAGGTCGCTTGAGGATGCATCAGACAAGCCCATATCTCGTGTGGTTCCAGATTGGGTGAAAAAGGCGGGCCATCCGGTAATAAAGGTGCGTTTTGATGGATCGGTTTCAATTACTCAAGAGGGCTTCAGGTTTTTGGGCAATTGGAAGGAGGCTTGGCCGATTCCACTGACGTATTACGAAGGTGCTAAGCAGGAATCGCTGCTTATGGGAGAAGAGGCCAGGTTGAATCTCGCCCGTCCATACAAGCTGAACGCGGACGGCGCTGGCTACTATAGGGTCCTCTACGAGGACTGGGACGGCGCGTTGCAGGCCTGCAGGAGTGCCTATGATCGCTGGAACGTCTTTTCCGACCTGTACGCCCAGTTGCTTCAAGGGAACGTGAGCTTAAGGCAGTACTTGGATTACGTAAATAGCTACGGCGATCGCGCGGAGTACCTGCTTAGTTTTGAACTTTCATCGCAGTTGGCAAACCTCTATGCCATAGCGCCTAACGCTATAAGAACCTGGAGCGCGGCGTATCACTCCAAACAGGTATCTTACTGGGAGAAAAAGGGCCCTAACGGCGATAACCTGATGGCATACCTCTCCAGAAGGCTGGCCATGGTTGACGAGGTCTATGGAAAACGGCTGGCCCGGATGGACTACTTCGAGGTCAGTCCTGACTTAAGGACGGCGGCTGCCGTGGCGCGCGCGCTTTACGAAAAGGATGCCTTCGCAGAACTTAGCCAGCTTTACGACAGCGCATCTCAGGAGGACAAGGTCAAATTGCTGTCAGGTATGATGGTCATTAGGGACGAATCCCAGTTTGGCCAAGCCCTTGAGTTTCTGCTTTCACCCCGCGTCAGAAGGCAGGACGTGACTCAGTTGATCGGCGCTGCAAGTAACGTCCACAACAGGGAAATGGCTTGGCGGTGGTTCAAGGACAACTTCGATAAGTTAAGGAGGATATACGCCTCAAGCGGCGTGCTACCGATAATCATATCTGAGTTTATCCCCTACGTTGGTCTTGGTAATGAAGATGACGTGGAGGCTTTTTTTGCGAGCAACTCAGTACCGGAGGCCAGCATGGGCATAAAGGTGGGCCTTGAGCTGCTTAGGGTTTACTCTCGCTTCGCGCAGCGTGCGCGGGGCGAGGATTCATAGCCCTTTAAGGTGCTCCAGTAACCTATCGACATCGAACGCCCAGCGACTACCGTCGTACTTGGAGGCAAGTATTGAGGCTGAGTCCGGCTTTTTGAAAGTCTCGCTCTCAAACCAAGAAATCAGCATGAACGCAGAATCCACAGCCCCTTGCGATAGGACAAGTTTCTCAAGGGCGCTTTGGAGACGATAAAAAGCGCTAAGGGGAAAAGTGAGAAGAGCAGCGAGGGCTTTGACACCAAAACTTGCCGCCGAGAGATAGGGGTTTGTTAGGAGGCTTTCCTCGAGGGAGGAAAGGCTGTTATCGGTCGACCTGCAGAGCAGGTCGATCATGGCGGTCGATGGTGCTAAGAATCCGGCCTCGAAGAAATCCAAGTAGACCGATGTTATGAACTTTTCCTTGTGTAGCCTGTTTACGCGCTGGGCTACCTCATCAACATCCGAGCCGGTGAGGCCCACGGATAACGCTAAGGCCTCCGGCGTCTGGGCCGCGGTTTTCCTGAGTTGAAGCAGTATCCTGAGGTCTAGAGCGTCGAAATTACCCTTTGTGGTGGGAATTTCTTTCAGCCTCCTTGTGGCGTTTACTTGTCCAGCTCCCGATTTCCAGTTCCCAGTTCTGAAATCGAAAACGGAGGGATCTGGGCTGAAGTACTGAAAAGAGGTCTCGGTCTCAAACCACTGATAATCCCTGAGCTTCCCCAAGCTCACGGCGGAATCGAATACCTTCCGATAATCGCTTAAGAATGCCCTTGGAACGGCGTTTATGGTACGGTAATTACTGAGGCCGATTGACTTGCCCCAAGATATAAGGTACCCGTCCTCGGTCAGTAGGCTAAGCAACTGTTCAGCCTTGCCAGTGCTTGATGGAGATAGGGTTATATCGACGCGTACGTCAACTAGGCCGAGGCGATTAAAGTTTATCACGGCCCTTGGGATAAGGCCCTTTCCGAACACGAAGTTCCTAATCACCGATCTGGCCTCTGACACGGCATAGCCGCGAGTAGAAAGGGCGCTAACGACGCGATCTTCATTGAAGGGTACCGAATCTTCGATCAATTCTATGGCATTGCGCATCAGGTCGTCAAAGCCAAGCATGAGGATTGCTATGAAATTGAAATTTACGTTTTGCCCTGGTCGCAGTTCAGGACCATCCATTTTTAGGGCAAATCACGCTTATAAGCTTGGATTCAATTGAAATGGGTGGATGATCGTGAGTAAACCCGTTTACGTGAAGTTCGAGACACCGGCAGAATTGTCGGATAGGGCCTTAGAAGCTCTTAGAAAAGCCAGAGATAAAGGCAAGATAAAAAAAGGGACCAACGAGGTAACTAAGACCGTAGAAAGAGGGAAGGCCCTCTTAGTGGTCATAGCGGAGGACGTACAGCCTCCAGAAGTCGTTGCGCACCTTCCCCTGCTATGCGATGAGAAGAAAGTACCTTACGTCTACGTCGGGTCTAAGAAGTCGCTCGGAGAGGCCGTTGGGCTTGAGGTGGCTACGGCCGCCGCGGCAATAGTTGACGCCGGCGATGCGTCTTCTATTGTCCAGGAAGTTGCCGAGAAGGCAGCTTCCCTTAAAGCGCAGAAGTAAAGGTGTGACCTTTGAGCGAAGAGGCCCCTACTCCTGCAGTCGTGGTCCAGATAATGGGAAGAACGGGATTTACCGGAGAGGTAACCCAGGTTAGAATGAGGGTGCTTGAGGGCCGCGACAAGGGAAGAGTTCTCACGAGAAACATATTGGGTCCCGTGAGGCTTGGGGATATACTTCTCCTTAAGGACACGGAGAAGGAAGCAAGGAAACTTACTGCCAAGAAGTGATTTTTTTGAGAACTTACAATTGTTCCTTTTGTGGGAAGGAGATAGCTCCTGGTACAGGGCTAATATACGTTAGAAACGATGGAACGGTTCTCCGCTTTTGCTCGTCAAAATGCAAGAAAAACATGCTTCAGTTGCACAGGGCCCCGAAGAAGACCAACTGGGTTGTCAAGAGAACAGAAAAAGCAACTGCCAGTTCTTCCTGAGATGGTGGTCTAAGTGAGTGAAAACTCCTCTGAGCAGGAGCTAACGTTCGTTATGGTAAAGCCTGACGGTGTGAGGCGTGGCCTCACGGGTGAGGTAATATTAAGGCTTGAAAGGAAGGGCTTGGAAATAGTGCGCATGGAGAAGATACTCATGAAGCCTGAGCAAGCAGCTACGCTTTACTCCCCCCACTTTGGAAAGCCATTTTACGAAAGCCTAGTGGGTTTCATTACGTCCGGGCCCGTCGTTGTTATGGGGGTAAAGGGAAGGAAGGCTGTATCGGTCGTCAGGAAGCTTATCGGTTCTACGGACGCAGCCGAAGCTCAGCCCGGTACGGTAAGAGGGGACTTCAGTACCGCTGTCCAAGAAAACGTAGTGCATGCCTCTTCATCTCCGGAAGATGCCCGTAGAGAGCTGTCCATTTTCTTTCCTGGGCTGGTGGGAGAAAAGGAGGGAGGTGGTCTTTGAGACAACCCATAATAGTGGTCTTGGGTCACGTGGACTCAGGTAAGACAACGCTCCTAGATAAGATAAGGGGCACCGCGTTGCAGCTTCGTGAGGCTGGGGGCATGATTTCAAGTAAAGCTTGAAATGCCAGACCCAGCACATAGGCGCCAGCTTCATACCCAGCGCGGTCATAGCCCGTATAGCGGGAGAGTTGATGAAGCGGTACAGGTTCTCGCTCGAGTTCCCCGGCTTACTGTTTATAGACACTCCTGGTCATGAGGTGTTTATGAATCTGAGGAAGAGGGGTGGTTCCATAGCGGATTTCGCGGTGCTAGTTGTGGATGCGGTAAAGGGTTTTGAGCCGCAGACAGACGAGGCCGTTGACATCTTGGTTGAGAGAAAGACCCCATTCTTGGTTGCGCTGAACAAAATAGACCGCGTTCCAGGTTGGGTCAGCAAAACCCAAGAGGACGTTCCGCCAACTTACGAGGCGTCATACGCTCGTCAGCAGGAGGTTGTTAAGCGGAGGCTTGACTCCATAGTGTACTCGGTTTCGGGTTCACTTGGAAAGCACGGTATCTCAGCCGATCTCTTTTCTAGGATAAGTGATTTCTCGCGTACGGTTGCCATAGTGCCAGTTAGCGCGCTCACTGGAGAGGGGCTTCCGGAATTGCTGGTGCTAACCGCTGGCCTTACTCAGCGCTACATGAGTAAAAAGTTGACCGCTGCTCCAAAGGAAAGCGAGAAGGGAAGGGGGTCCATACTGGAGGTCAAGGAGGAAAAGGGACTTGGCACGGTTCTGGATGTTCTCCTGTACGAGGGAGAGATGGCTAAAGGAGATTCCGCGCTTGCGAGCGGTATAGAAGGACCGCTGGTGGGTAAGATCAGGAACATATTAATTCCCGCGCCCTTAACCGATACACGCTTTCAGATTAGCCTCGTGGAAGCGGAGCGGGTTGAAGCAGCTACAGGGGTTAGGGTAGTCCCCGACGAGCCCCTCAAGGGAGCTCTGCCCGGTTCTCCGCTTATAATTATTAAGAATGGCGCTGACGAAGCCTCTGTTAAGGCGGCTCTCTCAGAGCTCAAGGAGGAGACCAGCGTTACCATATCATCAGACGTAAACGGCGTGGTGGTGAAGGCCGATACGTTCGGTTCTCTGGAGGCGGTTATATCAGCGATGAAGAAGCGCGGCATACCGGTGAGGATGGCCAACTTGGGAATGGTTTCGAAAAAAGACGTGGTAGAGGCCTCCGTCGTAAAGGATAAGGACTACGTTCACGGGTTTGTCGCGGCGTTCAACGTCCGCGTTAATCCCGATGCTGAGTCGGAGGCTGAGACAAGAGGCATATCCATAGTGAAGGCCGACCTAATTTACCAGCTTTTGGATCTAGTTGACGAGGAAATAAAGAAGAGGACTGAGGAGTTGAGGCTATCGGAACTCAGGGGAATTAACAGGCCCGTGGAGATAAAGCTGCTTCCTGAGTACGTGTTCAGGAGGGCCTCACCCATTATAGTTGGCATAAGGGTTGTGGGCGGCACGCTTAAACCACAGAGGACTTTAATAGATGAAAACGGTGAAAAAGTAGGGGAGGTGCTCCAATTACAAGATAAAGGCAAGGTGTTAGATGGCGCTTCTGAGGGCTCTGAGGTCGCAATGTCTTTAAAAACATCGTACACGCTTGGAAGGCAGATAAAGGAAAACGCAACGCTTTTTGGCGACATGGCTGAAGATGAAGCAGTGAAGCTTTACACTAAATATAGGTCTGATTTGAGTCAGGGTGAGGTCAATGCCCTGCTTGACCTAGTTAAGGTGAAGAGAAGAAAAGACCCGAGCTGGGGGATGTTGATTGCCTGAGTTCAAGGTCAACATATCCGACGGCAAGGGAAAAACCACAACGGTAGAGGCAAAAGGACCAGCTGCTAATACGCTTATCGGCATGAAGATTGGAGATGAATTGGCGGGCGACCTTTTTGGTCTTCCAAAGCAAGTGCTTAAGATAACCGGAGGAAGTGACAAAAGCGGCTTTCCCATGATTCCTTGGCTTCAAGGTGGCGTTAAAAAGCAGATCTACATAAAGAAAAAAAGTGGAAGAGAAAAGAAATGGGTAAGAGGCAATACCATAACTGAGGATGTGGTTCAGGTAAACATGGCGGTTGTGGCGGAACAGGAACCTGGGAAGTCTTGAGTGATCGGTGGTAGAGTTGAAGAAATCGCTGGTGGAGGCCCCTATTATTAACGTCGGTGTGGTTGGCCACGTCGACCACGGAAAGACTACCCTTGTTCAAGCGCTTACTGGGGTGTGGACCGGTAAGCACAGCGAGGAGATGAAGAGGGGCATGACCATCAAGCTGGGCTACGCAAATATGAGGATAATGAAGTGCCCGCATTGTCCGGCTCCCCTCTCTTTTTCCACCAGCGATATCTGTCCTCACTGCGGCTCGAAAACGGAGCTCGTTAGGAAGATCTCCATAATCGACGCGCCCGGCCATGAGGTATTGATGGCAACTATGCTAAGCGGAGCAGCGGTTATGAACGCGGCTCTGTTGGTTGTTGCGGCAAACGAGGACTGCCCTCAGCCGCAAACGGTCGAGCACTTTGCGGCCCTTACCATCATGGGTGTAAGGCAGCTGATAGTCGTTCAAACTAAGGTTGATGTTGTAACGGAGGAGCAGGCCTTAAAGAACTACGATCAGATAAGGGCGTTCCTGAAGGGGACCTGGGCCGAAAACGCGCCAATCATACCCGTTTCCGCCGTAGATAATCTGAACATAGACGTACTTCTTGAGGCCATGTACGAGTTGTTTAAGCCCCCTCTTGTAGATGTCGATGCGCCTCCTAAGTTTTACGTTACAAGGTCTTTTGATATAAATAAACCCGGGTCAGACGTATCGTCACTTAAGGGGGCAACCGTAGGGGGCTCACTTGTGAGTGGGAAGCTATCAGTAGGAGATGAGCTCGTGATAATGCCGGGCGTGAAAGACAGTAAAGGTAACTACAAACCTCTGGAAACCATGGCAGTTTCCATGCAGATGGATACCGATGTGAAGGAAGCCATGCCAGGAGGCCTTCTGGCGATATCCACCGACTTGGATCCCTCGTATTCGAAGGCCGATAGGTTGGTGGGTCAGGTGGTGTTTAGAAAGGGGCAAGAAGAGAAAGCCGTTACAAAAGCCGTTATGACCTTGAAGCTTTTTGAAACGGTTCTGGGTACGAGCGAGCCGCTCAAGGTTACCCCCATAGTTCCCTCAGAAGAAGTGCTGGTTGAGGTTGGGCCTGCGCTGGTGCTAGCGAACTTCAGGCAAACATCAAAAGGAGCTTATGAAGCGGAGTTCAAGAGGCCGGTTATCCTTGAAAAAGGACAGACGGTTGCCATAAGCAGGAGGGTCAAGAACAGGTGGAGGCTTTCAGGATATGGGACGGTGGAACGCTTTTAACGACGAGTAATTCCAAGAAAAGGGTCTTGTTTGACACGAGCTTTCTAATAAACTCGCTTGGTATGCGTTCTGACTTGGACTTCATGATCGAGAGCCTCGTGGGTCCTTACAAGGGATACGTTCCCGAACCCGTAATAAGGGAGTTGAAGAGGTTCCCAAAGGACGTTTCCGTACCCGCGCTCCTTCTGGCCTCTAGGTATGCGGTTATCCCGTCTGAGGATGCCTATGCCGATAACTTCATGATAAGGGAAGCTAGGCTTGGAAAATGGATACTTGCCTCAGATGACCTATCGCTTTCGCGGGCCGTTAGGACATATGGGATTGCGGTCATTTCTCATGCTGGAAGGAAACTCCGTTATTCGGCACCTATCTGAGATCGTCGTGTTCTGACCTTAAGAGCATAAAGCCCAGCTTTCTTTATGCCAAGCATAGACGCTACCTTTGAGTTATCTGGGTCAAGTACTGCTACCATCCCATCCCATCTATCCGAGAATTCCCGCCCACCGCAGACCGGGCATATGTTTGTGTCATCTGGGACAAGGGCCTTGCACCGAACACAGGCCTTCAGTGTTGCTCACCCTTGGCCTGGACTTGCTGTTTCTCCGCTGCCAGCCACTGTAAGCTGCCGAGGCCGGGCTGCCTCAGCGTTAGGCTCACCTTAACATCACTTGAGTCGCCCTCGTGCACGCTCGCCGTTATTATCCTTGCCCTCACCAGATCTCCCCTCTCAATGGTCTTCTTGGTGTTCCTTCCTATGTACTTGCCGCCCCGTGGGTCGAAATCGACGTAATCGTCCATGAGCTGGGACTGATGGGCTACCCCTTCAATCGGGCCTATCCTAACGTGTATGCCGTATTCCTCAACGGCTACTACTTCTCCTTCGACAATTTCTCTTTCCAAGGGGCGGTAGGTTAGGAGAGAAAACGACGCTTCATGATAGGTCACGCCCTGTCCTATGGGTATCTTTCCCTCTTCGGACGCCTGAACGTCGAGCACCTGCAGCACTATGCCTATGTCCTCGTTTATTACCTTGCCGACGTACTTTTCCCTGAGGGCCATGGTCACGGCGTCCTCTAGCGGATTTCCGAAGAGGGTGGCCGGCACTTTTACCAAGTCGCTCACTTTGCAGAGGTAAAACATAGACTAAACACGCCCTACTTTTTATCGCTTTTGTTGCAAAGACGCCCGTACCTGTCGGTTTGGATCGCCCTTATCGCTGAAAACGATAAGTCCATATTACAATGGGGATGAATGAGCGGGTCGCTTTCTGCGTACCATGGGATCGGTGAACACGTCGTACTCATCGGTGCTTGTGGATGAGAACTCGGAAATTACGGCTCCCTCATCACCTGCCTGAAACCAGTGCTTGGTGTTGGGGGGTATTGTGTACTGCTGGGCGGGGAGAAGTACTATTTGATGCCTTGCAGTATAGTATTCTGGTCTGAAGGGAGGTCTTACGTCAGGTTGCTTTTCCTCTTCTCCCTCTACAAAAAGGTAAACCTTTCCCCAGCGGCATCTGAACGTCTCCTGCTTTCCTTGCCTGCCGTTTACCGGAGGATGCCTGTGTTCTGGGCACGTTTGCCCTGGTAACATTATCAGCTCTTTTGCACAGTACCTATCGTTGTTTACATATACAATCAGCTGCAAGCCTACTTGCTCCAAGTGGCCAAGCCCGAAATCAGCAACCTCCATGTTATTGATTTCTTCATTGGTTACAGCTATGCATGCCTTCTTCAATATGTCGAGGGCTTTTTCCCTCACTTTTAAGCGCGTTGCGTCGTTGCTCATAAGTAATATTTGTTACAACGTAAAAGGCATTTGGCCATGAACTTTACTTTGATGGGGGTCAGGGAAGTGGAAGCCCCTCGGTTAGGGCAGGCCAGTTCGTTATGACGCGCCGAAGCTCTCTTCGTTGCGGTTCACCCTTATAAGTCATGGGATGGCAAAGTTATGGGCTTAGTGTACTTGCCACTTCCTCAAGACATGGAAGTCATGCGTAGGCCCTTTGGCGAGCTTTACGAAGGAAGCAAACTGGAAGACCTCCCCGATCACTTGAGGAAGAGGGCGAGAGAGGCCGTTCTCTGCAGCGTGGGAGATGTGGTTACCGGTTATCTACTAAAGAACGGCCTTTTCCCAAATGTGGCTGTGACCGATGGCAAGACGCTCCGGGGTAATGTGGGGCTAAGTAAAGCGGAAAGCGGTTATGAGGTCATCCAAGTGCATAATCCTCCTGGAACCGTTTCAGCCGAATCCCTTTCGGTTATCACCGATATGTCGCAGAAGATAAATCCCTCGTGCAGGTTCTGGATAACGGTGGAGGGCGAAGAAGACCTTTTAGCACTTCCCATAATAGCTCTTTTCCCTCCGTCAACCATAACGCTTTACGGGCAGCCGAAGAGGGGCGTCGTTTTGGTTACGGGTAACGCTAAAAAGGAAGAGGCGTTAAAGATATTGGAGAGGATGCAGGTCGCCAGAAGAGATTAGCTTGATTAGGGATTTTAGGAACAACCTCCTAGGTAGAAGAGAAGTAACCCTGACGTTTTCCACGCAGGGCCCCACTCCGAGCAGAAAACAGGTACTATCTTTGATAGCTTCTGCTTTACATGCGCCAGAGGATAGGATCGTTATAAAGGAGATAAAGCAGGAGTACGGCGAAACGGTCGTCGTGGTAACCGCAAACGTTTACGACGACGCCGCGACTCTAAAGCGCGTCGAGTATCAGCACTACCTCAAGAGGCTTGAAGGTAAAAAAGAGGGGCAACAGGCCCCAGCAGGGCAGGCTCCGGCTCAGGAGGTGAAGTGAGTTGTCAGAGGTTCACAAGCTTTACGATTATTCTTACGAGACGGGAACCATAGCACTTAAGAACAGGAAGTGCCCGCGTTGCGGATCTGTTATGGCCAAACACATGGTAGGAGGCGCGAGGTGGAGCTGCGGAAAGTGCGGCTATACGGAGTATGTAAAGGGATCCTGATTTGAGGTATTGGGTAGGGATTGAGAGCACCGCCCACACGTTCGGAGTTTCCATAGTTTCTGAGGAAGGAACGATATTAGCCGACGAAAGGGACGTGTACGTTCCGCCTGCTGGAGGGCTGCAGCCTAGGGAAGTTGCTAGGCATCACACGAACGTTGCGCCCGACGTAATAAAGAAGGCGTTCACCAGGGCTGGAATAGGTCCCTCTGATGTAACCGGGATAGGAATTTCTTACGGTCCCGGGCTTGGGCCTTGCCTTCGTGTGGGAGTTTCTGTTGCGAGGGCTCTCTCGTCCTATTATGGTTGGAGGCTTTTCGGCGTTAATCACACCGTTGGCCACGTCGAGATCTCAAGGCTTTTAAGCGGCTTCTCGGACCCATTGGCCGTTTACGTATCAGGCGGAAATACCAATATCGTTGCCTGGAAAGACGGTCGGTACAGGATATTTGGAGAGACCCTTGACATAGCGGTGGGCAACCTACTTGACTCGTTTGCCCGTGAAGTGGGGCTGCAGCATCCGGGTGGGCCGAAGATCGAAAAGCTCGCGCTTGAAGGTGAGAAGCTTGGCCTAATAGAACTGCCCTACTCAGTAAAGGGGCAGGACGTATCGTTTTCTGGCCTTTTGACCGCGGCCATAAAGGTTTACAAGTCAGGGGAAAAGCTCGAAAGGGTAGCTTACTCTCTTCAGGAAACGGCTTTCGCCATGCTCGCGGAAGCGGCCGAGCGCGCTCTGGTGCACACGCGCAAGGATTCTGTTATCTCCGCGGGAGGGGTCGCAGCTAACTCGAGGTTAAATCAGATGCTTTCTCTTGTGGCTAAGGATCATGGTGTTCCATTCTTTGCCACTCCCATAAGGATGGCAGGCGATAACGGGGCTATGATAGCCGCTGTAGCCATGGAAATGGACATGGGAGGAGTTAGCCCAGAAGATCCTTCAAAGCTTTTGCCCACGCCGAAGTTGAGGATGAGTGATACTGAAGTGTATTGGAGGGTCACGGGGCTGAAGCTGAAGGTGAAATAAAGATGGCTGTCTTGGACTTTTTTGTTGAGGAGTCTCTTGTGGCTAAGGGGGCAGAGGCCGAGCTTTGGTCTGGTACCATGCTTGGCATGCCGGTGGTCATAAAGAGGAGAATAAGCAAGGCGTACAGGGACCCAGCTCTCGACTTCAAGCTTAGGGTAAACAGGACCTTTGAGGAAGGAAGGCTCATATCCAAGGCGTACATGGCAGGTGTCAGCGTCCCAGCTCCTCTTTTCATTGATCCCATAAATTTCATGATCGTTGAAGATTACGTTAAGGGAGAGCTTTTGAGAGATGTCGTGGAGCGTAAGGGGCTCATGCACAGCGTTGGTGTTGAAGTTGCCAAGATGCATGGTGCTGGAATAGTCCATGGCGACCTAACTACGTCGAACGTGTTGATAACTTCAGAGGATAAACCCGTCATTATAGACTTTGGCCTAGGGGCTTTTAGCAACGACGTTGAGGACTTGGGCGTCGACGTGCTATTGATGAAGAAATCGTTGGAGGCGAACGTCCCGGCTAAGGCCGGAGCCCTTTACGATGAGTTCATGAAGGGGTACAGAGAGGTGGCAGGTGCGGCTTCAGAAGAGGTCTACAAGAGGGCCGAGGAAATAGAGAGAAGAGGGAGGTATTTCCAAGAGAGGGCAATTGACTGATGAGGGTTTTGCTGGTAACGGGGAACCAATCGAAGGTGGCTGAGGTCAGAGATGTGCTTAAGCCCTACGGGGTGAACGTGGAGAAGGCTGACTTGCGTAAATTTGAAGTTCAGGGGGAGATAGAAGAGGTTTCGATGTTGGCGGCTCGCCTGGCCGCGATGGAGGCCTTAGAACCAGTCGTAGTTGACGACTCCGGGTTATACGTGGAAGCCCTGAAAGGTTTTCCGGGTCCCTATTCTTCTTACGTTTACTCCACCATAGGTAATGAGGGCCTCCTTTCGTTGCTTAGCCACGAGGACAATCGGGCTGCGGCGTTCAGGTGCGCCGTCAGCTACGTAGATCCAATCAACAGGGTTGAAAGGACTTTCTTAGGAGAGGTTGCAGGTTACATAAGGCGCGAACCAGGTAAACCAGGTGGATTTGGTTTCGATCCCATATTTTCCCCTTTCGGTCCGAACGGCGTGCCCCTCTCCGAGATGTCCGTCGAAGAAAAAAACGCCATATCGCACAGGGGCAGGGCGTTCAGAAAGCTTGGGGAATACCTTGCGGCAAGGCAGTAAGGTCTACCCGTGGGGTGACCTTGGACGTCGAGCGGGGAGAGGATGATTGAGCTGGACGGCAGCTTCGGAGAGGGAGGAGGACAAATGCTGAGGACAGCGCTCGGCCTCTCAGCCGTTCTCGGAAAGCCTTTTTTCATGAAACACATAAGAGCTGGGCGCGCTAGAGCAGGCCTTCAGAATCAGCACCTCAAGGCGGTTGAGCTCATGCAAAAGCTCACTGATGCTAAAGTCGTTGGGAATGTTATCGGTTCCATGGAACTGATTTTTGTTCCATCAAGAAGGCCGCAGGGCTCGATCGCATTGGATACCGGTACAGCTGCGAGCCTAACGCTAATGATACAGCCGCTCTTAATAGCAACGTTGGCAGGCGGTGACTTGGCGATAGACCTCAAAGGAGGAACAGATGTGCCCATGGCTCCTACTTGCGATTACGTCAAAGCCGTTGAACTTGGAATTTTGGGCAAGTTTGGCCTCGTGGCATCGCTGGACGTGGTTCGCAGGGGCTACTATCCAAGAGGCGGTGGGAGGTTGCGCTTTTGGGCAAGGGGCTGGTCTCCACCTCCTATAAACGTGCGCAAGGCCCAGGAGATAAGGGAAGCGCGCGTAACCGCGGTTGCCTGTTCTTTGCCAAGACGCGTTGCTGAAAGGGAGGTGAACAGCGCTGCCCAAGTCATCGCAAGCGAGCTTGGCATCAATCCCGAGATCTCCATATCGCTATGTTCTGATAGCGTGGGCACGACAGTTTTGGCGCTTGCTGATACGGGGACGTCTTTCCTTGGCAGCGATTCCCTTGGCGAAAGGGGAAAACCAGCCGAAATAGTAGGTAAAGAGGCGGCGATGTCACTGATTGCCGAAGTAAAGAGCGGGGCATCCGTTGACGTTCACATGGGTGACATGCTTTTGCCCTTTATTGCGCTTTCCGGTGGCTCCTTTACGGTGCGCGAGCAAACGTCTCATATGATTAGCAATGCTTACGTGATTAGGCAGTTCACTGGGCGCGCGGTCAAGTTCGAAAGAGAGGGATCCCTTTGGAAAGTTTCAGCTTGAGATTCAAGGCGTTTGGAATGGTAACGCGTATAACCCTTGACTTAAGGAGATCGTGAAAAGTTCAGTCGTAGTTGGTCTTCAGTGGGGAGACGAAGGCAAGGGCAAGGTGGTTGATCAGCTGGCACAGCGGTATGACGCAATAGTAAGGTTTAACGGTGGAGGTAATGCTGGCCACACCGTCGTAGTGAGCAATGAGAAAAAGGTCTTCCACGTGCTTCCCTCGGCCGCGCTCTGGAAGAAAAAGCTTTACATAGGAGCCGGCGTGGTCGTAGATCCCGAATCGCTGGCTCAGGAACTTTCTCAAAATCCTGTAAACGTCATGGTTGACTATCGGTGTGGTCTCATAACGCCGCTCGAAAAATGGCTCGATAAAAGGCTTGAAGAGCTTCGGGGAGCTGGCGCCATAGGCACCACGGGGAGGGGTATAGGTCCGGCCTATGCCGATCGCATGTTGAGGGTGTTGCCGCGCGTTTTGGACGTTGTTTACGGTAATGGCCACGACCTTTCGATTATGCGCATGCTGATCGGCGACGGATGGGACGTGACGAACGAGTGGCTAGATATGAGCCGCAGGGTACTTTCGCCTATAGCTGGCGACGTTCCGGAGTCCCTGTCCTCCATCTACGAGAAAGGTGGGTCGATACTTTTTGAGGGGGCACAGGGCGCACTGCTCGACATAACATACGGAACCTATCCCTACGTTACCTCTTCAAACACTGTTGCGTCCTACGTTGGGGTTGGGGCGGGCTTTCCCGTGAGTAAAATTGACGAGGTAATAGGTGTGGCCAAACTCTACGTCACAAGGGTTGGCGCTGGTCCTTTTCCTACAGAGATCGCGGGAGGGCTATCAGAGAAGATGAGAAGCAAGGGCGGAGAATACGGTTCCACAACGGGAAGGCCAAGAAGGGTGGGTTGGCTGGACCTAGTGGCATTGAAGTACGCCGTATCTCTTAATGAACCAGGCAAGTTAAGGCTCGTGCTTACCAAGGCCGACGTTCTGACCGGCTTGGGAGACCTTAAAGCTGCTGTAGCCTACAACGTGGATGGGAAGGAGAGTTCCAATTTCATTGACGCAATGTTGGGCAAAAGCGTTAAGCCCGTTTACGAGAGCTTTGATCCGATACCCGAGGTTGATTGGGGATCTGTTATGAAAGGAGGATGGGACGTGGCGCCAAGGCAGCTACGCAAGTTCGTCGATTTCGTTCAGGATTACCTTAAGGTTGAAGTAGCGGAAGTTTCGGTCGGTCCACAGAGAGGGATGAACGTTGAGCTCAGGTGACGCCCTTTCCCCGGTAGACGGCAGGTATCGGGACGAGGTCGCTCCGCTCAGGGAGCTCTTCTCCGAGAAGTCACTTTTTCTTGAAAGGGCGCGCGTTGAGCTGTTGTACCTCAGGAACTTGGTTAGGAGCGAAGCATTGGGGTTGCAACCCCAGGAATTTGACCCGGAGGGTCTTATCAATAGCTTTCCCGATGAATGGTACGCGCAGGTTAAGGCCTTAGAGGAAAAACTGGGCCATGACGTGAAGGCCTTGGAGGTTTGGCTACGTGGTTTTCTCGAGAAGCGTGGTTACCAGCGCCTTGCACCGCTTGTTCATATAGGTCTAACCAGCGACGACACGAACAATTTGGCTTATGGTCTTCTTTTGAAAAAAGCTCTAGACGAGATGATTGGGCAATATGAAAGGCTTCTCGCCGAACTCCGCGCTCTAGCCGAAAGGCATGGCAAGGACGTCATGCTGGCCAGAACGCATGGGGTTCCTGCCGTGCCCACGACGTTTGGCAAGGAGATGGGCGTCTTCGCCTGGAGATTAAACGAGAGAATTGAAGCACTGAGGGCGATAAAGCCTTACGGGAAGCTCGGAGGCGCCGTTGGAAATCACAACGCGCTGTGCTTCTTGAACGAGGATTTTGACTGGCTGGATTTCTCCGCGAAGTTCGTTTCGTCTCTGGGGTTGAGATATGCGCCTCTTACCAAGCAGGTGGTGCCACATGAGGCGACTTCCGATGCCTTGCATCAGATAATGCTGATAAACCAAATAATGGTCGAGCTAAGCCGGGACCTGTGGACATATAATATGTTGGGGCTAATATCTTTCATGAGAAAAGGTGTTAGCAGCTCGACCATGCCGCATAAGGTAAACCCCGTTGACCTTGAGGATGCTGAGGGGCAGTCTGATATATCTAACTCGCTACTTTCCCTTTTGGCCTACAGGTTAGTGAGTACAAGGCTCCAGAGAGACTTGTCGGATTCGCCCATAAGGCGTATGATGGGACAGGCACTGGCGCATTCGTATATAGCATGCGGCAGAGTGATCAGGGCTCTAGAATACATGAAGGTGAACTCAGAACTAATGCTGAGCGAGGTGCGGGCGCACCCCGAGGTTCTATCGGAAGCCGTACAGGTAAGCCTGAGGGCAAGCGGGGACCCTTTGGGATATGAGGAAGTGCACGGTAACATATCAAACATGGAAGAGTTGAAGAAGAGAGTGAGAGGAGATCTGGGCAGGCGCCTGATGAATTTGACGCCCGAGAAATACGTCGGGATGGCTCAGAGGCTTGCCAAGCTGGCATCAGAAAAAAGCTCCTAGTTGTAAGCTTAAATGCGCGTTCATGGGGCTTTGATCATGGAGATAGAAATCGACTTCGACTTCGAGAGCGAGAAATTGGCGCAGGCCGTATGCGTTGCGACGTCTCCCGATAATGCCAGCGTCCCAAAAGATCAAACCATCGAAGAATCAGTGGACGGAAGGACCCTTAAAGTGAGAGTTTGCGGTGAAGAAAGCGAATCGTTTCTTTATACAATCGAAGACGTCTTCGATAAAGTAGCCCTTTGCGAGAAGTGCGTGCTCTGCCTTCAGCCTTCCCGGAATTGAGGCGCATTGCTTATTAAGGTACGGCCTTATTTGAGCGGAAGTTGTCTCAGGTAAAAGTTAAGGAGAAACACTGGTACAGCATATATGCGCCCCTTACGCTCGGAAACAAGGAGATAGGAAAAGCGCTTGCCGTTTCTCCGGAGGACCTAATGAACCGCACGGTAGAGGTAACACTTTATGAGCTGACGGGCGACATAGAGCAGGCGCACGTCCACATAAAGCTTCAGGTTAAGAGGGTTCAGGGTGGGATCGGATATACCGAGTTCAAGGGTCACCACTTCTCCAGAGATTACCTTGGCGGCAGGATCAGGCGTAGGTACAGCAAGGTTGAGGCGATATTCGACGTTTCTACGAAAGATGGTGCGTCTATGCAGCTCCAGGCAATCGCTATAACAGCAACTCCTGCCTCTAGGGCACAGCGTCATGACATAAGGATGAAGATGATCAAGACCGCGCAAGAAGCGGCTGCGAGCGCCAACTTCTACGACTTCGTGCAAGATATGCTGACGGGAAAGCTGGCACAGCTCATGCAGAAAGACGCGAAAAAGGTCTTTCCAATAGCGTTCTTAGATGTTGCTAAATCAAAGGTGAAGGCCATGGGTGAAAAACCCGTTGAGGCCGCGCCCGCCGCTTCAGAACAAGCTCAGAGTTAATGGCGTGCCCGTTGATTGGGAGCCGATACGCGGGCTAACCTCAATCGGGGCCTCACTTGGAAGCAAGGGTTCGAAAGTACTTGTCACGGGCAGCAGGGTAACTGCTGACCTCGTGGTTGCGGGTTCTTTGGTGGCCGGCTCATATCCGTTTTATTGGAATATGGATTCTCCGGAGCTAGCATCATTTACCTGCAAGCTTATGGGCTTTGACTCTTGCGCGTTTTGCTCGAGCAACTCAGTTGATGTGATGGTTGGCGGGAAGGCTCCCGTCCCATCGTTCTTTGGTTCCTTGAAGGAGGCCGATCTTTCATCGCTTGACTGGAGGGAGGTTTCACAGGTAGGTGAGATAAGCGTTGATCTCAAACCCTATCTTGATGCGTTTAGGGACGCCTTCCAGGGAATAACCCTCATGGGAATCGAAAAGAGCATCCTTGTTGAAGCCAACAACGATCAGACGAAGGTTATCGCGGAGGCCTTTGAAGAGCTCGGAGGAAGGATGCCAGAGGTACTGATAACGTCGGGCTATAAGGCCGACCTCACTTACCGCGATCGCTATGTTTGGCCCTCTAGCGAAGAAGACCTGTGGTCTCGGGCGGTTTCTCTGGCGCTGCAGCTAGGAGGTAAGCTAGCAGTTCCCCTTGATGCACCAAGCGCTCTGGAAGAGGTGATGGACAGGAACGGCAAAAAGCTCGTAAGAGTTGGAATAACTGAGTACGATTTGTCCTCGTCTGATGACGGCTTTGACATAGGAGTGAGCTCTCATGGTTACTGGATCAGACCGAAGCTGCATAGGTGGAAGGACGCAGCAGTGGCCTCGGTAGCATACGCGATCCCCATGAAGCATCCAATTTCATTGCCTCCCTCTTACTCAGTTGAGGTTAACGGAGCACCTAACATGGCTGCTCTGGGTTGGAGTTTGCATGAGGGATGGGGTTGGAAGGCCGGTGTCGGTGATGTTGATGGTCATCGGGTGACCGTGGTTCAGGAAGCGGGAAAGGTAATAGTGAGGGCCGAGGGAAGAAATGTAGCTCAAGCTAGGAAGATCGGCGAGGAGGTCGCCAAGGTCATTGGTGGTCATCCGCCTTGAAGGCTGGAGTACTGGCAGGAGGCATGGGGAAGAGGCTTAGACCGTTGACCGACGTGGTTCCTAAGCCGCTAGTGTTCGTAGGAGGAGCGGTCATGATAGATCATTGCATGAGCGCTCTGAGAGCCGTAGGCATATCAGACGTGGTCGTTGTGGTATCGCCTTACACTGAAAGCGCGGTGAGGCAGCACCTAGCTGAAGAGGGAATTGAGGTAAGGTTCGTAAGGCAAGACGCGCCGCTTGGTACAGGAGACGCCGTATCAAAGCTTTATCCTTCAAACGATGATGTTTTGATAATCTCATCTGATGTGACTGCTGAGCCGCGTTCTTTGAGCGCTCTCATAGAGTATCACGAGAAGTTCAGGCCAGTCGCAACAATATTGGGCATCAGGATACGTGATCCTCGGCGTTATGGCGCCCTATTGATCGAAGGAGAAAGGCTGAAGGGAATCGTTGAGAAGCCACTATTTCCCGTAAGTAACGTGATAAATTCTGGTATCTACGTCATTTCGGAGGAGGGCCTAAAGGCTACGAAGGACCTGCCGACCAGCCCGAGGGGTGAGAAGGAGATCACAGACGCTTTCAACTTAATGGTAAACCAGGGAAAGGAAGTGCGCGTGATAACGGATGAGGGGTCATGGTGGCATGATGTAGGGGACTTCGTTTCGCTTATTCGTGCTAATGAGTTTTATCTTGAGAGAGGCGCAGGAGCGTCTTACGTTGGCTTTGGAGAAAAGAGGGTCACGGAGGAGGGTGGCGTGATAATCGGCCCCAGTTACGCGCCAGCTGGAGCAAAGATAAGGGGTTCGGTAGGTCCTTATACCTCGGTCGACGGCGGCTCGATAGTGGAGAGAGGGGCTTCTGTTGATCACTCGATATTAATGAAGGGTTCTCGCGTTTTCTCGGGTCGCCGTCTATCTTACTCCGTACTGGCGCCCGGCGCGGTTGCCTCCAGAGATGTCTTTGGCAGCGAAGACGCCCCGTTGCTCATACCAGCTGGCGGTAACGCTGCCGCTTGAGTACCTGCTTATCACTTGATGTGCGATATACGTGGGTTGTCCCATATATGGGCACTTCTAGGCTTGCTAGTACCTTGCCTTTACTTCCGAAAAGCGCGGGAAGCGGTAGCGATAGAGCTGCTCTAGGTACTGGACAAGCGCTGACCTTTTACCTCGCGATAAGGTTAAATAGCCTGCTGGCCTTTTACTCGAAGTGTCATCAACCGCGGTTTGGAATGGCATACACTTCGACATGAACACGGTAATACCGTGGTGGGTCATAGGCGTATACGTTTTGGTCATCGTTTTTCTTCTTCTCTATGGCTGGCGCAAACACCTTTTGTCCTCTTATAGGACGGTTGATTACGTTTACATGGGCTTACTAGCAGCGCTGCTTGTGATTTGGAACTTCTTCATATCCCCCTTGATACCTAAGGTATCGGCGGTCACTTCGTGGTTTTACTACCCCTTAATAGGTGAGGTAATAATACTGTTGCTGGCGGCTTCCCTGATAGGAAAACCAGGAACCGTTATGGTTACCATGTTCATATATACGCTTCTTTCTGATATATTCCACTATGGGTTTGGTGGCGAGCCGTTCTGGTTCATATACGAGATAATCGCTTACGCCGCAATGTTTGACCTATATCTCCTTCTGAGGGGAAAGTACTTCGGAACGAACAACCAAGCCCTCGGCAAAAAAGAGGTTAAAACCGAGCAAGGAGAGGTTAGAACCGAAGAGAGAGTGATAACGATACCGGGCCTTTTTGTGGTGGATTCCGTCATAGGAGGTATCATAGTCGCCATAGCTTACCCGCTTTTCTATCATGGCTTCTTTGCGACGTTTGTCGAGGGATATAGCTACACTACGAACTACGTGCTGACCAATACTCTGGTGAGCCTAGCTGGCGGCGTTATAATGGGGCTGATCGCAGCGCCCTTCGTAGTGTACATAAGAAAGGTAATAACCGGAGTATACTGATTTTTTTTAACTTGGTTGCCAGTTCTGAGGCAGGATACCTTCTCTCTTGTAGTATTTCATCAAGCGTCTTATCTTAGAATCTGTCCTAACCAATCCCTTCTTGGAGTCGTTGTCCTTAGGATGTTGTTCAAGGTGGTTTTGAATCCTTTGCTTCTTGCTAATAAGGTTTGCGAGGTCTTCTGGCACGGCCTCTTTTTCCCCCTCTTCTTTAAGGGCTCCTGTTAGTGATTTCCCGAGTATCCTCTTCACGGAGGGAATTCCCTCTTCGTCGCGCAGCTTCTGCCCAATGAGCGCCTTACTTAATCCCTGCTTACGCATAGAAATGATCTTTTCCTTGAGCTCTTCCGGCGTCACCGGGTTTCCTTCTACTAGCTGGAGCTGTCCCAGTGGTCTCTTAGATTGGGATTTTCCTTTTCTATGGTTCTTTTTCAATGTGCATGTTTCTAAGCAGTTCTCTTTTAACCCTTTCGTTCTCCTGATTATGCTGCCCTTTGAAAGGCCAATCTTTTAAATCAAAACCAGTTGTTAGCGGATTGCAGGAGCTACTCGATGCCGTTGACGAAGCCAAGAGCGTTAAGGTAATATCGGGGCGCTCACTGGATGCGGTCATCGCCTCAGCTATCGTATTTGACTACTTGGCTTCTAGCGGGCTTATCGCTTCTATGCAGGTAATGGATGGCATGCCTGGCACGGACAACGATGCGGACCTCATGGTTTACGTAGGCACGGGATATCCTTCAGTGGGGATCAAGGGAAAAGCGATTTTCATAGACTATGCGCTTAAGGGATCGCTTCCAGATGCATATATTCAAGTTGATGGTAGCATTTCTCGCGCAATTTTCCAGGGTATTGGCTACGGGATAAGTGAGGTTGCCGATGTAGGCGAGCTTGATCCATTTTTAACAATACCTCGTGTTACTCTACCCGACGAGCTGTTCGCCGTCGATGCTTACACGCTCTCTTGTCCTCCCTTGCCTGGTGTAATCAACGCAAAGGAACAGCTTATAGATAAGTCATCAAACAGGGAACTGTTGATGCAAGCCATTGAGGAGCTGGTTCACGAGATGGGCTTTTCGTTGGAGTTTTCTTCGGGTGCCGGCAGAAAGGTGTTTTCTGAGGCTAACGTGATAACGCGGGAGCTGTTCAAGAAACAGGGTGAATCGGCCGCGGTGGCATTTTTGATCGAAAGGGGCGTTCAGCTGAAATATGAGCCAGATAACTTACTGCTTGAGACCCTAAAGCAGTTCTTCAATCGCTCGGATAACTGGCTGACAGTGAACGCGAACATAGGAAACCTTTTGCTTTTGCCTTCAGGGTTACCGCTTACTTATGCGATACCTCCGGCGATTCCCGTAATAGCGTCCTTTGGAGGGTTAAAACTGCCAGTCTTTATCATCGAGCCCATTTCGGATGATAAGTCGGTGGTTTGGGGAGTGGGGGAGGATTTTGAGCTTGATTTTATGCTCTCGCTGATCAATAAGTACAATGGAGTCGGGCTGGTTTCAGGAAGGAAGTTTTGGGCGGAATTTCCTCATGGATCTATAGAGATTGCGAACCTTTTAGAAGAGCAATGAATAGCCCTTTCTCCATACCTAAGGATCGCTTGCGGGCCTACCTGAGCTATGCAAGAGAGGTCAGATTTCACAATCAAATCTTCACTGGAGAAAAACGGTGACTAAAAAATAGCGGTATCTCCCCGCATAAAACGGATTTGCTAACGTTTTTAAGGGATGCTCTAAACAAAGGTAGACATGAATCATGCCATAGAGGTAAGAGACCTCTCAGTTTGGTATAACATCTCTGGAGAACCTGCCCTTAAGAACGTCAGCCTTACAATCGATGAGGGGGAATTTGTTCTTCTGGTTGGGCGTACGGGTTCGGGCAAGTCGACACTGTTGAATTCTATAAATGGGGTAATCCCAAACATAATCAATGCCAAGCTTTCGGGTGCCGTCAAGATTTATGGGCGCGATACAAGATCGATGCAGCTCAAGGACTTGAGTACGCTCATAGGAACGGTCTATCAAACGCCCGAAGATCAGATATTTTCCTTGGTTGTGGAAGACGATGTGGCATTTGGTCCCGAAAACTTGGCCTTACCCCCCGATGAGATCAGAAAAAGGGTTGAGGATTCTCTTAAACTTGTGGGACTGGCTGACAGGAAAAAATTTCCGACCTTTCTCCTTTCTGGCGGACAGAAGCAGAGGCTTGTAATTGCTGATGCTTTGGCCATGAGGCCGAAAATACTCATACTTGATGAACCAACAAGTATGCTTGACTCACTTGGAACGGCAGAGGTATTCTCTACGCTGAAGAAGCTAAGGGACGAGTACGGTATGACTATACTCATGTCGGAGCATAAGGTTGAGAGGGTCCTAGGCTTAGTTGATAGGTTGATACTCATTTATGATAAGACCGTGGAGATAGACAGGCCTATTCGCGAAGCGCTAATGGAGGACTTGAGAAAATATGGTATTGAGGAGCCCCAGGTATCTTACCTCTACAAGCAGATAGGCGGTACCAACAAGGCCCCATTGACCATCGAGGAGTTCATAGAGTACGAAAAAGAGTTCTCGGCCTTTTCGAGAGGAAAGTCGGCCGCGATAACGGAACTCCAGCCAAGCATCGAAGACCCTGTGATAGAGCTCGACGACGTTTGGTTTGCGTACGAGCGGTCAAAGGAATGGGTGCTTAAGGGAATGAACTTTACGGTCAGAAAGGGAGAGTTTGTGTCACTGGTTGGACCTAATGGGTCTGGTAAGACAACGGTCCTAAGGCTCATTGCCGGGCTTCAGAGGCCTTCTAGAGGAGAGGTAAGAGTGCTTGGAAGGCCCACGGCAAAGATGAGCAGAAAGGAATTATCTTCGGCCGTGGGATATGTCTTTCAGGACCCTGATCAGATGCTTTTCAACACCACGGTTCTCAGCGAGGTTGAGTTCACTCCAAAGCTGATGGGCCTTGACTCGCAGGTAGTTAGGAAGAAGGCACTGGGCATACTGGAAGAATTTGGCTTAATAAACTACAAAGATGAAAACCCCCACAGGTTAAGCGTGGGTCAGCGGAGGCTTCTGTCTTTGGCTTCGGTTTTAATAAATGAGCCAAAGGTCCTTTTACTTGACGAACCTACTAGGGCCCTCGACTGGGAAACTGGGGAGAATGTGCTGAATTTCATAAAGCACTTGGTTAGGGAAAGGGGAATAGGCGTGGTAGCTGTATCGCATAACATGAAGCAGGCGGCTGATCACAGCGACAGGGTCGTGGCGCTTTACTCGGGTATCGTGGCGGCGGAGGGAACGGCAAGGGACGTTTTTGAGCGCTCGGTGGATAATCCCTCTTGGTCGATCGTTCCACCTCAGGTGTTTCAGCTATCCATGGCTCTTTCCATGAAACCTCCAGCTGTCAAAATGGATGAAATCATGCCCATAATAAATGAATATAAGATGCAGGTCAGCGCCAAGAGCGCCACCTCGGGGTTGAGGGAACGTTGAAAAACTCTGGGCTCGCGGAAATGGATATTAGCGTGAGTCAGCATATGGAGGAGTGCGAGTCGAAAACCTATAGTGCTAGCCTAATTTGCGCTTGCTGGTGGAGGCCGGGTTGACTTGAACGTTATTCTTCTTTGGATAACATCCATACTGATAATAACAATGGGTCCTGTGCTTACGGTCTACCTTATATGGAAGATAATCGGCTTTAGGGGATATATGTCACTTTTTCAGTTCATCGAGGGAAAATCCTTTCTTTATCGCGTTGACCCTAGAGTAAAGATCCTAATGGCGATAGTGATAACTACTGTCGCCGCCTTTACCATATGGTGGATATCTGCCATTTTCCTTGCCGTCATGCTCGTGCTTTACATCTTTACGGTTAATCCTGCATCAAAATACCGCATAGTGCTGCCATTAACCTTGGCTACTTTCTTGGGAACGGCTTGGACTGAGGCGCTCTTTACAAACCCGTCATTGCTTACTGAGCTTTTTGGACTGGACGTGTTCATATTGCCGTTTCCTCCGCAATTTCAGGTCATAGGGGCTTATGGGCTTTCAGAGCAGGGCTTCTTCTACGGGCTTCAGATTGCTTTCAGGGCTTCGGCAGCTGTAGCCAGCGGATTTCTGCTTGTTTTTACGAGTTCACCAGCGGATATCTTGCGTTCGCTTGAAAAGTCAAAAGTACCGGTAGAGCTTGGCTTCGCACTTGTCGTTGCCGTAATTGCCATTCCCAAGATATTGGAAAGCGCTATGACCATAATGGATGCGATGAGAGTGAGGGGGTTTGATTTTGGACCTGCTCAAAGCCGTAATGCAAAGGCAGTGTTCAGCAAGTTCTTCCAGCAAATAAGGGCCGTTCTCATGGCGACAGCTTCCATAATAATATGGACATTGAAAAGCGCTGAAAACATAGCCATATCAGCGGATCTCAGGGGATTTCGCGCGAACAAAGTCAGGACCTACTATCATGAAGTGGCTTTCCACAGAATAGATTGGATAGCCATGGCGATCCTGATAGCCGTGTTTGCGGTAGGTGTCTACTTGTCAGGGATAGGATATGGTCCTCTTGCTTACAATCCGTGACGTGTTTATAGTTCTGTAATTGATTTTTCTTTGAATTTAATGGGTGAAGCATGTCAAATACTACCCGGCTTACGATTCAGTTTCGAGTGCAGTTGGACTTGCGGTAACGTGCTAACAGATAGTACCGTTAAACGCCCCCAAATAAACTATAACTTGTCTAGCGTTGGTAGCGCGTATGGGAGTCAGGTTTGTGCGTGCTTTTTATCGTTAACCATTTAGCCATAAATGACGGCGCTTCACATCGCTTGGCAACCGCAGGGGACGTTCGCCTTGCCGCCCGCACGCGCGAGCGCCTTCATGGTGGGAGGGCGCACCGGCAACGGGCCTCTCTACGGTTAAGCGTATTGCTTTCTTAATTAAGGGCCATTATTTCCTTAAGCGACTTAAACCTGTAAACCCGTTCAAGTTAAAATCAGATGTTCTTTTTCGAAGATACGTAATCCTTCTTTTTCCAAGCCTCTCTCTTTCTGAATCCGTCTTTTTTGGCCTTGTTTTCCAAGCCCCGGCTCTTTCTGCCAGATGGCGTCAGTCCTCTGAACACCCTGCCCTTTTGGGAAGGATTTGCAATCCAGTTGAGTTCTTTATCAGACAATATGGCGGGGTTGTGGGGGTCGACCATGACAACTTCAAACCATTTGTGTTTTCCGTCCTCCCCAACAAAGTAACTTCCCAAGACTTCCATCCCCGGGAAATGTTCAGCTGCCCTTCTTTCAGCTATGGTCTGAGCGCTTATATTATACTTTATGAGTTTTACACCCATGTTTTTCGGGCGCCTTCCTGCCCTCGGCCTAGGTACAAAGAAACCCCCTTTTTTAGCTACAGAGCGGACGACTATCACTCCGGGTTTCGCCTTATAGCCGAGCTCTCTGGCGCGATCTAGCCTTGTAGGCCTTTCAAGCTTAACAACATTTGGTCCTTTTCTCCAATCAACCAGCTTCTGCTTGTAGAAGTCGATGAGGTCTCCTTTGATCTCTCTCCTGAACGTCTCTGACCTTAGCTCTGCTATGCTAGCCATAATGAACATAAAAAAATAGCTATAAGCTTATGGTTTTTTCGTGCCCCGGTCGGATGGTTTTATAACTAGTAGCTACGAGTTAAGTGTCTTTGGCTCATCGCGGGTCAGCAGCTCCCTCTTGATTATATCACATGCCATAGCTACTGCTCTGGTTTCCGCTTCTTCTGTGCTTCCCGCTACATGAGGTGTAACTATCACCCTGGGATCTAGCAGAAGCGCTTTCTCGCTATCCGTTAGCGGTGGCTCATGCGGAAGCACGTCGAGCGCTGCTCCAGCTACTATGCCATCGTGTAGACCTTTCAATAGGGCCTCAACGGATACAACCTCACCTCTCGAGGCATTAATTATTCTTGCCCCACGTTTCAGGATAGCAAGGTTTTCCACATTAAACATGTCTTTTGTTTCCTGGGTTAGTGGAACATTATAACTGATGAAATCTGACGTGGCCAGTAATTTCTCGTATGAAGTTCCTTCCGCGTTTGAGTCGACGCGCTTGTATTTGTCATAAGCTATTACCTTCATATCAAGTGCCCGCGCGTGCTTTGCAAGCTCGCTTCCTGTGCAGCCGTAACCCACTATCCCAAGCGTCTTACCGCATAGTTCAACTCCAACGCACTCTGCCTTCGGCCAAACCCCGCTTTTTACTCTATGCGAGCATGCAGGTATGTTCCTAGCCAGCGCCAGCATAAGACCTATTATGTGCTCTGCTACCGACGTTGCAGATGAGCCTGGGGTGTTGAACACCTTAAGTCCTAGTTTTTCAGCAGTTGCTACGTCAACATTGTCTAAACCGGCTCCTAGTCTAATGACCAGCGAGCCGGGCTTTAGCCGGGCAAGAAACGAGCTATCAGCTTTTATGTTGCTTCTTATGAGGATTGCATTGAAGTCGTTCAGTTTGGCAGGAATCGCGTCCTCGGCGAGTATTGGTTCTAAACCGCTTTTCTTTAAGAGCTCGAGCGATCCTTTGGGCACTTTACAAGCGACCAATACCCTGTTATTTGTTAGCACGATTAAGGTCATATGATCGCATATAAGCATAGTTGATCAAATATGTCAAAGTACCTACCTTTCATCTTTATCGCGAGAAGTCCCTTGATTGGGGTAAGAAGATAAAAACCATAAAGCTGGTACGTAGTTGTTTTGGGGTTGTTCCCTTAAAGCCGAAGCTAAGTTGGCAGTTCAGAGAAAGATATCGCCTCTGAACAGGGAAAGTAGGAACAACCTCAACGCAGTGCTGGAGCTGCACACCCGCGCGGTAAAGTTCTTTTATTCCTTCCGCGTGACCGACGGGAAAGTTCTGCAGGACCTGGTGCATTACGAAGGCCAAGGATGGGTTTTCGCTGCCTTAAGTACTAACTAACCGAGACCATAAGGGGCAAGCCAAAGCGGTTCCTTATGCCCGTTAACCATTCTAACGATTACGGGAAATTGAAGCGCG
>ERZ1669250.100-NODE-100-length-45655-cov-7.292237_pt1 | contig 45655 bp, 48 predicted proteins | sample MGYA00579295_ERZ1669250 | MGnify/ENA primary metagenome ERZ1669250 (study PRJEB41166, sample SAMN08046056) | hot springs metagenome | biome: hot spring; feature: acid hot spring; material: thermophilic sediment; isolation source: thermophilic sediment from acid...
TGCCGGGGTGGCTCAGCTGGTAGAGCGTCGGACTCATAGGGTTCCCTTTTTTAATAAAAAGGACTGAGTTATCCGAAGGCCCCGGGTTCGATCCCCGGCCCCGGCATATTAAAAATATAAATAAAGAACTCATTAAAAATAATCATAATTTATCGAATATTTTTTAATATCATTAATTACCATATTTATTTTAGCAGCATCAATTTAATAATAATTTTAAAAAGATTTATTAATAATTTAAAATAAGGTAAATTTATGGAAAAAGTACCCTTTGACGAAATTGGAAAAACAAGAAAATTTGTGTTTATTTCAATTCTTTCTTCAATGGGCATTCTTATGGATGGTTATACGTTATCAATATTTTCAACTGCACTTTTATATTTACAAAGTACAATTTTAACGAAGGCCATGTTTGTATCAATCGCAGCCTCCTCTATTTATATTGGAATGTTCTTTGGAAGTCTTATATTTGGTAGAATTGCAGATTCTTACGGAAGAAGGAAAATTTATATTTTTGACCTAAGCCTAACCGCAATTTTTTTATTTCTTACTGGGCTATCACAGACTTTGATTGAATTTTTTATTTTTGAAATGCTTGTAGGCATAGGCATTGGTGCTGATTACCCCATCAGCTCTTCAATACAGGCTGAATTTTCACCTAAACGTATCAGAGGAAGATATCTTGTGCTTAACATGTTTTCCTGGACGATAGGCTCTATAATTTTTTATTTTATTTCAATTCCTATAGTATTTTACGTTGGTACAAATGCATGGAGAATGATGTATATATCTGGGGCAATAATACCTGTTTTAGTTATAATTTCAAGGACAGTAATACCTGAAACTCCTTATTGGCTGGTGAAATCCGGAAATGAAGAGGAAGCAAAAAAAGTAACAAAAGAATTTGCATTAGAAGCAGGAATAAAAGATGCAGAACCTCCAAATGTGATAAAAGAAAAAACATCATTTAAGGAATTGAAAAATTTTATACCATTAATTATATTTACATCTGTTTCATGGTTTTCCTATGATGTTGCAAGTTATGGTGTATGGAATTATACACCGTCACTTTTCTTCTCTTCTCTTTCATACATTTATTCTATAATTGCTACTCTTCTAGAAGAGATACCAGTAATTGTTGGGGTAATAATTTGTTTAATATTTATTGATCGTATTGGTAGGAAAACCCTTCAGGCATTAGGTTTTGGTCTTGCAGGTGTTTCATTGTTAACATTTGCTCTTATATCGTTAAGGGGAACACCCTCATTTATCTACTTATTTTTAGCTTTTGCTCTTATGCATGTTTTTCATAATATAGGGCCAACAAACACTACCTATCTTTATCCTGTTGAAATATTCCCAACAAGGATAAGGGCAACAGCCATGGGTATAGCTACTGCGTCTTCGAGAATTGGTGCTATCCTGGGTGTGTTCGCCTTTCCAATAATAGTCTCAAACATTAGCACATCTGAAGGTCTTATTTTTTTCTCAATATTTGAATTCATTGGTTTGACAGTCACAATATTACTTGCACCTGAAACAAGGAAAAGATCAATAGAATAGTATATGAAAAAAATATGAACATAAATTTAAGAAATTTTTTAATTTCATTAGAGTTTAAAATATTTTTATTTAGATGATAAAAATGTATTTATTCTTTAAAATATTTAATAATTCATATTTTCATGCTTTTGTTCTTATCTAAACTTGAAATATTAATGATAAAAAATGTTTTAATAGAAAATTTTTAGAAATAGAAAATCTTTCCTTGATTGAATGATATGGATAGCAGTAATGAAATAATTTAAATGATTAATAAAATCTCAAAAAATAAATGTATGGAGAAAATTGGTATGAACGTAATAGATACAAAAGATCTGAAGGTTTCGTACGACAAAAAAAATTATGCTCTAAAAGGAATTTCCATAAATGTAAAAAAAGGCGAGATCTTTGGGTTCCTAGGTCCAAATGGGGCTGGAAAAACAACAACAATTAGGGTTTTAACAACACTTATAAAACCTACAGAAGGAGAAGCTTATGTTCTAGGTTATGATGTCAAAAAGAATGGTGTTGAAATAAGACAGAGAATAGGTGTTGTTTTGCAACAGCCAAGTTATGAATGGTCTCTTTCTGTTGAAAAGAACATTTATGTTTACGGTGTTTTATGGGGAATAGATAAAAAAATTCTTCTGAAAAGAATTGATCAGTTGCTCAGGGACTTTGATCTTATAGACATCAGGAAAAAATACGCTGCAGACATATCTATAGGCCAGAGAAGAAGACTCCAGCTGGCAAGGGAACTCGTTCATGATGCCGATTTACTTTTTGTAGATGAACCAACAATTGGCCTTGATCCTATTATAAAAAGAAAAGTTTTGGATTATTTTAAAAGTCTTGCAAAAGAAGGAAAAACAATATTTTTCACAACACATAACCTTGAGGAAGCAGATTATATTTGTGACAGAGTAGCAATAATAAATGATGGAAAAATTCATGTTGTTGATACAGTTGAGAATTTAAAAAGAAGGTATGAAAAGGAAAGGACAGTTGAAATATTGTTTAATGACGGGAATGATAGGATTATAAATAAATTAAAGAATAATATTAAAAATATTAAGATTTATGCCCCGGAGATAAAGGATGAGCCTTATAGGATCGTGACTGAAAATTTATCAGAAACACTAGAAATAATCAATGAGTTTATAAAAAACAATGGATATTCTTTGCAATGGTTCAATATTAAAAAAACAGAACTTGAAGAAGTATTTCTGGACATAGTTGGAGGAAAAACAAATGAACAAAATATTTAGGTTAACTTACAGAATACTTGTCTCATCCATGGATTTGAATACAATAGGATTCTTTATTATGATGCCTGTTGGTTACCTAATAATAATGGGTCTAATGATGGGGTCAATTGTTCCTTATATGTATTACAATGGTCTTAAGATTAGTTATATTACATTTATTGCACCTGGTATTGTTGCTGACCAGATTCTAATAGGTGGATCGCTTGCAGGCTGGATACTCTGGCAGGACAAAAGAATAGGAATGCTTGAACAGGTATTTTCTATGCCGTACACAAGATTTGATTATCTAATTGGTAATTTGATATCAATGATTGTTGTAACATTTGCAGGAGCCATGGTAATGACTTTTGTTGCAATACCTTTTATTTCATTAAAAATTTCGATATTTGGTTTATTTCTTATCATCATTTTTCTTGTCTTAGGTACATTTATATTTGGATCCATAATGCTTGCATTGGGAGCTGTAGTTAAATCTAACCAGATTTTTAACCTTGTTTCAAATATTGTTTTTTTCATAGTTACTTTTGCAAGTTCAGTATTTTATCCTTTGACGTCCGATACACCAATTCTTTTAAAAATTATTGCAGAAGTAAATCCTTTAACTTATGTGGTTGATGGGATCAGGTCAGCATATCTGAATCAGATAGGAGTGAATGATCTATATGATTTTTTAATTCTACTTGCTCTTTCATTTGTGTTCATGACTATTGCAACAATCTCATATAGAAAGATTAAGCTTTCAGCAACAGTATGAAATTTTTAGTATTTTTTTATTTAGGCTTTCCTATTAGGATCATTTAACCCCATCTTTTAAATAGTTTATGGCCTCATGTCAGCTACTCCTTGCTAAAGCTTAGGAGCTTGTTGCTGGTCTCCAGCTCCGCCCTTGAGCAGAGTTTCATTGAACCGCAACGATTGGCTGGCTGACAGCAGCCTGAAATACTCGGATTTACCGAGTACTTCAATGTTCCTTGAGGCGTTCAGGTCTGCGTTCAGTTCAAATCCACAATTCTTACATTTGAATGTTGATCCTTTTCTGTTGCTTTTTTCTATGTATCCGCACCTTGAACATTTCTGTGATGTATGCTTCGGATTCACTAATATTACTTCTTTTCCTATCTCCTCTGCTTTGTATATTATGAACTTTTCAAGTTCTGTTGGCGACCATGAACCCAGCTTCTTCCTGAATCTCCTGCCTTTACCGTTTTTCTTCATCTTTGCAGGATTCAATGCCTCAAGGGCTATCACATCATGGGGAAGCAATACTATATTTTTTGAAATCACATGGTTCACATCACGCACGAACCGTCTCTCTCTTCCGCTCAGTTTTCTTAATTTCCTATGAGCGGATCGAGTGCCTGAGTGCTGTAATTTCTTTTTCATGTATTGATATCTCCCCTTCACTTCCATTAGATGTTTGCTGTTGAAAAACATATTATTACTTAAAACTGCAATGTTCTTTATACCTCTGTCTATTCCCACTACATTCACATTTTCTTTTTTTTATTGCCTCCTTTTTACGCATCTCCACCTGAACCATTATGAATACCCTTTTCTTTTTTTCATCAACCACGAGCTGCGCATTCGTGTATTCTCCCTTGTATTTATCTATCATAGGTGAATGTGCAACAGGAAAGGTCAATCTACCATGAACTGTTGTTAGCGAGATAGTATGCGAATCAGGGTAGAATTTGAACGTTCTATTATCGTATCTTACTGTCATAGATTTTTTCTTTATTTCCTTTTCTAATTTAGTTGATTTCAATACTTCTGATGCCTGGTCCCTTGCGGTTTGAACAAGTGCAGATGGTAATGTAGGTATATTTTTCCTAACTGTTTTATATGTCCCTTTATTGAGCTTGTTCTTGTTGAATGTTTTATTTTCAAAGCCTTAGTACAGAACTATTTGCGTAGCTTCCCTGAATTGCCTCGCAGTTTCTATTAAAGTTCTATCGAAAGGAAGTTTCAATTTAATAGTTCTGAACATTATTTTATAGAATACAAAACTTATTAATAATTTTTCTATTGGGGGAAGTCCATGTATCTCCTCCCTGAAGGTAGGAGTTTTACAGCTTCCCCCAAACCCCTAACCTTCCTATAAACCTTTTATACATATTGGAAAATCGTTTTAGTTATTTCCCAGACCTATTTCTATATATTAATAGTTCCTTTCACGCCTCCTTTCAATCGTTATACTACAATGATTAATTTGCAGAGTTTTTCTTGTCTCTTTTCGCGCCAATAACTCACAGACCGAAAAATCCCTGTAAATACTCGTTGTTTCTTTCCTTATTAATTCTATTTTATTTACACCCTTCAATGCTACCTTGTAACTGGTATAAAATGCAAAATTTTTGGAAAGAATTATATAATGAAATTACATTATAAATATATGGAAGCAGTGGTACTCTGTGGTGGCTTTGCGAAAAGATTATTGCCCATTTCGGAATTTATACCGAAACCTATGCTGCCACTCGGTGGAAAACCTTTATTAGATCATATAATTGATCGAATAGTCAAATTAAAATTAGATAAGGTTTATCTTTCAGTAAATAAAAAATTTCAGGACCAATTTAAATATTATTCTTCGAAAAGAAATGACATAGAAATTGATTTGATTGTTGAGCCAACTATGCGTGAAGAGGAAAAACTTGGAGCAATAAAAGGATTATATTTTGCCTTGGAAAAAATAGAAAATAGCGATTTTCTTGTTGTGGCTGGTGATAATTATTTTGACTTTGAACTTTTAAAACTTTATGATTTTTATTTTAATAAAAAATCAATTACAATTGGTCTTTATGATTTGAAAGATTATGAAGACGCAAAGAGATTTGGAGTGGTAGAAATTGATGAAAATAATAAAATAAAAAACTTTGAAGAAAAACCAAAAACTCCTAAATCAAAATTAATCAGTACTGGTATATACATATTCCCAAATAATATTAAATATAAACTGAGCAATTATATATCTTATAAAAATAACCCGGATCAATTAGGTCATTTCATTTCTTGGTTAATAAAAAATGAAACTGTATACGGTATTCCTTTAAACGGAAAATGGTATGATATAGGTACCATTGATACTTACAGAGAACTCTATAATTCTTTTTTACCATGATTATGATCTGAATTGATAATACATATCGACCAAAAAAGATCTGAAAAACATTTTTTTAAGAGATTAGAAATGGTCTTTCTTACCCACAATTTGGAGGTTGGATATCATGGATAATGTACTGAAGAGAGATGGTTCAATTGTTAAATTTGATAGAAAAAAAATTACGCTTGCTATTTACAAGGCTATGAAGGCAACGAATATTGAAAATTACAATGAAGCAGAAAGATTGACAGACTTAGTTATAAAAAGACTTGATGAGCAAAACATAGAGGTACCAAAGGTAGAAGAAATCCAAGATATTGTGGAAGAAGTTTTAATGCTTGAAGGTTATACAAATGTAGCGAAGGCATATATCCTTTATAGGGAAAAGAGAAAAATAATTAGGGAACTTAAAAAAGCATATGGTGTAAAGGATGATTTAAAACTTTCAATAAATGCGATCAAGGTACTAGAATCAAGATATCTTTTAAAAAATGAAAAAGGTGAAGTAATCGAAACACCAAGTCAAATGTTTGAAAGGGTAGCAAAATACATCGCACTTGTTGATATTTTATATGATGATGAAATATATGATATTAATGCTTCAAACAAGCCCTGGCCTATAGAAGATTCTAGAGAAAATCCGTTAACTTACTGGGAATATGACATGCTAAAAAGGGCTTACAAAATACTGAATGAAGAAGGAAGAATGAAGGTCCCTTTTAATGAAGTAATAAACAGATTAAAGGAAAAAGAAAAAGAGATTGAAAAAACAGCTATGGTTTTCTACGATTTGATGAGTAAAAAGCTTTTCATTCCAAATTCTCCAACACTAATGAATGCAAATACGGAAATAGGACAGCTTTCAGCTTGCTTTGTAATACCTGTTGTAGATTCAATGGATGGTATATTTGATGCCGTAAAATCGGCAGCTTTAATACATAAATCTGGAGGAGGTACAGGATTTTCATTTTCAAGGTTGAGGCCAAAAGGTGATATGGTTGGATCAACGAAGGGTGTTGCTTCCGGTCCATTGAGTTTTATGAGAATTTTCGATGTCGCAACTGATGTTATAAAGCAGGGAGGGAAGAGAAGAGGTGCAAATATGGGGATTCTCAGAGTAGATCATCCAGACATCCTGGATTTTATAACAAGCAAGGATTCAGAGAATAAAATTTTAACCAATTTCAATATTAGTGTTGCTGTAACCGATGAGTTTATGAGGGCACTTGAAACAAATGGAACATATTCATTAAAGAATCCAAGAAATGGGGAAGTTGTAAAAATGATGGAAGCGAGAAGGATATGGGATCTTATTGTTTCGCATGCCTGGTCCACGGGCGACCCTGGCGTAATATTCATAGATGAAATAAACAGATATAATCCGACACCACAGTTAGGCCAGATAGAAAGCACAAATCCCTGCGGTGAACAGCCATTATTGCCTTATGAATCTTGCAATTTGGGTTCAATAAACCTTTCATTGGTTGTGAATGAAAATGGTGAAATAGACTGGGAACTTTTCAGGCATATTGTGCGTGAATCCGTTCATTTTCTAGACAATGTTATTGATGCGAATAAGTTCCCACTACAACAAATACAGGATATGACAAGAAAGACGAGAAAAATTGGTCTTGGTGTCATGGGTTTTGCAGAAATGCTTATAAAGATGGGAATTCCATATAATTCCGAAGAGGCACTTGAAACAGCTGAAAGGGTGATGAAATTCATAAATGATGTTAGTCATGAAATGAGCATTGAACTTGCACAAAATAGGGGTGTATTTACGGCATGGAAGGATTCCATATGGGATAGGAAGGGTATCAGGATTAGAAATGCAACTACTACAACAATTGCACCTACAGGAACGATATCAATAATTGCGGATACAAGCTCTAGTATAGAACCACTTTATGCACTTTCTTTCATTAGAAACGTGCTCGATGGTCAACAGTTGCTAGAGGTAAATCCATTATTCGAAGATTATGCTAGAAAACATGGTTTTTACAGTGAAGAACTAATGCGTGAAATAGCAAGAACAGGATCAATACAGCATTTAAATCTACCGGATGATGCTAAGAGGATATTTTTGACAGCACATGATATTGATCCTGAATGGCATGTAAGGATGCAGGCTGCATTTCAGAAATACACTGACAACGCTGTGAGCAAAACAATAAACATGCGTAATGAAGCAAGCATTATGGATGTTGAAAATGCATATATGCTTGCTTACAGGCTAAAATGCAAAGGCATCACAGTATACAGGGATGGGAGTAAGAGCGTTCAGGTTCTTGTAAAGGGTGCTGAAAAGAAGGAAGAAAAGGAAAAAGTGCTCGAATGGGATCTTAAAGTTAAGGTTGACGATCTTGTAAAGATTGACAGCACATTTGATGCAGCTTGCCCAACGGGCAAGTGTGATCACTGATGAAAACGATCGTAGTAAAAATGGATATTGAAAAGCTTGGAATACCGAGTAAACATTTTTATTTGCATGATAAAAAACTTGTAATAAACAGGATCATTAATTATGACGGTACTCACATAGCCTATGTGGCAGAATTAAGCAGAAGCGATTTTGTTGATGAGGAATATATTGCAGAAAAGAAAAATGAAATAATTCAAAGGTATTCATTAGAATCTTTTGAGATACTAAGAATAGACAGGAAAAACAATACATATGTGGTAATAATTGTTCAGAAAATGCCAGAAATATTCAAAGAAATTTATGAAATCATGGGCTATGATGCGTTCATTGTTTCACCTATAATAATTTCAAAGGACCAAATACTTGTTTCTATAATAATTAAGGAATCAAAGCTTGAACAATTCCAGAAAATACTTGACTCATTTGGTATAAAATTTACACTGGTAAGAAAAATTGAAATGCCTAAGAAAGACGATATAACTGTGAAGCAATGGACAGTTGTTCTTGAGGCAATTTCCATGGGTTATTACAGCATACCAAAGAAGGTGAGGATAAGGGATATTGCAAAAAAATTCAACATATCAGTACCTGCGGCAGAAAGAATGCTAAGGAGAGTGGAAATAAAAGCAATAGAAAATATGTTTAAACCTTTCCTTTGATATTTTCAACGAGATATAACAAGTATTTCCTTTCATCATTAATACTTTTTATTCCTATTGCGATTGAAACTATGGATCCAAGTATGGATAAGAGAAGAAGAAAATGCCCGAAATTGCCCGTGGTTGTAAAGAAAACACCTGCAGCAAGGGAAATGCCGACAATTGAACCAGCAATAGTATAAATGAAATATATTACAGTTGATATGCCACTGTTTATTCTTTTTCTGAGTGTAAAAATATCATCAAGCATTCTCAATTTTTTGTATAGGGATGAAATCAATTCAGAATCCTTGCAATTATCCTTCAGAACGTTATTAATATTCTTATCTAACAATAAAATATCCTCTTTTATTTTTTCTTCTGTGGGCAATTCTGTTATACCTGTGAATTTTTCAATTGCCTCTGTTAATAAATTTTCCATGGGCAGAGGAAAACATTAAGCTTATTAAAGTGTTATTTTTATTTCTTTTTATGATGTATGACTTTAGAGGAAAAAATGCAGTAGTAACTGCTTCAACAAGCGGCCTTGGCTTTGCAACAGCAAGATCTCTAATACAAAATGGTGCGACTGTAACCATTTGCTCAAGATCTATGGAAAATGTTAAGAAGACACTTGAAAAATTAGGTGATAAAGCCAATGGCTTTTCATGTGATCAATCTTCTGCTGGATCCGTAGAAAATTTCATAAAGGACGTAAAATCCATTTATAAGGAATTGCACTATTTTGTTTACATACCTGGTGATCCAAAGCCTGGAAGATTTTTTGATCTGGACATGGATGACTGGTATAGGGCAAGCGATATACTTTTGCACTCAGCCGTAAGGATGATTAGAGAATTTTCAAAAATAATGGTGAAAGATTCATCTATTGTCATTTCTACTTCCATTGCAATAAAAGAGCCTTTGCCAGATCTAGCACTTTCAAATGTAGTCAGGCTTTCCCTTGCAGGCCTTGTAAAAACAATATCAAACGAGCTTGCACCGAGGGGTATAAGGGTGAATGCAATTGTCCCTGGGTATTTCCTTACTCCCAGGCTTGAAAAGATCATGTCTATAAGAAACACAGATTTAAATGAAATATCAAGGCCAATACCCCTCAGGAGAGTAGGTGATCCAGAAGAATTTGCAAATTTGGTCCTGTTTTTACTTTCACATCTTTCATCTTATATTACAGGTTCAATGGTCACCATTGATGGCGGTTTATCAAGAACCATTTTCTAATTCTTTATATAGTCATATCTATTTTAGGTCGCGATGTTAGAGAAACAGTTTGAAGTATTCAGTAAATTCGTAAAAAAGAATGCCTTGAAGTTTGTCATATTATGGATAATCATACTTGTAATTTTCATGCCTTTTTCAACAATGCTCTTTTCTGAAACATCATATAACATAGCTTCAAGTGTTGTTCCCAGCAACACCATGTCCTCTAAGGCATCAAGTATACTTTCAGAAGAATTTCCTTCCCAGAATACATCAAACAACTCCACAGTAGATCTTGTTTTGATTGAAAACGCCAACGTGAGTAATCAGGCAGTAATAAAAGCGGTTATAAACATGCAGAATGCAGTTCTTTTAAATGAAACACTGAAAAAATACAATGTATCTGTGAGCGATATTTACACAACTGAAAACCAGCTCCTTCTTAATTTCTCAAAAAGCACAAAATTGCTTTTCAATGGTACTTATGTTATGAATAAGAACACCAAGTTTTTAGTGTCTTCACTGGTTGATATTGGAAACTTTTCAATTCTATATATGAATGGAATCCTCGTTCTATACAAGAATGTCAGATCAAATTATATTGAACTTGTAAATAATACCAATAATTCACTTTCCCTGGAATTCGGCACACCTGATTATTTCACACACGTGTTTCTTTATGCTATAGAAAATGGATATTCCATAAATACATCAACTTTTATTGCATATAAGGAAACACTATCGTTCATAAAAAGTAATTTAACATTCCTTCAAAATATCCTGATTCCATATATGCAGAATTACACATATTTCTGGAATTATTCAATGATAGTTCCAGCAGATTACCAGAACGTTGAAGAATTTTCAATTAAAATGACACTGTTCAATTCTTCATTTTCAAACGCTTTTTCAAACAATCCCATGGTATCGTTCTGGAAGGTGCTAGCAAATTATTTTAACTTAACGGATTTCCAAAACAGTACTGCCATAAAATATTTTGCCATAAATTATATTTCATCTGAACTCTCACAGAATTACACCATAGAGAAAATGTTACCCTATGGTGTTGAAAATTTTGCTAAAAGCATAAGTGAGAATGAGAATGCTTCACAATTGGCAATTAACTATTCAAGCGCACTGCTGAATAATACAGAAAAATCGTTTTTGTATACATTCTTTCCCAATAACTATTTTTACATAATATTCAACAAGAACATTTCTTTCATAGAAAATTATACAATTGAAAGTGTAGGATTGAAATATTCTTCCAACAGTACGATAATGAATTTTACAAATATTTTATACATTTCTGTGAACGATCTTGTAAGGAATGCATATTATAGCCAGAATTTAACAAATACTGCAGTTTCTGAGGTATCACATGCTCTGGCTCTAACTTTTTATGGTAACCCATTGATAAATCTAAATTCTATCACTGTAAATGGTTATATTCTCTCACTAAACAAAACCAATGATCTTAACAAATTTGTGAACGAAACAATATTAAAAGGTAATTTCTCCACATATCCAGTAGTGCCATCACCTTACCTGTTCCACAAGTTTGTAAGTTATACGGGCAATGTTTCACTTTTTGTAATAAGCATAAACCAATCAGCTCCTGTATCTACACTGAACATAATAGGTAATATTTCCAATCAGTACATTCCAACAATAAAGAATGCATCATACCTTCTTGCAGGTGAGAAGGCAATAGAGGTCCAGCTAACAAATGAGTCCAATGGTGGTCTATACAGAGCGTTGATGGTAGGCATAATTATAGCCATTATCATTAGTATATTATATTTCAGATCACCCATAGCCGGGCTAATGCCCTTAATCATATTCGGAATTTCTGGGATAATTTCACTTGGCTTAAATGGTCTTATTTACAAATACATACTTAACACCCAGGTTTCTTTCATTACACCTATATTGCTTTTGATACTTCTTCTAGGTCTTACTACTGACTATTCAGTATACATCATATCCAGGTTCAGGAAAGAGCTCAGGTCGGGTAATCCAGACAGAGCTGTGATAACCACTCAATGGGCTGGCCATGCTGTATTCACCAGCGGTCTTACGGTAATAATTTCATATGTAACGCTTTGGCTTGCAAATGTACCGCTGTTCAGTGATTCCGGCCTTACAAATGCAATATCCATATCCGTAACGCTTGTTTTGGCACTCACATTCCTACCTTCCATACTTGCCCTTCTCGATAAAAGGTTGTTCTGGCCAAGCAGGGTGGAAAACATACCCAGGCATGAGAGCATAATGTCAAAAATCTCAAACATAGACAAAAAGCACAGGAATGCTCTACTGGTCATTTTCATTGTTATTACCCTTGGCAGCCTGTTCATTTACGAGGTAACTCCTTCAGGTATGGATGTCTTCCAGCTCATACCCCATGAGAGCGGTCTTCAGGCCGTGCAAGTAATCAACAATACATTCAAGGGTGATACGGTATTCCAGAATTATCTAATCCTTGTTTTTCCAAGCAGCATTGTATCAAATGGATCTTACAATGAAAGTGCTTTGAAAATCATCAATAATACGGAAAACTACCTACTAAACACAGGAAATGTATCATTTGTCTATGGCCCCACATTCCCATACGGGAATTATGTCAATCCATCATCCCTGAATGTATATTCAAATGCTACAAAGAGCATTTACACATCCCAGATAAATTCGTATATAGGAAAGGATAACAGGACTGTTTTGATCTATTTTCAGTTTTCAATGCTTTCATGGTCAAATAAGGCAATGAATTTCATCACCTTCCTTGATAAAAATCTTGGAAAAGTAGTGCCTTCAGGTGTACAATGGTACATAGGTGGTCTTACACAGGGATTGATAGATGCAAACAACCACACCGTTTCAGCCTTTGATCTTATAGTACCCGTGATAGCAATTGTAGCATTCGTAATTCTCATTGTACAGTTCAATTCAGTTTTCACACCTCTCAGGCTTGTTCTCATGGTTCTCGGATCAGTATTATTTTCTCTTGTAATCACTTACACCATATTCTATTATATACTGAATCTCCCAATAATCATATTCCTGCCATTGTTCGTGTGTATCACGCTTCTAGCAGTAGGCCTTGACTATGATATTTTCATGATCACCAGGGTAAGGGAGGAGGTAATAAAAGGAAAATCTGATGAGGAAGGCATAGAAACAAGCCTGAAAGAAAATGGCATGGTAATTGCCATACTTGGTCTGATACTTGTTTCAACATTCCTGAGCCTTTATTTGAGCAATTTGCAGATAATACAGGAAGTGGGTGTGGGTCTTGCACTGGGTGTTCTTGTGGATACGTACATTTCATGGATGTTCTTCATACCTGCGGTCATGCTCATACTGAAATCCTATAACTGGTGGCCTTCAAAGATAGGTAAAAAATAAATCCTTCATTTTTTTTATTGTTTTTATGGAACTGTTTTATGAGGACCCGTACCTGAAGGAAATAGATACCAAAGTCCTTGAGATTAATAATAATTACATTGTTTTTGAAAGAACCATAATATATCCGGGAGGGGGAGGACAACCATCAGATTCTGGATATTTTATCGGTGATGGTTTTAAAGCAAGAATTTTAAATGCGAAAAGAGAAAACGGAAAGATTTTGCATAAATATCAAATCCTTGATGGAAATATTTCCGACCATGGAAAACTTATTCTTGACTGGGAAAGGAGATATATTTTAATGAAAATGCATACGGGTGAGCACATACTTTACAGATCTATTGAAAATCTATTTCCCGTTAAATTTCAGAAGGTGGAACTTGGGGAGAACGAGTCTTCGCTTTTCATTAATGGAAATATTTCCATAGATGATATTTCTAGAGCAGAAGATCTTGCAAACAGCATTATTGAAAAAAATCTACCACTGAAATTTTATTACGGAAAAATAGATAGCATAGATGATGGTATAAGAATAAGAAAGGACAGAATAAAAGAAGAAAATGTAAGAATTGTCGAGATAGAGAACTTTGATAAGAGCGCATGCACGGGAATTCATGTCAAAAGTACTGGTGAGATAGGCCTGATCTTTGTGAGATCAATAAGAAAGTCCGATTTCTTTGAAATTAAATTTTTAGTAGGAGGCATTGCAAAGAAATTTGTTCTTGAAAATGCCAGGATCATGAGGAAGCTATACCTAAACCATGGCATTGAACAATCTAAAATTGAGGAAAAGGTATCAAATGCACTGATCACAAATGAAAAATTGAAGAAGGATCTTTTTGAAATATCATCGAACATGTTCGCATTCGAATCCGTAGAGAAAAATGGCAAGAAATTATATTACAGCGATTTCCCCTATGCCGACATTAAGGGTGTGGAAAGAAAAGCAAGGAAAATGCTTGAAAACGAGAATGCTACCATAATATATGGAAATGAAAACGAAAATAAAATATTCATTATTAGTTCAAGCAATATTGATAAGGAAATGTTAAAGGAATTAATGGAAAAATACGATTTAAAGGGTGGTGGCCAAGGTAATTATTTCATGATTTCAATAAAAAAAGAATATTTTAAAAAAATATTTAATGAAATTGTTGAAAAATTTTCATGATTTTTTCTTCCTTATCTGTCTTATGTACATTGCAACCAATGCAATTATAATTATCACAAGGATGATAATAGTAATGTTGCTCAATGTAAGAACACCAGAACTTCCATTGGTGGAGAAAAATGGTGTAGAGATCTGGAATGTGAAATAGAAAGTTTCTAGAATGGGCCTTACTGTATTGTTCTCCATGATTATGATAACAAGTTCACCCGAGTATTTTCCTGGAACTGCATTATCGGCCACATCAATTATGTAAGGTAGTGTAAAATTCTGACCCGGCTTTACAGATGCAAGCGTAACATTGTTAAGGAATAGCCCCCCAAGAGGGTTGTCTGAGCTAACGTATAAATCAAGAACCTCTGGATAAACGAAATGCACCTGCATGCTCTGAATAGTGCCTGGCCCATTATTCTCAAGGTAAAATGTGACCTGAACCTTGGATTCACCCGGCGTAAGCGTGGGAAAATTGGATTTTAAAGAAAGAAGTGGTGACTGAATAACATTCACTGGAACAGCAATTTCCTTATTTCCGGCAAAGAAATAAATGTAATATATTCCGGGCAATGATGGTGAATTGTAGTAAATTGTATAGTTCAATGGTAAATGAGGTGGCAATAAAGAAAGATTCAGCGGTGTATTCACTATTTCCATAGAGGATCTTGCTTGAACTGTAATATTGAATGCAGGTGAGTTTCCAGAGTTTATTATGGAGAATGTGACAGCATTGAATGTCTGGTTCGTGTAAACATATGATGGGTTAAGAAAATAACCCTGAACGGATATGTTTGAATATCCAAGCAAGCTGGTGCTGAATTTTACAACGCCGTAATAACCGCTGAATTCATAATGGATCTCCTGCTGGTATAATCCATCGCTCGCATTGCTGAATATGCTTGCAAAGTATGTGAGCATTATAGGCGTAAATTCTGGCAATACAGGTATTTTCAACTCCTGTTTCTGGCCATAGAAAGGATATTCAGGTGAATAGGTGAAAGTTACATTGGTAGGATTCGTATTCCCTATATTGGAGATTACAATGTTGATAGGTATGTCCTTCATTCCAGGGCCTGGGACTAAATTGCCAGATGAAATATTCAGAAAAGATCCATCAACAATGATATCTGAGTATCCGTTAATCTGCACGGAAAATTCCATCTCGGTTAAATTTCTTCCTATAAATGTTTCGAGTGTCTGGTTGTATATACCATCCAGGGTACCGTTTGCAATTGAAACCACAAACGTGAGCAACTCTGTCTGAAATGGTGCCATCAATGGTATCTGCTTTCTCTGTACAAGACCATAGAATGGATATTCGGGTGAATAAATAAAAGTCACATTTGAAACATACTCAGTCCCAGTGTTTGCAATTTCAATAGAAATAGGTATATTTTTCATACCACCTATTCCATTTACTATGTTGCCATTGTATCCTATGTAAGAGCCTAAAATGCTAATTGAATAATTTTCGCTCCATGTAAAATTGAATGTTGCAGACCCTGAATCATTGTAATATATGTATTGAATTCTTTGTGGGTAATAACCGCTTTTTACGTTATTTGAAAAATTAACCATGAATGTTACTGGAACATAACCGTATTGTGGAATTGCTGTTAAAACTGCCTTCTGTGCATTTCCATAAAAAGGATATGACGGCATATAAATGAATGTTACATTGGTCACAGGCTCATTCCCTGAATTACCCAAAACTAATGTTAAAGGCACAGGATTTTCCCCTGGAATAGGGTTCAATAACTGGTCATTCTGGCCTATATATGATGAAGCTACGAAAATGTTCACGTTTCCCTCCAAAGGCAAAAGGAATGTTGAGGATAGATTTTCTATGGGATAGGACGTGGAATATTTTCCGTAGGCAAAAAGATATTCAATGTATATACCGTTCTTAGCTTCAGGTGAAATATTTACAAGCTGCATTATCTGTATTTTATATCCTGATGGCAGTTCTGGAGAATTTATTACAGTTTTTTGCAGCTGTTCTGAGCCGTTGATGATAGAACCGTATGAAAATGGATTTTTTAAAACAATATATGCTGTAAAGTTGTATATGGCAGGACCATTGTTTTCAACTGTTAAAAACAATGGTACATTGTTCATGCCAGGAACAGCCTGCATGGTTGAATTTTCGCTAAACCAGTACACGCCTGAAACAACAATTGGTGTTCCTTCAGCACTGGAAAATGAAAAACCAAATGTTGATACAAGCACTAAAATCGCTAAAAAAATGGCTATTTTTTTCATTTTTCATTACCTCCTATTTTTATTGGTTTTAGAAGAAATACCATAATCAGGGTAAATGAGGCAACAGATATGCCAGTGATGTAAATTAAATCAAAAGCTGTGGATGATGGGAAAAAGGAAAACATAGGTAAAGTGTTCAAAGATCCAAGCCTGTATGGCAATGCACCCACAGTAACTGCCTGCTGATATCCAGTTTCAAGAACACCCGCAATAGCTGGTGATATGACACTTCCTACATTCCTGAAAAGCTGGTTCATTCCAGTGGAAATACCCATTTTATCCTGAGGTGTGATCATTACAATCATATTTGTCAGACCAACCATTGAAAATGAGCTACCAACACCAAGCAGTAAGGAATCTTCAGTGATTGATAGAGTGTTTGATCTATTGAAGAAAAGTGCAAGAAATGAGATTATTTGAATCAAAACGCCTACCATGATTGATATTTTCGGTCCTTTTTTTCTAGTTGTAAAGGCTGCTAGAGGGGCAAAAGCCATTGCAAAAATTGCAGCAGGAAGGTTCGTTAATCCAGCCGTAATTATACTTTCTCCAAAACCTGCAGGTACAGGATCCTCAAGCAATGGTGGTATGGTGAAGTACAAGAAGAACATGCCTGATGAAACAAAAAGCGAAATAATGTTCGTGAGAAAAATATTCCTTGATGAAAGTAATTTTATATCCATAAGTGGATTTTTTGCAAATTCCTCGACCAAAACAAACAATGAAATAAGCACTATTGAAAATGCATAGAGTGAAAATATACTTTCACTTCCCCATCCCCAATACTGCCCTTCAGATGTCGCTATTAAAGCACTAACTATACCTGATGAGAGCAAAGCTGTACCAGCCATATCAAGCCTGGTCCTTATCCTTACGTTTGATTCTTTTAAAAATTTGAATGAAAGAAAGAATAAAAGAAGTGCAATGGGAATTGCTGTATGATAATCCCATTCCCAGCCGTAGTTCTGCGAAATGTATGCACCAATGACCAAACCCAAGCTCGCGCCACCGGCAAACGTCGCACTTACAATTCCCTGCGCAAGTGGTATTTCTTCTGGTGGAAATTCATCCCTTATCAATGAAAATGCTATTGGGAACATTGCCATTCCAGCTCCCTGAAATGTCCTGATTAGAATAAATTCCACGAGCGAGGTAGCAAATCCACCAAATATAATTGCAACAGTGTAAATGCCAGCAACAAGCAAGAATATTTTCTTCTTTCCATAAATATCCGCAAGCTTCCCAAATATTATTGAAGATACTGTACCAGATATTAGATATGATGTTACTACCCAGGAAATAGAATCATAATCAGTATGAAAATAATCTACTAGTGTAGGCAAAGATGGAACAATCATTGTCTCTATGTACATGATCAATAAACCAGCAAACGCCATGATTCCAACAGTAATTCCCTGATCCCTGTTGAATCTCATTTTTAACCTTTATAGATGTAAGATATATCTATTTTTTCATTCATTTTTTGCAGTCGAAAGGGGCAATGGAGGAGGAAATGCCATAGCGTATGCAACTAGAGTCCCTCTTGCACCGCATTCAAAGTTAAGCACATTTATTACCCTGTCAAGAACAGCCTTTGGAAATGATTTCTTTATTGACCAGTAATTGTTCACCATCCTTGCTGTTTCCTCATTTTCTTCCTTATCTATCAAGTGGCCTACCATCTTTATTTCTCCAATTCTTTTCCCATCCATATCTTCATATGTAGAGGAAAATGTATAATAAATGTCTAGAATATCCTTATCCATTTTCAAAGAATCAAAAGAAATACTGAATCTTATATTTTTAACAGCGGATTCCCTTTCCCTTATTGCAAGTATTTCATCTATAAAATAGTCAGTGATCATATTTTCATAATTACAATATGAAATAAACATTTTTCCAAAATGGATTAAAAATGCTTAAATATCTAATATGATAATTCTGGTCAGATGGATTTCAAATTGAACAATGCAACCATAACATTCAACGAAGAAGAATTGAAAAAAATATACGTTGAGATAACAAATGGTTGCAATCTATCATGTAAAATGTGTTACAGGAATTTTTGGCAAGGTTCGATCGGATTTATGCCCAAGAAACTTTTTCAAAAGCTAATTGAACAATTGACTTCATTCAAATCACTTGATATTTTTCATTTTGGAGGCATAGGTGAACCGCTGGTGCATCCTGATTTTATTGAATTTATGGAATCTGCTAAAAAAAGATATCAGGTCCAGATATCCACCAATGGCACATTGTTGAATGAAAAATTATCTGAAAAAATTGTTAACCTGGGCATTGAAAAAATAATATTTTCACTTGATTCGCCAGAGGAACAGGGATTCAAGGATATTCGTGGAATATCACAGAATATAATTTACAAAAATATTAAAAGGTTAGTTCAATTGAAAAAGGAAAGGAGATTGGATGTTCCAGAACTTGAAATAGAATTTGTTGCAATGAAATCAAACATAAAAGATCTTCCAGGTATTGCAGATGTAGCACAGGAACTTGGTGTTTCTAAAATAATGGTTTCAAATTTATTGCCAATGAGCGAAGAACAGGCAAGAGAAATAGTTTATGATGGAAACATAAACTACGAAAAATATGTTAATGAATTTTTAAGGAAGGCCATGGGCCATAGGATGATGACTATAATGCCAGAGTTCAAGCTTAAAACAGAACGTGTGTGCGATTTTATGGAAAAGAAAAGCACTGTTGTTTCATGGGATGGTTCTGTTGTTCCCTGCTATAGATTTTTGCATACATACCCTGAATATATATTTGGAAGAAAAAAATTGGTGAAAAAATATTCATTTGGTAACATCAATGAAAAACCAATTTATGAAATATGGAACTCCCCAGAATATATGAAATTCAGGTTCGTTGTTTCTTCTTCGCTTTATCCATCCTGCATAGACTGTGTTTTTGCAGATAAAAAGTGCAATTTTGTTCTTGATACGGATGTGGATTGTGAGGGAAATTCACCTTCCTGCGGAGATTGCCTCTGGTCAAGGAGAATTGTACTATGCCCATAACTTTTTAAATTATTTACCAAAATATTTTTGAAAATTTAATTTTTCAGTAATTGAACAGCACCTTCAGCAAATATAGTAGATCCGATAAGGAGTATTTTCTCATTAACGTTAAATCTTGATGTATGAACGCCGTGTACATAGCCCAGTTTTTCATTGTATGTGCCAAGAACCATAAATGTTCCTGGTACTTTTTCAAGATAGTAAGCAAAATCTTCACCGCCCATTGTTTGTTTTGCTTGAACGACGTTATTTTCTCCTACTACCCCTGATCCAACATTTTTCATGAAATCTGTTACCCAAGGATCATTGACAAGAATAGGATAACCGTAGATATATTCAAGATTAAAATTTGCGTTAAATGCTGATGTTATTCCTGATATAATCCTTTTTAGCCTTTTCTCCATTCCATTTCTCGTATTCTTTTCCATTGTTCTCACAGTGCCAAGTAGTTCAACTTTTTCAGGAATGATGTTATGAGCTGTACCGCCTTTTATGCTACCGATTGTAATTACAAATGGCTCAAGAGGATCGATTTCCCTGCTGGATATTGTGTGAAGCGCTCCTATTACCTTGGATGATACCATTATTGGATCTACAGCCATGTCGGGTTTTGCACCATGACCACCTTTTCCAAAGATCTCAATTCTTATTGTATCTGCTGCAGCAAAAAATGGGCCACTTCTTAGACCAAGAATTCCTTCTTGCAATTCTGGCCATACGTGCATCCCAAGAATATAATTTACATTTTCAAGAGCACCTTCTTCAATCATTGGTTTTGCTCCACCTATAGTTCCTTCCTCTTCAGCCGGCTGGAATAAGAGTTTCACATTACCGTTTATTTTGTCTTTCATATCATTAAGAACGAGTGCTGCACCATAAACCATGCTCATATGGTTGTCATGACCGCAAGCATGCATGAATCCATCGTTTAATGATTTGAAAGGTATATCATTCTCTTCTCTAATGGGTAAACCATCCATGTCAGCCCTCAGTACCACTGTTTTTTCCCCTTTACCATTTATTGTTGCGACAATCCCCGTACCTGCAATCTTTTTTATTTCTAATCCTAATGGCTCCAGGTATTCCATAAGAATTTTTTGAGTTTCATATTCCTTGTGTGCTATTTCCGGGTGCTGGTGAAGAATTCTTCTGAGTTCGATTATCTTACTTTCATAATTCTTTGCTTTTTCCAAAATCATCAGGTCTCCACTCCTTTATGCCAGGTTCAGCAGAATCAAAATCTACAAATTCTGCTGGTTTGATCCCTGACTTGTATTTAACGTTTGAGATTCTTACTATCGCATGCACTACAAATAATGTTATCAGATTTAGCGCAAGTCCTACAATACCAACATAACTGTATCCTAACCATGGAAGCAAGGATGATGAAAAATTGACTGTAAATAACCCATAGGTTGTAAATGTTATACCTACCACCCATCCTGCTGCTACAGAGAACTTATCTAGCTTTGGCCAGTATAATGATAGTATTATTGCAGGTAAAGTTTGTAAAAGCCAAGCGTAACTCATTGTCAAAAGGTAAAATATTAAGCCTGAGGCAGCAGGTGTAAGAGCGAATACAAGGCTTGCCAGAATCATTATAAAAACAAACACCCTTGCAACTAATACCTGTCTTTTTTCGCTTGCTTTTTTATTAAAGAATTCAAGATATATGTTCCTCGTGATCAGGTTTGCAGCTGAAAGAGATTGAATTGCAGCCGGGATCATTGATCCTATAATTATGGCCGCAAAAACAATTATAACAAATGTTGGTGGGAAATATGCTGTAACAAGCATCGGAAATGCAAGGCTAGATACTTTATTTGGAACGAGGTTTTCGGTGAGTGCTATAAGGCCAAATATAGCTAAAAAGAGCAACCAAATCTGATAAACTGGCAAAAAGATATAATTTTTCTTTAATGTTTTCGCATCTTTGGAACTAAATATACCTGTCAATAAATTGGGGAAAAGAAGCCATGCTATGCCGTTTCCAAATCCAAGAGTAATATATCCTATCATCAGCTTTGGTGGTATTAAAAAATTGAGATGCTCTACACTCATTTTTGCAAACACAGTACTGAAGCCATTGAACTGTATGAACAGAACTACGAAAATTATTATAATAACACTCCAGATTATAACATCCTTAATAATTGCTCCAAGAGCAGGACCTCTTAAACCAGCAACTATTGTAAAAGCCGCGACAATTAAAAAAGCGATCACGTAGCTTTCATCGACGGGAAAACTCATAGCCTGAAGAACATATTGTATTCCAACTATCTGTAATGCAATATATGGAAGCATTGCAAGAATTCCAGTTAAGGCTACAAGAAGTGCAAGTATAGGACTTTCAAACCTTTCCTTTACATAATCCCCACCTGTGATCATACCCCTCTTTTTGGCGATGAGATAAAGTCTTGGAGCCACATAATATAAAAATGGATACGACATGGTTCCATACACAACAGCATATAAAATAAATCCACCTAGACCGTATGAACCACCGGGAATTGAAATAAGAGAATATGCTGTATAAATATCACCACCCATTAAGAACCAGATGATCAATGTTCCGAATTTCCTTCCACCAATACTCCATTCACTTATTTTAGAGAAATCGGCTTTTCTCCACTTTGCTCCAAGAAAAGATACAACAATGACTGTTATAACAAGTAAAAAGAATAATGCATAATCAATGTTGGAGAACATTTTTACCACTTCTCCTTATCTATGTACTTAAAAACTATAAATGTAAACACAGGTTGAATAAAGATCCAAATAAGAAGATACCAATAAAGAAAAGGCCAGCCAGCGAAATATGGTTCAGCAGTGTTGTAAAATGGTGCTAGGAAAACAACAAAAACCCAAGGTATAATAAGCAAAAGTATAATTTTTAAAACTCTCTTTGAAATAGTTAATTTATAGGCCACCATTTTAACTCACTTCAATATCTTTATTAAATTTTTAATATTTAAGAATTTTGGAAGGAATGGAAGTGGGACAAAATTATTTGATCTGATTTCTTAATTCTCTTTCATCATCTTCGGTCAAGATTATTTTTCTTATAAATACTGTTGCATTATATTCTTCAAGGAATTTTTTTACTGTATAGAGATACTTTTCTTCTATTATTATTACACCTCTGATCAATTTTTTATGAGGTATATCATCAAGCAATCCACGCCTGTGATAATGATATTTTCCTTTCCAGGATGTAGAATCCTGGCCGTAGAACTTCTTGCAGAACTGGTTTATTTTATTTAATTTAGATCCTTTTGGTAATCTAAATACTATAATTATTCCTTCCATTATGGGTATAATAACCCATAACTATTTAAACCTGTTGTTATATATACCATATGAAATGCCAAAATTCTTTGATGATGATATCAGGGAAAAATTGAAGGATCTCGAAGAACATATCAGGGAAGAATACCTTAGCTCAAGGGAAATATATCAGGACTGGAGAACATATGAACAGGAATTTTCAAAGAGAATGAAAGAAGCAATAAGACTCCTTGATCCATTGATCAAGGAATCTGTTGAATCCATACATATATTTACAGGGGCAGGAAGGCCCTCCAGTATAAATTTAGAATACAAGGTAAAATTGCTGTTAATAAAACAGCTTGTTGGAGAATCTAACAGGATGTTTTCAGGCATGCTCGATTTGTTTTCTCTTCTTTCTGGTATTGATGTATCATATAAGACAATTTAAAGATTGTATTCTGATAATACTGTTAATATGGCTCTCCATAATTTGCATATGCTATTATTGAAGAAGAAAAACATTGGAAAAGTGGATGCTACAGGTGATGGAACAGGATATTCAATGATAATATCCAAGCATTATGAGAGTTACATTCAAAAATTGAAAGACAAAGGAAAGGAAAATAAAATTAAAAACAAAAAGAAAAAGAGGTTATTCGCATACACATTCAGGACAATGGATCTTAAAAGCAAGATTTACATAGCATATGGCACAAGCATGAAATCTGAAAAAGAAGCATTTGAAAAAGCGATGAAAATGCTTGAAACACTTAATCCTGATGTAGAATTAGAAACTATTAGGCTTGATAGGTATTACAGTTCTCCTGGATATGTAGATAAATTTGGAGATGCGATGGTATACATAATACCAAAGAAGAATGCAACATTGAATGGCTCAATAAAATGGAAAAACACGATGAAGGAATTTGTAGGAAATACTTTAGAATATCTGGGACAATATTATCTAAGAAACAATTCTGAAAATGGATTTTCTGCTGACAAAAAAATGCTAGGATGGGGTGTAATGCAAAAAAGGAACGATAAGATCGATTGTGCATTAAAAACGATTTGCCTTTGGCACAATTTATTTAATTTTGGAGTATCTTAGAATTTTGTCCCACTTCCGGAAGGAATTGGTTTGTTGCATAATTCCAACAATTAAATCATTCAAGAACTCGTAAAATGTGTTAGAATTTTAATATTTTCATTCATTATGGATGCCCATTTCAAAGGTATGTATTATAGATAATTTCCAAGAATTATGCAACACACCAGGAAGGAATGAGAACATCCATTAATTCCTTTTTTTCTTCCCAATTCTAATTTTATTCATAACATTGATTAAAACATTAAAGTAAGAAAATTTTCTAAATTTTTCATTTATGATTATAGGTGTTTCATATTTTTTACCATGAAAAAGTTCTTTTTAATATGTTCATATGATAATATAAGCATGAAGTTTGGAGAGCTAGCAATCATTTTCTTTAGCTTCGAGCTTGTATCCGAAGTTGGCAGTTTGATTTACTATTATGTCTTTCGGTTAATTTATCATCAGACCACTCTATTTATTTCTAAATAGACATTAAAGGCATGGATACGAAATAACTCAGAAATATGATACAATGAAAATAAAGAATATTTTTATCTTGAAATCTCAAAATATGATTATATAATTTCATGCTGTATCTAAATCTTTTTCAATATTTTACTGAGGTGGTTTAGTAAATATTCCTTAATTGCTTCTTTTTTACGCAATATTTTTTACTGACTAGAATTTCTCCAAAAAGAGGGACGAGAAGAACTTTCTGTACATTAAATACTATGTAAGGAATGTTAAATTGCATAAATGATTTTTAGAACTTATACTTGAGATCTTAGATTTCAATTTAAAAAAAAGCATTTATAAGATCAGTGGAGAATATTGTTATGATATCTATTAAAATAATTCAAATTTTATAATATAAATTAATGGAGTTTGTGAAGTTCCATTTAAAAGAGATTAGTGTTAGTAATTTGAGTATGACATTCTCACTATCCTAAAAAGAAAATTATTACTCTTACATAATCTTTGAGATTGCTATCCACGAAGGAATATGTTTTCAACGTAGATGATATATTAATTATTTCTTTTATTATGACTTCTGCTTCTTTTGTTTCAGAAAGTGGAATATCATTATCGCTAATTATCATTAAAAGGACTGTGTTCGCCTCTTTTAAATCCCCAAAAATAAGAGGAGAATTCAATGCTTCTTCAGTGGCCTTCCTGATGCGTGATAATTGATCATCAGATTCTCCGATACCAATTGTCCCCACTTTTCCTTTCTTGAATATTTCTCTCAATTCATCCCGTCTGTTTTCGCCAATTTCTTGATTTATTGTTTCAATCATTCTATAGATTATTTCCTTGAGAATTTCATCCGCAATCTGGAATATCTCATCCATTAAAAACTTATTATATATATTAATGATTGAATCAAGAGAAAATAAAATGATGGTATCACATACATCAAGCATTTTTTTAAGACCATATTGGGCATTGTCTTTCCTTATCTTTCCTTCAGCAGATAATGGCATAGTAACGACGCCTATGACTATACCATCGGGATTAATTTCCTTTGCAACCCTGGAAATATAAGCAGGAATGACACTTGAGTATCTTCCTCCTAGACCCGCAGTTATTATGGCAATATTGTATCCATTTAGAATATTCCTGATATTGGAATCACTCTCAATCAAATCTCTTTCTATGCTTTCTAAGCTGTAGCCACCTAATCCCTTTGTTATATTCATACCAACAAGAACCTTCTTGTTAGCAGTTGTCTCTATAAGATGTAATGCATCTTCACTTACATCTACTATCTCTGTTCCGGGAATACTTAATTCGTATATTTTCTGAGCAATATTCATACCGCTTTTACCGCAACCAAAGACCTTTGTATTTATTTTGGACCTTTCTTCATTTTCCATTTTAATATCCTCTCCAAACTGCACTTGATCTTTAAGTTTTAAGAGTATCTGGTTAAGGTTCTTCAATTCTTATATATAACATTTGATTTGACATATGATATCAATTCACATTTATTTTCCATTTCCATCTTTTCCTATACATCGTTGATATGATAAACATCATACTTAATTTTTTTGAATGTTTCTAATGTTATTGAAATGTTAGTTTGAAAATGATCTAATCATTTCTTTCATTTAAGATTTTGGCCATTCAGGAGGTAGGAAAATGAAATATGTTGTTATGGATATTCATACGAATAATATAGCCTATACAGTATTATCTGAAAAGGGAGAACTCTTGATGAAAGGGAAAATAAACAATACCATAAACGATATCAATAGATTTCCTGTGAAAAGGCGAGCAGTGGATTCATACCTGAAGAGAATGCAAAGAGATCCCAATTTCAAAATCCATGCTCACAAGTTCAGGCATACCTTGCAGTAAAGGCTATTATGAGTGGAATTCCATAGAATGTTCTTCATAAGTACTAAGTCACTCATCCATATTCGTTACATCAATTTATATAGACATTACAGGCCTTAGTACGAATTAGTTCATGAATAGAATATAATAAAAAATGTAGTATATAATTTCTTGAAATTATCCAATTTTTACTTAATTTTATAAGAAATTTTATGTTGTCCATAAGTTTTTTATAAAATATTCTTACTTTTTTTTAATTTTAGCAATTCAATTACAGCATAAAATCATTATTTACTTTTACAATAAAAATATATGAAATAGCAAGAAATAACACAGTCAAATAAAAAACTCTATTAAAGAATAATAAAATTATCTAAATTAAAATTATTAAATATATTCATTTAAGATTTTTTAAAACTTAATTTTTCTGCTATATATCCTGTCATTTTAATTGCTTTAGATTTATCCATTTCCTTAAGTTTATATTTCTCAGTTCTTCCTGTAGGAGTTTTTGGTAATTGATTCAAAAATATAATGTAGTTTGGAATCCAAAATGATGGCATATTTTCGATTGAGTAATCTATTACTTCATTTGGAGTAAGATTGTTCACTGCAGGCACTATTATAGCCAATACTTCTTCATCCCCCGTATCAAGTTTAAGAGGAATAATAGCCACATCTTTAATTTTATCGTGTTTTAAAAGTATTTGCTCTACTTCAAATGATGATATATTTTCTCCTCTCCTCCTAATTGCATCTTTTGCTCGATCAACAAAATATATATTTAAATTTTCATCATATTTTCCCAAGTCGCCTGTATGGAACCATAGATCTCTAAAAGCATTTAAAGTCTCCCTTTCCATATTATAATATTCCTTAAAGATAACCCAAGGTAATTTAGACCTAATAACTATTTCACCTACTTCACCTATTTTTACAGGATTATCGTATTGATCTACAATCGAAACCTCAAAAGGTGGGGCAGGCTTTCCACAGCTTCCTAGAGGATTTTGATTGGCTATAACATCACTATATGGAGAAGTTACAGGTATTCCAGCTTCTGTACCTCCATATCCCCCTGTTATTTTTATATTAAATCTTTCAACACACATATTCCATATCTCTTTAGAAGAATATGCTATTGCTATAATCTCTTTATGATTTTTTTCTTTTTCATTAGGTTTTTGTTTTAGAAGGATCTCAAATATAGGTCCTACAGCGTGAAAATGAGTTATGCCATATTTTGACATATCATCCCAAAATGTAGTTGGATTTAATCGTTCCACAAGTACCATTTGTGCATTAGCAATCATAGAAGAAATTGTAGCAAGATCCAGGGCCATTATGTGAAATAATGGAAGGAAAACATATACTACACTTTCGGGCTTTACACCCCCGGCATCAATCATATCAAGTGCAGTAGCTATAAACTGTGCATTTGTTTCTACTACCACCTTTGATTTTCCTGTTGTTCCCGAAGTTAAAATCATTGCAGCTGGATCGTACCAATCTTGAAGAAGATTTAACTTCTCTGGTCTAGTTTCTTTAATGATTTCATTATAATTTAGATTTTTTGCATTAATTCCACTCAATTTACTATTACTATTTTCCCCTATTACAATAATCGTTTTTATACGAGGCAATCTATCATATATTTGAAGATATTGTTCCAATAATCTTGCATCTAGAAATATATGTGTTGCTTGTGGTTGATCTAAATTATATAAAAGTGGGTCTTTAATAAAAGATGTATTAACTGTTACGGGAATAGCCCCCGCTTTTAAAATTGAAAAGTATGAAAAAATCCATTCTGGAGAATTTAGTGAAAAAATTGCAATTCTTTCTCCTGATTTAATTCCATTATGGATTAATCCAGTAGCTAATTTATCAGTGATATTGTTAACATCTTTATAGCTGAATTTCCTTCCATCTTGAAAAGTAAGCCATATTTTATCACCATTTTCTTCTGCTTTTTTCTTAACTAGATCTGCAACAGAACGGTATTTAAGCAAAGCTTCTTTATAAACAGAGATATCATAAAATACTTTTTTCATTGTCGGATCTGGAGGAAACATAGTTAAAAATATAAAATAGTAATATTTAAATATTTTTGAAGAATCAAAATGAAAATACCAAAGTTCAAGGAGCCACCTTACCTGAACCTGGGATACCAACATATCAGGAAGTTTTAAACATTTTAAAAGCAAGTTAATGGGGGGATGAGAGCACAGCAATGAGAAATAAATTGATTACTGAACTACTATTTTTTGGTGGCATTAGAATAGGAGAATTAATAAAAATCAACCTGGAGGATCTCAGGGGAGATGGAATAAAGATAAGGTCTGAAAAAGGTGAAGCTGAAAGATTTATGGGCCTTCCAGAAGAAATGATGAAAGGCATAAAAACTTACATAGAATATTACAGGAATCCTCGAATACAACTGCATTGTTTACGACAAAAAAAGGAAGGATAAGTTACCAATACGTAAGAAACTTAGTGAAGCGAATCGGTGCGAGGGCTGGTGTACCGAGGTTCCATGCCCACTCAGCCCGGCATTGGTGTGCGACCGCTCTACTAAAGGGTTTCTTTGGGTCTCCGCTCGATATTCGCATGGTGCAAATCCATCTCGGGCATAAGTCACTTAGGACCACAGAAAGGTACACTCATGTGACCCAGGAAGAAGTGGCGGAGGAAGTCAGGAAAAGAATCAACGAGTTTTTTCATAAAACAAATGCGGGGCCAAAAATAGCGAATCCGCTCATGCACCAAGTGGGGCTGCCCGGATTTGAACCGGGGTCTCAGGCTCCCAAAGCCCGTAGGATACCAAGCTACCCCACAGCCCCAGTTCAGACAGATGATATTATCAAGTATGTACTTGAATGATCTATTTCTGGCAAAGCTATCAATTTTTCAACGATATTCTTTAACTGATCCTTATCCTTTGCCCTAATCATAACAAAAAAGTCCATTTCACCTAAAATTACGTAAACGTTTTCCACACCTTCAAGCTCTTTTATTTTCAATGCAATGGATTCAAGACTTTGCTGGTGGTATTTAGCTTTTACACAAGAAAGAGCATAAATTTCATAACCTAGTTTCTTATAATTTATTTTTGTTGTGAAACCTTCTATGATACCATTTTCCTTGAGTTTTCTTATCCTGTAATGCACGGTCGACTTGGAAACCTTTAACTGTTCACTTATTTCTTCTAAAGATGCCCTAGCATCTTTCATTAATATTTCAATTATTTTTGCATCGATTTCGTCCAGTTTAACTTTTGATTCTTCTGGTTCCATGTGTTTTAAGAATAATGACAAATTGGTATTAAATCTTTTGGAAATTTTTCATAAAAAATGAGTTAATTTTTTATCTATAAAAACATTAAGCTTAATCATGCTTGAGATTTCATTACCCTATCTAGCTGAGGAAACAATAGAAGAATTTATAAAATCATTCTTGACGGATAGAAAAGCTGTGATTGGAATTAGCGGAGGTATAGATAGTGCCCTTGTTACGCTATTAACTTCTAGAAGCATTGAAAATTATAGGATCATTGCTGTTCATATCCCGGACAGCGAGAACAATCCTCAGGATGAGAAAGATGCAAGAAATTTATGCGAAAAGCTTGATATTGAACTTAGGGTAGTAAAATTGGATCCATTCATTGAGGAATTCAAAAAGATCTACAACGAAAGAAAGGTCTTAGGAAATATCAAAGCAAGAATGAGGATGCTTATCCTTTATTCTATTGCTAATAATGAAAATGGTCTTGTTGTTGGTTCTAGCAATAAGACTGAACTTTTAACAGGCTACTTTACAAAATATGGAGATGGAGCGGCTGATTTATACCCCATCGGTGATCTTTACAAAACACAGGTAAGGTTGCTAGCGAAAAAGATGGATTTGCCCCAAGAATTTATAGATAAAGTTCCAACAGCAGGGTTATGGAAGGGACAGACTGATGAAGAGGAACTTGGAATTAAATACGAGCTTCTTGATAGGATCCTTTACGGTATTGAGCAGTTCATGGATGATATTAGTATATCAAATGCCATAGGTGTTAATGCTGATACTGTGAAACTAGTAAGGGGCATGGTAGAAAAAACAAAACACAAAAGGGTTCTAGTTTATATACCAAAACTTGGAATCAGAACCGTAGGCCTTGATTTCAGGGAATGATTGATATTAACTTTGCATCCACCACAACAGCATCATTTTCCCTCACTATTACAGGGTTAAGGTCGAGTTGGTCAATCTCATCATAATGATCATTGCCGAATGAAGAAACTTTAAGAAGCATACTTATAACAGCATCCTTACTTGCTCTGATACCCCTGAAACCTTCAAATATTTTTTTTGCCTTAATTTCTTCAACCATTTCCCTTGCATCAAATTCTTCTATCGGGACTAGCCTGAAAGATACATCCTTGTATAGTTCAGTAAAAATGCCTCCCATGCCAAACATTATTGATAGACCGAATGTTTTGTCCTTTATAAGACCTATAATTATTTCAACACCGGACTTTTCCATGCTTTCTACTAAAAATTTTGAATTCGAAAACTTATTCTTCATTTCATTGAATTTGATTTTCAATTCATCATAATTTTTTATGTTCAGTGCAACACCGCCAACATCACTCTTGTGTAGAATATTAGGATCAGATACCTTCAAAACCAGAGGATAATCTAAATTTATTGTTTCAGGCAAATTTGATATGAGCATACCGTTCGGAACCTTAATACCATATTTCTTCAGCATTTCTTTTACTTCAAATTCTTCTATTACTTTTTTTTGGCTCATTCAACATTCCTCCCTTTTAGGTATTTACCTCTAATATATAGCACTTTCATTGCCTTTACAGATCTTTCCATTGATGGATAAGCGGGAATTTTTCTTCTTTCAGCCTCAAGGAGCATTTTCTTGCCAAACTTTGAACCTAGTATGCCAACAATCATAGGCTTTTCTGACATATGCTTTTCAAGTACATCGATAAGAGATTCGTCTACCTTTGCTGTTTGAAAGAGTGCGTAAACAATAAGGCCATCTACATTTTTGTCCCTGTTTAAAATTTCTATAACTTTATCATACTGTTCCGTTGAGCCTTCTGCAGTGAGATCTACAGGATTTTCAACCGAACCGAACGGTACAATTACTTCTCTAAGATCTTCCTTTGTTTTATCATCGAGTGTTGCTACCTTAAGGCCCACACCATTGGTTTCTGATGCAACGTAATCGGCAGTGATCACGCCCAGTCCACCAGCTGTTGTAACGATTGCAATACTATCCCCTGTAAGCGGTTTCTGATAACCTAGAGCTCTTCCATAATCGATCATTTCTGTTTCAGAATAAGCCCTGACAATTCCTGCCTGCTTCAATGCACCTTCCACAATGCTATCATCTGTTGCAAGTGCACCAGTGTGCAGTGATGCTGCTTTTGCCCCCGCTTCAGTTCTGCCTGATTTTAAAACAACAATGGGTTTGCTTTTAACTATATCCTTTGCCTTGTTAAAGAATTCTCTACCATTTTTGAATGTCTCAAGGTAAAGTAAAATGCTCTTTGTATTCTCGTCCTCTTTGAAAAAATCAAGTAATTCTGTCTCGGATAGGTCTATCCTGTTTCCAAGGTTTATGAAGGCCGATACACCTATGCCATATTCTGATATTGTATCCATGGTCAAAAGGCCAAGAGCACCGCTCTGTGAAATAAATGCTAGACATCCTTCTCCTGGAAGGGCGGTTCTATCCGGTAAAGTGAGTGCAGTGCTTACCTTGGACTTAGGCAAATAAACACCCACTGTGTTTGGACCGATAACCCTTGTGCGTGAACCCTTAATTAATTCAAGGATTTTTCTCTCAAGCTCAGCACCTTTTTTTCCAGTTTCAGAAAAACCTCCAGCAATGACAATTACATACCTAACACCCTTTTCTACACATTCCGTGATAGAATCAGGAACAAACTGTGAAGGAAGTGTTATCACAGCTAGATCTATTTCATCATTAATATCCTTTATTGATGGATAAGTTTTAATGTTAAAAATATCCTCATTTTTTGGATTGACTGGATAGATCCTTCCATTATAGCCGTAATAAAGTAAATTCTTCAGAATAACATTTCCAATTTTCTTTTCATCCTTTGAAGCGCCTATGACGGCTATTGATTTTGGATACAAAAGATGCTCGTACATCAGATAGGGGAATTTATCATATTAGATTAAGATTTCTAATTAATATTTTATTATTGAGAAAAATATACCCATTTATGGAATCATATGGATTATACCTTGAAAAGATGAAGGTAAAAATTATAATGAATGGCAGGGAATTCATAATAGATGCTAATAGAACAGATGGCAATGCGCCCATGGATACAATAATTTCAGCCCTTTTAGCTTGCACAACTATCAGCATTACCACAATTCTTAAAAGAATGCATGAAAATTTTAAGAATTTTGAAGTTCATGTTATCTGGGAGCAAGAGCCAGAACCACCGAGAATATTCAAAAAAATAGAACTAAAATATTTTGTAAATGGAAATGTTTCAACAGAAAACATGAAAAAAGCAGTTGATTTGACATTTGAAAAATATTCCCCATCCGCCGTGATGCTTAAGAAGGCAGGAATAGAATTGAAATATTCTTTCAAAATAGAACAATAATTGCTTAATTTTTTTAGAAAAATACAATTAATTGTAAACAATGATAAAATAAGCGATATATTATACGTAATGCTTATGACAGAGGAATTTGATAAAATAAAAGAATTTGCAGAATCTACGCTTGGAGAGCTTCCAGAAGTAATAAAGTTACTTGATAAATTTGATGAGAAAGCAGCTTTAGAACAGTTCAATGAAAATCTAAACCTTTATCTTGGCGGAAAAAATATTCCCAAGAAAATAGCATCACTTGTTGCCCTTTCAGTGGCGGCTGCTAATGGCCCAAAAGAATCAGCAATGATACATTTCAAACTTGCAAAAAAATTCGGGGCTGAAGATTTGGAGATAATAGATGCTCTGAGGGCAACAAAAATGTCCTTGATGTCATCTACATTATCATCAATTGAAAATTTTATTGATGGTGAACACTATGAGATTGACGAAGAAACAGAAAACATACTAAAAAAGGTAGAAAATGAGGCCGGAGTGATTCCTGAAAGGATCAAGAATCTGTCCAAATTTTCTAAGGAAATGCTTAAAGAGCATTTGAGGGAAAGGGCAGAACTTTTGAATTCAAGGAAGCTCGAAAAGAAGTACGTTTTTTTAATTGCATATTCGGTAAGCGCATCAATACATGACAAAGATTGCGAAAAAGTTTACATGGAACAGTATATTAAGAATTATGGTAGCATTGACGAAATTCAGGAAGCCATAAACATTGTTAGATTTATAACTGGAAACAGGGTATTTGTTAATGCTCTTGACATTTTGAGGACCATGGACAAAAATTCTAAATTTTAATAGGATAATAAAAGCAGGAATTCTTAACTTATGAGTATCAGTCTTTTAAGGAGGCAAATTTTTCCAATGCCTCTTTCTCCATATAATGTAGATTTCCTATAATTACAAGAATTTGAGGTGTTGGACCAAGAGGAAGTTCCATTAATTTTTTTATCTTTCCAGCTACCGCTTTTTGTGCAGAAGATCCTGCTCCAGAAATAACTGCCACAATAGTATCTTCGTTGATTGCATCTCCTCTGTAAAGTTCTTCCATTTTCAGAAGTATATCAAATGCCATTAAAGCCGACATTTCCAGATCTTCCCTGAGGTCAAGAAAAGCTATGGTATGAAGTCCCATTTTCCTGTTTCCAGCAATAAAATCATAAACGCTGCGGGGATAATAATCATAATCGGGGAATGGAATTGACACCGATCTTCCGAATTTGTAATTCTGCAGACCCAATATAGAGGGAATTACGCATTGTATTGAAATTCCATTTGCAACTTCAAATGGGATACCTCTATCGAAAGCGCTTATCTTCAATTCAATATGCGTGGTAGCCATCATTGGATCTCCAGGAACAAGAAGAACAATGTTTCTATTGATGGAAACATTTAAAAGAAAATCGCTCTCAACCGTTTTTCTGTCGATAAGCTCAATTTTTTTTCCTAAAAAATCTTCCAGTTCTACCTTTGAGGTATCCATAAGCCTGGACGTGTAATTCTCTAAATAAAGTTCTTCTGCATTCTTTATTTTTTCAATACCTTCCAAAGTTAAGTGTTTTTTAGGGTTCAGACCAAGACCTACCAGAGTAAGCATAAAAAAGGATAACAATAAAAGGATTAAATTTTATTGTTTCAAACGCATTCTTTCTTCTTTGTTTTCTTTATCACGATCACGGGAATATTAACTCTTGAAATCACCTTTATCGTTACACTTCCTATGAAGAAATCTTCAACGTATGAGTACCCCCTATGACCGAGAACAATTGCATCGAAGGTTCCAGTGTTTGCGAGATCAATTATCACCCTTGCAGGATCTCCATCGGCAATTGCATAATCTAATTTATATTTCCCAGGCAAATTCAAGTTTTTTATGAATGTTTTCATTTTGTTCTCAGCAATTTCCTTCGCAGATTTTGTGTAATCCTCAGTCACGAAATCCTCTAACTCCTTTACGGACAAAGGAACAACGTAAAGAAAATATATGGTATCAATATCAGGAATGAAATCCAAAGCCTTTTTAACAATGCTCTCAGTATTGCAAGAAAAATCTATAGGGAACAAAATTTTTTTCATATTTACCTACCTCCAGTTGCATTCTGCAAATGAATTTCCTTAAATTCAACATCCCTTGTCTTGATGCCGTAGAAATGAGCGATTTTAGGTCTTAGTTTTATATAAGTGACAAGGAATATTATCTGAAATATCGGGAATATTGCAGGTGCAATAGCAACGAATGGCGAGAAAGCTGTGGCAGCAATTGCAATAGCTGTTGCTTCATTCTTCCCTATGCTAGGGAAAACCATTGCCATGGCATCCCAGTAATCGAACTTTAGATATTTCAGGAGAAAAGTCATGAATATTAGTGAAATTGTTCCGAATACCATTGCTGTGTAGAATATTCCTATTACTTGATCGAAATGAGTTGCAACAAGGACTGCATGGCCCAGAAATATAAAGAACACGATAAGGAACATACCTATAGTTGTGATACTAGGGAATAAAGGCGATATTTTTTTGAACTTTTCAGGACCCATTTTATTGACCATATACTGGTGCAGTGCAAGACCAATTATCAAAGGTACAATTATTATTTCAATTATAGTGATTATAAGCAGAGACATTGAAACGCTCAAATGGTACACAGACCCGTACCAACCTGCGAAGAGAGGTATTATAGGAATTCCAACTATGAATGTAATTGCTACAAGAGCCGTTGCAGCTTCTATATTTCCTCTCATGAGACCGACATAACCTATGCTCATTGATGAGCAGGGAACAAGCCATGCTAGGAATATCCCCAATCTAAGAAGAGGATTGGAAACAAATAAATCACCCAGGAGAATTGCCATTAATGGCCCCCAACCAAAGTTCATTAACAAAACTATAACCAACATTTTCCAGGATTTGAATGCCTTAGCCAAGCCACTTAAATTCAGCATGAGCATCATTGGGAATATCATAATGAATATTGATGCCATCATCAGATCGTTTATGAAGCCACTGTTCGACATAGTCCATTTTGAATACGTGATTCCCAGGATATAGCCAATTATGATTGAGATGACAACGTATACAGCCAGGAATCTGTCTAGATGTTCTCTTAACTTAACGAGTTTTGATTTTTCTTCCATAGCAGGCTGAAACGAGGTTACAATATTTATGTATTCTTTACAATATTTTCAATTAATTGAAATGTTTTATACAAAAATTGTACAGTTTATATTATGATTCAATTGTTTTTGATGCAGATTTCTTAACTTTATTAAAGATAGACATTTAGCCTATAGGCTCCTCCAGAACAATTTCTAGGGAGGTATCATAAATACCATATTTGACAAAATTTTCTTTGATATAATTCCTCACATAAGAGCAGTTTTCGCCGACAACCTCAGCAAAGAATCTTCTTTCACCACTGATTATTGTTAATTTTTTGATCATTTTTTGAGATTTTGCAAACTTAATAAAATCATCTATTTTGTCCGGTGGCAGATTAAAAAATAAATATGCCTTGCAATTTAAATTTATCATATAATAATTGATCTTTGCCTTGCATCCCTGAATCACACCTTTCCTTTTCAGATTGTCAATTCTTTCTCTTACAGTCCATATATTCTTGTTTAATCTATTTGCGATGTCCTGGTATGTAAGTGTACAATTTTCCTCCAATAGATCAAGAATGTCCAAATTCAGCTTGTCCAATTTAGGGCCTTTCATCAGTAGAAATATAAAAAATGAATTAAATAATCTTTTTGTATTTTTGATTAAAAAATATATTTTGAGCTGCCCGAAAATATAATTTTTCTGTTTCAACCTTGCAAAAAAAGAGGATATTAATTATATATTAATTATATATCAAATTTTTTTAATGTTTCGATTAAGCCTTTAGATCATTATGACAGCCTTAAAAATTTTTTTACAAATACTTTATTCTAAGGAAAATTTTTAAAATAACAACTTTTTTTATAAAATTAATTTGGTAATTTAAAGAAAAAGTTTATTAATAACTTTAATTTTTGTTATTATTGGTATTATCATAATTATAATAAAAAAAGAAGGTGAAAAAATGGATGAAAAAATTGGTGGAGATGTTGTTTCCTCGTACACAGGAAAGATAGATACAACACAGCTTGTTTCTCAGTTTCAAAGAATTGTGGATAATAGATTTGCAAAATTTATCATGAAAAGAATGACCACACCTAAAAAATTCGAACATGCTCTAGGTGTCTTTGCTGGAGTAGATAAACCAAATTCCCTTGGAGAGGATTTAGAGGTAAAAACAATTGAAGCAGCGCTTAAAAGGGCAATGAAAACTTTTGGCATAGATGATATTTCAGTTGTAAAAAATGCTTTAAAGGAACCATTTGTAAGAAAAGGTGTTGCAATAACACTCAGATCCGTTGCAAAATACGGAATAACAAAGCCCCAGGTATTCGAAGCACCATTGTTAATAGTTTGGAATATAACTAAGCAATGCAATTTAAAATGTCTTCACTGCTATGCGAATGCTGGTCCTTATAAACATAAAGATGAACTAACATTGGCAGAAAAATTGAATGTTGTTGATCAATTTGATGATGCTGGTGTAACAATGCTATCATTTTCTGGTGGAGAACCTTTAATAAGTCCTGATTTCTGGAAAGTAGCTGAATATGCATCAAAGAAAGGAATGTATACAACAATAGCAACAAACGGTACTCTCCTTACAAAAGAAAATGTAGAAAAACTTAAAAATATTGGAATCAAATATGTAGAGGTTAGCCTTGATGCACCTGAACCAAAAACCCATGATATGTTCAGGGGTGTGGAAGGAGCCTGGCAAAGGACAGTTGACGGTATAAAAAATGTAGTTCAATCAGGTGCATTCGATACCGCAATTGCAACAACAGCAACTAAATATAACATTGAAGAAATACCACAGATGATAGATCTTGCAATAAAACTAGGTGTAAAGAAATTCATTGTTTTTAATTTTGTTCCAACCGGTAGAGGAAAAGATATTATTGCTCAGGACCTTTCACCAAAAGAAAGAAACGATTTGCTAAATTACTTATATGACAGATGGCAGGATAAGAAAATAGATATTTTTTCAACAAGCCCTACCTATTCACAAATCGGAATTGAAAGGGTACTTGCAGGAACGGGAAAAACATATTCTCCAACTCACTTTGCTTCAGCGGATTATGGTCAAACAGGCGTGGGCCTTGCAGAGTTCATCGGCGGTTGTGGTGCTGGCAGGCTTTATGCATCTCTCGAGGACAATGGTGATGTTGGTCCTTGCGTATTCTTGCCAATTAAAGTGGGTAATATCAGAGAACAGAGTTTCAAAGAAATTTGGGAGAATTCTAAGGTTTTACAGGAATTAAGAAACAGGGATCTATATGAAGAAAACTGCAAATCCTGCATTTTCAGGAATCCATGCGGTGGATGCAGAGCTAGGGCTTATGGTTATTTCGGCAATTATCTTGCACCTGATCCTGGTTGCATCTATAACCAAAAGTATTACGATGACATTGTAAAGGATTTTTTGATTTCACCTGAAATAGGTGGTAAGAAATGAAAATACTTTTTGTTTCGCCACCAACAGATTCTGCAATAAAAAGCGTCGTTGGAACAACAGGTCCTCCATTGGGCCTTGCATATCTGGCATCAATAGCAAGAGACAGGGGATATGATGCAAAAATAGTTGATTCACTTGCAGAGAATTTAACATTTGATGATGTGAGAAAAATTATCAACCAGTATTCACCAGATATTGTTGGAATAACATCTACAACATCAATGATACCTGATGCATATCAGGTTGCAAAAATTGCAAAGGATATTTCAAAAGATACAATAACAATTATTGGAGGTCCACATGTTACATTTGTTCCAGAATTAACACTTCAAGAAAGCCAGGATATGGATTATGTTGTAAGAGGCGAAGGAGAATTGGCATTTTCTGGTATCCTGGACATAATAAACAAAAAGAAAGAAAAAAAAGATGTATTCGGCATAAGTTACAGAAAGGAAAATGGAATAATGAATAATCCACCTCAACCTCTTATAAAAGATGTGGATACAATACCTGAACCTGCTTGGGACCTACTTCCCATGGAAAAATATGAAATTGACAACGTTCAATTCGGTACAATAATGACTTCACGCGGTTGCCCTTACAACTGCATATTCTGCTCATCATCGCTGCAATTCGGAAAACAATGGCGTGGCCATTCCGTTGAAAGGGTAATGGATGAATTGAAAATTTTAAGATATAAATATAAGAAAAGAGAAATAGAGTTTCTAGATGATACATTCACATTAAACATGAAAAGGGCTGTTGAATTAACGAAAAGGATTTATGACGAAGGATTAGACATAAGGTGGTCAGGTTCTGCAAGGGTTAACCTTTTCAATGATGAAATTGCAATGAATATGAAAAAGGCAGGCGCTCACACCATATATTTTGGGATTGAATCAGGTTCTCAAAAAATTCTTGATTTTATTGGTAAAAGCATTACCCTAGACCTTGCAAAATTATCAGTTTCTAAAGCAAACAAAGCAGGTTTGCATACCTTAGGCTCGTTCATCATTGGATTTCCAGATGACACGGTAAAGGATGTTAAAACAACAATAAAATTTTCAAAAAAAGTTGGTGTAACTGTTGCCCAATTTACCATAGCTACACCCTATCCTGGTACTAGGCTCTGGGATTATGTTATGGAAAGAAAATTACTGCTAACAATGAACTGGAGAAAATTTACTACCCTTTCACCAGTAATCAAACTAAAGAATTTCACCTCAGATCAGATACTTAAATGGCTTTCTTGGGCATATATTTCATTTTATGTAAGACCCATATACCTCATAAGGGATCTTGCAAAAACGCATGGTTTCGTATTCAAAAGGTTAATACCTTATGCAAAAAGGGCAATGACTCTTGATTTCATGAGTGATTGATATGGATATGGATGAGATTGTCATACTCATAAGAAAGCTCATGAGGAACTTGTGCCTGAACGAGGCACCATGCAAGATATATTCCATTCTCGCTCTTTCCGAAAAGCCGATGAGCATAAGGGAAATATCTGAACGTACTGGCTATTCGCCGACAATGGTATATTCATCAATAAAGGAACTCAAAGAAAACGACCTTATTGAAAGGGTGAAGGAAGGAAAGAGCATTGCATATACTGCAAACATAAATTTCATAGATGTTTTTGAAAGGAGAAGAAGGAGAATCATGGAGGAATTCCTTGAACCTCTTTCAAGCATTGACCTAACAAAATATAAAGACAATTCTAGAATAAAGGAGATCAGGAGATACGCTATCACAATACAGGAATATTTCAGAAAGATTAACGAACTGAAAAATGGGGAACTGGTTGTAAAAAAATAGGCGATTTTTATGATACAAAAACACAAGGCTTGGATTGATGAAATAGAGAAATGCCCCAACTGTGGCTCAACCCACCTGATTAGAAATTATGAGCGTGGTGAGTTGATATGCCAGGATTGCGGTCTTGTAATAGACGATAATTTCATCGACCAAGGACCTGAGTGGAGGTCGTTCGACAATGATCAATATATGGACAGGGCGAGGGCGGGTGCTCCAAGCACATTCATGATACATGATAAGGGGCTTAGTACTGAAATATCCTTCAGCAACGAAGATTCATACGGCAAAAAGATACCCATAAGGAATAGATCCCAGGTATACAGGCTCAGAAAATGGAACTCAAGGATAAAGTCCTTGGATGGTAGGAACCTGAGCATTGCGCTCCAGGAGCTGGATAGGATTTCAGGTGACATCGGCATACCCAGGGACGTGAGGGAAACAGCAGCAATGCTCTACAGAAAGGCTATGACAATGAAAATGGTCAGGGGAAGGAGCATTGAGGCACTTGTATCAGCTTCTATATATGCCGCCTGCAGAATGCACAATATACCCAGAACCCTGGAAGAAATAAGCCGTGTAACAAAGGTATCAAGAAAAAATATTGCGAGGGCTTACAGGATAGAAAACAGGTTTCTTAAATTCGGTCTCATACCTCAGTCCCCGATGAATTACATAGAATATTTCAGAGACAAACTAAGGTTGAGCATTGAAACGAAGGAAAAGGCGATGGAAATCATAAGCAAAGTCTCGGAAGACGGCAAAATCTCCGGCAAAGGGCCGGTTGGCATTGCAATCGCCGCCTTATATATAGCTGCAGTTTTAAACGATGAACGAAGGTCACAGAGGGAGTTTGCTGATGCCGCGGGTATTACAGAAGTCACGTTGAGGAACAGGTACAAGGAGATTGCAGGAATACTGGGAATGAACATCGGCTTCCACTGATTATTAAAATCAGCTTTTAAAATTTAAAATGCAGGAAACAAATGACCTGAACTTTTCATTTAAAGAGTAATAGGTAAACTTCCAATCCTCCCTTTTTTTCAGTATTCCGAAGTTATATAACTTAATTAGATGCGAGGTAACCGTGGATTGCTGCATATGAAGTGCATATTCAAGCTCGCAAGCGCAAACCTCATCGTACTTCAGAAGTATGGAAAGTATTGCCAATCTTGTCTTGTTCGACATAGCGCTAGTTATCTCCTCTAATCTCTCAAAATCCATCGCGTTCACTGGTTCGACATTTTTCAGCCTGCAGCCTTCATTGACCATTTTTATCACTTACACTTGTTTCAAAATGCCTTTTTCTATTTAATTGTATCCACACGATGATTAGCATCAGCGGAATCTCGAGCAATGGGCCTATGGCCGTGGTGATTACAACAAACGGATAAATGGAAAAAGCTGAGATTGCAATAGCAATGCTGATCTCGAAATCACGTGCAGAAACAGAATAACCTATAGCTGTTGAATCAGCATAATTGAAATTCAATTTTCTGGATACAAAATAGCCAATATGAAAAAGTATTAAATAAAATATGAACATCACAATGCCTATCATCCATATCAGACTGGGATATTCCAAAATCCCTGATCCCTCACCCCAGAAAATCACAATAATGGTGAAAAGAAGTGCTATGGTCTGAACATTCCCCAGCATTTTAAGAAGACCATTAAAATAAGATTTATTTTGAAAGAACTTTCTGGTCAAAATTCCTGTAATCAAGGGAATCAACAAATAAAATAAAACGCTTTCCAGAATCAATAACGGATAAATGGTCACTGTTGTTCTAGCAAGTAAATAAACAAGCACGGGTGTAGAGAGCACCTGAATGAAAGAATTCCAAGCCACAAAAGAAACTCCTAAAGCGAGATTTCCCTTTGAAAGATCTGTCCACACTATTACCATAGCTATGCAGAGTGCAACGCCGAGAAGTATTACGCCAACCAATATTTGAGAAGAGAGCTGTGCATTCAGAATACCAGCGCCATAAAAAATGAAAATTATAAAAAAATAGCCAAGACCTGCAACGAGAAATGGTACTACAACGTAATTCAAAATTAGCATTACTAGAATGGATTTTCTGTCCGAATGCTCGATTTTATTTCTTCAATCCTGATCTTAGCCATCGCTGGATATATCATGAAGAACAGACCGATAGGAATGCCCAATGTGAATATTGAACTACCGTAATGTTTCATATTCAAGGAAAGATTCAGGCCCAAGACTATGCTGATTAAGACAAAAATTGGGAAAAGTGCAGTTTTTAGGTTTATTCTTTTCATATGGAAAGACCCTGATTCTTTATTTTCTCAATGATTTCCTTTTTTATTAAATCGGGACTTGTTTTCAAAACATTCTTTGACATATTTTTTACCTGATAAAAATCAGGAAAAGTGATCGCATTCCACATACAAGCAATCTGACAGTTGTTGCAGCCCACCATGCAGTTGTTCGGGAAAAGAACAACATCCTTTCTTTTTTCAGGGTCATAGCCGAAAACATTCCTCTTTTCAGAGCATGTGACAACACATAAACCACAACCTGTGCATTTGTTTTCATCTATTTTTGGGTACCAGATTATGTCCTTTCTTTTCATCCCATGCCAGTTTGAAAATTCATTTTTCGGGTCATCGCTTATATTAACATTTTTTAAATTTGCCTTATGGTCAGGATACTTTTCCAATTTTTTGTTCAATTCTTCCTTCACCTTTGGATATATCTTATATTTCATGAGAAGTTTTGTAATGAATTTTTTAGGTTCATATGGAAAAGAAATTGCGTCTTCTGGGCAAAGCTTTGCGCATGTTGTGCATCCGAGAACGCAGTTCGATTTATTCTCTACTTTGAACTTTCCATCATTTTCGGACCAGGCAAAAACCCTGTTGCCGCAGGCGAGTAGGCACATACTGCAATTATCGCATTTATCATAATCAATTGAAGGATACCATTCTTCGATTACCTCGGATCCATGCCAATTCCTCATATCGCTCCCATTTTCAAGAAAGGGATTATTGTATTTTAAGATTATCATATTTTGATATTATAATTTTATAATAAAAGCATAAATTTATCTATTGTTTTTAATTATTTTGATTATGCAAAAAAGATCCTTTATTTATAGAATAATTGAAAACATAATTAAAAAAATCAATGGAATTGAGAATCTGCCTGAAGTTCCAGAATTAGACAGAAATATAAAAGCATTAGATTAAAAAATTGCTTTCTGGGAATAAGGAATATTCAGAAATTGCTGAAGATTATGAAAAATTAATGAATTTTGAGGAAGAATTAGCATTGAGAAAGAGAATAGATGCAGGCGTATCCACCCTGTTCTATTTTGTTTACACCATTTCTGGGTCAATCGTTGGTCTGGCATTTTCAATTGCCATATTCTTCACAACCAGGGGGTTCATAGGACACATACTCATTTTATTTTCTATGGCTGGGAGCATAATCTCAATTATCATAGGGGTTATGAGTATGTCAAATGAAAGGAATTATACGAAAGATATAGTGGATGATCTCAAAAAGAGAATAATTGAATAAATTAATGCTGAAAATTTTTAAATAACGGATTTTCATTCAGATCCTATGGTATCAAAAGCCGTAAAATCTGTGTCACCATCTGCTACTATCAGTCTTTTGGTCAAAGAGAACGAACTTAAGGCACAGGGAAGGAATGTAATATCTTTTTCGTTGGGTGAGCCTGATTTTCCAGCTCCGGAAAAAGTTATTGAGTATGCCTGCAAAGAAATGTTTGATGGGAAGACGCACTATACACCAAGCTCCGGTATACCTGAACTCAGGGAAAAAATAGCTGAAAAATATAAAAAAGAAAACAATGTTAATGTGAATGCTAGAAATATAATAGTCACCCCTACAAAATTTGCTTTGTACATTTCATATTTGACTCTTCTAGACCAAAGCGATGAAATTCTTATTCCTGATCCAGGATGGGTATCCTATGTTGAAATGGCTCACCTGGTTCGGGCAAAACCAGTTTATTATAAATTGAATGAAGGTAATGGATTCCAGATCAATGAAGAGGAAATGAAAAATAAAATTAATAAAAAGACAAAAGCAATTTTGATCAATACACCTTCAAATCCCACTGGATCTATTCTGGACATAGATAGCCTTAAAATTCTAAGGGATCTTGCTGTAGATAATGATCTCTATATTATAAGTGATGAGATTTATGAAAAGCTCATATTCGAGGGAAAACATATTTCAATAGCATCTCTTGATGGTATGTTAGAAAGAACAATTACCGTAAATGGTTTTTCAAAGTCCCACGCAATGACAGGCCTGCGGGCTGGTTATCTCATTGCTAACCAGGAATTAATAAAATATATGGATAATGTACAACAACATACTTTAACATGCTCATCAACATTTTCACAGTATGCAGCCCTAAAAGCACTTGATGATAATGAAGATACCCTTAAAATGGTGACCGAATTCAAAATGAGAAGGGATCTAATATATTCAGGGTTGAGTAAAATAAACGTATTTTCAGCAATTAAACCAAATGCAACGTTCTATATATTTCCAAAGTTCAATTACAATGGAAAGAATTCAATGGAAATGGCAAATTTTCTTCTCGAGAATTTAAACATAAGTGTAGTTCCTGGAATTGCATTTGGACCATCAGGAGAAAACCATTTAAGATTCTCATTTTCCACGTCAAGAGAAAATATAATTGAAGGTCTTGAAAGATTGCAAAAACTTATATAAATTGTTAAAATAAACTATCTAAAGGGCCTGTGGTCTAGCTGGTCATGACGTCGCTCTCACACAGCGGAGATCACCGGTTCGAATCCGGTCAGGCCCATTAACATCTTAATCAATAT
>ERZ1669250.101-NODE-101-length-45284-cov-6.605894_pt1 | contig 45284 bp, 39 predicted proteins | sample MGYA00579295_ERZ1669250 | MGnify/ENA primary metagenome ERZ1669250 (study PRJEB41166, sample SAMN08046056) | hot springs metagenome | biome: hot spring; feature: acid hot spring; material: thermophilic sediment; isolation source: thermophilic sediment from acid...
CATTTATTGGTCCACCACAGTAATCACAGATAAGCCTAGGTAATGCGGTTACTGTTGAGGCTGGCTCTAACGCTACGTATACTGACTCCTTATCCTTAATATCATTGATTAGTTTAATTAGGTTGTTGAAGTCAGACGCTTTAACAATAACCATGTACCTACCGTCAATTAACCTATAGCATTCCCCCTCATGCCTCTTCCTAGTTACTATGAATGCCCTTGGGTAACCATGGGAAGCATCAATGGTGAATTTAACACCCTTAGCCCTTAAGGACTTAACCAGCCTTGATGCGGTAGCCTTACTGACACCAATCCTGTTGGCTAATTCTGAAACACTTAACCTAGAGTCCTCGCTAAGCAGTGAAATAGCCTTCAACTCAATTTCCGTAAACCTTGAAAAATCGGAACCATCAACCATGCTTGCTCAGTGAAAATCTCTCTAATTAACCTTATTTCGCACCCACTGGTTCACTAACACATGGCTAAGCACGTTGATCCGGTATGTGGCATGGAGGTTGAGGATACTGTGCCATTTAAATCACTGTACAGGGGGAGGGTTTACTACTTCTGTTCACGTCATTGTAAGGAAGCCTTCGATAGGGAGCCTGAAAAGTACCTGAAGGAGGGGCCTAGGGGCATGCCTAATGCGTGACAATCCCCATGAGCAGTGGATTAAGGGAAATTAAGGTTGGGTTAAACTTCAGGGAAGGGACTAGGAGGGTTACGTTTAAGATAGTTGGAATGCACTGCGCCACCTGTAGCTTAACAGTCCAAAAAGCGCTCCTATCAGTACCTGGTGTATTGGCGGCTGACGTGAGCCTAGCTAATGATGAAGCTGTGGTTGTTGTTGACCCAGGTAAGGTTAATTACGCTGATTTACTTAATGCTGTTGAGAGGGCTGGTTACGACATATACCGGGAGGAGGCTACCATAGGTGTTAAGGGCCTTAGCCCTGGTGACGAGGTAAGCATACTTAGTGAATTTAGGATACCGGGGGTTTTCGACGTCAGGGTTAACCTAGCCTATAGTGAAGTTAAGGTGGTTTACAACCCCCTAGAGCTTAGTGAAGCTGGCTTAGTTAAGGTTATTGAGGACTTGGGCTTCAGGGTTACTTACGTTAAAACCGGGAGCAGCGGCTTTGATATTGATAGGAGGGCTGCTGAGGCTGATTTAAGGGACTTAAGGATTAGGCTACTGGTTTCTGCACCATTAACGTCAATAATAATGATAATGGTATGGGTTCTGCAACCCATGGGTATAATGCCCAGTAACCTAACCCTATGGATTGGGTTAGCCCTAGCCACTGTGGTTGAATTCTACCCAGGCTGGAGGTTCATAAGGGGTGCGTTAAGGGCCTTCAGTAACCGCACCGCCAACATGGACACTCTAGTAGCCTTAGGCACATTAACCGCATACATCTATAGCCTACTCTACGCACTACACGTAGTGGGTGGTGAGGCGTTTCTTGACTCCGGTCCAGCAGTAATAACCCTAATCCTACTGGGTCGTTGGCTTGAGGCTAAGGTTAGGCTTAGGGCAGCGTCAACAGTAAGGTCACTAGCCCAATTAATACCCGGTAAGGCAAGGGTCTTAACTAACAGGGGGGAAGTGGAGGTTAGCGTTAATGAGGTTAAGCCAGGTGATGCAATTATCATTAGGGCTGGGGAAACAATACCAGTGGATGGGGTAGTTAATGAGGGTGGTGGCCACGTTGATGAATCAACCATGACGGGAGAAGCTGAACCCAGGCTAAGGAAGCCAGGTGATGTTGTGTTAGCTGGCACTAGATTACTCGATGGTTACCTCATCATTAGGGCAACTAGAACTGGGGAGTTCAGGTTAATAGCTCAGATTGCTAAGTTGGCTAGGGAGGCCCAGGCAGCTAGGTTACCTATACAGTCAATTGTGGATAAGGTGTCAGCCTACTTCACCTGGGTTATCATAGCGGTAGCCGTAGCAACATTCACAGCCTGGCTTAGCCTAAGGGCACCACTCTACCTAGCGGTCCTGCACATGGCCTCCGTCCTAGTTGTGGCTTGCCCATGCGCCCTCGGCCTAGCCACACCCATGTCCATAATGGTTGGTGTGAATAGGGCTGCCGAGGAGGGGGTTTTGGTGAAGAGGGGTGAGGCCCTTGAGAAGCTTAATAGAGTCAGGGTTATTGCCTTCGATAAGACTGGAACACTCACTGAGGGTGAGCCAAGGGTTGTTAAGGCCATGATGGATAAGGAGCATTTAACATTAGCCGCATCAGCGGAATACCCATCTAGCCACCCATTAGCTAAAGCTATTGTTAAGTACGCTGAATCAGTGGGTGTTAAGCCAATTAACGTTAGTGAGTTTAACCAACTTGAGGGTATGGGGGTTATTGCGGTGGTTGAGGGTAAGAGTGTTGGAGTTGGTAATGCTAGGTTAATTGAGGGTATGGAGGCTAAGGTTAACCCTGAGTTTACGCGATTGGCGGAGACTATTGGAAGTGAAGGATACACACCACTCTTCGTGGTGGTTGATGGGGAAGTTAAGGGGATGATAGTGGTTGGTGACCCATTGAGAGCTAATGCCCCTGAGGTAATTAAGGAGATTAAGGAATTAGGCCTAAGAACAGTAATGATTACCGGTGATGCTGAGGGACCAGCGTATGCAGTGGCTAAGGTACTGGGTATTGATGAGGTTTACGCAGGCCTAATGCCTAGTGATAAGTCTAAGGTGGTTAGGGATCTTAAGGCTAAGTATGGTTCAGTGGCTGTGGTTGGAGATGGGGTAAATGACGCTGTTGCCCTTAATGAGGCAGACGTAGGCATAGCTATGGGTACAGGTAGTGACGTAGCTAAGGAAGCTGGGGATGCAGTGCTAGTTCTGGGTGAGCTTAAGGCTGTTCCAAGGCTCGTAAAATTGTCGAAGGCAGTTGTGAGTAACATTAAGTTCAACATAACTTACGCCTTCGCCTACAATACAGTACTGGTACCGGTGGCAGCTGGGCTAATACCCGGCTTAACCCTGAGACCAGAATTAGCAGGCTTGGCCATGGCGCTAAGTAGCTTAACGGTAACATTAAACGCCTATTCAATTAGGTTACGTAGGATTTAATGCTGAGATTAGGTATTTGCCTTCCCTGAATGTGACTCAGCATCCTTAATTATCCTCTCCAATGCATGCTCAGAGCCCTGCTTAAAATGATTAATAATCCAGCCCTTAACTGGTATTAACAATGGATGTAGCTCAATGTCCCAGTCACTAATTAGTTCACCGTCAGCAACATGGATCCTGTGGGTTCCTTTAAATGGTCCACTAATGAAATTAAACAACACTCCATCATTACTAACTTTAACGTAAGCATCACCGTGGTTTAATGGTCCATTGAAGGCGAATTTAATGTAGACATGTAGCGTGTCTTCACTTCTATCAATTATCTTCACTTCTCTATGTCCATGCCAGTACTTAGGGTAATCCTCAACATTAGATATTATACCTAAAACCACGTCCTTGGAGGCTTTTACACTTTTTCTAACAGTGAAATGCACCATGAGTTTAAGGAATCGTTAACCGCAGTTAATAACTTATTCGCGCTTCACTAAAATGCGCTAGGTGAGGTTAAGTATTATATATGATTAAGTTACCCTTAAGTTTATTGAACTAGTGTTCGGCCTTTATTGTGGTTGATGGTTGCTTTTCAGTTTCATTGCCCCTTCCCGTGCTGTCTACGGGGATGTGGGGGGTTCATTGGGTGCCTTCCCTAAGGCTTCACAGTGGCACTATCCAATTAAACATCACAATAAAAGCCTATAAACTTCATGATTACCTATAGCATTAAGAGAACTAAAAAATAACGAATAGCTACGTAAAAACGTTACAGACTCATGCCTTTTAACTAGGTTCATCAGTATTAACCCCTTGAAGACGCTCATATATATCTCAGCTGGTTCAGCTGAATGCAGTCTTAGTCTTTAATGTTCCTAGTATACATGGACCTCAATGGGCAAGTATAATCCTTAATGCCTTAGAACCCCGAAGTATTACTAAGTCATGTGCTGGATTAATGAAGATGTCCTCATCTTTCAGTAATCTTAATTAGTAAAGTACCATTGGGTTCACGACGTCAGCTACAGCGTGCACTGACGCTAATAGGGTATAGATTAACCTAAAGATATAGTAAGTGAGCTAAATTACCTAGCCATATTTAATACTGCGTACTTTACTATTGGGTCAGGAATTCTGTATTTATCATTCACTTCAATTAGAAAACCCATCTTCACAAGGTTCCTTAAATCCCTTGATAATGTTGCATTCGTTGGCCTTCTACCTGTCTTAGCCATTACATACCTTAGAATATCACTCCACTTGGCTTCCTCAAGTGTCGCTGTGGCTTCCATTATGTATTGGTAATACTGGCTTCTTGAGTATAATTCCTCAATTTCACTCTTGACCATGTTAATGCCTAATTCCTTAACCTCATCCAGGGCCTCTAAGCCTTTATCTAAGTATAACTTACCAAAGTAGGTTAACCAACCAACAATACCATCTAATTCATTCACTGCCTTTTCCCAAACATAATCCTCAACATTAGTATTTAACTCGGCGAATCCTCTTCTCAGGAAATCAATGGACTTTTCCCTATTGAATGGCGTTAACTCCGCAGTGAAGAAGTATCTACCGTATAATTCTGAAGATGGATCATCAATACCAAGAAAATCATGCAGTAAGCCAACTTCACTACCAGTAAGAACTAGTGTTATGTTCCTGAGGTTATCATAAATGTAGGCCAATAGCGGCCTTAGGCCTGAGGTTGAGTACCTAAGGTATTGGGCTTCATCAAACACTATTATTATTCTTTTTCCAACATCATTTAACGCATCAAACACCCTCACTATATTATTTCTAGTCTCCGAAGGCCTTAACCTAATTCCAACAGAACCTAAGGATAAGTCTACATCCTTAATTAAGTCCTTAAGCCTCTCCTTAAAGCTTAACTTACCTAATGATGATTTAAGTTCATCGTAAATCCTTTCCACTGGTACCTTCTTTGAAACATTGTCATAAAGCTTCCTAACATCTATGAATAAGTAATCCATGCTTAGTGAATTCAATACGGAGAGGACTAAGCTTGATTTACCGATTCTCCTTAAGCCAAGAACTAGGATTAATCTCTCATTGATACCTTTCTTAAATCTCTCAATTTCAAGTTACCTATCGTAAAGTTCACTTAGTGATATCTTTGGTTCAGTGTTGAAGAGCAAGTATCACCCCCGATACTTAAACTTTATGTAATGTTAACCCATGCCGCTGACTCAGGGGAATTGTAGAATCAGTGGGCCCGCCGGGATTTGAACCCGGGACCTTCCGGTTATGAGCCGGACGCTCTACCATGCTGAGCTACGGGCCCTATAACCTATGGTTGCCTAAGACTTTTTAACTTTTACCTCAGGCGACTTTTTAAACCATTCCCTTAATTAAACAAGCCTCACCATTCAAGACCCATGACACCCACAATACCCTTATCATAGTAGTGCTTAATGGGCTTAAACTCAGTTACTAAGTCAGCTAACTCAAGGAATTCACTTGGTGCATTACGCCCTGTTAAAACAACGTTAACTTCATTGGGTAGTTTCCTTAAACCATCAATAACCTCACTGCTGGTCAATAATCCACCTTCAACCGCGTTGTTGACCTCATCTAGTATTAATAGGAATGGCTTAACCATTATGCTTCTTTCAATGGCCTTACTGAAGACATCCCGAGGGCTTCTCAACGCCTCCTCACTCATGTAATACACCTCAACCAGGTCACTCATCTTGAGTAATGCAGAGTACTCGCCAACCCACTGTCCCCTATAGATTAGGGTCTTCATAACATGCGCAACTATAGACTTCAATCCATGCCCATAAGCCCTCAGCACTAGACCCAATGCAGCAGTGGTCTTACCCTTACCATCACCAGTGTATACTAGTATTAGACCCATAGATTAAGCATTGTACTTACGTAGTATAAAAACATTAAGATCCTGAAGCATTAAGCCCTATTTCCCATAAGTAATTGGCTCCTTGCCTCACTGATTCTTGAGTTTAACATACGTCAACTTCTGGGTGCTCAGTGAGTTTAAACCTAGTGGGTTTAACGACCCTCAATTATTGTAGAACACTCCATCGTCCCGTTAATGAAGGGGTAAGCTTAATAATGATGATTACGTTAAAATGCAGTATATTAACCTACTGCTTAGTGGGTTTTCCACCCTTAGTTGCTATGCCCTGCGCCTCCTTCCATGCTTCATATTCACTGGGTTCTATACTGGCCCAAATCTCCCCAAGGGTTACGTACTTTAAACCAGGCCTAGGCTTAAGCATTGAGCCTGGGATTACGTACACCTCCCTATTACTGTACTCGCTTGGTACACCCATGTATATTCTTATCCTTTTCAAGGCTATCTTACCCCTACTCCGCTTGTACGGAAGCATGCCCCTGATGATTCTCCTGAGGATCCTGTCTGGTCTCCTAGGCCACTTGGGGCCAACCTTCTCTGGATTATAATGGGTCCTGATTTCACTCATCCTCCTCTTAAACCAGTCAATGACCATGTTCCTATCACCGGTTATAACAGCATTCTCAGCGTTAATTATGATGACCCTCTTACCCTGCAGCGCTAACTTAGCAACAACTGTTGCTAATCTACCTGCAACGTGATTTGACGCATTAATCACTACCTCATTCTCCTTGGGTAATTCACCCTTATTAAGCACCTTGACCTCGCTCATAACTTAACCAAAGCACACTGGCAGGGGGCCTTTTAAATAATTTGCATCATTAATGCCTGACCCCAGTTAAGTTATTGTTTCGCCTTCAGGTAACGAAAAATTAATACTATACAGTGTGTTCAGTCCCTTTAATTGGGTTTATTCTAATTTATTAATTCAAGAAGTTAAACTAGGCATTAAAAGCTTAAATAACCCTTAGAGGAATATAAGCGTATTATGCCTAACTTCAGGAAGGGTCAAATGAGCGCTATTGAGGCCATAGTAGTGGTGGTTATTATTGCATTAGCAGTAGTAGTGTTCATTAGGTTATTCCCCAGTTACCTACCCACTGCAGGCAGTGAGATTAATACACTTCAACTTGATGCGATGGCTCAAAGCCTACTAAGCTACATAGTCACTAACCCAGGCAATCCAACGTACTGGGGCTTAAATGCGAGCCTAATGAGTGCTTTTGGCCTAGCCTCAACTGGGTCAGCCTACTCACTGGATCCATTTAAGGTTCTTCAACTAGTCTACTGGGATTACGCTAACAACGCCAGTGTTGCTGTGTCGCCAAGTAACCTTAGGGGTTACTGTAGTATTAGCCAGATAAATGGCGTGGGTTTTAAGCAGTTCCTAAGCCAATACGGTATCAGCTACGTTTCATTGAATTACCTATGGTTATTTACAGTTGGTTACCCAACCAATTGGGTAATTAGTTATAGCCAAGTTAAGCAACTGCTCGGCCTAGGTAATAGGTACGACTTTGTGATTATTATTCACCCACTCTACATGATAAGGGTGATTAATATGTCCTCAAGCATAGCGTACATTAAGGTTACCGACTACTCCACAGGTGCAGCAATACCTAATGCGACAGTTACAGTGCAGTACTTCATAGCATCATTAGCATCCAAGGGCAACAACTCAGTATTCTACCAAGGTTACTCCTCATCAATAACCAACTCCAATGGAGTGGCTTCAGTTAACTTACCTGCACCCTTTAATCCAAACAATTACTACTACATGGTTATTACAGCCCAGACGGCCGGGTTAAAGGACTACGCCTACTACCAATACCCCGCAGTCCAAATACCACTATTATTGGTGGGTATAATGCCATTAATTAACAATAATGGCTACAGCGTAATATTCACTGATCCACATATATTCACTAATTGCCTACTAGGCGTGAGCTTAAGTAATCCAAGCCAATCTGCATTAGGCTTAAGGATAGTTGCAGTGTATAAGTCAATATACAACTTCACCACAATGAGCATAAACTTCACGTTTAACCCATCGGAAGGCAATAATAGTTACCCAGTGCCATGCAATTACCTTAGCGCTAGTAATACGCCGAACTACTCAGCATGCTACTGGAACCTACCCAGCACACCAATGCTCCTGCTTGTCTGGATACAGAGGAATAGCCAGGGAGAAAGCGGTTCAGTTCCATTAAGCCAATTACTCGTCATACCCCTAGGCTACAACCCAGACCTATATTTAGTTAATAGAACAATAATCTTCGGTTACCCGGTTAAGTACGCACCCACCGGTGTATCTAGGGCGTTAGTCTACATTGGTGATGCAGCCTACGTGATTAAGCTTTACCTATACTACAGGGGTAATGCCTTCAGTGGACTGGGGGTGAGTTAAATTGAGGGGTCAGGCTGTAATACTTATTGCACTAGTCATAGTCCTGGCCGCCTTAGCCCTAGCTGTAGTGTTCAGGGTTTTCGCAATGGCTCCCGCGTACGTTTACCAGAGGAGCATATACTACGTCTTTAAGTATAACCCACTCCTAGTGACTCAAGGCTTAACACTAAGCATGAATACTGCAGTAGATTCCTTCGCAATGAACTTCAGTAGATTCATGCTTAACTACGGTATAGCAATGTACCTTCACGTCTTGGCTGGGTGGACACCATTACCAACATCATTACTAAGCATGCTTCAACAGGAATTCAACCTAATAATCAACACTGCCTACGCACCAACAGGCCTAGCTGTGCCGGTTAAGCAGCCTAATTTCAACATGTCAATGTTCACCGACTTCTACGGTGCCCTAGGGGTACCTGGGTTAAGCATGATTTACACTGGGGGTAATGGTTCAGGTATTTACGTGGGTATTAATCAAACGTTCAACATGCCTACATTAGGTATCTATAACTTAACCCTAGCCAGTTCATTAAACCTAACAGGCGTATTAATTAAGCCAAGTTCATCAACATGCAATGCACAGCCAATCCTCACCCAGTACACGGCAACCTACTACTGCACTTATAACTTCACCCTGAATTCACCATCAGCCTATAGGTACATTTGCATTGGCCCAGGGGTCAATAAAACTGGGGGCACTAATTCAGCCTGGGCTTACTTAACCAGTGGTTCAGGAGTATATGGTGCAGTATTACTTTATCCAGTCGATGAACTAGATGCATCAGGTGGATTCAGAATAAGTGCATTATTTAGGATAACTAACCCAAGTAGCTTTAATATTGCCTTAAGTTTCCTAGACCCATACCCACCATCCAATGCATTCTCATTAACTGGGTACAGTATTGCTTGCTCACCAAGCTCTATTTCAAGTAATAAAATTACACTGCAATGTAATGTATACGCTGGTTCTAATCTAATTGCAAGTCCATCCGTTAAGTTATCATTACCATTGAATGCAATTAATGTTACCATCCAAGTAAGGAGCATTAGTGGGGGCCCATTCTCAAGTAACCCCACGGCTACTGCTAATTTCTACATTAATGGTTCATTACTAAGGAGTTTAACAATAAGCTTACCTTCATGGCATAGCGTATTTTCAAGCACCTTTAATGAGTATGCGTATGAGTTATATGGCCTAGATAGTTATACAAATTCACCACTGGGTTCATGGGTCACGGTCCTTAACCTAACCAATTCAAGGATAATGCAAGTCACAGTTAGGCTTAGGCAGAACTACACCCTTATAGTTAACCCAATAATAGCTGTTAGCCTAAATAATGCCCCAGCATTGGGTTCAACACTTAGTTTAGCCTATGTTAAGCCTGGCGTTGGCTTAAGGACACTTAACATTAGTTACGTTACGTGCAACATAACCTCAAACGCAATAATGTATGAGGTTAATTTAAGTAATGTGAACCCTAGTATTATTGGGTATCCTTATAGTCAATTACTTATCCTAGTTAATTATTCAGGAATATCACTAGTGATTAATCCATGGAACCCAAGCGCATTAAGAATATATGGAGTAAAGTATGGTGGTTACGTACCACGTGGCTACTCATCAACATCTATGGTGGGTTACTATATTCAAGTCTACAATACGGTTACCGGTTCCTTAACAAACATTGCATATTTATGGAATGGAGGGGTGCCAACTGTCTTAACAATATATGAGGGTACATCAGTAATGATTAACTATGGTTTTTTAACAACAATATACTTGGTTAATGTGTATCCTTCATTAAACGTGAACATATACCCTAGCATAGTTAGTTCACTTAAGTTATATTCATTTAATGAGGCGATTTATAATGTTCCCCCGGGATACCTCGCCCTTGATGAGACAGCACCATCATCTAATCTTAATCCAGGCCTTATAATTAGCTTCAAGTATCTACCTAGTCAAACACTACCAATAACCTACATTAATACGACAATCACCAACTGCGGTAATAACTTTGCACTACTACTGTATTATACCCCTGGTGTGGGGTATGTTTACTATGGTAATGGTGGTGGTCAATTATGTTAATGAGGGGTCAAGCCAGGTTAATTGAGGCCTTAGCAGCAGTAATAGTGATAATTGTGCTCCTCTCAATGCTTCCCCTGCTCTTTAAGTCACCCCTCACGCCGCTTAGGAGTCAGGTTCAGGTTAGCGTCAGCCAGTATGCCTACAATTCATTGTACACTCTGGTCACTAACCCATTATTCATAAATGCCCTCAGTAAGGGTAATTGGAGTGTTATACATTCACTGGCATCCGCCATAATTGGGCCTCAGTATAATTGGTTCATTGGGCTTGAACCCCTTTACAAAGCCTTAACCATAAGCTCATACAAGGTTACGCGCAGTTACGTAGCCTTAAACATAACCCTAGTACCAAGCCCAAGTACATACGGTGGTTACGCCTTAATTGACCTACCAGTCCTCCTAATTAATCAGGGCCTACCCCTCAGCTATAGGATAAACACCAGCGTACCTATGGCTAACGTATTCATGGTAGACAGTAGTGGTAAACCGGTTAACTGGTGGTTAATGAGTTATAATTACGTTACTGGGGATGCCTTAATCTGGGTGAACGCTAAGTCAAGTACATTATCAATCATTGTCTCAAGGAATGGTTCTGTCCCATATAACCCAGTACTAGGCCAATACTGCAGTAACCCCTATTGTTCACCCTACGGTGGTTTAAGTTCATTCATGGCTAATGCGCTTAATTTACCAGTAACCAGCTACAATAATGGAGTAAACGTGCTTACTAGCCAATACGGCTTAAACCAGTACTGGTGGTTTAATGGGTACACAGTCGTATGCGCTGGTTACTACTCATTATCAAGTAATGTACTTACATTTAATGTTCCTCAATCATCATCAGCATCATGCAGGTTAATTAACCCATTAAACACGGGAATATACACAACCTTAATTGGGCAATTGATAAGTGTAATACCTGGGTCAACATTAAGCATAGGCTTAAATTACCTGGTTACAGTGTATAATGGGTCAAGTAGCTATACGGTTCCCATACCTGTCGTATTAAGCTTAACGTATTATATCAATGGAACGGTTAATTATTCATTATACGTTAATGGCCAATCCGTTTACAGTGGCAATGGGCAATACGTGTACTTATTCATGGTAACCCTACAGCCTGTGGTTAACCCAGGGGTATGTAGTAATGGTTACTCATTGTACTTTACATTAAAGGAATCGGTAGACATCTATGATTACGTCTCAATGACCCATAAGCTAATAAGCGGCCTATACCAATCGCAATGCCTACCCCTCACATACAATGGTGTAGCCTCTGCATCAATTACAATTACTGGGGTAACCTTAACATTAAGTTCCCCATCTCAACCCGGTGTGAATTACGCCTATAATTCTACAGTGAAGATTTATGATTTAACCACTACACCGCAGGCCACTTCAGCTGTAGTTACGGGGACTTACTTCAACTATGCGATAACTAGTAATGTTATTCCACGGAATTACGCATACAGTATTCCTGGGCTACTGTTCACTCCAACGGCCGGCGCATTCACTGTTATTACGTTACCTAATGGGACATATTATTTAATTGCCCTAGAGATACAGGAGGTGAGTGGTGGCTAATGCCTAGGGTTGGTCAATCTAACATCATTGGGACTGTTATATTAATTGCTGCTGTCTTAGCCATATCATCAGTCTTCCTAATGTACGCGATGGGTAATTTCAATAGGGCTGCTGCGTCAGCAGCATTGTCCCAGGTTGAATCCTTCCTAACGAATGTTGCAGATGATGTTGAGGCGTCAATGTATGTTCCCGGGACGGTGCTTGTGTACCCAGTACCATCGACTGGTTATGGTTCATTCAACTTGATTAATAGGTACTGTAATTACACAATTAAGGGTTACGGTAACTTCACCAGCGGCGCTGTTGTCTACGGTATTCCACCCGGCTTATTATCATACCCAGTTAACTTCATTAATGTAATTAGGGGTGGTTATGGTAATGGGTTACCAAGCACCACCATTGACAACCCTATTGTTAATAATTCAGCTGCACCACTAGTGTCAATAGTTCAATTCGGCTACGGTAAGGTTCTTAATGTGAATTATGGCACTTACCTAGTCGTCTTCCCAAGGGTTATGATTGTTGAGAATCAACCAACCGCCTACGTTTACGTTCCAGTGTTTAATACGGTGGTTAACCCATCCTTAAGCTCTAGGGGTACTTTAATAATTAACGTAACTAGCGTTAAGTCCACAATAGTCTCACTGCCAAGTGGCTCATCAGTAACGGTAAGTGGACTCTGCGGCGGTGGCTTAGGTGGATTAATTACTGTCAGTAATCTTAACAGTATTGACATTATTGTGATTAACATGACTGTGACCTACAGGTGATGCTATGGATGTAATAGGTTACGTCATAATAACGGTTGCCTTAATCACCATTGCGGGATTAATGTACTACTACGTTAACTACTACATAACCTACAACATGCTTAACGTTGCATCTTACCTGGAGTCACTAATATATAATGCTATCATTCATGAGTTTCAAACGGCCGTTGCCCTAGCGTCCCTAAGCCAAGTCACTGGTTCATTCCAATACCAGTTAACGCTACCAACAGCAACTTTACCTGGTCAGGGGATTTCACTATACTACACTATTACACTGTATCCAGGTTACTTAAGTAACGGTGATGTGGGGTTATTCCTCAACATTACCGTTAAATTATCCTCAAGCAGCATTAGCCTTAGTTTTAGGAAAAATGGATTAGCGGTATTATCATCCCAGCAGCCTGTTGTGATAGATGCCTTAAACTGCATCAACTCCTCAACCCCAGTCACGTTAATTAACCCTAACTGGGGCACGTTACCGAACCCACCACCGTCATGTACGTGGAGTAGTTCACTTGTAATGAATGGTTTAGCCTATCTTAATATTACTAAGGCTGGTTAAGTGAAGAACCTCTGCTTAACCTCCTCCTTCTCGGCATTGTAGAGCTTAGTTATGAAGTCATTGAAGTCCTCCGACCCATCTGATGATAGGAATTCCTCAGCCCTACGTAGGCTTATCCTACTGGCTATGGCCATTAACCCCCTCCAACCATACTTAGTAACTAATTCACTTGCCTTCACCAGCCTCTCATAGTCATCACCATTACCCCTCTTAACTATTGCCGTAACCTTATCAGGCTCCATCTTTGATGCAGTCAACTTAACTGAACCGCACCTGGGGCATTTTAAGTCCTTAATCAAGTCCTTAACCTTACCAATGTAGACGTTACCGCATTCAAGGCATGCTAGGGTTAATGGTTCATTAAGTAGCCTAGCCTTCACGCTCTCTATTATTAACCTATCCAGCCTCTCAGGGGCAATCACCTCAAGCCTACTACTCGCCTTACTGAGTATCTCCCTAGCCATTGGACTGAACTCGCTTCCCTCAATTACAGTTACTTTAATTGACCCATCTAGAATTGACTTAAGAACCCTCACTGCCCCATCAACATCAAGGTCACTTGTTATGAATTCCCTTAAAGCCTCAACGTAGACTGGCGTATCCTCAAGGGCCTGTATTAGGTTTGTTAAGCTAATGTCTGAGACTGACTTATCACTCTTAATTACATTAAACCTCCTAGCCACGTGAACTATCTTCCTCTTGAATAAGCCAGTCTCAAGGGCTATCCTCTTAACGTACTGGAGGAACTCACTCATGTTTAAGTTAGCTAACGCGTTCAGTGACTCAATTATGATGCTTGACTCAACCTTGCCGGGTAATTGAAGTATTATTGCGTATGGGTCCTGTTGAACCCTCACCGGTAAACCGAGGGCATGCGTCATGTAGCTGGCTAATAGTCTTGATAAGGTCCTGTTGACCAATGTACCGAAGCTGGCGTGTATAACCACTAATTCACCCACCCTCTCAATAATTATTGAGTCATCAGTTGGCACAAAGCCGTACTTCAACTGTTCCTTAATGGTCGACACTATGTACTTGACTGTACGCCTAGATACGCCTAACTCCTTAGTTAACCTACTAATTAAAGCATCCTCACTAGTGCCGTTCCTTAACTCACTCATTATGGTCTTCTTTAACCTACCGACGTCCTGGGCAATCTCAAAGGGGACAGGTATCTCCTCCCCAATCCATGATGGTATGGCGCCCACCGGGTCCTTCGCTGGCTCAACGTATATTATATCATCCTTAATTGACCTAAGAATCCACACGTTACCCCTGAAGACGAACTTTATTCCTGGCTCCCCGTACTCAGCCATGAACGCTTCATCAAGTACACCAACCGCCTCACCTGTATCAACCCTAGTTACCAGGTACTGCTTCTCCTCAGGTATCATTGATAAGTTACTGAAGAAGTATTCCCTAAGCTCAATCCTTGACCTGGGGTTCCTTGGCTTTAGAACAACACCCTCATCCTCAATGAAGTAGATGAGCCTAGGCCTAAGGCCCTCACTCATGAACCTAAGCACAGCGATTAATTCATCCCTAGTTAAGTTCCTGTAGGGGTAGGCGCCTTTAACTATGTTGAATATTTCATCAACAGTCCACCTGGGCTTCATGAGTATTAGTGACACTACCTGATTAAATAGAACGTCATAAGGCTTCTCAGGGGGCTTGGTTGGTTCAAGCCAACCTGCCCTAGCCCTATTGATTATGGCCACCGCCTCCAAGGTGTCGTTAATGTCCTCCGTTATTATAATGCCCCTAGGCACCTTATCAAGCCTATGCCCACTCCTCCCAACCCTTTGAACAAGCCTGGTTACTTGATGTGGTGAAACGTATTGAATAACCTGGTCAACGTGACCAATGTCAATACCCAACTCCAGGCTTGAGGTAGCTACAACAGCCTTAAGCCTACCACCCCTAAGCATCTCCTCAGTGTTAAGCCTATTAACCCTTGATAATGAGCTATGGTGTATTGATACTGGGTAGGTTGGGTTAATCATGAGGATCCTTGAGGTCAGTAACTCAGCCATTGACCTAGTATTAACGAACACTATGGATGACTTATCAGCATCATCAATCAACCTCATGACGTACAGTAACCTTGCTAATGCATCATTGTGAAAGAGCTCATCAACATTAACCCCATTCACCATCATGTACCTAGCCTTGAGTTCATTAATGTCAGCGCTGCTCAGTGATGCGGCTGGGTTAACTACATCGAATTGGTAATTCCTAGTGAAGGATAGGTTAATTACCTCGCAATCCTCATCATTACCCACTAGGAACCTAGCCACCTCATTAGGGGAACCCACTGATGCTGATAAGCCAATTACCTGGAATTTCCCAGCTAGGGCCTTAAGCTTCTGGAGGCCGATGGATAATTGACTCCCCCTCTTGTCCTCGACTAATTCATGAACCTCATCAACAATAACCCACTTAACCTTAGATATGTGTTCCCTAAGCCTACTACCAATGAAGAGTATTTGAAGAGTCTCAGGGGTGGTTATGAGTAGTTGAGGCGGGTTCCTACTCTGCCTAGCCCTCTCATTCTTATCAGTGTCACCATGCCTAACAGCCACAGTTAACCCAACCCCACTAGCCCACCACTCAATCCTCCTCAATAAGTCCCTGTTAAGGGCCCTGAGGGGGGTTATGTAGAGTATGTAAATGCCCCTTGGCTTATCCTGCGGCATACTTAGGAACATTGATAAGACAGGCAGCAGCGCAGCCTCAGTTTTACCACTACCAGTTGGGGCTATTAATAGAGTGTTCCTACCGCTCAATATAACTGGAATTGCCTTAAGCTGGGGTTCCGTTAATTCCCTGAAACCCCTCTTAACCACTAATTCCTTAACCATGGGATGAAGCATGCTTAATACATCATTATGCATTATTACTGCTAACAATGTGCATAACCCCTTATAAAAGTTTCCACGGTATGAATGAAGAATCATGAAGCCAAGTCATTTAGTGTAAGGCAACTGCAACAAGTTAATCATTGTTTGCGTGGAGTAATATTTTTAAGTTCACGATACAGCACCTGCTGATGAAATATAGGCTAATGGATATTTTAGCGTGCCCATATGATAAAACGTTTCCACTAACGCTAGTAGTATTTGAAGAGAAGACTTACCCTGAAAGAACATACAGTGGTAGGGTACCCTTCTGTGAATTATACTGCTCCTTCAGGAGAATGAACATTAAGGACATGAGTAACCCAAGCCAGGAAGCCCCCTGCGGTGAGTGCATTAAGCATGAGGTTGTTAACGGCATACTATACTGCCCAACGTGCGGCAGATGGTACCCGATAAAGGATGAGATACCTATACTTCTCCCAGATGAACTGAGGAATAAGAAGGAGGATGAGGAGTTCCTGGATAAGTTTAAGGATAAGATAAGGGAATTAGCACCTGACGTAGCATCAAAGATACTTAAACAAACCACGTGACGCGTTAACCTACTTTACCTAAACGTTTACCCAACATTATTGGTCTAAATCATGCTGACCCATTGGGATCCATGAGGTGTTTTCACATTGATAATCATAATCATGCGGGGAAGGTGCAAAACCTTAATAATAACTTAAGCGATTCTGAAAAGCGAAATGAGTGCTAAATCCAGTGAGGCTATTGTTGAATTAATAAGGAGGGAGTTCAGTGAGGACTCTGAACTGGTGTTAAGCCTATATAAGGCGTATAGGGAAAGGGGCGTTAAGGGGGTTAGGGAAGAGTTAAACACTATGCTTAGTAAATACGGGATTAAGTTATGAGTAGTCGTTTAACAATAGATTCAGTGGAGTTGGAGGGATTTAGGGTATTTAAGGGTAGAGTTACGTTCAATTTCATCGAAGGCTTAAACGTGATTCACGGGCCAATAGGTTCAGGTAAGTCAAGCATAATTCAAGCCATTGAGTTCGCCCTATACGGTAATCAATTAGAGGCCAGGGAGAGGGTGGCTAGGTTAAGTGACTTAATTAACGAGGACTCTAACGAGGCTACTGTAGCTCTAAGGCTAGGCGGTAATCTGATAGTGAGGAGGCTGATGCGTAAGGGTAACTCAACATACCAGACCTTAACCCTTAATGGTAATCAATCAACCGATGATTACTTAATCACCCTGCTGGGGGTTGATGATGATGATTTCGAGAGGTTCATACTGGTTAGCCACAAGACCCTTGAGGACCTAGTCTATGGGCCGGTTAGGAGGAGGACACTGGCTATAGATAGGCTATTCGGGTTAGAGTTCCTCGAGGTCTTGGGCAGCGTATTACCGGTTAGGCAGGTTAGCGAGGCCATAGACGTTAGGAAGCAGAGGTTAGCCAGTATAAGGGAGGCTGAGGATCTACTACGGAAATACGGCTCAATTAAGGCAGCCCTAGATAAGAGGAGTAGCTTAGCCACTGAGATAGAGGGCATTAGGGAGCAGGTTAAGGCCATTTCATCAGCCTACGTTGAGTTAGCCAATAGGAGGTCAAGGTACGTTGAGGCAATTAAGAGGGTTGAGGAACAGTACACCAGGTACCTGTATGTTAGGGAGCGGTTGAGGCAGCTTGAGGAGGAGTTGAGGAACGTTAAGGGTGAGGATTATGGTGAGGTATTGATTAAGGGTAGCCTAGAGGTGATTAGACGCATGTTGATTCCAAGGCTTGAATCAGTGATGCTTCAGGAATTAAGTGAAAGGCTTGAGAAGGCTAACACCATTGATGAGCTACTGGAGTTAAGCTACAGTGGGGTTAACGCCCTGGAGGGTAAGGTTAAGGAACTTGAGGAGGAGTTGGAGGTTATGAGGAGGAGTAGGGATGATTTAGGCAGGCTAATAGATAGGACTAGGGGGGAGTTAAGTTCACTAATGGAGAGGCTCAGCGTTATTGAGGATGCGGCCAAGCAGTATGCCGAGTACGTTAAGAAGTATGGTGATTTAGGTAAGGTTAAGGCTGAGTTAGAATCCGCTAGAAGTGAGTATAATGAAATAGAGACCGTGGTTAAGGTTAAGGCCTCAGCCCTTGAGATTCTTAACTACTTGATAAGGGAGATTGAACTACACGGTGAGGCAACATGCCCAGTCCACGGCTTTAAGGTAACGCGGGATAGGCTCAGTGAACTTAAGGATAGGGCCAATAATCTGCAGAGGGAGTTAAGTGAATTAAGGATTATTGACGTTAAGAGTAGGGTTAATGAACTCGAGAGGGTTGCAGTGGAGATGGAGGGGTTGTATGCGCAGTACGTTCAGTACCAGGAATTACTGAGTAAGGTTGATGAGTATAAGGCTCAGTTGAACCAATACCTCGATAAGCTTCAGAAGCTGGAGAGGGCTATGGCTGATCTTGAGAAGAGGATTAAGGACTTCAGGAGCATCATTGAGCTAGCCCACAAGAGGCTTGAGGAGGCTGAGAGGAGGTACTTAATCTACAGGAAGATTAAGGAGAGGGATGCCTTAAGGCTTGAGGAGAACAGCCTACTTAATGAGCTTAAGGGAAGCGGCATAAACCTTGATGAGGTAGTGAGCATTGACGAGGCCTTAAGGGATATGGAGAAGCGTATGGATGAATTAAGGAGGAGGCTCGAGGAAGCAACCTCAGAATACATGCAGTTGGACACCGTATTATCGAGGATAAGCCACGAGAACATTGATGTTGAGAAGACTCTCAGTGAAATTAAGGAACTTGAGGAGATTAACGGTAGGTTCCAACGCATACTCAATAGGCTTAATGAAGTTCAAGGCAAGGTTAGGGGTGACGTAGTTAACATAATTCAATCAAAGGTTATTGACTTATTTAAGCAGCTATACCCGTACAGCGACTTAGAGGGAATAACAGTTAAACTTCAGCATAGGAAAGGTAAGGGAAGCGATTACGTACTTTACGCGCTCAGGGGAGGCAGGGATGTTCCAGTATCAAGGCTTAGTGATGGGCAGAGATTAACATTAGCTCAATCATTCGTACTAGCAGTGTATAGGCTAATGCAGCATAACTTAGGCTTCATACTTATGGATGAACCAATCCCCTACGTTGATGTTAACGCTAAGAGGGCCTTCTCCGAAACCATTACAAAGGCCATAAGTGAGGGTATGATTAAGCAGGTTATATTAGCAACACAGGACGATACACTACTGGAAGCGTTAATTAAAAGCTCAGAGGACAGTAAAGTGAGGAGCAATGTGATTAAGCTTCAACGCCCTAAGTGAAGGCAGGAATCCTAACTCTCCCCCATTATTCCCTAACTGACCTCCTCCTCGTCTTGATGGGTGTGGTTTTTCTTTGGGTGGTTCATTGGTTTGTGGTTTATTGCCTTAATTCTCATTGTTTCATTGCTCTGCTTGTTCAGTGGTGGGCTATGGGGCTTGGCCTTAAGCCAATTACCCCTACCCCTCACTGGGCTCCCAGATCCTTGGGACTTAGGGATGCCCTTTGCGGGGCTGTGTAACTAGTGGTGTGTCCCCACGCCCAACACCTAAGGCACTTCAAAGCTTAAAAACTAACCCCACCCTAAAGGGCGAAGCTTGACATTCATATTGTCACCATGAAGAATTCGTAAGCAAGGGTGTGAAACCCATGAGGGGTAATGATAATTGTTTAATTTGCTTCACTGGAATTAACTTTATTTAATGCTCCCTAAAGCGGGTTGTGTGGCTAAACTCCTCTTATTAAGTGACTCAAGCAGATACAGTACTAGTAAGCTTGCTGATGAGTTAACCAGCATGGGGCATCAGGTTAAGTACGTGAATTTAAGTAATGAATCCCTCACCTTAAGTCTAGTTAATGAGTATGACTTAACCATACTAGTGTCCATGAACCCCTACACTGCATTATCAATAGCCTTAATTACTGAGAGGAGCATTAACTCAATCACAGGGATAATTAACGCCCTATCAGTAACTAAGCTACTTAAAGAGCAGGGATTAGACTACTTAATTGTTGCTGGGGACTCGGCCGTTAAGGCAGCGTTCGTAAGTGGGCCTTACTACTTCAACACTGCCTGGTCCCTTGGCTTAGGGGGCTTCGTGGATACTGTTGAGGGTGCCAGAAGCATTCTAGAGTATAGGCATTACTTGAAGAATCCCCTCGCCTCAGCATCAGTCCTAGTTAAACTCACGGGTGAGGAGTCTAAGGTGTTTGCGACGATTAAGCATAATAAGTATGGTGAATTACTGAGGAGGCTTAATCTTCAGTTCGCTGAGTTAACGGTAATCAACGGTACGGTTACTGAGGCTAACCCAACACCAGAGATACCGGTGGAGTATGTTAGGGAGGTTGCTCAGGTAGTGAGCGAGAATGCGGCGTGAATTGACGGTTAACGTTAAGGTAAGGACTAGTGACTGCGCAAGCATTGTTAAGGCTCTTAAAGTTGATGAAGTGGGGTTGCCTGAGGGGATTAGAACAAGTATTAATTGCGTTAATGGTGAAGTTAACTACATGGTATCTGCTGAGGTAACTAACCCTAGGGTTACTCTATCAGTCTGGAACACTATTGATGATTTCCTAAGGAACCTGAAGGCGGTTCTGCAGGTTTCGAAGGACTAGGAATTAATGCATTCACGCCACCCTACTTCACTAAGTGCCATTATCCTTAACCAGTTTGGTTAAAGAATTAAAACGCTTGTTAAGACGCTTAATAGGAGTATGCAAGGCTTCACATACGTTAAGGATGTAGCGAAGGTTGGGGAAGGGGGGTTAGTTAACGTGAGGGGTTGGGTGTACAGGAAAAGGGTGACTGGGGGTAAAATATTCATTGTGATCAGGGACTCAACGGGGATAATTCAAGCAGTGGTGAGTAAGGATAATGAGACTGCGTTTAAGAAGGCGGAGCAACTTAACATAGAGTCCTCACTAATAGTGACGGGCCATGTTAGGAAGGAGCCCAGGGCACCAGGTGGTTTTGAAATCCAGGTTACTGACATACCGTGGAGTTTCGTTGGTTGGCAATTCCCAATAAATGAGGATGCCGCTAAGGCTGACTCAGAATATCTACTGGACATGAGGCACCTGTGGGTTAGGAGTAGGAGGATGCAGGCAGTGTTGAAGATTAGGAGTACTGTGTTTGGGGCTATTCATGAGTGGTTTAGGAGTAATGGTTACTACGAGGTTCAAGCCCCAATGTTCATAACATCAGCGGTGGAGGGTGGTTCAACGCTTTTTGAGGTTAATTACTTCGGTGAGAAGGCGTACTTAACGCAGTCCTCCCAATTCTACCTGGAGGCTCTCATATTCTCACTGGAGAAGGTTTACACAATGGCCCCAAGCTTTAGGGCTGAGAAGTCGAGGACCCGTAGGCACTTGACCGAGTTCTGGCATGCTGAGGCTGAGGTTGCTTGGGCAGGCCTTGAGGACATGTTTAACGTTACAGAGGGCTTGATAAGCCACGTGGTTAAGAGGGTGCTTGAATCAAACCTAGAGGACCTGAGCCTACTGGGTAGAAGAACGGAGCCCCTTGAGAATGTTAAGCCCCCGTTCCCCAGGGTGCCTTATGATGAGGCTATCAGTATTCTTAATAAGAAGGGGTTTAACCTAAAGTGGGGGGATGATATTGGCGCCGATGAGGAGAGGGTGCTAACCCTCGAGTTTACTCAACCAATTCACCTCCACCACTTCCCTGAGAACGTTAAGGCGTTCTACCACAGGAATGATCCAAGTAAGCCTAACACAACCCTAAGTGTTGATGTTCTGGCACCGGAGGGTTATGGTGAAGTCGTGGGTGGTGGTGAACGTATATATGATTATGATGAGTTGATTAGTAAAATAAAGAGGTTCAACCTGAATCCCAATGATTACCAGTGGTACGTTGATTTAAGGAAGTACGGCTCAGTACCGCATGCCGGCTTCGGTCTAGGGGTTGATAGGCTAGTTATGTGGATTTGCGGTCTAGATCACATAAGGGATGCCTTACCCTTCCCAAGGGACATGAGGAGGCTTAAGCCCTAGATAACTGACGCTATGGCTATAAGCACCATGATTATTGATATTGATGAGAAGGTAACACCCATGAATGCCATAACCCTCCTCATCCTGGCTAACACTTCCTCATGCACGTATATTGATGTTGCAACATCAAGGAAGCTCTCCTTAACCACGAACACCGACGCAGTGAAGGTGGCTACATCCAGTATAGCTATACCAACAAGTTCATACACTAGCTTACTTGAGTACATTGCAGGCTCAAGCCTCATGAAGAGTTCATTTATGTCTAAGTAACTGTGCACCATAGCTATGGTCGAGAGGATAATGGACAGTAGGCTTAATCCAAGTACCACGTAAACAGGCTTTATGGACATTATACTCGGTAACTCATAATGATTTAAATAAATTACGTTACATTAGTCACAATGTTGCATCATCCTCACTGTTATTCATGAGAAGCGGCTTAAATTCCTCAAGCGGGTGTAGTATACGCTTGATTATCATTATACGTACTCAATTACAGTGATACTCATCATTAAGCCTGAAGTGTCTTGTTGCTCATGTAGTACCTGCACTTATCCCTAAGTGGGCAATTACTGCATAGTGGTTTCCTACTCCTGCATATTGCCCTACCGAAGGCTATTAAACCTAGGTGAACCATTAGGTACTCATTAGGCTTCATTAACTTAATCCAGAAGGCACTGACCCTCTCATAACCACCCATTATCCCCAGCCTGTGGCTAATCCTCATTATGTGGGTATCCACTGGGAAAACAGGCTTACCTAGGTTAAGTAGAACTACGTCAGCTGTTTTAGGTCCAACACCAGGTAGACTCATTAGTGTTTTCCTAGCCTCCTCAGTGTTCATGTTTCTAATGAACTCTAGTGAACCACCATACCTCTCATTAACCACGGTTGCTAATTCAATTAACCTACTCGCCCTCTGTCTAAAGGACCCAATAGGCCTCAGTATCTCCTCCAATTCACCCCTGCTTAGGTTTAAAATAGCATTGGGGGTTATTGATCCAATCCTTCCCTTAAGTCTTTCATAAACCCTAGTAGCCACCTTATCACTGGTGTTTTGCGTGAGCATTACTGCAACTAACCCCTCAAATACTGTTACATTATTCATGAAGACCCACCTACCTAGGAATTCCCTCTCATTCACCATAACTAGTGATAAGGCCTTAATAACATCATCCCTTGTTAAATCCGTCATCTGTTCAGCAGTCTTGGACCGCTTTTTAAAACATGCCTTCCTACTCAATAGTAGTTGCGTTAGATAACTCTAGAATTCAATTATTTTCTTGCCCTTACTCCTATATTCCTCAATAAGCTTAGTGGCTACATCCTCAGGTAACTTAATTGTGACTAAACTGGCCTTTGTCCTAGCCTTTAGCTTAACAACATTACCATTCTTCTTAACCCTAATCTCCACTGCATTATCAGCGTACCTCCTCCACAGGTCCACTAGGAAAACCTCCTTAGGCATGGGTTGGGGTTACCCCAGTGTTCTTTAATATTTTCTCCTCATAATGCTTGGAAGACAGATTGCAGTTATACTCATCATCCTTAAGGGGATCCCATTATTTAAGTCCTGGGGCCTCAGTATTAGAGTGAGGGTTCACTTCTCTTCTCATAACCCTTTAGCCACTTCTTTAAGTCTGGCGCTGCATTCACCAGTACCTTAGTGTACTCATCCCTTGGGTTACTTACTATTTCATTTATATCACCCTCCTCCACTATCCTCCCATCCTTAAGTATCACTACCCTGCCTTTACCCGACTTCAACAGTAGTATTCTAGCTAAGGCAATGTCGTGTGTTATGAAGACTAGGCTTAAGTTAACAACACGCATTAATTCGATGAAGGTATTTATGAAGCTTATCCTCAATGAGGAATCAATCATTGTAACCGGCTCATCAGCAACAATGAGCCTTGGATTAGAGGCCAATGACCTAGCTATTGCAATCCTTTGCCTTTGGCCACCTGACAATTGATGAGGGTACTTATTCATGTAGAATGATGGAGGGACTAAACCAACAAGCCTAAGTAACTCCTGAGCCCTAGCTGATGCATCAATCTTTGGGTTCCACCTCCTTATGGGTGCCATTAACTGTTCACCGATGGTTAATGAAGGGTCAAGGGAGGAGTATGGGTCCTGGGGAACCCATTGCACACTCCTCCTGAATTCCTCGAACTCCCTACCCTTCAGTGAGTAAATGTCCTTACCTCTAAATAAGGCGATGCCGCTGGTTGGCTTCTGGAGACCAAGAATAACCCTACCCATTGTTGTTTTACCCGCCCCACTTTCACCAACTACCGCAATTACGTCACCATCACTTATACTTAAGTTAACGTGGTCAAGGGCCTTAGTCACCCTCTTACCCAGTAAGCCAACCCTCTCAGTGAAGTAAACGCATACGTCCCTTAGTTCAATAAGGTATTCGTTACTTCTCATAGAGGTAACACCTCACTATCCTTCCATTAACATTATACTCAGGGGGTTTATCAGTTTTACACACATCCATTACGTATGGGCAACGGGGCCAAAATGGGCAACCTTGAATATCCTCAAGTGGGTTAGGTGGTTCACCTGGTATTGGCTTAACTTCATCGGCACTTGATGATAATGATGGTGTTGACTGAACCAACGCCTTAGTGTATGGGTGTTTTGGGTCAATTATAATATCCTCCATTGGCCCCACCTCCATGACCTCACCATTATACAGCACCACTACTGATGACGCTATTACAGGTATTATTGAAATATCGTGAGTTATGAAGATTATTGTTGTTCCAAACTTCTCGTTAATTGACTTAACTAGGTTAAGTATATCCATTTGAGTAACCACGTCTAAGGCGGCTGTGGGCTCATCCATTATCACTAACTCTGGGTTTAGGAACAACGCCAGGGCTATGGCTACCCTCTGCTTCATGCCGCCTGATAATTGATGAGGATAAAGGTTAAAGACCCTGGCTGGGTTGAGTTTAGTGAATTCAAGGATTTCACTAGCCCTCTTCAAAACCTCATTTTCATCAGTAATGCCGTGTGCCTTAGCGGTATCAATGAAATGATCCCTAATCCTCATGGTCGGGTTAAATATGTTTTGGCTTGCCTGGGGAACCATAGATATCTTAACCCACCTATACTTGGAGTTGAACTCATGTTCACTAAGCGACAGTAGGTCAACGTCGTTAAAGTATATGTTACCGCTCTTAATTATTGCTGGCGGCTTAAGCATACGCATTATGGCTAAGGCAAGCGTTGACTTCCCGGACCCACTTTCCCCAACAATTCCAGCAATATCACCCTTATTAACATTAACACTAACCCCCTTAAGGGCCTTAATGGCGATTTTCAAGTCAGGTAACCTATACTCCACGTTAAGGTTCCTGATGCTTAATAATGGCATACTGCAATCAGGAGAACGATTACTTCACTATTAAAACTTTTCTCAAAATAGCATTAGGTGGGTAAAAGTAGTTTTAGGCTAATGCTCATTATTAAACAGTAGATTATATAGTTCAAGCGGTTTTACTACGTAGGTACTGCCCCCATAGGTTATGCTTACTTCACTACCGTTGAAGCCCACGTCAGCCTTAAAGGGTATGATGATGCCCCACATGTTTAACTCACCTACACTATGGTCCTCATAATAGGCGTAAACAGTCCTAGTACTATGCCCCCTCCACCCATATGTTACTTCAGGGGTTTTAGGTAAGACAATAATGTAATCAGTGCGCCCTGTGGTTAACGCCATGCTGTTCCTCTTCATATAGACTACATTACCCATGCAGTGTATGTTCCACCTGAATTCACCAACCCCACTAATCTTATCCAGAATCACGTAAATTAACTTACCCAATGCAACCACACCCCTCCTATGATTAACACCCGGATATGTGTTAGCCTCAAAAACCGCGTAGACATCGTCACCATTAACCCAATACTTCACTAACCTTCCCCTAGTCTCCAATTGATCCTTATCCCCCAGGGTTACGGTATTGTGGGCTATGCTCCTCCTACTCCATTTCCAGTGAAGGTCAGAGTAGTATCCACCCGACCCTGCGTCTACAATGAGTGGTTCACCATTTGAGTGGAGTTCGAAGCTTAACTTATCTGGGTGACCATGCCAAGCACCGTGGGGGCCATAGTCAAGGATGAAGTAGGTTGCATTGTATTCATCACTACTCCTCACTATGAATCTACCTGAATCATCCAATACAGTGACCTGCTCATGCCTCGGCTCAATGGGGGATTTAACTAAGCTATAACCATCAATTAAGGCTAACGCGCTCAACAATGACGTTGGCCTTGAGCCTAATTCCATAAGCCTTAAACCAACCTTAAGAAGCACAGGATCATTATACCTAACACCACTTATTATGAATGGGTCCGGGTTAGGCACATCATCGCCGCTATCCTCAAGGGCAGGCATCCTATAGCGTGGGTCAAGTACGTTCCAAAGCCAGTATACCGCCTTCCTAATCACTGGTTCCCCATTCCTAGCAACCGAGTATAGGTCAATCCCACTCAGCCTAAGTAACTCAGCCCCCCAGGTAACTATGTTTAATACTGCATTATGGTACCCCGCCGACTCCTCAAGCCAACCACCATCATTAAGGAAGTAATTCAACGTACTCCTAAACACCGACTCAGCCTTAATTAAACCCAGCCTAGAGTTATTGAAGTTGAATTTACTTGAAATCGCCAGTAGGGCTAATGCCTCAGTTAACTCCCAGTTGCCGGCCCAGGCATTGGTTAACTTAATTAATTCACCCTGAGCCCACCTGAACATTAACTTTAGCCTAGTTTTCAATTCCTCGGGAAGCTCATCCTCAATTAGGTCATAGGCTAAGGTTAATTGAAGTAAGCCAGCTGAGCCAGCCCCACCGTGAATACCATTAAACCAGTGAATCAACTCACCCCTCTCGTACGCGGAGGCAACCATTTCCAAGCCCCTTAAGGCATCACTTATGGGTGAACCTAGGAATACGTGGCTTGAGGCTGACTTAAGGATCATGTCGGCTAGGGCTGATGTAACGTAACCGTTCCTGGTGGCTTTACTTAAGTCAAGGAATATTGCTGGGTAAACCTTAACATCACTGCTTAAATACTCCTTAAGCACCTTAACAGCCTCTTCAGGTAATTGCCTCTCCTTAATTAGCCTGCGGGATGTTGAGAAGTCCTCAGCGGCCAACTCATATATGGGCATGGAGGCTAACTTATCATCATAGAATCCCTCAACTTCATCACTCCAATCATTAATATGATTCACCAACCCAGGGTTCCTACCCCCTAATGCGTTAACGGCTGCTGCGTAATCTGGGTTAATTGAGAAGGCCCTTGAAACAACCTTACCATTAACGTTAAACTCCAGGTAGGGTATTGAGTATAAGGTATCCTCCATGCTCCACGTAACGGGCTCGGTGGTGAACCTTACTGTTGATGCGCTGCCTGGCTTAAGATTAATAACATTGCCCTCCAGGGTTAACCCAAGTTTAAACTCCCCAACCCTAACCCTATCAACATCGTAACCCCTCCTACCTAGGGTTGGCATTGACTTAACTAGCTTAACGTAACCATTGACATTAAGTCCCCCACTTATTGACAATGAGTAGATGCTTAATGAACCATTAATACTATCCCCTGGCTTAACAACACTAGGTGAGTTAACCTCAATTATTAAGTCATCATCAGCGTAATCAACCCTACTTAGGCCGTTAAACAACGTTAACTCGTACGTTAAGGATGATTCACCCTTACCGTTAGCTACAAGGTTGAGTTCAACGTTGAAGAATTGATCCTCGACAACACCATAACAGGGTGATAGGCACTTAACCAGTAGACCAACGCGCCTACTCTCATTAATGAAGGCTATCCATTCAAGCTCCGGAAAATACCTATCATTGTATGAGTGTTTACTGAACCTGAAGCCTGAGACTGGTGGTTTAAGGCCCACTGAGGAGAAGCTGTTTGGTGGTTCAGTGAAGCCGAATTTAACGAAGTACCTGCAATTATACATTGCACCCAATGCCTCCCCCCAATAGCCACCGTTACCACAGGCTACGTGAAGTAATTCCCTAACCCTATTCACTCCAGTAGCCTTGATTGTAATCAAAGCGCCCTGCCTCATTAACTTAACCTCCTTAACCAAAGCCTTACCCCCCTCCTCAACCTTCAGGGTTACCGAGTCATTGCTTAAATCAACCACGCTCCTCTTACCCTTAATGAACGGCTCAATTTCAAGAATCCCCATGCCCGGCTCCATGAGCTCCAGCTCCGGTTTCCTGGCTAGTAGGTGCTGGGTATTACTACGCTTATCAAGTAGTTCAGTTATTGTGCCTGAAGCCTCATGAATAATTAACCTAATGTTATCGTTCTCCAGGGTTATCATACTTACCCTTAATCCTCAAGGCTATTAAATGTTGTTAAGTATTCTTAAGTAAGCCCTACACTAATGTTCACGGAATATTTTAATAGGGGGCTAGGTTAAGAGGGCGTATGGGTACATTACGCTACATTGCCGACATTTGGAAGAAGCCGTATGAGGACCCATTGAGGCAGGTGATTAAGGCTAGGTTAATTAAGTGGCGTAGGGAACCAGCCATAGTTAGGGTTGAGAAGCCCACTAGGATTGATAAGGCTAGGAAGTATGGGTATAAGGCTAAGCAGGGGGTTGTGGTTGTTAGGGTTAGGGTGAGGAGGGGCCCGTTCAATAGGCGTAGGCCTAATACGGGTAGGAGACCTAAGAGGATGGGGGTCTACGGTGTAGCGTTATCAACAAACCTACAGGTGGTTGCTGAACAGAGGGCGGCTAGGAGGTTCAGTAACCTGGAGGTCCTTGGGTCATACTGGGTTGGTGAGGACGCCATTTACAAGTGGTTTGAGGTGGTTATGGTTGATCCAAACCACCCAGCGATTAGGAATGACCCAGACTACGCTAGGGTAGTTGGTAGGGAGTATAGGGAGGGGAGGAGGATTAGGAGAATTAGGGAGAGGCAGAGGAAGCTTCTTGAGAAGCTGAGGAGCCAAAGTAGCCAGGGCAGTGGCTCAAGTCAATGATCGTTAACGTATTAACGTGTGAATAATATTTTTAACCCACCCACGTTAAGGTTGCAAGTGAGTAGAGTAAGCGTGAAGTTTGGCACTGATGGTGTTAGGGGTATTATTGGTGAATCAATAACTGACCTAGTCATTGCGGTGATAGCTGAGGCAACGTTAAGGTACTGGTACAGGAAGTACGGTGTATCAAGGGTTCTTGTGAGCCATGACACGAGACGCATGTCGAGGGATTTCGCAATGATAATAGCCTCAGTGGCTAAGGGGCATGGGGTTGACGTTAACGTGGTCTCCTCACCTACACCCACCCCTGTTGTTTCATGGGCTATATTAAAGTATAAGTATGACTTAGCCTTCCAAGTGACCGCAAGCCATAATCCACCAATGTATAATGGCGTTAAGGTAATAGGGGGTGATGGTGCGCCGGCAAAGCCTGAGGATACTGATGGGATAGAGGGGGTGATTAATAGTGAGTATGATGATGTCTTAAGGAGTGTTAAGAATATTGAATACACGCAAATACCAACAGTTAACGTGAGGGATGATTACGTGGACTACTTAGTTTCATGGTTCTCAAGTAGGTTTAAACCGAGGAGGCTTAAGGTGCTTGTTGACCCAATACATGGGGCTGCGGTTGGGTATACTGTTAACGTACTGAGGAAGCTTGGGTTTGATGCAGTGGAGATTAATAGTGAGCAGGACCCTGACTTCAAAGGTAAGCTACCTAACCCTGAGTATGATCAGGTTAAGGATGATGTTGACGCGGTTCTAAACGGTAAGTATGACATGGCTATAGCGCATGATGGCGACAGCGATAGGGTAGCTATGGTTGTTAAGGGTTTAGGTTACCTGGATGCGAACAGGATATTCCCGGTTTTCCTAAGGGCACTGTGGGGAATGGGGATGGTTAAGAAGGGGGTAGCGAGGACTGTTGCCACAACGCACCTAATAGATGACATTGCCCTTGACCTCAACATTAAAGTCACTGAAACACCAGTTGGCATAAAGTATATTGTTAATGCGATCAATATGGGTGAGGCCGACATGGGTGGTGAGGAAAGTGGTGGATTAGCGTACTCCTGGCACATACCTGAGAAGGACGGCATCTACAGTGGGGTAATGGGAGCCTGCATAGAGGGTTCCAGTGGAGTTTCAAGTATTTATAGGGAATTAACCAGTAGGTTCGGTGAACGTTACTTCAGGAGGATTGACTTAAAGGCTAATGATGCTAAGGCCCTCGTCAATAGGATTAAGCCTGAGTTAAGGAGGCAGCTTGCGTCAATGGGTGACTTAGCGAGGTTCGTGGAGATTGATGGATTTAAGGCTGTTTACAAGGATAAATCATGGGTATTAATAAGGGGTAGTGGTACCGAACCATCAATCAGGGTTTACTCCGAGGCGCTTAGTATGAGTAGGGTTAATGAACTACTGGGTTCAGTAGAGGCGCTCATTAATAGGTTAATCACTGGTTAATTACCGTAGATGCTCTTGAAAACCGAAGCCGATATTAATCTACTAACCCTCAGGGGTTCAGGTCTCCTCCCATCCCTCTGGAACTTGGTTATAAGAACCTTCACCTCACCGTAGCTTAAACCCCTATACCTAACCCAGACTGGGCCATACTTAGTGTTAACTAAGGCTGGTTCACCTATCCTACTCAGTATGCTTAACCTTTCCTCGTAATCCTTAAACAATTTAACTATCGCAGCCCTTGGGTTACCTCTACTCCTACTGAAGGCTACGCATAATGCAGGTAAGCCTAATTCACTGTGGAGCCTATCTATGTCAATAATGTTGTAGAAGGATACTATGCACCCGTCAATCATTATGGCGTGCACGTCAGGTCTACTTAACTCCCTAAACATGCCTATTATTGAATCAGTAACATCCAGGCCACCCACCGTGGAGAATGAGTTAACTACCCCATCAATTATGAAGTCGCTCCTCATCACAACCCCAGTTAACACTGACTTAGGGTGCGTTAACTTGAAGCTCTCCGCTATACCGAGGACCCTAATCGCCCTCTTGCTTATTAATGACCCATGCCCCATTAAGCCGACACCTGCCTCTTAAGGAATCCCAGTAGCTCATCCACGCTGCTGAAGTACTCGTGAACGTACTCGAATGGGTTTTCCGCAATATCACCATCCTCAGGGGGCCAGTAGACGTAGACGGGTTTACCCATGTTAACCGCTATGGTTACTTCAGAGAACACCCCCCTACTTAACGTACCACCGTACCTGGGCCTATAGGCCACAACCATGTCTGACTGCTCAATGTACCTGAAATCCCTCCTCATAACTTGATCCTGGATTAAACTCCTCCTTGTTACTGGATTCCTTGAGGATACTTCAGCAACCTCATCCTCCTTAAGCCTAATTGGGTAGTCGCAGTCATCATTATCCGTAGGCCACCTATCCTCCTTATTAATGATGGCTCCACGCCCATTTAACCAATTCCTCTCTATTATTAACTCATCAATTGTGGTTGGTTCGAAAAGCACAACCACGTTCCTAAGCATCTTTGCGAATTCATTAATCTCACCGACAGCCTTACTGTTACTCCTCACGTGGCTTATTGGGTGGGATAAGTAAGCCTTAGGAAGCTTAGTGAATATTATCTTGTAGAAGGTTTCCACAGGGTGCTTAATGGCCATGACGTAGTTCCTCACCCCAAGGACTGTGGCTAACATGTCCGCCATCATTATCTCCACTGTTCTCCACACGAACACGTCCCTTAACCTAATGTATACTCCATGCCTCTCCTTAGACTCCCTACTAGTTATCCTATTCCACACTGAGTAGGCGTCGTCAATGAGCGTTAGGATCATGTCGAACTTAAACTCCTTAAGTGCATTAGCGTCAACAAGGCTCCAGTACGTGTTGTGCCTAAAGTAGGTTAAATGCATGCTGATTACAACATGATCAGGCTGCTCCTTATCGATACGGCCTAGAATCTGGTTAACGGTCTCATACCACTTATTCCTCTGCTTCTCAAGGTAACTATCAAGGAAGTAGGGCATTGATTCGGACAGCATTGAGTCGAAGTCTAGGGATAAGACTTTACCAACCCTATTACCCGTGTAGTTGCTTAATGCGTTAATCCACTTATGCTTATCTAATCCACTATGACCAGCAACTAAAACCCTTACCATACCTCACTGGAATTTTTAATCCATTATTTTTAAAGCATTCCTGCAGTAAACCAGGCGGCATTAGGTTAGGTGAGTTAATGCTTAATTACCTTAACATTAAGGTATAGTAATGGGCAGTGACCTAGGTTACGTTAATGAGTATAGGGCTACCGTAATGAGGATAATTGATGAGGTCCTAAAGGACCAGTGGAGCAGCATCAAGTCGGCGGCAAACCTATGCGTTGACTCACTGAGTAAGGGTGGGTTAATTTACGTTTTCGGTACAGGCCACTCAATGTTAATGGTGCTTGAAGTATTCTATAGATCAGGGGGGTTAGCGCCCATTTACCCCATACTTGACCCAGACCTACTTGGGTTAAACGGAATGTCACTTTCAAGTAGCCTTGAGAGATTACCAGGCTACGCAGCTAATTTACTCAATGCCCAAAGAATAGTCCCAAACTCAGTAATGATAATAGTGTCTAATTCAGGCAAGAACGCTGCACCAGTTGAGATGGCTTACGAGGCTAAGAGGAGGGGGTTAAGGGTTATTGCCTTAACCTCCGTTGAGTACTCTAAGAGCCTTCAACCTGATAACCCACTTGGTAAGAGACTGTTCGAGATGGCTGACGTCACTATTGATAATAAGGTGCCACCTGGGGAGGCTGGGTTGGAAATTGAGGGTGTTAGGGTTGCCGCAGTGTCGACAATAATAAACGCATTCATACTGCATAGCCTTGAATTAACAATAATGAGTGAATTAAGGAGGAGGGGTATTGAGCCTGAGGTTTGGGTTAGCGTTAACGTACCAGGTGGTAGGGAACGTAATGAATCCCTGCTAAGTAAGTATAGGCAAGTGGTGAAGTACCTTTAATCACCATGGTGGTGATTAAATGAGTGTTGTTAGGAGTGGGTTGCAGGTATTCTTTGATGACGGGTACGTGAGTGATTTTAAAGGTAAGAGGGTGGGTGTGGTTACTAACCATAGTGGGTACTACCCAGGTAGGGGGCATTTAATAGACCTTTTAATTGAAAGTGGCGTTAACGTTGAGGCAATATTCACACCAGAGCATGGGTTAAGGGGCCTTATACCAGCAGGTGAATCCTATAGTGATGAATCCTACAGGGGTATTCCAGTGTATAGTCTCTATGGACCTAGGCGTAAACCGCCCGTGGACATCATTAGGGAGCTTAATACCGTGATATACAGTATTCAGGATGTGGGCGTTAGATTCTACACCTACATATCAACGCTCTTCTACACTATTGAAGCGGCCGGTGAGGCTGGTGTTAAGGTCATTGTGCTCGATAACCCTAACCCATTAACTGGTTCAATAATTGAGGGCCCAATCCTTGAACCAACTTTAAGGTCCTTCATAGGTATTTGGAGCATACCAATCAGGTATGGTTTAACCGCAGGTGAATTAGCTAGGTTGTTTAACGATGAGGCTAACCTTAAGGCTGAGGTTGAGGTGATTAGGCTTAATGGCTGGAGGAGGCGAATGTGGTTTGATGAAACCGGCTTACCGTGGGTAAAGCCATCCCCGGCAATAGTTGATTTAAACAGTGCATTAATGTACCCAGGCATTGGCTTATTCGAAGGCACTAACGTTAATGAGGGTAGGGGGACTAGTAAACCCTTTAGGGTGATTGGGGCACCGTGGCTTAACAACGTTAAGCTAATTGATGAAGCATCCTCACTGGGGTTGAGGGACGTGGAATTAATGCCCATTGAATATAAGCCAATGGGAACTGGGGTTAAGTATAACGGTGAGGAGTGCAGGGGGGTTGAATTAATTGTGAGGAATAGGGAATCATTAAGGCCTGTTAAACTAGCACTCACTTTAATTCACCTAATAAGCCGAATCCACCCTGGGGAATTTAAGTTCCTTGAACATAATGGCGCATACCACTTCGATTACCTAGTGGGTAATAGGGGCGTTAGGGAGAGGTTAATGAATGGGAACCTTGATGAGGCATTAAGCATTGTTGATGATGGCGTTAGCGAGTATGTTAGGGGCATTGGAGGCTACTTGCTGTATGATTAACGCCTATTTTTAACCTAAACTACGTCTAATAACGTTAATTACATCATCCTGGTTAACCGGATTACTGAAGACACCCTGCGCAAACGTACCACTGCCACCACCCTTCCCCCCTAGTTCATTCAACGCCTTAGCTACATCAATGGCCTTAACCTTACCGTTAGTGTACACTTGGTACTCCTTACCGTGGATTAGTATTAGTACGTCCCCAGGGTATTTACTGGCTAATTCCTGCAGGTAATCCTTAACCCAGTAATCCTCAGGATACACTGCAACCTTGAATCCACCTACGGTAATCATGGACTTCACTATGTTAGCTAAATCAGCCTCAATAGCCTTCCTAGTCAATAACCTACTCCTCTCCTCAACTTCATTAAGCCCCTTAAGTAGCCTATCCACTGCCTTATCCACATCATCCCTACCCACCTTCAGCCTACTGGCCACTGAATCAAGCGTACCCTCCAGACTCCTAACATAGTCAAGGGTGTACTTGCCTGTGGTGAAGATGAACCTAACCACACCCTCCTGTATCTTATCAACCCTAACGATCTTAATTAAACCCACCTTACTTGTCCTATCCAGGTGTGTTCCCCCGCATGCCTCAACATCGTAGGCGTCATCACCCTCACCCACCTTAACAATCCTCACTTTACCGCCCGGTACTACACCACCCTGGTATATTATGAAGCCGTACTTAGCCTCAGCCTCATTCCTAGGCATTAACTCAGCCTTAATTGGTATATCGCTCAGGACCACTTCATTGGCTAATTCCTCAATCCTCCTAACCTCATCCTGGGTTGGCAACCTGTAGTGGGTTACGTCAAGCCTACTTAATGGTATATCCTTCTGCGCACCCGCCTGCCAAACATGCTTACCTAAAACCCTCCTTATGCTTTGAAGAAGTATGTGGGTGCCCGTGTGCATCCTCATTAACCCAAGCCTCCTTTCAGAATCAACCCTCATCTCCACCACATCACCCACCCCTGGGGCTGGGCCTTCAATGACGTGTATTATCACTGGCCCAACCCTCTGCACGTCAATAACCTTAGCCTCAACACCATTAAACCTTAACACCCCCCTATCCGCCGGTTGACCCCCACCCTCAGGGTAGAATATTGTTGAGTCCAGTACAATGTACTTACCCTTAATTACCTTCAGCACCTTAGCCTTACCCTCAAACATGTAGGTGTTCTCGTAGAATAATTCCCTAGTGGGCGGTAGGTCTATTACATCATCTGCAGTTACCTCAATTCCCCCACCCTCCTCACCCTTAGTTGGCTTCTGATGCCTAGCAGCCAGCATTTCATAGAAGTTATCCGGGACATTAACCCTCACCCCCTTCTTAGCAGCCTCATCCCTAACAACCTCAGGCGGTATACCGTGGGAGTCGTATAGGTTTATGAGGTCGTTAATGGTTAATTCACCCTTAACCCTACTTATCAATTTAGGTAGTTGACTTATCGCTGACTTATACTTATTCTCCTCTAACTCAACTAAGTCAAGTATAAGCTGCATGCTTTCCTTTAACTCGGGGTAATCATTAATGAGGTAGTTTAAGTGCGTACTGAAGATTTCCGTTAATGGTACTTGAGCATCAATAACATGCATGTACTTCAGCATCCTCCTAATGAGTAACCTAGCCAAGTAACCAACGCCTGAGTTTGATGGTATAACCCCATCATTTATCATCCAGGAGACCGTCCTTGAATGATCAGCAAGCACGTACAGCGCCTCCTGTGGTTTAATGAAGTTAATTAACTCTGTTGAATCAACCCCTATCCTCCTAGCCACCTCAACGTAAGCCTTATCGAGGGCTAGAACCTCAGGGTCAAGTTGACCCATGTGTATTGCCAGGGACGCAAGCATCTTCTCATCAGGCTTAGGTAAGCCGAGGAGTTGCCTAGCCTTATTTAGGAACCTCTCGAAAACAGCCTCATAGATTGTTGGCTTACCTGTTAAAACCCAGTAAATCCTCTCAAGGCCGTAACCAGTGTCAACTATCCTAATGGGCATTTCCCTATACTCATCACCAACCACCCTATAGTGCATGAAGACTAACGTCGCTAACTCAAGCCCCCTAACCAGTACCTCGAAGGATTCCCCAGCATTACCCCCACCCTCCCATATGTTCTCCTTATAAGTCACCTCATCATCCCTAAACCCCAACTCCTTCGTGAAGAATTCGTGAGCGTACTCCACGGTCTCGTTAATCCAGTAAATGTCCCTACCAGGGAAGTTGAAGGCGTGGTGAGCCATCATTTCAAACCCAGTTAAGTGCCTCCCACTCCTACCAACCTTATCAACGTCAGTGAGCCTTATGCTTGGTTGAGATATTGTAAGTGGATTAGCGGGAGGAGGCACTATGCCCTCGGTGACCCAGGGTTGAAAATCGTATATTGATGCACCCACCAGGTAGACGTCATTCCTCCACCTGGCAACCACAGGATACCTAGTAACCCTAGTGTGCCCCCTCTTCTCGAAGAATGATAGGAAACGCTCCCTAACATCCTTAACAGACTCCGGCCTATAAGTACCCGGTGGATTACCTATGAAGCCGTAGGGTGTGCAGGGTTGGTCACCGCAGTTATCTTGACTTGGGTTAAGGGTCCAGTAGTAGTGACCACAGTATGGGCACCTACCCCTCCTAAACTTCATGTTTACGAACATCCTAGTTCTAAGCAGGCTTTCATTAAGTATAGGCACTCTACTTAGCCTTAGTGGGGTTTAATTACTCTTTTGCAGCTTCCCCAAGCCTCGTTTTCATTAACCATGGTTAAGCGTAGGAGCTTACTGATATATCCCCCGTTAATTCGTTTTAAGGGTTAGCGTTTTTAATTCCGCTGCTTAAACCAATAAGTATGCGTAGGAGGGGTGCCGTGGGGTTCCTGGTTACCACATTACCGTACAGGGTTAAGGTGTATTCGAATTTTCAGGTTCTAATCCCAGCTAGCCTAGTTAGGGCTCTTGATATAGTTAACTTAAGGTACGTTAACATTACGTTTAGGTTTAAGGACGCCACTGGGACTATTGAAGGCGCTAGGTTACTTAGAACTAGGCATACTGACTCAAGGCAATTCACAATACCTAAGGAGCTTAGGGAAAGGTATGGCATAAGGCCTGGGGATTACATTGAGATAATATCCATTAAACCCCTTTAACAGCCTAGTGGTAATTCTATGAGGTTAATAGGATTAGGGGTGGCTAAGGAAATAGTTGATTAAACCTAAAGCATTAGTGATTAAAGTCAGTTGAAACGCCGTGTTATCATTTACTCATTGTAACTCTGATTCATCACTTGGGATTGTTAAGTACCCCCTTTAATAAGCATTACGTTGATGCAATAAAGGCTCCACTTCCCCTTAAGGGCTTAGTGCTGACTCCGGGAGTTTAATTGAACCAGGCTTGTAAATGCAAGCGGGGTCCTCGGCTAATGGGTCCCCGTACTCCGCATACGCCCTAGCCCTAGAGCCCCCGCATATGAAGCGGAATTCACATGAACCACACCTACCCCCATACTCCCCCCTCCTTATCCTTAACAGTATTGGGTTCTCCCTATATATCTTAACTAAATCCCCCTCCTTAACGTTACCTAGTTTAATCGGTAGGAAGCCGCTTGGTGACACGTCACCGTTGTAAGCCACGAATATTATCCCATCCCCATCCCTAGTCCTTGCAACAGTAGGCTTCTTAACCAGCTTAGGTGGCTCACTCCCCATTACTTTAACTAAGCCTTCGTATAGTTGAGTGTATAATGGGCCGCTGGTTGGCTTCAGGTTAATTTCATTACTTTCAAAGGCGTACCTATGTAGTATAATCCTCCTAAAGAATGGGGCTTCAACGGTCCTTACTGTGAAGCCGTACTTCGATACGTCGTAGAGTACGTTAACTACGTCCTCCGTTTCCTCAGGTGTTAATGCCTCAAGTTCAGTACCCCTACCCACGTGTATTAGGAAGAATACTTCCCAGGTGTAGACGTTAAGGTCCTTAAGCACCTTAACTATTAACGGTAATTCATGCACGTTAAGCTTCATGAACGTTGTGTTAACTTGAACCTTAACCCCAGCCTTAAGTAGCCTTGATATTGCCTTCAACGTTAATTCAAAAACCCCATCCTTATTCCTAATGTAGTCGTGAGTAATCGGTGATGCGCCATCAAGGCTCACTGAAACTGAGCTCACGCCCCTTAACTCCCCTACCACGTCATCGTCAAGCAGCCTCTCTGAGACTGTTGGTGATACGGCAACCGGCACGTTTAATGACTTAGCGTAGTCAATTAACTCAAAAATGTCCCCCCTCATTAATGGGTCACCGCCAGTCAATATTAATACTGGGGTTGGCTTACCGAAGCCTGTTAATTGTTCAATAAGCCTCTTACCCTCATCAGTGGTTAACTCACCAGGCAGGGGCTTTAATATTGCATTAGCCCTACAGTGCCTGCAGCTTAATGGACACGCCTTAGTGGTCTCCCAGAACACTAGGAGGGGCCTTTGGGAATAATCCAACGGCATGCTTAATGCCCAGCACTGAACGCGTATAATCATTTCGCGCCTCACCTCCTCCTCATCCCAGGGGCTTATTGTTCATTTCCCTGAATTAACCATTAAAGGCGTATAGCCCCTTAGCCTGAATTAATCTCTTCAATGTTAGGCCACGTGTTGATTAATCCTTATTTAATGCGAGCTTAGCCTCATTAATGGCCCCATCTATTGTGTAAACCCTAGAAACCCTATGAGGTATGTTAAGCCTACTCAACTCCCTAGATGTGGTGGGGCCTATTGCGATAATTAAGGCTTGCCTTAAATTAACCAGGATGCTGCCGACTTCACGTGCGACCCTTGGGCTTGTGATAACTAGGGCGTAGGGGGATCCCGACTCCTCCTTTTCATTAATCAGGGCTTTAAGTTTACTTAACTCATCATTAATGGCGCTAAGCCTATATAATCCAATCTCAGTAACGATACCACCCAGTTCACTGAATTGACTATTACCGTACTCCATTGACCTAATCACCAGTATGCTCCCATTAAAGCCCCTGAGTAGGTTCAGTAGGCCTAGGCTTGAGTACTCGCTTGGCGTCACGCATTCACTATTGAATAGGCTCCTCACTGCTGCAGCAGTGGATGGGCCGACCGCCATGCATTTAACCCAGCATGAATCCTTAACAACACTGTAAGTGTACTCAACGGCCACTGTACTCATGAAGACTACGATGTCCCATTTTCTTGAGCATAATTCCCTTAACCTCCTTAATGCGTCGTTATCGGGAATGGGCTTAAGCACAGGAACCTCAATAACACCCTCCCCCCTAATGCCCTCCTCGCCCTTGGCCCTAATCACTATTATTGGTTCCTGCATTACCGCTAAGTGACGTTAATGCTTAAAAGCGTATGCACTAACGGCTATTTGATCAACATGAATAGGTGGGTTGCAGTAGCACTAATGATCTTAATGTCAACGTTACCGGTGTTGAACGCGCAGGCCACGAATCAATCATACAATTACCTAGGGGCAGGGTTAGCTTTTGGCTTAGCGGCAGGTGGTGCAGGGATTGGTATGGGTATTGCCGGGGCTGCTATAGCTTCAGCGTCTATTGAGAAGAGGGACCTCTTAATATTCTTCCTGGTGCTTGCCTTCGTGGAGACCATAGCCCTCTACGGCTTTGTGGCTCTAATACTGCTTAGGTAAGGTTAAAGCCCTTCATTTGTAAAAAACTATTTTTCATTATTAGTGAAATCAGTGCGTGGAACTGTAATCATCAATTTCTTTACCGTCCCCGTCTCATCATTAGGAGAACCGCACCACCCGCGCGGCAGGCCGCCCTTAGGAAAGGGGCTGGGGCTATTGACTTAATTCCCCCAGTGCTTATAAGCGTTTCCTCACATGTCTCATAAAGGTTTATTAGTGGGCATCCCACTGATGAATTATGGAGAGGAGGTTAAGGATGCCTCCTAGGATTAAGGTCCTGGAGGCCCTCTCTGCGATTGCCGATGGGAGGGTTAGGAGGGAGGGGGATCATTACGTTATAGTGTCTAGTGATGGTTCAAGGAGCTACACCGTGTATGTTGATGAGGGTAAGGGGCTTGTTTACAGTAATGATAATGGGACAGTCTACAGGGGTTACGTGGGTTACCCAATAATGGCCGTACTCATGATGCTTGGCCTACTGAGTTTCAATAAGGAGCTTAGTGAGGGTTTAAGGGGGGTTCCCTGGAGGGAATTGAATGAGAAGTACAAGAACTACAGTATGGTTATGGACGTGATAAGGAGGAGGGTTGGTGAGGATAAGTGGCCGCTTTACGAGAAGTTCATTGACGAGGTCCTGGGTGAATTAAGGAAGCTTAACCTAAGGCTAATGGATAAGCACTAGGCCTCATTAACCCCCCACTCAGTCAATAATTCCCTCAACCTGAATTCACTAAGGCACTGGCCCTGGGGATTAACCATAGCCTCAACTGCGCAGTCTAGGTAATTCATGAAGGTTCCCGCGTCACCCTTAACCGCACCCTCATTAACCATACTATTCCAGTGGTTAACAAAGGCCCTGAACCTATCCTTAGCAGCCCTAGACTTAACAGCGTACTCAGCCTCCTTGGCTAAGTCAACAATGGGGCCATTACCAACCCCTGGGCAGTAGCCTATTGCCTTATCGTATAGTTCAAAGTACAGTGTGTCCCCGCTCCAATGGTATATGAAGGGGTAGAACCTGCAGGTGAGGGGCTTGTACTCGTTTATTGAGCATACCATTTCACCACCCCTCCATTCGTTGAAGATGCATGAGCCGTCAATCCTCTTCCTGAGGACAAGGTAATACTGCCCATCCCTAAGCCTTATCCTCGGCGCCTGCCAGTCCCCAGCAACATTAGCATTGTAGAGGGCTGTTACGCTACTTGGCTTAAGCTTACTGTTAACCAGTATTGCAGCCAAGTCATCTAGAGTCACGGTTATCCAATACCTCCTGCAGCATTCACCGCAGAGCGTGCATTTGAACCTTACCTTAGGCTGTACGTAGTTTACCATAATTCACTTAACCATGAAGTACCTTAAGCAGCCATTACCCTGCCTCTTACCAATAACTAAAACACCATCCTCACTGGCGTTCAGCACGTAATCCTCCCCCTCCCCTCCAGTGCATTGAACACCAAGGAGCATTAGGGAAGGCCCCTCCTCAGAGACCGCTGACTTCAACCTAGTGGCTAAGGCCTTAATAGGCTCCATTAGGCTTAAACTAAGGGGTAGGTCAACACCCACTGAGCCCTCATCAATCTCAACAACCTCAGCAGGCTCAAGGCCGAAGGACTCGTTGAAGGATTTAACCAGGTCACTGTGGCTCTCCCTAAAGTCCCTACACGCCTTGGCAGCCTCCTTAACTAAACCCTCCCCATCAACCTTAACCTCACTGGTCAATGACCCAGGCTTAACGATAACCCTCCTAGCGCAGTAAAGCTTCAAGTCACCCACATTACCAGTCTCAGTGAACCCAGAAACAAAGTACAAAGCCCCCTCCTCAACACCAGGCCCCTCCCCCTGGTAACTCACAGCCTCCTGAGAAGGCATACAGAGTAAACCCAGGCTAACCGTAAACGGATACGTAGACTCATCCCCAGGGTTAAGCCCAATAAACCTCATCAATGAGCCAAGAGACTCATTACCAGTCCCCTTAGACTGAGAACAAACAGACTCAAGAACAATCAACCCACCCTCACTTAAATCCACATAACCAGTATCAAACCCATACGTATCCCTAAATAAAGCAAAGGCACTCGACAAATCCCTCACAATACCCTGAAAAGAACCCCTAGCCTCCTCGTTAACAATCCTAAGAAGATCCTCCACAAGTTTAACCTTACCCTCCCTATCATCTTGTTCCCCCATTACTACCACGCAACTAACCAACCCACCCTTATAAATGTTTACAACAAGCATAAATCAGACAAAAGCCCCCGATCACCACTCACCCCTCTCGAACCACATCACCAAACAGGAAACCAAAAAATAAAAATTTAAACCATCAACTCCCCTGAACCTGCTGCGCATAAAGCACCCTACGCCTATAATTACGCCAATTCCTCAACCTAGGAACAGGACTCCTCCTAGGCCTAGCAGGAATCTTAGGCGTCTGACTCCTCACTTTGCCTGCCTTAGTTAATGACCCATGCGATGGCGTGTCAAATCACTCTAAGGAGTTTGTTGGATAGGGTTTATAAATTTTACTAGATGGCTAAAAGTTTAACTGTTTACATAAGGTTCTTAAAATAGTTCAACAGGATAAACGTTATGACTTCGTATGATTCATTAATAAAAGACTTCAATAATTTAGTAGTAGAATTAGAGAAACTAAATTCAGTACTAGGGAATCTAAGGGATTTAATAATTAGACACTGGAATGAGCTTAAGGGTGAGACTTACGTTAAGGAGTCCTTGGGCATGAGACATTATACGTTCCCAACAAACGTTAAACTTAACGTGCTTTTAAACGAGAAGTTGCCTCATGAATACGCATTACCACTATTGGCGGGTTTTGGGATAAGTGACCTACATGTAGGATCCCTATTAAGTACATCCACCCCTGACCTAAAGTTAATAAGCTCCATGCTTTACGTCATCGGCAGCTTAATGAACTCCAGAAACATTATTGCATACTTTCAACCAACAGCGGTTATACGCTTTAACGGTGAATTATCTATATATTACCACATGGCCCTAAGAGGCAATGATGAGGTTAAGAAATTGATAATTAATGAATTAAAGATTAAATCATTGCCATTAAGCAATGTTCCTGAATACTTAAGGCAATGGTTAAACGGCTCATTAAGTGAAGGTGATTTAAGTAAGAGGTTAAAGAAGCAATTAAGAATTATTTACTATATGGTTAATGGCTTTATAACGAGGGATTCCGTCTTCACATGGTTTATGGGTGATGGTGTTCTTGGGCATGTGGGGCGTGGTTCTTTTGATGTTGGTTTCTCGTTCGTTGTGGATCCTCCTGTTAGGGCTTTTATGGATTCTTACCTGTGTGGGCTTTATGGCTGTTCCGGCCATTTCTTTGGCTCGTCTGCGGCTGGGGGTAGTGAGCATTATGTTGTTTGTCCTGTTAAGGCTCTTGTGATTAATGATATTGTAGAGTGGTCTAATAGGTGGCCTAAGTATAGATTAACGGAGAGGGTTGTTAAATTGGTTGATGCGGTTAAGTATTCCACGCTCTGCTTAACTTACGCCAAATATCCCATAATCAATATACTTGGCCATGACTTGATACTTAGGAAGCACAACATGGGGCGTGGATGGTACTTGGCTAAGTCCACCAGTGATAGGGCCTTGGCTGAGGCCATTGTTAATGACCTTAAGGCGGCTGGGCTTAACGCAAACCTGAATGTTAGGCGTGGTGTGTTTGAGGTTTATGTGCCTATGGAGGATACTAGGAGGGTCCTCAGGATGCTTGGGATTTATGAGAGGTTCTACGTGGTTAGGAAGCTGCCGGCAGTTGAGGAGGTTGCCAATGTGCTTAGACGTTGCAGGATAAGGGGGTGGCACATCCATGCAGCTAAGGCTAGGAATGGGAAGGGTTATGAGTATACTGAGACTTGTCTCCTAATCTCGCTGGGTGATTCCTTGATGGCTAAGAGACTTAGGGATGAGCTTAGTAGGCTTGGTCTCAGGATTCGTAAGGTGGTGTGGGGTACTGTGATCGTCTGTAGTCCTGAGGATAGGGAGCTCCTAATGATGGCATTAACCTTATTAATGCCGGGGAATTTCGCGTTTCGCTAAGAGGCTGATGGTAATGTTAGATTACTAATAAGTAAGTTGCGTTCAATCAATGGATCATTTCTTAGGGTTATTATCCTTCGTGATGCAGACTCCAATGATCCCAATGAGGCATTTAACGGACTTAAATCAAGTATAGATAACTTCATAGATGATCCTAATAGGTTTCCCTTACATAAGCCGAGTATTACATGTAGTAAAGGGTCTAATGTGGGCTAATTCGCATCGTATAACTGTATGCTTAAGTATGAGAATGGTGATGTTGCGCTTAAGTTCATAATAATGGTGCCATCACTTGAATCCTTTCTATCCAAGTATGGCTACATTAACGATAAAGATAACCTTAATAAGGCAATTGATGGTGCTTTAAATGACTTAACAAGCGTCAGCATGTTGAATAGCGTTAAGAGGTTATTTGACCCATGCCTTAATTAGTGGTCTCAGGGATATAGGGTTTTAGGTTTAAGCCTAAGGTGCAATACTTAATAGTGGTTAGCCCTCGTAGGTTAAGTTAAATGAGCTCAATACCCGCATCTCCGCAATAATTAATGGGCTTTCAGTGGTAAGGTTTATTAGTTTCTTTAATTGTTCACCGTTGGGATGGGTCTTAGCCCTGAGGAGAAGGAGAGGTTTTTGAGGGCTTTGAGGGAGGATGCTGCTTTTAGGGGTGAGGTTGCTAGGTTACTTGGTGTTAGTGGTGTTGAGGCTTCCCTAGCTAAGCTGGTTGATGCTGTTAATGGTATTGCTAATGCGGTGAACAGCCTCATAAACATCACTAATAGTGTAGTGGGTAGTCTAGGGGAGTTGCTGAAGGAGATTAGGGTAATGAGGAGTGATGTTAATAGGCTTTGGGAGGAGAATAATAAAATATGGGAGGAATTGAAGTCCCTTAGGGAGAGCCAGAATAGGCTATGGGAAGAGAACAATAAGATTTGGAGCGAATTGAAGGCGCTGAGGGAAAGTAGTCAAAGGCATGAGGAGGAGTTGAAGGC